>Ga0068856_100004886_pt1 | contig 13276 bp, 10 predicted proteins | sample KBSCornC62_FD_66595 | JGI IMG/M metagenome (GOLD analysis project Ga0068856, IMG submission 66595) | Corn rhizosphere microbial communities from Kellogg Biological Station, Michigan, USA - KBS Corn C6-2 | ecosystem: Host-associated > Plants > Roots > Rhizosphere > Soil ...
GCGTCCTGGTCGTCGGGCGCGGGCTGCGCGTAGGCGGAGAATGCCAGCGTCGCGCCGGCAAGCAGCAGCACAGCGAAACGGAGTGGTCTATACATGGCGAACGCTCCTTTGCGTCACGCAGGTGAACCGAGGGATGGCAATGAAACGACGTGGAGCAGCCTGTGCGAACGGATGCAGCCGATCAGGTGCGGAAATACTGGCGTGGACCCCACCGAAGCAAGCACTCTACGCCGCTATCTAAGCGCAAGGAAGCTGAACCGCCACCTTCCATTTCCTGATTCGTGATCCGGTTCCGATTCGACATTCAGCCGGCGGCCAGACCGGCGGCGTCCGCCAGGCGCACGCCATTGCCGGCTGGCGGGCGGCGCTTTAGAGTAGGCGCCCACCCGAGCGGGTGTAGTTCAATGGTAGAACTGCAGCTTCCCAAGCTGCTAACGTGGGTTCGATTCCCATCACCCGCTCCATCTTTGCGCTGTTGCCTCCAGTGCGCCAACCACCCGACGCTGAAAGTCGAGTCGTCGACGCGCATTGATCAAAAATCCGTCGCACGAACTTGCCGCGACCGCGCGCAGCTCGTCGCCGTAACGTGCGCAGCGGGCGCGAACACGTGTCTCCGCGGCCTCCCGCCACCACTGAATAGCGACTTTTTTTACATCGGTGCAAGCCGCTTCGGGCACACCGGAAAAGGCGTGACATGGCCCGGCGGCGCGATCTATAGTTCGCCGCGTTCGGCTGTCGACCGAGGTTGTCGGTGACAGCGCCGAGCCCTGCGGCCGCGTGTCGGTTGCGTTGTTTCCATCGAGTGGCGGACGGCAGGCATGGATGAGCTTTTCCTGATCGGCTGGCGCGAATGGCTGGCGCTTCCGGCGCTCGGTTTGAGCGCGCTCAAGGCCAAGATCGATACCGGCGCGCGCAGCTCCTCGCTGCATGTGGATGAAGTCGAAACTTTTCGCCAGGACGGCGCGTTGTGGCTGCGATTCGGCGTGCTGACCGGACGCGCCGACCGGCCGCCGGTGCGCTGCACCGTTCCCGCGCTGGACCAGCGCGAGGTGACCGATTCGGGCGGCCATCGTACGCGACGCTGGTTTATCCGCACTCCGATCCGTCTTGCCGGCCGCGAATGGGATGCAGAAATGAATTTGACCGACCGCGGGCATATGCTGTTCCCGATGCTGCTCGGCCGCAGCGCCTTGCGCAGCCGTTTCCAGGTCGATCCGCAGTTGTCCTACGTCTGTGGCCGGCCGCGCCGGCGCGCGCCGAAACCCAAGGTCATGCCATGAAGATCGCCATCCTGTCGCGCAACGCCAAGCTCTATTCGACCGTGCGCCTGGTGGAAGCCGCGCGTGCACGCGGACACCGCGTCCGCGTGCTCGATCCGCTGCGCTGCTACATGCACATCGCCTCGGGCAAGTTCGCGATGCACTACAAGGGCCGCGCGCTGGCCAACTACGACGCCGTCATTCCGCGTGTCGGCGCGTCGATCACGTTCTACGGCACGGCCGTCCTGCGCCAGTTCGAGATGATGGGCGTGTTCACGCCGAATTCGTCGGACGCGATCCTGCGAGCGCGCGACAAGCTGCGCTGTCTGCAGTTGCTGGCGCGCGAATCGATCGGCTTGCCGGCCACCGTGTTCGGCGACAACCCGGACGACACCAACGATCTGCTCGCGATGCTCGGCGACCCGCCGCACGTGATCAAGCTCAACGAAGGTTCGCAAGGGCAGGGCGTGCTTCTGGCGGAAAAACGCTCGGCATCGCAAAGCGTGATCGAGGCGTTTCGCGGTCTCTACGCGAATTTTCTGGTGCAGGAATTCATCCGCGAGGCGAACGGTGCAGACATCCGCTGTTTCGTCGTCGGCGGGCAGGTCGTCGCCGCGATGCGGCGCCAGGGACGGGAGGGCGAATTTCGTTCCAACCTCCATCGCGGCGGCAGCGCCACGCTGGCGCAGCTGAGCGCCGCGGAAACCGACACTGCGCTGCGCGCCGCGCGCGTGATGGGGCTCAATGTCGCGGGTGTGGACTTGTTGCGTGCGAAACGCGGACCGCTGGTGCTGGAGGTGAATTCATCGCCCGGCCTGGAAGGGATCGAGGCAGCGACGAAGGTCGACGTGGCGGGCTGCGTGGTCGAATATCTGGAACGCCGGGTGCAGCGGCGCAAACGCGCGATCCAGGCCCGTTCCGCGGCCTGATTGACTCCGAGACGCTCCGTTTCGGTGCGCCTTGTAAATATACGAAAACCATCGTTGACAGCGGCCGGGCCGATAAGTACGATGGGCTACGTACTACCGAAAGACCCACCATGCCACCGCCAAACGCCGCGCCGAAGGCGCGACAGGGGGCGTTGTCACCGGTCCGCAGGGGTGCTGGTCCATTGTACACACGTATCGAGGAGCATGTAATGAAGCGCTGTCTTATTCTTCTCGGAGCCCTGTTACTGTCTGGCTCCGTGTTCGCCGCCAATGCACCGGCCACGGATAAACCGGTGGTCGCGCAGTCGCTCGACTCCTTCAATGCCGAAGCGGCGAAGATTCGCGAGGAAATGAAACCGGGTGGCGCGTATTCGCACATCCAGCCCGGCGACCGCGGTCGCGTCGAGGCTCGCCTGGCCGAAATGGAGAAGCTGCTGTCGAGCCACGCCAGCCAGGGCGACCTGCGTACGGAAGACAAGGTGCACCTGGTCAACGCGCAGGAAGAGGTCAACGGCATCCTGCACCACAACGACAACAACCGGCTGGTGTGCGAGCACGTCGCGCCGGTCGGCTCGCACGTGCCGGTGACGACCTGCCGCACGTTCGGCGAGATCATGGAACAGCACAAGGCGGATCAGGATTACCTGCGTCGCCAGTCGATGACGCATTCCATGTCCGGCAATTGATCGCCGCTGCGCCGGCCGCCGTGCGTGCGGCGTCCGGTCGTTCGAACCGCCGCGTCGTGCAACGTACGCAGCGGGGCTTGCCACGGACCGGACGCCGGGGCAAGATGTACGAAGTAATTCGTGCTGAAGGTGGCACTCATGACTCCGCGTCTATCCTCCGATAAGCCCTGGCCCACCGAGGCCGAACTCGATATTCTGCGGGTCCTTTGGGAACGCGGGCCCTGCACGGTGCGCGAGGTGCACGAGTCGCTCTACGGCGACGACGGCGCCGGCTACACCACGGCGCTGAAACTGATGCAGATCATGCACGGCAAAGGCCTGGTGGAGCGCGACGACTCGCAGCGTGCGCACGTGTACCGCGCCGCGATCAACAAGCAGCGTACGCAGAAGCGCTATCTGGCCGACATCGTGCAACGCCTGTTCGACGGCTCGCCTTCCGAACTCGTGCTGCACGCGCTCGGCAGCCATCCGGGTGCGTCGCGCGAGGAGCTGCGGGAAATCCGCGCGCTCTTGAACAAGATCGAGTCCGAGGGGGGCTGATTCATGGAATTCTCGCCGTCGTTCATCGCCGCAGTCGACGCTGTCGGTACGGCGCTGCTGCATTTCCTGTGGCAGGGTGCGGTCATCGCGCTAGCCTATGCCACGCTGCGCCCCTTGTGCCGCGGCATGCAGGCGCGCTATCGCCTCGGCTTCGGACTGCTGGTCGTCTCGGCCCTCAGCCCGATCGCCACCCTGATGTATCTCTGGCCGAGCGCGGGCGCTCCCGCGAACGGCAGCTTGGCACCGCTGCTCAGCGGCACGATCGACGCCGTGACCGACGCCGGCGCGTCGGTTTCGAACCTGCGCGATTACCTGCCGGCATTGGTTGCGATCTGGACCGTCGGCGTGCTGCTGATTGCGACGCGTTCTCTCTTTCATTGGCACCGCATCCAGCGCTTGGTGAAGACCGCCAGCGTGCCCGGCGCCGAATGGCAGCGCCGCCTGGCGCGCATGTGCGAGCGCTTCGGCCTTAGCCGCCCGGTGCGCCTGCTGGTGTCGGCCAAGGTGGCCACGCCGATGCTTGTCGGTTGGTTCAAGCCGGTCGTGCTGCTGCCCCTGTCGATGCTGAGCGGGTTCACGCCGCATCAGATCGAGCTGATCATCGCGCACGAGCTCGGCCACGTGCGCCGTTGGGATTACCTCGCGAACCTGTTCCAGGTGATCGTCGAGACCGTATTGTTTTATCACCCCGCCGTGCATTGGATCTCGCGCGACGTGCGCAACGCGCGCGAAAGCTGCTGCGACGACCTCGTGCTGACCCTCGCGGAGGGAAGCCCGCTGGCGTACGCCCGCGCCTTGGCGGACCTCGAGGAACTGCGCCACGACGTGGACGTGGTCGCCCCGGCGCTCGGGGCCAGCGGCGGCGTGCTGCTCGCGCGCATCCGCCGCATCGTCGGTGTGGAAGGCCACGATCCGCTGCCGCGAACCGCGACCTGGCCGCTGCTGCTCGTGCTCGCGGCGATGGTCTGTTTCGCCGTGCGTCCGCGCGACACCGTGCCGGAATTTCTGACCGCGCTGAGCCGTTTGCCGGTCGAAGGCCTGGCCGTGATCAGCGGCAATCCGCAACTGACGCTGGCGCCGTATCAGGCGCCGCGCGCAACGCTCGGTCGCCCGTCGCTGGAATTGCAGCCCGCCGCGCCCGCGGCGGAAGAAGCCATCGCCGCCGCGCCGCTGGATGTGCGTATCGCGCTCGACCGCCCCCGTATCGACGCCGGCGCCGTGTCTGCGCACGGTGTGCGCGATCTGGTCGCGGCCAAGCTCGGCGCGCCGAACCTCGCGCCGGTCGAAACCGCCGGTGCTCGCGCGCCGCAGCGCCTCGCCGTGGTGTCGCCGATCTATCCGGCGCGCGCCAGCCTGGCTGGCGTAGAGGGCAACGTCGAACTGGCCTATGCGATCGACGCAAGCGGCCGTCCGAGCGATATCCGCGTGCTGCAATCGCAGCCGGAAGGCGTGTTCGATTCGGCCGCGATCGCGGCGTTGGCGCAATGGCGTTTCGAGCGCCCGGTCGGCGCCGGCGGCAGCTACGTGCAAAATTTTGCGTTCACGCTGCACGACAAACCCGGCAATACCCCGCCGAACAACCAGAAGTGCACGCAGACCATCGGCTCGCTGATCTGTCGCCAGTTCGACGAATGATCGCGGGATAAACCGGGCGGGACCGGGAATGGCGCTCATTCCCGGCTGAAATCGCCGGGCCGTCCCGGATTGCGGTCGCGCGCAGGGACTACCGCTACGGTGGCCCCTTCGACGGATGCTACGCGGCCCCGGTCGCATCAACTTTCTTCTTGCCGTCCCGCAGCTTGCGGCACCCTGCCGGTTAACGAAAGCCGGAGGGGGGTTTAACGTCAATTTAATTGCGCGCCTCCTAGTATCGGACGCACTGTAAGTTCTGCTCGACACTCCTAAGGTCAGGTCAGGTGGTAGGCAGATTACGGTAATCGGGGCAGTAGCTTTAGGCCCAAGCGAGGTGTGTTCCCCCAATGACACCTCCTTGGGCCTTTTTCTTTGGCGCGCCCAGGCCCACGTCATTCGCAGTCGCCGGGAACTTGCCGGCCTCGTCTGCATTCAAGCATTCCGGATTTAACACGAGTAAGCTTGCCCCATGCGAATTCTGGTCATTGAAGACAACAGCGATATCGCCGCAAACATCGGCGATTACCTGGAAGACAAAGGACATGTCGTAGACTTCGCGGGGGACGGCGTCACCGGTCTCCACCTCGCGGTCGTGCACGACTTCGACGCGATCGTGCTCGATCTGACACTGCCCGGGATGGACGGCCTGGAACTCTGCCGCAAATTGCGTCAGGAAGCCCGCCGCCAGACGCCGGTGCTGATGCTGACCGCGCGCGATGCGCTCGACCAGAAGCTCACCGGCTTCGATTCCGGCGCCGACGATTACATGGTCAAACCCTTTGCGCTGCAGGAACTCGAAGCCCGCCTGCAGGTGCTCGCGCGCCGCGGCAAAGGCGTGCAAAGCCGCGTGCTGCAACTCGCGGATCTCACCTACAACCTCGACACCCTCGTGGTCACCCGCGGCGGGAAGTCGATCCAGCTCAATCCGATCGGCCTGAAGCTGCTGCAGCACCTGATGGAGTCGAGCCCGTCGGTGGTCACGCGGCAGGATCTCGAAACGCGCGTGTGGGGCGAGGAATTGCCGGACAGCGATTCGCTTCGCGTGCACATCCACGGCCTGCGCGCAGCGATCGACAAGCCGTTCGACAAACCGCTGATCCAGACCCGCCACGGCATCGGCTATCGCATGGTCGATCCCGACGCCGCCGCGACCTGACGCGCCGCATGGTGCGCATCGAGTACCGGCGCCGACTCCGCAGCCGCATCGTCATCTCCTTTTCCCTGTTCGGCCTCGCGCTGACGGGGCTGTTCGCGCTGAGCGCGATCTACGTGCGCAGCTATCTCGAAGACAAGCTGATCGGCGAGGCGCTCGAGCAGAACCTGCAAGGCTACGCGGACGGCTTCTACAAGGATCCGAACACCCCCGGCGCGCCGTTCGAGAAAATCGTCGGCTACCTGTTCAGTGCCGAGAAAATACCGAACGTGCCGTTCGCCTGGCGCGACCTCGAAAACGGCGTGCACGACCTGACCGAGCCGGACGGCCGCGGTGGCCGCGTGATCTACAAGCTCGCCGTGCGCAAGGACCCGAGCTACTGGTTTTTCCTCAAGTACGACACCACCGAGGAGCGCCGCAGCCAGCGCATGCTCGAAGGCGCGCTGATCCTCGCCGTGCTTGGTTTCTCGGTGCTGTCGCTGGTGCTCGGCTTCTGGTCCTCGTCGCGCGTCATGAGTCCGGTGACCGACCTCGCCAAGCGCGTGCAGTGGATGGGCAAGACCGGCAAGGCCGAGCCGCTCGCGCCGCATTTCGCCAACGACGAAGTCGGCCAGCTCGCCGCGGCACTGGACGACTACGCCGACAAATTGACCGCGCTCGTGCAGCGCGACCGCGAGTTCAACGCCGACGTCAGCCACGAGTTGCGCACACCGCTGGCGGTGATCGCGACCACGACCGAACTGTTGCTCGCCGACGAATCGCTGTCGGACAAAGTGCGCGAACGCCTGAAACGCATCGAGCGCGCCTCGCGCCAGTCGACCGAGTTGACCAACGCGCTACTGCTGCTCTCGCGCAGCGAACGCAGCGCGCCGGTCGATGGCGAAACCACGGACGTCGCCGCGGTGGTCGAGCAGGTGATCGACGTCTACCGCTCGCACCTCGGGCGCAAGCCGGTCGACGTGAAGCTGCAGGTGCAGCAGCCGATCGAAGTGGTCGCGCCGTCGTCGGTGGTCGCGGTTGCGCTCGGGAACCTGGTCGGCAACGCGTTCAAGTACACGCAGCAGGGCGAAGTGATCATCACGGTCGGCGCCGGCCGCGGTCGCGTGACCGTCGAGGACTCGGGCCCCGGCATCAAGCCGGAGGACGCCGAGATGTTGTTCGAGCGCGGCGTGCGCGGCGAAGGCGCGACGGGCAAGGGCGCGGGTCTCGGCCTCGCGATCGTGCGGCGCCTGTGCGAGCTGTATGACTGGCGCGTGTCGCTCGCGCCGCGGCCGCAAGGCGGCGCGGTGGCGACGCTGGATTTCCGGTTGCGGGGCTGATGGCGCAGCAAGCATTTCGCTTGTCATCCCGGCGCAAGCCGGGATCCAGCGCCCTATTCCTGGCAAAAGTCACTGATACCGGCTTGCGCCGTATGGCGGCGCTCTAGACGTATTCCAGCCAGCCGTGCTTGTCCGCGGTCTCGCCGTTGAACAAGCCGAAAAACAGCTTCTGGATCGTCCCCGTCACCGGCCCCGGCTTGCCTTCGCCGACCGGTTTGCCGTCGACCGAACGGATCGGCGTGATTTCCGCCGCGGTGCCGCACATGAAAAGTTCATCGCACAGGTAGAGGTATTCGCGCGGGATATCGCGTTCCACCACTTCCATGCCGTTGGCGCGCGCCAGCGCGATGATCGTGTTGCGCGTGATGCCGTTGAGCAACGCCGCACTGACCGGTGACGTGTGCAGCGCGCCGTCGAACACCAGGAACAGGTTCTCGCCCGCGCCTTCGCTCAACAGGCCCGTCGAGGCGAGTGCGATGCCTTCGCCGAAGCCGAGCCGGCGTGCTTCGCGCGCGACCAGCTGGCCCGACAGGTAATTGCCGCCGGCCTTCGCGCCTGCGGGGATCGTGTTCGGCGCGAAGCGCTGCCAGCTCGAGACGCACGCATCGATGCCCGCCTCGAGCACGCCGGCGCCGAGATACGGGCCCATTTCCCAGGCCGCGACCGCGACGTCCGTGGGGCAATCCGCCGACAAGCCGAAACCGCCGAGACCGCGGAACGCGACCGGGCGCAGGTAGGCCTTCTTCAGACCGTTCGCCGTGATCACGTCGCGGCAGGCTTGCGACAGCGCGGCCAGATCGTACGGCACCGGCATGTCGTATATTTTTGCAGAATGATACAAGCGCTTGAGGTGATCGGTCAGGCGGAAGATCGCCTGGCCTTTCGGCGTGGCGTAGCTGCGGATGCCTTCGAACACGGACGAGCCGTAATGCAGCGCATGCGACATCACGTGCGTGGTCGCTTCCGCCCACGGCTTGATGCGGCCGTTGTGCCAGATCTGCTGCGGATACTGCTGCGCCATCTCGTTGCTCCTGGTCTTGAGATACGTGCCGAACGCCGGTCTTCGCCTGGCGCTGGATTCCCCGTCCGAGCCCGCGCGATGGCAGGGTCGGCCCTCGACTCGCGGGGACCGAACATCGAGGGCTACGCAGGGTAGCGGGGCGCCTCGCAATTTGCCAGTGTGCGGCGCGCGCCGTGCAAAGCGGCGCTTGGCGTGCGCGTCGCGATCCGCTACGCGAGCCGCTCGCACACCGCGAGCGTGGCGCGGGCGCGGTTGAGCGTATAAAAGTGGATTGCGGGCGCGCCGCCGGCGATCAGCTTGCGGCACAGCTCGGCGACCACGTCGGCGCCGAACTCGCGGATCGATTCTGCGTCGTCGCGGAACGCCTCGAGCCGTTTCGCCAGCCAGCGCGGGATTTCCGCGCCGCACAGGTCGGAGAAGCGCCGCAACTGCGCGTACTGCGAAATCGGCATGATGCCGGGCACGATCGGCACGCGCACGCCGCGCTGGCGTGCCGCGTCGACAAAACGGAAATACGCGTCCGGGTTGTAGAAGTACTGCGTGATCGCGCCGTCCGCGCCGGCGTTCACCTTGGCCACGAAATGATCCAGGTCGGCGAGCGCGTCGCCGGCCTGCGGGTGCATTTCCGGATAGCACGCCACTTCGATATGGAAAAACCCGTCGCATTCCTTGCGCACGAACGCGACCAGTTCGCTCGCGTAGCGGAAGTCGCCGTAGCTCGCCATGCCCGACGGCAGGTCGCCGCGCAGCGCGACCAGGCGCTTGCAGCCCATCGCCTTGTACAACTCGAGCAGACGGAAAATCTCCTCGCGCGTGCCACCCATGCAGGACAGGTGCGGCGCGGCTTCGAGCCCGTGATCTTCGCGCAGGCGGCGGACGGTTTCCGGCGTGTAGCTCAGGGTCGATCCGCCGGCGCCGAACGTGACGCTGACGTATTCCGGATTCAACGCCTTCAATTTCGGCACGGCCGCATCGAGCGTGGCGCGCTGCTCATCGGTTTTCGGCGGGAAGAATTCGAGCGAAAAGGGAATCTTGAGCTCAGCCATGCGGGCGTCGGAGGGTTATCGCTGGTTTTCGGATGACGGCGTGCCGGCCGCGGCGCTGCCCGGTGCGGGCAGCGCGCGGTTTTGACTCAGTAGCGGTAATGCTCCGCCTTGTACGGTCCGTCCAAGGACACGCCGAGGTACGCCGCCTGCGCGTCGGTCAGGCGGGTCAGCTTCACGCCGATCTTTTCCAGATGCAGGCGCGCGACTTCCTCGTCCAGCTTCTTCGGCAGGCGATACACGGTCTTCTCGTACTTGTCCTTGTTCGCCCACAGGTCGATCTGCGCCAGCGTCTGGTTGCTGAACGAGTTCGACATGACGAAGCTCGGGTGGCCGGTGGCGCAGCCGAGGTTGACCAGGCGGCCTTCGGCGAGCAGGAACATGGCGTTGCCGTTGGCGAAAGTATACTTATCCACCTGCGGCTTGATGTTCGTGCGCGTCACGCCCATGAGCGCGTTCAGCGCGTCGACCTGGATCTCGTTGTCGAAGTGGCCGATGTTGCAGACGATCGCCTGGTCCTTCATTTTCTGCATGTGTTCGAGCGTGATCACGTCCTTGTTGCCGGTCGTGGTCACGTAGATGTCGGCGCGGCCGAGCGTGGATTCGACGGTGTTGACCTCGAAGCCTTCCATCGCCGCCTGCAGGGCATTGATCGGATCGATCTCGGTCACGACCACGCGCGCGCCGTATGCACGCAAGCTGTGCGCCGAGCCCTTGCCGACGTCGCCGTAGCCGCACACGCAGGCGACCTTGCCCGCCAGCATGACGTCCATCGCCCGCTTCAGGCCGTCGGCGAGCGATTCGCGGCAGCCGTAGAGGTTGTCGAACTTCGACTTGGTCACCGAGTCGTTGACGTTGATCGCCGGCACCAGCAGCTTGCCCGCTTCCATCATCTGGTAGAGACGGTGCACGCCGGTCGTCGTTTCCTCGGAAACGCCGCGCCAGTCCTTGACCACGCCGGTCCAGAAGCCCGGCCGTTCCTTCGCCACGCGCTTGAGCAGGTTCTTGATCACCTGTTCCTCGTGCGAGGCCGACGGCGAATCGACCCACTTGTCGCCCTGTTCGAGCTCGTAGCCCTTGTGGATCAGCAGCGTCACGTCGCCGCCGTCGTCGACCACCAGCTGCGGACCCTTGTTGCCCGGGAACGTCACCGCGTCGAGCGTGCAGTCCCAGTATTCCTCCAGCGACTCGCCCTTCCACGCGAACACCGGCGTACCCGTCTTGGCGATCGCGGCGGCGGCGTGGTCCTGGGTCGAGAAGATGTTGCACGACGCCCAGCGCACGTCGGCACCGACGTCCTTGAGCGTTTCGATCAGCACGGCGGTCTGGATCGTCATGTGCAGCGATCCGGTCACGCGCACGCCGTCGAGCGGCTTGGCCGCGGCGTATTTCTTGCGGATCGACATCAGGCCCGGCATCTCGTGCTCGGCAATGTCGATTTCCTTGCGACCCCAGTCGGCGAGCGACAGGTCGGCGACTTTGAAATCCTGCGTCGGTTGCGATTTGACGACGGCGTTCATGGCGTTAGCTCCGTTGAGTTGGAGGGCGCCCTTGCATGAGTGCTGATTCCCACCGAGCGTCTCCCGTCGGTTCGACGGGATGCAGCGCCCCTCGGCGGGGCGAAGGGGCGGCGATTATATCGCTTCTTCGCGATGAAGGGATATATGCCGATTCCGGTGTCTGGGATCCCGGCATCGGCCGGCTGCCGGACGCGGCCGTCAGACCGCGGGCACGGTCAGGGAGCGCTGGTCGCGCAGCCGCCGATCTTGACCAGGTTGGTCACGCCGCTCAGTCCGGCGAACGCGTGCGCCACCGGCGAATCGTCGAAGGCGTAGCTGAGCGACGCGTGATCGCAGGCGATGAAGGTCAGCGTCGCCTGGCCGACCACGTTCGTGTTCGCGGTCGGCGCACCGTCGAACGAGCCGCCGAGGGTCTGCAGGATCGGCATCTGTACGCTGCCGCCGCTCGCCTGGGAGAGGTCGCCTTGCAGCGTGAACCACTGCAGATGCCCGGCGTCGTTCGCCGCGCCGGCGGGATCGAACGTGAACCACGCGCCGTAGACCAGCCCGCTGAATCCGCCGCCGCCCGGCAGCACCACGAAATCGAAGCCCTGGCCGCTCTCTTGCGGGTCGAACCAGGAGCCGCTCTGGCTGGTGTCGAAGCCGTTCGTGGCTGCGCTGGCGATCTGCGCCGGCGCGCCGTTGCCGCAACCGGTGGTCGAGGGCGTAAGGCGCTTGAGCGCGATCGAGCCGCTCGGACCCGGCGTGAAGGCGTAGGTCAGCAGCGCGTCGTTGCAATCGGTGTAGTACACGCGCAGCGTGCCGACCTGCTGCGCCGGCACCGTGCCGCTGGCGAACGTGCCGGGCGAGGACTGGTAGATGCCGCTGGAATAGAACGTCTGGCCGGGCGCGCAGCAACTGGCCTGCGCCGTGTACCACGCCAGATGCGACGGATCGTTCGCGTTGTCCGTGCCCGGCGCGAACGTGAACCAGCTCAGGATCTGCACGCCGTTCACTTCGTCGAACAGGAAGCCCTGGCCCGGTTCGTAGGGCGCATACCAGGCGCCGTCGAAGCCGGCCGGCAGCAGGGTGAGCGCACCGAACCGCGCCGCCGCGTTGCCGCGCGCGAACGCGACCGGGCCGCTGCGCGCCGTTTCGCTCTGCACCATCGCGGCGGCGTGCAGCGTGCCGTCGGGCGTCAGGCCGAAATCCTGCCAGGTGCAGGAATCGCCGGCGAACCGCGCGCCGGCCGGCGGCGCTTCGGCCGGACAGGCCTCGACCGTGAATCCGACGGTATTGCCCGTGGCGCTGTCGAGCGCCGCACGCGTGAGCCGGTCCGGTGCCTGGCCGAGCACGAGCACGTTGCGCGTGACCACGTCCTGCAGCAGCGTCACGCTGCCCGGGTTCTGCACCACATGCGACGCTGTCCACGGCCGCTGTCCGTTCGGTGCGATCGCGATCACGTCGACGGTGTACGCCAGCACGCTCGAATTCGGCACCAGGTTGGACAGCGCGAAATACACCGTGCCGTCGTAACCGATGCGCGCCGCAATCTGCACGTAGATGCCATTCGGATACGCCGGCTGCGCGTCCTGCAGCAAAGCCTGCCAGACGGTGGCGCCGCTCGGCGACACCAGCCACGCGGACGGCGTGCTGTTGTTCGGGTCTTCTTTGTTCAAGGTGACAACGGCCGAGCCATCGCTGCCGAGCGTCAGCGTCGGTTGCTGCGAGGCGAACGCCGGGGTCAGCGCCGGCGGCACCGCTGCGGCGTACACGGGATTGCCGGCGCTGTCGTAGGCATAGAGCGTGGCGAACGTGTTGTCGAACACGTACACGGTCCCGGTTGCCGATATCTGCGCGCCGACGCCGTGGGCGACGAGGTCCCGGTGCTGCCGCTCCGAACCGTCGCCGTTGAACACACGCTGCGTCACGGCGCCGGCCGGGTGCTGTTCGATCACCTCGACACTGCCGTCGGACAGCACGCGCAGCGGCGTCGTGCCGCCGCTCGAATCGAGCGTCGTGTTCCAGAGCGGCGTGCCGTCGGCGGCGGCGTAGCAGCCAAGCGTTTGATCGGACACCGCGCAGACCGTGTTGCCGAACGCCGACGTGCGGTCGCCGCCGGTCGCGCTGCGCTGCCAGGCAACCGCGCCGCTCGCATCGATCTTGACCAGAGTCGTGGCATCCGCCACGTGCGT
>Ga0068856_100004887_pt1 | contig 13276 bp, 19 predicted proteins | sample KBSCornC62_FD_66595 | JGI IMG/M metagenome (GOLD analysis project Ga0068856, IMG submission 66595) | Corn rhizosphere microbial communities from Kellogg Biological Station, Michigan, USA - KBS Corn C6-2 | ecosystem: Host-associated > Plants > Roots > Rhizosphere > Soil ...
CCTTCGAGCCGGTGTCGTCCACGTTGGACAGGGCCGAACCCTCGGTCAGGTAGGCGGCAGCACCGTAGGCGGTCTGCACCGGGATCGGCAGGTCGCGGCCGTTGGTCGTGTTGATGACCTGCGCGCGGGTCTTGCGCATGGCGACCTGCGCCACCTTGGCGCTCGTCACCACGGCATGGAAGTCCTGCGGCACCGTGTACCCGCCGTGTGTGGCGGCCGAAATCAGCATGTCGCGCTGCTCGTTGTAGCCGGCGCGAAGTGCCGTCCGCTGCTCGGGCGACATCTCCGACATGCCACCGCGCACATACGCCTCGAAGGCGTCGCGGTACTCTTCGCCCTTGGACGGGCCGTCATCGGCGGACAGCTCGCCGCCGCGCACCTCGCGGGTCACGCCGCCAGGCCCCAGGTTGCGCAGGTCCTCAGCTCGGTCGATCCGAGCCGTCAGGCTGCGAACCTCGCCCATGATCCGGTCGTACTCCTGGCCCTCTTCGCCAGTGAAATCGCGGCTTTCACCTTCGGCGACACCGTGAACGCGGCGCGCGTCCTCGATGAGCCCGGCGCGCTCCTGCCGCAGCGCAATGATGTCTCCGATTGTGTCCATGTTTGACCCTATCGTCCCTCGGTTGTTGGTTTACGCATGATGTTTTCCAGCGCCTCGTAAAGCCGCAGCTCGGCATCGCTCGGACGCGCGTTCATCTCGGTTTCGGCCTCGCCCTCGGTATCGTTGCCCTCGGTGTCGTCCGATAGGCCGGCCGCATCGGCGAGCGCGGTGATGTGGTCACCTATGCCGCTGATCGCGTCGGCGATCGCCTGCACATGCTCGGCGTTCTCGCTGCTGATCGCCTTGCCAGCGCGCTGCTCGAGCCCCGAGCGAACGGCGCGCATGGTGTCGTCGTTCGCGAGTACGAGCTGCCATTCGACGCCTACCCACGACGCGCGGTCGGCCGCCAGCGGCTCGCCCGCGTCGTCCAACTCGACCGGCGCGACGTACAACTCGCATTCGCTGTTGTCGTACCAAACGATCAGGGCGCTATCGCCCTCGGTGGTCACGTCGGCGCAGTAGCCCCAGGCGTAATCGGTCCCGTCGAATCCGATCGGCAGCGACTCGGTCACGTCCTCCATGTAGTCGCACATGCCGGCCTCGGTGTCCCAAGCGACGACGGCCGGTCCGACTGCGCGAACGCCGTTCGTCCGCAGCAAGGACCGCACCTCGGCGGTAGTCGTGGAGTAGGCCGGAAAGGTCACGGTTGAAACGTCCGGCATGTCGATCGCGCGCAGGTGGCGCGTAGCCGGTGAGGTGCTGAAATCCCATTCATCTCCGGGCGACCCATCGGACCGCGTAACGACTCGGAACCCGAAGGACATTTGGTTGATATCCCTGCGCTCGATCGACACCTCAAGGTCACGGGCATAGCTCGTGTCCGGCATATCGGTCATTACAGTAAGCGCCTGGCCGCTTCGCTCGAGGCGCGTGGTGCCCGCGGTCGTGCGCCCGAGCACGAGGTTGGGGTCGTGGTTAATCAGGTGGCGGACATCGGCGCCGCCAATCTCGCAGTCGGCATCGACGTACTCGATGAACCCGCCGAGGTTTTTGGACGGCTCGCCGAACCTGATAGCGTCGCCACGATACTCGCGGCGGCCATCCTCTAGCTGCCGCACTTCCAGATCGCTAACGGTTACGACTCGGCGTTCCAGTTTCACGGTTGACCCTATCGGGCTACTCGCCCGCCGCCGCGGCCGCTTCGGAGTCGTCGCCACCGTTGGGGTCGGCGGTCGAGGTCGGCCCGCCGCCTGCGGCGGCGAGGCTGACGGGTAGCCCGTCCGGCCCGATCACGGTCTGATTCACGGGCTGCCAAAGCACATCGCCGCCCTCGATCGGCGGCATCCCGATCGACTCGCGGACCTCGTTGCCGGTCTTGATTCCGGCGTAGCGGTAAACGGCGTCGATCTTCGAGCGCGACACCGAGTCGGCGCGCAGCAGCACGGACGTGTCGTGCTGCATGAAGCGGCCGGCGGCGAGGTCTTTCTGCCCGGAGAACAGCTTTGTGTTGACGACCTGCTCGATGTTGACCAGCCACGGCATAAGGGTGTAGGTCACGAAGTCGATCGACATTTGCTCGACCGAGGCGAACGTCGCGCTGCCCTCAAGGTCGCCGATCATGTGCGGCGGGATGCGGAATAGCCGCGCCATCTCGCGCACCTGAAACTTGCGCGCCTCGACCATTTGCAGGTTCGTGGGGTCAAACCCGGACGGCGCGTAAGTCATGCCCGCTGGCAGCAGCGCGAACTTGTGACTGTTTTTCAAGCCCTCGTGTGACATCTCCCAACGCGCCTTAAAGGTCTTGAACTGCTCGTCCGACATGGGTTTGTCGGTTGAAAGGATCGAGCCGGGGGCGCCGTTGTTGGCGAACATGCGGCCGGCGTAGTCCTCGGCCGAAATTGAAATGCCGAGCGCCTGCTTGGCCTGCACGACGTTGGACAGGCCGAGCTCGGTGTCGAGCCCGATTCCCTGGAAGTGCAACACCTCTTCGTCGGACAGCCACCCTTGCGAGTCGTTGGGCAGGTCCACTACCCACACCTTGCCGCGCACCTTGTCCGTGTGGCGCCTGATTTTGTTGGGCGCGACCGGCCACAACGAGATATCGCCGGCCTCGTCATACTCGATCCACACGAAGGCGTTTCCGTAGGCGCACATGCAGACGACGACGTAGGCCCAAAACACAAAGGCGGTCATTTCGGGATTGGGCGCGAGTGCCAGCTTGCGCGCTCGAGTGTCGCCTATGTCGGCCTGGCGGCTGCCGTGGGCGTCGGTCGTGAACACCGGCCGGGGCAGGCTCGCGATCGTTTCGGACAGCAGCTTTACGCACGCGAGGAACGCGACGACGCGCATGGCGCGCTGCGGTGAAACGTGAACGCCGGCAGCGTTGTCGCCGCCTTCGATCATTCCGAGCAGCGCGGCAAAGACCGGCACCTGCGGGTTGTCTAGCGGGCTACGCGCCTCGCGGCGCCAAAACGGTCGTGCCATGCTTGACCCTTTCGGGCTAGCCCCAACGCACCGTAAACTCGCCGCCGCCAAGCGGGTCATACTCGCGGGCGCGGTCGAGTGCGATTGCGACGGCGATAGCGGCATCGCTCGGCGATCGGGCGGCGTCCTTGTCCAGGCGCCAGCCGCGGCCGGCCACGTCGCGCGGCGTCGCGGCGGCGATGTGCGCCTCGAGGATCGGGTCGTCGTCGTGCTCGAGCGCCTTGTCCACGGCGACGGCGTCGAAAAGCCCCTGCGATGCCGGGCACATTCGCTGCGGCTGCTGCGGAAACTCGACCATTGGTAGACCCTCGGCCTCGAGCATGTCAGACACGACCTCGGGGATGCGCCAACGGTCGTAGGCAATCTCGACAACGTCGAATATGGCGCATAGCTCGCGCAGGCGGGCGAAGATCGTTTCCATTGGCACGGCGTCGCCCTCGATTACGTTGTGCACTTCCGGCGGGTCTTGGTTCGCGTCCGTCCAGGCGGCCCATGTTTCGGCCGCGGCCGCGTAGCATTTCGTCCCGTCGTCGCGCGCCGGCCGCGGCGCCACGATCCCTATGGCCGTCGTGTCGTGGTTCTTGGACATGTCGAGCCCGAGGCATACGCGCTCGCCGGGCTGCGGGCGCGTGCCGCCGCCACGGGCCGCCCACGCGCCTTTCGGCAGCCAATCTTTCTCGGCGCGGGTCCAGCGGTTGAGATGGAACCGGCAGAATCGATACCACGGCATGGCCTTGGACATGGCGAGCAGCTTTTCGGTCGTGATCCAGCTCGCCGGGTTCGCCTGTTTCCACGCCTCGGGGTTGTCGAGGTCGGCGTCGGCCACCGTCGGCGAGTAGAAATACATCGTTGGATCGGTGCCTGCTTTGCCACGCCGGTAGACCTCGGCGCACTTGCTGGCGCCTTTCTCGTTCGAGCCGGCGTTCGTCACGATCACCATTAGCGGTTCCTTGCGGGCAACCTGCGCGGTCAGCATGGCGTCGTAGAGCTCGCCCGACTCGTGCGCGTGCAGCTCGTCACAGATCACAATGCTCGGGTTCTTGCCGTGTGTCTTGGGCGCGTCGGCCGACAGCACCTCGAACCGGGCGCCAGTCTCGCGACACACGATCGCGTCGCGGAACACCTGCAAGTCGTCCTGCAACGTCGGGCTCGCCTCGACCATGCGCCTAGCGAACCCGAACACGATTTTGGCCTGATCCTTCGAGGCTGCAATCGCGTAGACCTGCATTCCCCGGTCGTCCGACAGCGCCGACTCGACCACGAGGAAGTAAAGCGCCAGCGCGGCGGCCCAAGTGCTTTTGTTGTTTTTCTTGGCAACGCCGAAGTAGCCGATCCGGTAGCGCCGCAGTCCGGTGTCCGGGTCGCGCTCGAGCAGGTTGTTGGTCTGCTCGAGTAGCCACGGCTCAAACTCGACCGGCTCGCCGCCAACCTCGCCCTCGACAAAGCGCAGGTTGCGCCGGCACCAACGGCGGAACCTGCGGGTGTCTCGGTTGAGCTGTATCACCCGCGCCACGTCTGACCCTGTCGCGACAGGGTCGGTATGGCCGCCTACGCCTTGGCATGTATCGCCCTCGCCTACGGCCTCGGTGCGTGGACACACTGGCGGTACGCGCTGGCACGCACGCTAGGCGAGGTCCAGGCGAGTTGCCGACACCGTTGGGGCGCCACGTTCGAGGTCGGCGAGCCGACGCCGCGCGCCCGGACCCGGTTCTACAAGCAGGCGTGTGTCATGTGCGCCAAGCAGCGCGACGTGAACGCCGACGGCACGGTGTACGTTCCGCCCGCCAAGAAGTCGTGAGCCCGCCGGGGGCACCATCCCCGGCGGGCTCGTTAGAGTGATCGCGCTCGACCGCGGCTCCCCAGTCACGGGTTCGCGATCACTCGTCCGCGGAAACCTCGATTGTGTCGCCGTCGTCGTCGTCCTCGGCGAGCTCGGATTCGAGCCGCGCCGCCAGGGTCTTGCCCTTCGCCACCGTCAGGCCGAGCCGCGCCCGCGCCGACGATGTCAGGCCGAATTGCTCGGCCAGGCGTAGCGCCTGCGCCGTCGCCTGAATCTGAATCCTGGTCGCCGGGTTGACCTTGTCGCCTACCGGGTTGCCGTCCTTGTCGTAGGTCGTCAGCATGAACCCGTGCTCGCGGATCGAGGCGCGCGCAGTCTCGGCAAGGGCGATCGTGTGGACCAGCAGCTCGAGCATGGCCCGGTCGATGCGGTCTATCCAGCCGAGCGCGGCCACCTCGGGCACGAGCTGATCCCATACCTCGCGCTCGCGGCCGCTCAAGCTGGCCGGCGCCGGGAAGTCGAGCACTTTGCCGAGGCCGATCACAGGCTCGGGTAGCGGCCGCTTGCCGGGGTTACCCTCGGCTATGCGCTGCTCGCGCGACTTCGGCGGACGGCCGGTCGCCACTATGCCGCCTCGATCCGGCGGGCGATCCAGACCGCGAGCTCGCGCACGGCCCAAGTCGTGTTGACCTGCCCGCGCTCGCTCGAGTTGTTGAGGATCGCGCGCAGCTCGTCCACCTCTTCGATCGTCAGCGTGCCGCGGCGCTGCGCGTCGCGAATCTTCATACGCCAGCCGTCGCCCTCGCGGACGACCCGTAGCTGCACCGGCTCGGACCAATCGCCCGCGTGCAGGTTCAACCATGAGTCGGACACCGGCAGCAGCCACGAGCCCGAGTCGTTGTCCCACGTCGCAAGCCCGGCTCGCGACTGGCGCCGCAACTTGACAGAATCAGCGTTATCGTGCATTGACCCGCCACAGCCAGTCGATGATGCGTTGGAACCACGGCCAGTGGCGCAGGTGTGAGGGGCCGATGGGCACGGCTCGTTCCCAAGTGCCGTCTTCACACTGTCTCAACTCCCCCTCGACCCAGGCATCACCTGCTTCTTCCGTGAGCGGGTCTACCTTGACATAAGCACCATTATCGTGCGTCACGATGCCTCCGGAGAATCGGTCGGCACGACCTTTTCCATCGCGGCTGCGAAGTCGTGCATCTCGTGGTAGCCCGCCGGGCACCCGTCGAAGGCGTGGTCTACGCTGATGCGTCCGTGAAGCTGGTCATCATCCAGCGTTCCCCACTCGCCACACCCGGGGCAGGCGAGCAGAACGGTCGGTATGCCGTCGCGGTTGACCCGGCGCAGCAGCCCGAACTCGGTGTCGTAGAAGCGGCTCACCTTGTCACCTTTCGGGCGGCGACACTTTCTGGGCCGCACAGGTGGCATTCGCTCCTGCCCCAGCCAACGCGCCTGTCCCAGTCGTCGCAGAAGTGCGAGTCCGCGCCCGGGACGATGAACTTAGCCCCGTTCCACACCCGCTTGGGTGACTCGTTTCCCTGCTTTACAGAACGGGGATTGTCACCCATTGGGCCACCTCGGCGTCTCGCACTTTCTGGGCCGCACAGGTGGCATTCGCTCCTGCCCCAGCCAACGCGCCTGTCCCAGTCGCCGCAGAAGTGCGAGTCCGCGGACGGGACGACGAACTTAGCCCCGTTCCACACCCGCTTGGGTGACTCGTTTCCCTGCTTTACAGAACGGGGATTGTCAGGCATTGAGCCCGTCCAGCTCGGCCCGGAACCGGGCGACGTTGGAACGCACGCGGGCGGCCGACACGACAAACCCGTCGCGCTCCCACGAGGCCGCGTTCGCCTCGCCCGTCCTGATCGCGCCCTCGAGCTGCCGGCGGCGACGGCGAATGCTCGCCACGTCCGGCGCGAGCTCGGCCGACGCCGCGGCCGCCTCGGCAGCGCGGCGCTTGGCGGTCATGCGCATGACGTGTACCTCGACCCGCCGAGGCGCATCTTGCATCCGCCGCCGCAGTCGTCGCACATCGGCTCGGCGACAGATCCGGGCGCGAGGCAGGTAAGGCGATCGGCGCGCTCGGCGGCCTTCGCCCGCTCGGCCTTGTCCGGGTCGCAGGCCGTCCAACTCGCGCAGCCGTACTCGGCGCAATCGGGCGAACACTCGCGGCCGGGGTGCAGGTTCGGGTTTCTCATGGTGCGGTCCTTTCGGTGCGGTCTGGACTAAGACCAAGTCTAGGCGTGGGGTCCGCTGATGCCTATGCCTCGACCGGGGGACCGCCAGGCGACGTGCAACCGATCGGTTGCGTTTCTCCAGTTTCGCGTGTGTGAAAAAAGGCGTTGGGCATCGGCCCTTTGACTTCGCGCCAGGATCGACACCCCATACCCCCCGGCCGTGTTTTCGGTTGGCATGTCGTCATGGTGCAACGGCGGCCGGTGGGGTGCGGTGTCCTTAGGGACACACCGCACCACCGCACCTGCGGCACCGCACCTGCGGTGGACCACCGCACCCATAGCACGTTCGCTATTCATCGGGCGCGACGACCCATAGTTTGCCGCGCCCTCGGCCGAGGTCACGAGAGGCCAGCAGGCCGCGTGTCTCTAGGTCCTTGAGTGTGGATCGCACGGCCTTGACATCACCACCAACCGCACGCTCGATGTCGTTGCCCGAGCTATGTGGTTCGCGCTCGAGGTAGGCAATGATCCGTGTCTCGCGCTCGAGTGATCCGACCTCGGCAGGTGCGAGGCTTGGCACGATGACGGCGCTTGGTGCTGTACCGAAGATCGCTGCGGCGTCGTCACCTGCGGGCTCGATGCGGTAGTGCCGGGTCGCCCATTGCTCGGCCTCTTTCATTTTGAGGCACGTCAGGTCTATGACGCCGTCGCCTTCCTTGTTGGGGCGCAGGCGCAGGAACACGTCCGCTGCGCCGCGCAGGCTCGAGCTGCCACGTTCGCGGCTGTCATCCCAACCCGTGTGATGGACGAGCAGCGATGCCGCGCCGGCAGTCTCGCGCATGTGGTCTACGGCCTGGATCACTCGGCCCATTTCCTGCGCGCTGTTCTCGTCCAGGCCTGGCGTGATTCGGTGCAGCGTGTCGAAGATCAGCAGATCACACGGGCCGGCTAGCTCGAGCAATTCGGGCGTATCGACCAGCACGTCGAAGGATTGCACTAGCCAACGGATATCGGGCAGCGGCTTGTTGTGGTGCGCTGCCCATGCTGCGGCTCGCCGGTATGCGCCGCCTGATCCTTCGGCCATGACGTAGACGACGTTGCCGCCAGCGTCGGCGACCTTGGCGGCCATGTCGATCGCGAGAAACGACTTGCCGCCACCGCTCGGGCCGGCGAGCACGTTGAACCCGCGCGACACGAGCAGGTCGTCTAGCAGAAACTCTACGGGCGGCAGGTCGGCGAGCTCGGACGTGGTGAGTAGGCGCAGGCCTCGGCGCTCGCGCTGCATGTAGTCCGGCTCGGCGCGGTTGTCTATCTCGCCTCGGTTGATCGCCGCGGTGAGCGTGTCGGGCACGGGTCGCGCTAGGCGCTCGATGTCGTGCTCCGTCCACGGGTTCGCGGGGTCTTGGTCTTGGCAGCGCGCCTCGATCGTGTGGCGCACAACGTCGCGGACGGATTTTTCGTCCAGGCCGAGCTGGTAGGCGCGATTCGCGATCGCTCGCAGCTCGTGGTCCTGCTGGCCGCGTGGTATCTGGCCGCCTACTGCTGGCGCGCTTGTTTGCGCTGCCTGTCCGACGTGCTCTAGCCATGCGGGCGCTTCGGCGGGCTCGGCGTCGTGCTCGAGCCGATATCCGGCTGACGGCGGCAGGATAACGTAGCCGTCGTTGTGGCGGATATCGACGCCGGCCGCGATGTCGGGCCGCGGGCCGTTTCCGTAGACGGCGCCTTCGCGCGCCTTGAATATGAGGTGCCACCCGCCGGACTTGGTTTTGTGCCGGCGTGTTTCCAATGCCTCGATCGGCAGGTCGGTCAGGCTCGCGCCGCCTTGCACGTCCACGTCCAATACGACGTACCCGGCGCTGCCTGGCACGCCGCCGATCATGGGCCATTCCCACGCCTCGAGCTGCGCCTTGTCCGAGCTCGCGTCCTTGAACCCGTGCGGCGTTGCGGGCTGCTTTGTGGGTAGGCACGGGAATACGCGCCAGCCGCGATTTGCCCAAGTTGCCGCGGCGTGTTTGAGGTCGGCTGCCATGTGGACTAAGACCTAGTCTACGGTTGGGTTCCGGCGGAACGCTCGCGTAGTCTGGGTCTTAGTCCATGGCGAGCAACGACTACAAGCCCGGCGGCAAGCGCGGCCCGAAGCGGCGCCTTGTTACCGACGATCACGACCGCATGTCGCGCGACGACTGGCAGCTCGGCGGCCGCGACTATGCGCTCGTTTGGCGCGGCGGCGAATCGCTGCTCGTGCCGCTCGCCTCGGCGACACGCGAAGAGCTAGCTAGCGGCATTGCCTCGATCGAGGCGTTGGCCTGCTATGTGCTCGACTCGTTCCTGCGCTCGAAGCAGGCACGGTTGACGCCGGACCGTCGGCAGGACGCGATCGCGCACCTGATCGAGCAGGCTTGGATTGAGGCTCGCCGGTTCAACGGCAAGGGCCGACTCGGCGGTTTCGTGACGGCGCGGCTGCGATGGCGCCTGCTCGATTGGTACAGGGTCGAATTCGAGCGCCGGGACGATGTCGAGGTGTTGTCCATGAACGTGGACGACGCCGACGTGCGCCGAGCCGAGCTGCGCGAAGAGCGCCGCCGGCACGAGGGCATGGTTTGGACGACGGGCGACACGGCCGCGATCGACCGCTCGATCGAGGCTCGCGACGACGCGCTGCGGGTGGAGAGCAACGGCCATCACTCGGCATCGATCAATCGCGACGCGCTGTCGGTCGCCGCGCTGTACGCGCTCGACTATGTCGCGCAGCCGCTCGCGGACGGGCACTCGATGGCGCACGTCTGCCGGGTCACGAAAATGTCGCGCGCGTTCGTCGCCGGTCTGCTGGACGACCTGCGATGTGAGCTGCGCGCCCAGGGGGTCGTTGAATGACCCTCACATTCGGCAGCCTGTTCGCAGGCATAGGGGGGATTGACCTTGGATTCGAGCGAGCAGGAATGCGGTGTGTCTGGCAATGTGAAATCGACCCGTATTGCAACCGGGTGCTCGCCAAGCATTGGCCCGACGTACCCCGATACACCGATGTCCGACAGCTCGGGCTCGAGCAGCCGGTCGAGCGGCCAAATGTCCTTGTTGGCGGATTCCCATGCCAGCCTTTCAGCGCCGCCGGCAAGAAACTCGGCGCGGACGACCCGCGCCACCTATGGCCCGAATTCGCCCGCCTTGTTGGCGACCTACGACCCGAATATGTCGTGGGTGAGAACGTCCGAGGTCTTTGCAAGCAAGGCCTTGATGAAGTTCTCGGCGACCTTGCCAGGCTCGGGTATGACGCGGAATGGCAGCTTGTATCTGCTGCCTCGGTTGGTGCCCCGCACATTAGAGAACGGGTGTTCATTGTGGCCTACCCACAAGGCGAGCGTGAACGGCCCGGACTACGCGAGGATGAACCGGCCGAGGGCGGGGGGCGACGACTTGGTGACGAAGGTTGCTCGAGTCGAGCTGGATCGCTCGCGCGAGGATCAGGCGCGCATGTGGCCGACGCCAGCGGCGCGGGATTGGAAGTCGGGCCGTCACTCGATCGAGGCGCCGACGAATCGGGGCGGCCGGCCATTGAGCGAGCAGGTGTTCGCTCACGAATCTACACACGACCGCCCGCCGCAGGGTGGGCGCCTGAACCCGCCGTGGGTCGAATGGCTTATGGGGTTCCCGGCGCGGTGGACAGACTTAGAGCCCTCGGAAACGCCGTAGTGCCGCAGGTGGCCGAGTACGTCGGCCGCCTGATCGTAGAGGACGCGGCACGGTGAAGCGGCCATGCCTCGACTGCCGAAAGCTGTTCACGGTCGAGGGGCCGAAACAGTCGCGGTGCCCGAGCTGCGCGAGCGCCGATCGCCGGCATAAGCAGCCGCGCACGTCCGAGCCGTGGCGGTTCCTATACAAGCTGCCCGAATGGCGCAAGGCGCGCGCTCGAGTGATCCGGCGCGACGGCACATGCCGCGCCTTGATTCACTTCGACGGTTTCCGGCGCTGCCAGGCGACGGCTGACCTCGAGGTGCACCACGACCCGCCGCTCGAGCAGCTTTGGAAGATGGCGGCCGGCGACCGCGACCTGTTCGTCGCGCTGGCGACGGACGAGCGCAAGCTGTACGCGCTATGCCGGTCGCACCACGCCGCGGCAGACGCCGACAGGCGCACCCGATCGGGTGATGCTGGACTAAGACCAAGTGACGATAACTAGGAACATGGATTGCAAGGACGGATCAGGCGCGGTGTTTGTCTGCTACCTCACGAATGGCGAGCGCGGCCAGTGGCACACGGCCATGGTCGAGGCTGCCGACTCGGGAGAGGCAAAGCGCATCGCCGACGGGCTGCGGCCCGGATGGCGCTGCTATGGCGTGCAAATGCCCTTGCTGGACCCTGCGCCATGATCCGGCGCCCGCTCGGCCTCAGTATCCGGGCGGGCGCCAATCTCACCCACGCGAGGGACTGTTAGAGAGCTGTAAAGGGGCCGATTGGTTGAATATGCAACGAGCAGCAGACCAAGACCAAATGTCGTACAATCGGGGCATACCAGCTTCCCAGGGGGTAGGCACCGATGTACCACGACTGCGCAGTCCCCGGCTGCACCGAGCCGGGGCGCCACTATTTCAAGATCAACCTAATGCGGCCGGACACAACCGCGATCTTCGGTCGGAACACGGGCGCGCACCTATGCGACCGGCACGCCGAGAGCGGGTTCGAGCTGGACATCGTCGTCCGGCCGAACCGCAAGCGTCAGGCCGACATCTACACATGGGCCGAGTACCGCGGGAGCTCGGGCAAGGTGGAACACGTCAACGTACCGATCGAAGAGGGCACAACGGCAGGACCGAAACGGGGGGGCAATGGTAGTCGAGACAACGTGCGTAGAGGTCGAGTTGAGCGGCCACGACCTTGACGTGATCGAGGCAGCGGCCCTCGTCATGTCCACGCCGATACCGGCCGCCGGCACACGCGAGCCCTACGACGGGCTGCCGACATTCGGCTCGATCACGGCGCAGCTAGCCGTAGCCGCGGCCACGCTCGTGCTCGCCGCCGGGCCGCAGGCGCTCGGCCTGTAGCGCCACCGACATAGCGTCCGAATTGGGGCCGCCAGCGTGCGGCCCTTTTTCGTGGGGGCAACAGCGGAACGCATCCCTAGACTTGGTCTTAGTCCAGATCGGCAAGAGCCGAAGCGACCAAGCGAAGGGAGCAGCCGAGTATGTCTGGAAAGGTTGAAGGGGCCGGGGATATCTTTTCCGGCGGGGGCATCCCGTATGTGGATGCGAAGATGAAGGCCGAGTTGTGCGCGAACCGCACGCCGCTCGGGATTGTGGACGCGACGCCTTGCGCCCGCAATCAGTTTGGTGACGACGAGGTTTCGTTCATCGTCCGATCCAAGGTGCTCGAGGGCGACCACAAGCTCGCTCTCTCGCACAACGAGGTCCGGGAGCGCCAGGCCAAGGCCGTGCTCGATCGCCTCGCTGCCGGCGCGAGCTCCATCGGGCCGGTGTTCCTCGTGCAGGTCGAGACAAAGAGCGGTCAGACCGCTTGGGCGCTCGACAGCGAGCCGGGGGACGGCAACGTGAAGGCCACCGACTCGGGCGACGCGCCCGCGGACGCTGGCGACGACGACGGAATTCCCTACTAGGGACCCGTGGCGCGCGTTGATTACATCGACCGTCAGGCTTGTCACATCATCCTGACCCCGGCGGACCTGCGGGAGCTGGATACGGCGGGCGAGTTAGTCGTCGCCCGTGATCGTGACGAGCCTGACGGGCGCGCGCTAATGGTGCGGATCGAGGACCCGTGCCAGTCGTAGGCTTTACCGACAACGCCGGCAAGCGGATCAAGTTCGCCGCGCTACGCAAGGGCAAGGGCGATTTCGACCTGCCGCGGCCGTTCCTCTACGCGCTCGCGAACGGCTACCGCGGTGCAGACCACTACGGCGACGCCTCGGTCGTGAGTGTCACGACGATTGCCAACCCGGTGCAGCAGACCCGGCTAATGCAGCGGCACGATGTCTACGTTGACCCGCTGCGCAGCATGTGGGCGATGTTCGGCACGCTCGGACATGCCGTGCTCGAGGCGGCCGCGATCGCCGACGACCCCGACACGATCGTTGAACGCCGGTTAGTGATCGACTTCGAGGGCCAGGCGATCGGCGGCACGTTCGATCTACTCGAGCGCGAAAACGGCGAATGGCACGGCCGGGACTACAAGATCACGGGCGCCTACAAGGTCGTGCGAATGGTCACTGAGGGTTCGGTCAAGGCCGCGCTCGACTACGTCATGCAGGCGAACGTCTATCGCTACATGCTCGCG
>Ga0068856_100004889_pt1 | contig 13268 bp, 10 predicted proteins | sample KBSCornC62_FD_66595 | JGI IMG/M metagenome (GOLD analysis project Ga0068856, IMG submission 66595) | Corn rhizosphere microbial communities from Kellogg Biological Station, Michigan, USA - KBS Corn C6-2 | ecosystem: Host-associated > Plants > Roots > Rhizosphere > Soil ...
CGCGGACATCGCGTGATGCCCTCCGTGCGCACCGTGAACGACCTGCGCCGGCGATCGCTGTACGGCCTGGCCATCGAGGACCTCAACGCCAAGCTCACCCACTTCCTGCCAGCGGGCGGGCGCGACACCACCGACTTCGGCACCCTCGTCTATTTCGGCGAAACCGCCTACCCCGCGCTGCAGGATCTGGCGCGACAGGTGTTCGAAATCTATCCATGCCCGTTGCTGCGCATCGAGTTCGAGCGCGAGCGCGTGTGGCAGATCGCGTCGGTGAAACCGGTGGGCCTGCACACGCTGGACGATGCACAGGAAGACGCCTTCGCCGCCGAGCTCGACCGCTTCTCCAAGAAGCTGTGGCGCAAGCCGCGCGCGCGCCGCTTGTACCGTTACGACCTGGCCATGCTGGTCGATCCGAACGAAGCGATGCCGCCGTCGAACAAGAAGGCGTTGAAATCGTTTATCGCAGCCGGCAAGGAGCTGGGCATCGAGGTTGATCCGATCGGCAAGAACGATTACCAGCGCCTGGCCGAATACGACGGCCTGTTCATTCGCGAGACCACCGCCAGCGACAACCACACCTACAGCTTTGCGCATCGCGCCGAGCGTGAAGGCATGGTGGTGATCGACGATCCCAGTTCGATCCTGCGTTGCACGAACAAGATCTTCCTCAACGACTTGATGATCTCGCGCAAGCTCGCGGTGCCGCGCACGGAAATTCTCTATCGCGACGACACCAAGGGCTTGAAAGAGGTCGCCGAAAAACTCGGCTTTCCGCTGGTGCTGAAAATTCCCGACGGTTCGTTCTCGCGCGGCGTCGTCAAAGTGGAAAGCGAAGCGCACCTGGAAAAAGCGGTGAGCGAACTGTTCCAGCACAGCGCCCTGCTGCTGGCGCAGGAATTCGTCTACACCGATTTCGACTGGCGCATCGGCGTGCTCAATCGCGAACCGCTGTATGCCTGCAAGTACTATATGTCGCGCGGCCATTGGCAGATCTACAACCATGGCGCGAAAGGCACCGACAAATCGGGCGGTTTCGAAACCATCCCCGTTCGCGATGCGCCCGCCGAAGTGGTCAAGCTGGCGCTCAAGGCCACCAACGCGGTGGGCGACAGTCTTTACGGCGTGGACTTGAAACAGGTCGGCGACAAGGTCGTCGTGATCGAAGTGAATGACAATCCGTCGATCGACGCAGGCGTGGAAGACCGGTATCTGGGCGAGGATCTTTATCGCCGCATCATGCAGGAGCTCATGCGCCGTATGGAACGCAAACGCATGGGCATCGTTGCATAGGGCTATTCCGGCCACCCCTCCCTGGGCGAACCGGAATGGCGCGCGTGTTCCCTCACGCTGACCTTGAGCCGTGACCACTCCCTTCAAGCTGCCGGTCATCCCGAATGCGACCTCCGGCCGCATTTAGCTCCACTGCCAAGCGGAATCAGTTCCAGATCAACTGCGAGCTATTGCGGCGGCGCGGCCTGCGCAGCCTCAGCAACTGGCGCGGCAGTTTCGGTTCCAGTGCAAGCGCGACGACCAGCGGCGCAATGAACAGCCAGAAGAACGGCGTCCAACCGAATAGTTCGGTATAGGCGGGAACCAGCGTCGTCACCAGCAGCACGCTGCCGCCGAACAACCACAGCAACGCTGCAGCAAGAAGACGCGAATACCGGTCCGTTTCGATGATTGAGCGGCGCATGGTGAACTCCCTGACTGCACGATGGATGCAGCTTGCCCGGCGCCCGTCTCATAGGTTGCGATGCCTTGGTCGACGATGAAGAGTTTATGCACTGCACATGTTCCCGGTGAAGCATTCGTGAAATCTTCTCCATTGCTTGATGCGTTGGCGCGCACTTGCGAATAGCTGACGAAGTTGAGCGTACGAACCGCGCTATCTGTGCGATCGATCGCAAAGATCGCGGTCAATGCAAGGTTGCCTTGACCGGTCATGACTTTCGGCCTACTTTGCAGGCGGCCACATCGGGGGTGGGGCCAACGTGTCGGGGAGACACGTTGCTGCATTCAAATCACATTTCAATTTTTATCTCTTTAGACGGGGAGGGGTCAGTCATGCCTAGTACTTTGCATACGCCGTCGTTTCGGAGACATGCATTGTGGTTGTCGATGGTGTCCGCGCTGCTTTGCGGTTCCTTGCTTCATGCTCAGGACACCACCACGCAAGACAACAAGAACGTCAAACAACTGCAGCAAGTCGTCGTAACAGGTACGCGTGCCACCAGCCGCACGGTGGATGAATCGCTCGCACCGATCGATGTGCTTACGCCCAAGGATCTTTCTGCGACCGGTGCAGGAGACTTGGCCACGGCACTCAATCGCCTGCTGCCGTCGCTGGATTTCCCAAGGCCCGCCATCAATGACGGTAACGATGCATTGCGACCGGCCACGCTGCGCGGCCTGTCACCGGACGATGTGCTGGTGCTGGTCAACGGCAAGCGTTATCACACCTCTGCGCTGGTCAACTACAACGAAAGCGTAGGCCGTGGTTCCGCGCCGGTGGACTTGAACTCCATTCCGATCGCCGCTATCGATCACATCGAAGTGCTGCGCGATGGCGCTTCGGCGCAATATGGCTCCGACGCCATCGCCGGCGTGATCAACATCATTCTCAAAGGCGCGCCCGGTCCCGGCAAAAACAGCATCGACGTCTACGGCGGCGTGATGGATGTCGGCGATGGCGCCAATAACGGCGTGGAAGGTTCGGTAGCGATTCCGCTGGGCGGCGTGGAAGGCAAGGCGCCGGGCTGGATGCGTTTTTCGTGGAATTACCAGAGCGTGATGAACACCAATCGCGCCGAGAACACCGATCCCACCTTCAACTATCCGCCGCGCGATTTCGTCAACACGCCTTATCCGCCGCCGACGCCGTATCAGCGCTACGGCGAACCGGCGCAGAAGATTCTGCAGGGCGTGATCAATATGGATTATCGCCTTGGCGGCAGCCTGGAACTTTACGGCAACCTGATCTTCGGCAAGCGCGACGTAACGTCCAACGGTTACTGGCGCATGTGGAACAACCCGGATCGCAATGTGATTGCCGTCCACCCTGACGGATTCCTGCCGCACATCGTGAATCCAACGAAGGATTACCAGGCCACGCTGGGCATCAAGGGACAAGCCTTGGACTGGAATTGGGATTTGTCCGCCAGCCATGGTGAGAACAACCTGATCTTCGACATCACCAACACCATCAACACCAATCTCTACCATTCCACGGGCTATTCGCCGACGTCCTTCTACTCCGGCCGTTATGCCACCAAGCTCAGCCTGCTGGATTTCGATGCGGCGCGAGAATTCAGCCTCGGCTTCCTCAAGAACCCGCTGACCGTCGCCTGGGGTCTGGAATACAAGAAAGACGAATACGACGTAGGCGCGGGCGAACCGGCGTCGTGGTACTTCAATCCCAATGCGCTCGATGCCAGCGGTAATGTCTATCCGGGCGGCTCGCAGGTATGGCCGGGCATTACGCCCAATCTCGCCGGCAACTTCAGCCGCCACAACTATGCGGCTTATTTCGATCTTGAAAACGACGTCACCGACAAGTTCTCCGCGGGCGTGGCGGGCCGTTACGAAAACTATTCTGGCGGTGTCGGTTCCGTGGTTTCGGGCAAGCTGTCCGGGCGCTATCAATTCACCGACACCTTTGCCTTGCGCGCCACCGCATCCAACGGCTTCCGTGCGCCGTCGATGGCGCAGGTGAACTACAGCTCCACCGTTACGCTGGTTACCAACGGGCAACTCGTGCAGGTGGGTACGCTGCGACCGAACGATCCGCTGGCGATCGCTTATGGCGCCAAGCCGTTGTCGCCGGAGAAATCCGCCAACTATTCGGTGGGCTTCGTGTTCACGCCGTTCGATCGGCTCAATGCCACGCTGGACGTGTACCAGATTCGCATCTGGCATCAGATTCTCTACAGCGATCCGCTCACCAACACCAATCCGAACTTCCCGCAGATTGCGCAGTTGCAGTTCTTCGTCAACGGCGGCAATACGCGTACCCGCGGCGCGGACCTGGTGGTGAACTACACCCAGGAACTGGGCGATTGGGGACACCTCAATAATGGCGTCAGCGCCAACTACAACCAGGTACACATCGAGGAGATCAGCAATCCGGCGCTGCTCGGCCCGTATAACCAGGGCCTGCTGACCAAGGGCACGCCACGCACCAAGTACGTGCTGTATACCGATTGGCTCAAGGGCGGCCTGGACGTACACGCCGACCTTACCCGCTACGGTTCGGTTACCGATGTTTCCGATCCTGACATCGGCCTGGTCGGCCAGAAGTTCTCCGCGCGTTGGCTGCTGAATCTGTCCGCCAACTACAGCCTGCAGAACTGGGTGTTCGCGGCCGGTGTCGACAACGTCACCAACCAGTATCCGAACAAGGTGGCGCTGACCAACAATGGCGGATACGAAGATCGCGGGAATGGCCTGCAATATTCGGCGCTCTCGCCGTTCGGCTTCGACGGCCGTTATTGGTATGGCAAGGTGACTTACCGCTGGTAAGCGCAGGCGGATATCCCTCCCCTCTTGCAGGGGAGGGAATCCTGCGTAGCGTTTGCATAAAAAATCGGGCGGCGCGCTTACAATGACGCATCACGCTGGAGCGCCCGCATGTCCCAACCTTTGCACTTCGCCGTCTTTGGCCATCCGATCGCGCACAGCCAGTCGCCGCGCATTCACCAGGCTTTTGCCCAACAATTCGGGATTGCGCTCGACTATCGCGCCATCGATGCGTCTCCGGACGCATTCGCGCAGGCGATCAAGCAATTCTTCCAGCACGAACAGGGACGTGGGGCAAACGTCACGCTGCCGCACAAATCCGCCGCCTTCGCCCTGGCCGACGAACGCACGCAAGCTGCTGCGCGCGCCGGCACCGCAAACGTCCTGACGCGCCTTGCAGATGGACGTCTATCCGCCCATAACACCGACGGCGCCGCGCTGGTGCGCGACCTTACCGAGCGGCACGATCTGGATCTGCGCGGCCACGATGCATTGCTGCTTGGCGCCGGCGGCGCCGCGCGTGCAGTCGCCTGGTCATTGTTCGAAGCGGGCGTGCAGACGCTCACCATCGTCAACCGATCGCCGGAAAGCGCCGACGCGCTGGCCGATGCCATCGGCGAACCTGCGCGCGTGCATACGCGCTATTGGGACGATCTGGCCAGCATCGGCAGCTTCGACCTGATCGTCAACGCCACCTCGGCCGGCACCTTGGGGCAATCGCTGAGCTTGCCAATGTCCCTGGCCGGATCGCGTGCCGCCTGCTACGACCTCGCCTACGGCAAATCCGCGTTCGCCTTCCTTGCCTGGGCACGCGCTGCCGGCGCGCGTTATGCGTACGACGGCTTGGGCATGCTGGTGGAGCAAGCAGCCGACGCCTTCGAGCTGTGGCACGGCAAACGTCCGGACACCGAACCGGTCTACCAGTCATTGCATCTGCAAGTGGCCTGAAATGACAGTATGCCGTGCAGGCTGCGGCGCGTGCTGCATCACACCGTCGATCACCTCGCCGATTCCCGGCATGCCACACGGGAAGCCGGCGGGCGTGCGCTGTGTCCAGCTCACCGCCGACAACCTCTGCGCCCTCTTCGGCGATCCGCGGCGCCCCGCCGTGTGCAGCGGCCTCAAGCCGGAGCCGGCGATGTGCGGAGCAGATCGCCGGCACGCACTGGCCTATCTCAATGCGTTGGAAGTAGCCACGCGTCAGGCGAATTAGCTGGTTATTGCTGCAGCGCGATTTGCAAGCAGCCATTTGCCGAGGCGGTCCTTCGCCGAGCGCAATTTGTCCATCTGTTCGTCGAGCGCTCGCATCTGGGCTTCCAAGACCGCGCGCAGTTCCTGGCAGCCAGGCTGTGGCGCGATGAGGTACGGAATGGCGCGGCGGATGATTTGTAGCGGCAGGCCCACGGATTGGCCCAAACGGATGAAGCGGATTTCGTCCAGTACCCGTTCCGGATAGTCGCGATAGCCATTAACCGAGCGTGCCGGTGCCGTTATCAGGCCTTCGCGTTCGTAATAGCGCAGCGTGTCGCGCGTGACGCTCGCACGTTTAATCAGCACTCCCGTTCTCATGCCTGCTCCTCATCTTGGCCACTGTTGTTTCATTGCTCTTGACCTGGGGCTCAAGTCCCGACTTTAGACTGCCCTCAGTGCCACAACGGATATGGGTATATGAGGGAATTAGCGTTTATCAAGACTCGGCGAGTGGAGTGGCGATCGGTGGCGTCACCGGTTTTAGGCGGCCCCGGAGAGGCCTTGGTCCGGCCGGTGATTGCTGCCCGTTGCGATGGCGACAATTTGCCGATCTTCAATCATGTGACCACCGCTCTGCGAGCAGGCGTCGCTTTGCATTACTTCGATCCGCTGATACCGGAGCTGCTTGGGCCGTATCCCTATGGCAAGCCGTTTGCGATCGGACACGAATGCATTGCCGAGGTGATCGAATGCGGCGAGGACGTAAATCACATCCAAAAAGGTCAGCTCGTCATCGTGCCCTGGTCGGTATCGTGCGGCAGTTGTCCGACCTGTCATGGCGGACACACCTCCCATTGCACTCAGGCGGGCAGTACCTTGCTCTCTGGATATGGTTTTGGCGCATCGATGGGCCCATGGGGCGGAACCGTCTGCGATCTGCTACGTGTACCGTTCGCCGATGCCATGCTGGTACCGGTACCAGCCGGTATCGAGCCGCTCAAACTCGCCAGCGCCAGCGACAACATGCCTGATGCTTGGCGAAGTGTGGGTCCGGCACTCGCCCAGCGACCGGGCGCACCGGTGCTGGTGGTTGGTGGTGGGGCGCGCAGCATCGGGCTTTATGCAGCAGGGATGGCGGTTGCGCTTGGCTCATCGTGCGTGGATTACGTCGATTACGATCCGGAACGACTACGCATAGCTGAAGCGCTCGGCGCCAACGCTATAGAGAGCAAGCGTGGAGCCGCTTGGTTCGACCGTCACGCGCCACACGCGCGCGGGCGCTATCTTGCTTCTGTGGAAGCCAGCTCCACCACCACTGGACTGCGCTACGCATTGCGTTCGTTGGCGCCGGGCGGGAACTGCACAGCGGTAGGTTTTTATTTCGCCAAGCGGACTGGGCTGCCCTTGATGCAAATGTATGCCAATAGCGCGACGTTGCACGTGGGCATATCGCATCCACGGCGCGACCTACCTGACGTCATCGAACTGGTACAGCGAGGCACATTCGATCCACTTAAGGTTGCCACGCTGGTCGCCGATTGGGACGATGCGCCGCACGCCTTCACCACCCGGACGACGAAGGTGATCGTCGCACGTGAACCCTATGGACGTTTTGGCGGCAACTGAGGGTGGTAAAGCAGGCGGACCGCCGTGCGGTAAGTGTTTCCAACGGCAAGCCGGCTGGCATGCGCTGCGTTGGCTGGCCGAACTGGAAGCGTCAATCCGCGTCGTGTGACATGTGTTGCAACGCAACTGACTCACCAAAAATTTGGCCTTTCTAAACACAGGCGCATGTTAGTTTGGGCGGACAGGGGGCATCATTGTGGGGAGAGTTGCACCATGTTGTTGCCGATGGGGTGTTTCAGTCGTTGCCTGGCGGTAGCTGGGTTTTCCTTGGTGTTGGGTGGTGTCGCTCAGGCGGCGCCGGATAGCAGTCCCATTGGATCGGCCAATGTCACCGTGGCCGATCCCACCGTGCCGCGCCCGCCGGGCCAGCCGTGCGTGGTGCAGCTTTTCACCGATGACGTTTTCAACGATTTCGGCACGCGTCCTTACAGCTACGCGCCACCCGCCGGATGCGGCACGCGCTGGTCGAAAGTGGTGCTGGAAGCGGATTTCTCGGTCACGGCCGGCGTGCAGTTCGATCGCACGGCGTCCATCTGGCTGGGCGGTGTAAATCTCTACTTCGGCACCACCCAGGAACCCAGATCCAATCTGGCGCCGAGCTGGCACGTCGAGCGCGATCTGACCGATTACAGCGCGCTGTTCCGTAACGCGGGCCAAGGCCAGGCGGTGCTCTATAACATTGTCGACAGCACGTACACCGGCGTGATCCATGGCAGTGCCCGCCTGCTGTTCTATCCCGCTTCGGTGGTGGCGCCCGCGGCGCGCGTGCCGGATGCGATCTATCCGCTGGGCAGCGATCCGGTCGGCAACACCATCACCTTGAACACGTCCAGCGACCAGATGGCCGCCACGCTTACGTTGCCCAGCAACGTCGAGCATGCCTACCTGGATGTGTTCACGCAAAGCCAGCACAACGACGAGTTCTGGTACACCTGCGTGCCGGATCAGTACGCTGCTGAAACGCAGGAGTGCGGCGGAGGCAATTTCCGCGAGGCCGAAGTGAGCATCGACGGCCAGGCGGCCGGCGTGGCGCCGGTGTATCCGTGGATCTATACGGGCGGCATCGATCTCTTCATCTGGAAGCCGACGCCCGGCGTTCAGGCGCTGAACTTCATGCCTTATCGCGTGGACCTGACACCGTTCGCCGGTATTCTCAGCAACGGTTCGCCGCACACCGTCGCGGTGAACGTGCAGGGCGCGAACAACTACTTCTCCGGCGCAGCAACGCTGCTCGTGTATCGGGATCCGCACATCAAACAGGTAACCGGCGCCGTGCTGAGCAACACGCTGGCCAACCAGCCGCCCACACCGACGATCGGCAGCACGCTGACGCAGGATGCATCCGGCAACGTGACCGGCGCCGTTACTACCAATCTGAGCCGCCACTTCGTGATCCAGGGCTACGCGAATACCTCGCACGGCCGCGTGACCACCACGGTGGACCAGACAGTGGGCTTCGCCGATACGCAGACCTTCGACATCACCGCGACCGATTACCACCAGATCAGCGATCAGCTCACCACCGTGCAAGGCGTAAGCCGCAGCCAGGTCGGACGGTTCCTGAGCGATGAGTTCAAGGCGAGCTTCAACTATCCGCTGCACGTGGATTACAACCAGACCGCGGAATCGAATGGAGGCTATTCCATCCTCACGGCGATCAAGCAGGGCTACGACCAGCACACCGGCTTGAGCCTCGGCGGTTTTCCGCTGTACGCGGCCGATGTGCACAACCAGGTGGCGGGTTCCGACACGCTGGTGCTGGATAGCGGCTTCCACATCATCAGCCACAGCGGCCAACAAACGACGCAAGACTTTGCGTTCAGCGATTCGTTGGGTAGTTGCTACAGCGGCAGCGTGAGTTCGGCCGACAACGTGGTGACCGCATACAGCAGCGGACAGGCCTGCCCCGGCGGCCACAACCGCGTGTACTGGTTTACGCATCCGGATGGATCGCCCTATCAAGGCAACGGCTTGCTGCCTTGGTAAGAGCGGCATGAATGCGGCGCCCTTTCGGATAGTCCGAAGGGGCGCCGACATGCTAGGTTTGGCGCCACGTTCACCAGCGCCATGGAGTTGCTACCGATGCGTACCCGTCTGCTTGCCCTTTCCGTACTTGGCGTAGCTGTTGCCCTGGCCGGTTGCCACCATGGCACGCGTCCGGACGACGGTTCGTCGGTGGACAAGGGCGTCGTCGACATGGCCGCGTTCGAGAGCTTCATCGCCACGCATCCGACCGCCGACGAATTCAAGAAGACGTACCCCCACGTGCAACTGATGCTGCCGGGCATGATGAGCACGATGGAAATGCGTTACGACAATTCGCGCTTCTTCCCGCAGATGGATCCGAACGGCCGCATCGTCGGCGGCGATTTCCACTGACGCAACAAGAACCACTCGCAGCGCGTACGCAAACTGTCATTTTTGACAGCAAGGGTCACGTTACTGACATATTGCAGCGTTAGCCTGATTTGCACAGGGCGCCGGCCGCATCGTCGGACGGCGGTTGTTCCAGGATCAGTGCGCGAGTCAGCATGTCTTCATCCCCTTCCCCTACTGCGAACCGGCGCGGTTTGCTTTTTGTCGTGCTCGCTGCCGTGTTGATCCTGGTCGGTGGCGGATTGTGGTACGCACGTGCATCCATCACCAGCAAACCCGCGCAAGGGCATACCGCGAATGACGGCAGCGAAGTCGGCGTGATGCTGGACCTGGCCGACAAGGCGTATCAGGACAAACATCTGGTCGCGCCTGTCGGCAGCAACGTCTACGAGTTCTACTTCAGTGTGTTGCAGCTCGATCCCAACAACGCCATCGCCCAGCGCCGTTTGCGCGATGCCTTCAAGCCGGCGTGCGACGCAATCGAAAGCACGCTCAACGGCGGCGACCTGGACGAAGCGCAGCGCCAGCTTTCGCTGCTGCGCCAATACGACCCACACAATTACAAGCTCGCCCTGCTCGGCAGCGTGCTCGATGCGCAACGCATCATCGAACGGCGCCGGCACGAAGCGGAAGCGGCGCGCATACAGGCGCAGCAGTCAGGCGGAAATTAGCGGAGCGGCATCAACCGTCGAGGTACGTGTCCTTCAACCGCACGTAGTGATCTGCCGAATAATGCAGCTGCTCGATCTGCACGTCCGTCAGCACGCGCACGCGTTGCGCCGGATTGCCCAGCCATAGCTCGCGCTCGCCGACCACCTTGCCCGGCGGCACCACGCTGCCGGCGCCGACGAAACCGTATTTCTTGACCACGGCGCCATCCAGTACGGTGGCGTGCATGCCGATCAGGCAGTAATCCTCGATGGTGCAGGCGTGGATCACCGCGGCGTGGCCGATGGTGACGCCTTCGCCGATCACGGTGGGAAAACCGCCTGGCGAATACGGGCCATCGTGCGTCACGTGCACGATGGTGCCGTCCTGGATATTGCTGCGCGCACCGACGCGAATGTAGTTCACGTCCCCGCGCAATACCGCGCCGGGCCAGATGGAAACGTCATCGCCCAGCACGACGTCGCCGATGACGGTAGCCGCCGGATCGACATAGGCGCGGGCGCCGAGGGTGGGCAGGATGCCCTTGAAGGAGCGTAGGGGATTCATGCCTGTATTTTAGCCTTCGAGCGGGAGATGTGCGGCGTCGCCCGAAGGCAGCGGCGCGTGTTCCCGCGCTTCCAGGACGCGCAGGGTTTCCTCATAGCCGGCATCGATCGCCAACTGCCAGTCGCGCCAATCGAGCATGCCGACATGGTCCAGCGGCGGGGTGATCAGCATATCCGCGCGTGCGCGGCAGTGCTCGCTGGTTTCTTCGCTGTTGACCATGGCCGCGCGGGTCAGCGTGGAAACCAGGCGAGGCCAGCCGGTGCCGCGGCGCTGGCGGATCCACAGCCGCCACCACGGCGGCGTGGCGAACTCCTCGGTCTGCGCACGCAGTTCGATATCCGCGCGAATGCTCACCGCCGTGATGTGCGCAATACCATCGTCCGCCATCACGTCGGCCGGCAGGTTGTCCACCAGCGCGCCGTCGACATACACCTGCCCGTGATGCAGCACCGGTGGAAGAATGCCGGGAATGGAACTGCTCGCGCGCAGCCACAGCCACAACGGACCATGCCGATGCACGACCTTGCCATGCCCGGAAAGATTGGTGGACACGCAGAAGAACGGCAGCTCCAGATCCTCGATGTCGATGGCCCCGAACGCGCGCCGCAGCATCATGGCCGCGCGTCGCCCGCGCGTGAGCGCCACCAGCGGCACGGTCCAATCCGACAGCGGTTTGCCATGCACGAAGGCTTCGTAATACACGCGCATCATCTCTTCGAAGCTCCAGCGGTTGGCCACGCCGGCGCCGATGATCGCGCCGATGCTGGTGCCGCCGATGGCGTCGAAATCATGGCCGGTTTCGCGCAAGGCGCGCAACGCGCCCAGATGCGCGAGACCGCGCGCACCGCCGCCGGCCAGTACCAGCCCACGTGCGTGACCGCTGATCAGGCGCGCGATGCGCGGAATATCGCCTTCGCCGCAGATATGGTGATGCTCCAGCTCGCCGCTGAACTGCGCGCGCCAGCGCCGCGCGGCGCCCGGCAGCACGCGATGCGCGGGATGGATCAACAACAGATGGCGCGGACGATGCCGCACGCGCGCCGGATGTCCCGGTGCGGATTCCGGCCAGGGCCGCGCAGATTGGGCAGCCAGCGCGGGCAGCAGCAAAACGTCGGCCTGACGCAGGCAACGCAGGCGCCAGGACGCATCTCCCGTGCTGTCCAGGTAAACCACGAAGCGCGCCTGCGCCTCGCGCTCGGCAAACCAGTCGCTGCCACGGTTCGCGCCATGCTCGGCATCGATCACCACGCAGTTGCCATACGTTTCCAGCGCCTGCGCCAACTGCATCGCCAGGCCGCGCACCGGCACGCCCTGGTCCACCGGAAGGATGGCGAAGGTGCGCGGCTTGTCTGGCGGTTCCACATGGCGTTCACGGCGGATCAGCCGATCGATCGCCTGCCGCGCCACGTCCAGCATGGCGCGCGGATGATGTTCGATCAGCTGTTCGAAATGCTGGCGATCCAGCCGCAACAACTCGCAATCGCGCAAGGCGCGCACGTTGTAACGCAGCGCCTCGCCGCTGAGCAGGCTGATTTCGCCCAGGCAGTCGTCGGCGGACACTTGCCGTATCAGCGTCGTCGGTCCGTCGAAGACACCCAGGCTGCCACTGCGCAGCAGGTACAAGGCATCCGCGGTTTCGCCGGCCTTGAGCAGATACTGTCCGCCGGGCAGGCAGATCCAGCGCAGATGTTCGGCCAGCGTCGTGCGTTGCACCGGCGTCAAGTGCGCGAACAGGGGAATACGGCCAATCAGGGCGGAAACGTCGGCGGGCACCATGCGCGCGATGGTACGACGAGCATGATGACATCGTCCCGCTTGATTTCGCTGCACGCCGCCAGCACGCTTCGAAGCCTGAAGGAGTGAAACCCATGAGCCAAGACAACCCCCTGCTGGCCGACACCACGCTGCCCGCGTTTTCCCAGATCAAGCCCGAGCACGTGCTGCCCGCCGTCGATACCTTGCTGGCGGAGAGCCGCGCCGCGATCGCCACGTTGACCGCGCCCGGCGCGCGACACGATTTCGATGCAGTGATGCTGCCGCAGGAGCGTCTGGAGCAGCGCATTTCCCAGGCGTGGTCGCCTGTTTCGCATCTGCACTCGGTGGCCGACAGCGAAGCGCTGCGCGAGGTGTACGGCCCGGCCGAGGAAAAGCTCACCGACTACTCGATCGAAGTGGGGCAGAACCGTGACCTGTACGCCGCCGTGCAGGCGGTGGCCGATGCGCCGGATTTCGCCAGGTTGTCCCGCGCGCAGCGGGCGCTGGTCGAGCATGCATTGCGTGATTTCAAGCTTTCAGGCGTGGCGCTCGAAGAACCGGCGCGCTCGCGTTTCCGCGACATCGGCGTG
>Ga0068856_100004890_pt1 | contig 13267 bp, 11 predicted proteins | sample KBSCornC62_FD_66595 | JGI IMG/M metagenome (GOLD analysis project Ga0068856, IMG submission 66595) | Corn rhizosphere microbial communities from Kellogg Biological Station, Michigan, USA - KBS Corn C6-2 | ecosystem: Host-associated > Plants > Roots > Rhizosphere > Soil ...
CCTTCCCTTCCCGCCGTGCTGGCCGGAAGGATCAAGACTCCGTCCGGGTTCGGGACGGAGTCTTGATCCTTCCGGCCAGCACGGCGGGAAGGGAAGGCTCGTCGAGCTGGACGACGAGAGACGCGGACGGCAAGCGTCGTTGCACCTCAGCCAGGTGCGAGCGCAAGCCGTCGGCCAAGGACTGAGCCAGATCGCGGGTCGCGCCGGAGTCGGCGACGACAGGGTTGCCGGACGGCAGTTCGAGCGAGGCCGCCAGCGTCCACGGTCCCACGAGCTGGAGCTTCAGGGCGCCGTCGTGGTCGGCGGCATGGCGTTCGAGCGCGTCGAGGTCCCACGCCAGGAAGTCCCTGGCCCGTCGCATGTCCCGACCCGGGTGTGACGTCAGCCGCCAGCCACTCGGCGCGATCTCGACGGGAAGTTCAGCCAGTAGGGCGCCTGTTCGCCCGATCATGGCCCCACCAGGCCCTCGATCGGGAAGTTCGGGCAGGAACGGTAGCAACGGCAGCTCGCCGAACACGGTGCGGATCGCCTCGTCCGGATCGACACCTGGAAGCGAGCCGGCCGCGGTGGCGGCTCCTGCGGGCCACGGCCAGCGACGCGGCTGCTGCTGGCTCACCGTCCGGCGCTCATGCCCGTGCGCCCGCGAGCCGGGCTGACTCGATCGTGGCCGAACCCAGGACGTCATCGCCGGCGTAGAACACGAGCGTCTGACCGGGGGCGACGCCACGCTCCGGACGTTCCAAACGCGCGAGCAGACGACCGTCGACGAGATCGACGCGCGCTGAAGTGGCCGCGCCGTGAGCGCGCAGCTGAACTCGGCAGGGCAGCGGGAAGGCCGGCGTAGACCCGGATGTCCAGATCGGCTCGACGGCCAGGATCTCATCGGAGTCGAGCGCGTCGGCCGGTCCGACCACAACGGTGTTCACGGCCGGTTGGATCGACAAGACGTAGCGCGGCTCGCCACCCGCGGCTGGGACGGCCAGCTTGAGGCCGCGGCGCTGACCGATCGTGAAGCCGTGGGAACCGTCATGACGCCCGACAACGTTTCCCGCCGAGTCGACGATCGGTCCCAACTGCGAGCCGAGACGGCGGGCGAGAAATCCGCGAGTGTCCCCGTCGGCGATGAAGCAGATGTCATGCGAGTCGGGTTTGGCAGCTACCGCAAGCCCGCGGGCGGCGGCCTCTCGGCGCACCTGCTCCTTGGTCGACTCGCCCAAGGGGAACACCGCATGGGCGAGCTGCTCCGCGGTGAGTACGCCCAGCACGTAAGACTGGTCTTTGGCGACGTCGACCGAGCGTGAAAGCCTGCCCTCCTGCAGTCGCGCGTGGTGGCCGGTGACCACGGCGTCGAAACCGAGGGCCAGCGCTCGGTTCAAGACCGCGCTGAACTTGATCTTCTGGTTGCAGCGCATACACGGGTTGGGGGTCCGGCCGGCGGCGTACTCGCTGACGAAGTCCTCGATCACGTCCTCGCGAAACCGCTCGGCGAGATCCCATACGTAGAAGGGAATTCCCAGGACGTCGGCGGCCCGCCGCGCATCGTTGGCGTCTTCTGCCGTACAGCACCCACGCGCGCTCTTGCGCAAGGTCGCCGGTTGCGCCGACAACGCCAGATGCACTCCGGTGACGTCGTGACCGGCGTCGACGGCACGAGCGGCGGCGACCGCAGAGTCGACCCCGCCGCTCATCGCAGCGAGCAGTCTCATCGCGAGACCGACGTCAACCCGGCTCGACGAGCCCGCTCGACGACCGGGCCGATCGCTTCGATCACGGCGTCCACATCCGCGTCGGTTGACGTGTGGCCCAGCGAGAACCGCAACGAGCCGCGCGCGGTGGCTGGATCGGCGCCCATGGCGAGAAGCACATGCGAAGGCTCGGCGACCCCGGCGGAACACGCCGAACCGGTGGAGCACTCGATGCCGCGCGCGTCCAGCAACATCAACAAGGAATCGCCTTCACAGCCATCGAAGGTGAAGTGGGCAATGCCTGGCAGATGGTGGACTGGATGACCGTTGAGCGTGGCGTCGCTGACCACGTCCAGCACGCCGGCGGCCAGTCGATCCCGCAGCTTCCCCACCCGCGTCGAGAGCACCCGACGGCGCTGCGCCGCGAGGTCGACGGCCACGGCTAGGCCGATCGCGCCGGGGACGTCGAGCGTGCCGGATCGGACGTCACGTTCCTGACCCCCGCCGTGCAGCAGCGGCACGCAGTCGACATCCCGACTCAGCAGGAGCGCGCCGACGCCGTAGGGGCCCCCCAACTTGTGGGAGGCGACGGTCAACGCGTCGGCTCCGGACGCCGCGAAATCGACAGTCAGCGGGCCGACCGCCTGTACGGCGTCGGTATGGAACGGGATCGCGAACTCGGCGGCGATGGCCGCCAGATCGGCGACCGGCTGAATGGTCCCGACCTCGTTGTTGGCCCACATGACGCTGATCAACGCCACCGAGTCCGGATCGGACTCGATGGCGGCACGCAAGGTAGCCGGCTGGATTCGGCCGAACCCGTCGACATCAAGCCATGTGACGGACGCTCGTTCGTGCGTCACCAGCCATTCGACGGCGTCAAGGACGGCGTGGTGCTCGATCGTGCTGGCAAGGACTCGAGTGCGACGGGGATCGGCTCTTCGCCGGGACCAGTAAATTCCCTTGACGGCGAGGTTGTCCGCCTCGGTTCCGCCACTGGTGAAGATCACCTCGGATGGGCGCGCGCCGAGCCGATCGGCGATCAACTCGCGAGCTTCCTCGACTCGCCGCCGCGCCTGCCGGCCCGAACCGTGCAGGGAGGAGGGATTGCCGAGCTCGGCCATGGACGCCGCGACGGCGTCCATGGCCTCAGGCAACATCGGCGTCGTCGCGGCGTGGTCGAGGTACGGCATCGCCTTCCACCTTAGTTCGCCGGCCGTGTGCGCCAACTCCGGCCAGCCAGCGGCATGGCCCGAGCGGCGGCGGGATCAGGCCTTCCGCTTGCGGATTTCCTCGGCGAGTTGCGGCGCGACGGTGAACAGATCGCCCACTACTCCGAAATCGGCGAGTTCGAAGATCGGGGCATCGGCGTCCTTGTTGATCGCGACGATCGTCTTTGCCGTCTGCATGCCCGCGCGGTGCTGGATGGCGCCCGAGATCCCCACAGCGATGTAGAGCTGCGGGCTGACCGTGACGCCGGTCTGGCCGACCTGCATCTTGTGATCGGCCCAGCCCGCGTCGACGACCGCCCGGGACGCGCCGACCGCTGCGCCAAGTGTGTCGGCGAGTTCCTCGATGACCTTGAAGTTTTCGGGAGCGCCGATGCCCCGTCCACCCGACACGACAACCGACGCGTCTGAGAGCTGCGGACGCGAGCCCTTGGCCTCGACCACGGACTCGGTGATCTTGGCGCCCTTTGCCGCGTCCGAGATCGTGACGTCCACCTTCACCTCGGTCGCCGCGCCGGACGCCGGCACAGGGGCGATCGAGTTTGGTCGAACCGTGATGACCGACGCTCCCTTGACCACCTTCGACACAACGGTGACACCGCCGCCGAAGATGCTCTGCGTGGCGCCTTCGGCGTCCACCCCGACCGCGTCGGTCAGAATGCCCGAGCCGATCCGGTAGGCCAGCCGAGCGGCGATCTCCTTGTTCTCCGAAGTCGAGGACAGCAGGATCGCCGCCGGCGAAGCCTGAGCGGCCACAACGGAGAGCGCCTCTGCCTTCGGAGCGACGACGTAACCGTCGAGGTCGTCGTTCTCCACGACGTAGACCTTGGCGGCGCCGTACTCCGCCAGCGCCGCGTTCAACGGACCGGCGACGCCGGCTGGTCCAAGCACCACTGCGGCTGGCTCGCCCAGCGACCGTGCCGCCGTCAGCAACTCCAGCGTTGACTTCTTGACCTTGCCGTCGACCGCGTCGACGAGGACGAGAACCTCACTCATTATTGGAAATCTCCTGCTTTCGAGTTCGGGCTCAGACGAGCTTCTTGGACGCCAGGAAATCGGCGATCTTCACGCCGCCGTCCCCTTCGTCCTTGATCGTTTGACCGGCAGCGCGCGGCGGCGCGTTCTCAAACGACGACACCGCCGACCACGCGTTCGCCACCCCGACCTCGCCGGCGTCCAACGAGAGGTCCGCCAGCGCGAGCGTGGCGATCGGCTTGCTCTTGGCCGCCATAATCCCCTTGAACGACGGGTATCGAGGCTCGTTGATCTTCTCCACGACGCTGATCACGGCCGGCGTCTGACCCTGCACCGAGGCGTAACCAGAGTCGGTCACCCGCTCGATCGTCACCGTCGGACCCTCGATCGTCACCTTCCGCGCCAGCGACAGCTGGGGCACACCCAGGATCTCCGCGACCAACGCCGGGACCACCGACATACGCGAGTCCGTCGCCTCGGAGCCGGCCACCACGACGTCCCACTCCACGGTCCCGAGCGCCTTCGCGATCACCGTGGCCGTCTGAATCGCGTCCGAGCCGTGCAGCGCTTCATCCGACACGTGAACGCCCTTGTCAGCGCCCATCGACAAGGCCTTGCGGATCGACTCGGTCGCCCGCTCCGGCCCGACGGTCAGAATGGTGACCTCGCCGCCGTGCGCCTCCTTCAGCTGCAGGCCTTCCTCGATCGCGAACTCGTCGATGTAGTTGATCACAGGGTCCACCGCGTTACGGTCGAGCGTGTTGTCGGCCGGATTCAACTTCCGGTCGCCCTCGGTGTCGGGCACCTGCTTCATCAGGACCACGATGTTCATCTCGTTGGATCGCCTCTCGGTTGATCGTGTGCAGAGCAGCTTGGTCGGGAGCGCGCGGCGCCGAGGCGGAGATCCGACTCAGGTCGCAGCCAGCGGGCGGGCGGTCGGTCTGGTCAGCCAGCGCGCATCCCCCTGATTCTGCCCAAGTTGCTTTTTGGTAGCAATATGACGGTGGTCTCGGTTTCGTGCGCCGTCGCCAGACCGGCTCCTTCAACTGCGGTCGTCCAGCTAATATCGTTTGTGCGGCTAACGATAACGCGGCTAACGACAAGGAGTGCCGGGTGAGCAATGCCGAGTCAGGGCCGGTGGTCGTCGACGGGTCGACGCTTCGCGGGCGGGCTTTGCTCCCTGTCCTGCTCTACGTCGGAATCATGGTTGCGACCGTCAGCAGCCTGGGCTCGCCTCTCGTTCCTCTGATCGCGCGAAGTTACGCCGTCAGCGTCGACGACGCGCAGTGGTCCTTGACGCTCGTCCTGGTGGTCGGCGCCGTGGCCACCCCCGTCGTCGGACGCCTCGGCGACGGCCCGCGTCGGCGGGAAGTGCTCCTCGCGGCCCTGGTGGTCCTGCTACTCGGCAACGTCTGCGCGGCGTTGCCCGGCTCATTCGCCCTGTTTCTCACCGGCCGTGCCCTGCAGGGAGCCGGGCTTGCCCTGACGCCGCTGGCGATGAGCATCGCTCGTGACCACCTCCCGGTCGAGCGCACCCGCTCGGCGCTGGCGTCGATCTCGGTAACCGCCATCGTCGGCCTCGGACTGGGCTATCCGCTCACGGGAGTGATCGCCGAACACGCGAGCTTCCATGCCGCCTACTGGGCTGCCGCCGCCTTGAGCGCGGCCGCCATCGTCCTGGTCGCTGTGATCGTCCCGCCCAGCGGGCGCACGGTTCGACGGCCGTTCGACGCCCTCGGCGCACTCATTCTCGGTGTGGCGCTGACCGGTTTGCTGCTGAGCATCAGCGAGGGCGACGCATGGGGTTGGCTCTCGCTGGAGTTCTGGGTGATCATTTGCGGCTCGATCCTGCTGCTTGCGGTCTGGGCCCGACACGAGTTGCGCACCGACTTCGCGCTGGTGAACCTGCGCCTCATGCAGCATCGCGCCGTCCTCGCGACGAACGTGACGGTCACATTGGCCGGCATCTGCCTCTACCTGATCATGCCGATCATCGTGATCTACGTGCAGACGCCCAAATCAGTGCCATACGGGCTCGGCGCCTCGATCTTGATGGCGGGCTTGGTGTTGGTTCCCTTCTCGGCGGTGAGCGTCGTATCGAGCAGGCTGGTCACGTACCTGGGCCGGTGGGTGGCCGCGGATGTGCTTCTGCCGCTCGGCGTGCTCGGCATGGGCGTGGCCATGCTCTTGTTCTGGTTCGCGCGCTCGGAGCTTTGGGAGAACTTTCTCGCGATGGCCGTCACCGGGGTCGGCGTGGGCTCGGTCTTCGCGGTGGCCCCGCGGTTGATCGCCGCCGCCGTGCCCGCTGAGGAGACGAGCAGCGCCCTGGCGATGACTCAGGTGGTGCGCGGGATCGGCGTCTCCGTTGGAAGCGCGCTCACCGCTGCGATCCTGGCCACCCATACGCCGAGGGGCTCCTCGCTCCCGTCGAACTCCGCCTACTCCGTGACGGCCATGGTCGGCGTCGCCGTGTGCGTCGCCACAGCGACGATCGGTTTGATGATGCGCGCGCCGACGCGGGTCGCCGGGGCGGTGCCCGAAGACCTCAAGCGCGAGATCGAGGAGAGCGTCGACGGCGCCACCGCCGGCATTCCCATCTACGAGTCGGACGGGCCGCCCACGTCGGCGCTGGCGTCATCCACGCGGAACCCGCGCAGTCGAGTCGATCGGGCGTAAGCCCATGACAGTCCTAACGGCACGCCGAGTCCGAGCGAGATCGTCCCGAGAAGCATGAACAGTCCCGCCGGGTCAGCGGCGCCGTCGTCGGCGTCGTCGACGAACGTGCCGCGGATCAGCGGCTGGCACTGCACCTGGATCTCGCCCGTCATCGGAGCGGTGAATGTCGCCACCGCGTGAGTCGCCCTGGTCGACGAGCCGAGCGAGCTGACTGACAAGGGCGCACTTGTCCCGCCCGGTGTCTGGTACGTACAGGTGACAGCGCTGGGATCGAGGCCGCGTTTGACCAGGCCGGGCACGCCGTCGGGCGTGGATATCTCGTACTGCTTGCCCTGCGTCACGCGCACCGTGTGCGGCGGACTGTGGCCGGCGTTGAACGAGTGGGTCTCAGTGCGGTTGGCGAACGCGTACAAGACGAAGAAGACAATCGCCAGCGCGATGAGGAGGACCGCGAGGATCCCCCGCTTGCGCTCGTCCGCGAGCAAGCCGGCCACGCGGTCAGCCTAACGGCGCCGGCGCGCCGCAATATGGTCAGCGGTCGCGCAAACGAGGACCTGCGCAGCGAAACGTGGCGAGGAGTTCGGCCGGCGAGCGGTGCCAGGACAAGGCCCCGCTCAGTTCCTCCGGCGTTCCGTAGCCCCACCCGGCCCCGAGACAGCCGACGCCGTGCGCCGCGGCCCCGTCGACGTCGTGGACCCGATCGCCCACCATCAGCACCGTCGACGGGTCAGGATGGCCGAGTCGGCGCAGGACCTCACCGACCACAAGCGCCTTGGAGTCTCGTGACGCCTCGAAGTCGTCGCCGCCGATGGTGGCGACGAACCGGGTCAGGCCGAGTCGGTCGACGATGGGTACGGCGAACGGCTCGATCTTGCTGGTCGCCACGGCCATGGCGACCCCGCGCTCGTGCAGCCAGGAGAGCAGCTCCGGGATGCCCGGATACACGGAGGTCTCGAACATCCCCCTGGCGCTGTAGTAGCCGCGATAGGTCGCGATGACGTCGGCGACCTGGTCAGCAGCGACGTAGCGGGGCAACGTCTTGGTGAACGGGGGGCCCAAGATCGAGCGCTCCTGCTCGGCGGTTAGCGGCTGCAGGCCGTGGTCGGCGAACGCCCGACGCAACGAGGCGAGGATCCCGGAAGCTGAATCGGACAAGGTGCCGTCCAGGTCGAACAGCACCGTCGCCGGGAGGGCGATCAGCTGGTCACTCCGGTGCCCCGCGGAACAGCGCCTTACCTGGTCCCGAGGCGAGGAAGGAGGAGATGCCGATGCTGCGGTCCTCGGTGGCGAACAGCGACGTGAACCACGTCGACTCCAGACGCAGGCCGTTGGCGAGCGAACCGTCGAGCCCGTCGTCGATGGCGGCCTTGGCGGCGCGCAGCGCCAGTGACGGGCCCTTGGCGTACTTGGCGGCCAACTTCAGCGCCGTAGCGAGCACGGCTTCGGCCGGTACGACCACATCGACGAGGCCGATCTCTAGGGCTTCGGCGGCGCCGATGAACCGGCCGGTGAAGATCAAGTCCTTCGCCTTGGCCGGACCGATCAAGCGCGGCAGCCGCTGGGTCCCGCCGGCGCCCGGAATGATCCCCAGCAGGATTTCCGGCTGGCCCCACTTGGCGTTGTCGGCGCTGACGCGGAAATCGGCCGTCAGCGCCAGCTCGCAGCCCCCGCCGAGGGCAAACCCGGTGACCGCTGCGATCACCGGCTTAGGAATCTGCGCGATGGAGGTGAACGCGCTCGAGAGCCGATCAATGTCCAGGGCCATGTCGGAATGGCTCATCGCGGCGAACTCCTTCACGTCGCCTCCCGCCGCGAAGACCTTCTCACCGCCGTACAGCACTACGGCGCGCACTCGTTCGTCGGCGCTCACCTGGCCTGCAGCCGCACGAAGCGCCTCCTGCAAGTCGCTGTTGATCGCGTTCACCGGCGGGCGAGCGAACCGGATCACCGCGACGCCCGCTGGCGTCTCCCCCGCACCGTCGCCGATCTCGACCCGCACCAGGTCCGTGTCGTCCATCCCATGTCCTTTCACCTGTGACTTCGCGTTGGCTCGCGCCGACCCTACGGCCAACGCAGAGATCACTCGCGCGCCGGTCAGTGGCCCGCGCGCGCGTACCAGCGACCCTCGGCGCGTCCCACGCTCAACTCGATGCCGAACGTCGCGCTGAGCGACTCGTCGCGGAGCACGTCCGATGCCAACCCGGACGCGATGACGCGTCCTTCACGAAGCAGCAGAGCGTGCGTCGTGCCGATCGGGATCTCCTCGACGTGGTGGGTGACGAGCACGGAGGCGGGCGCCTCCGCGTCCAGCGCCAGGCGGGAGAGCCGGTGGACGAGGTCCTCACGCCCGCCGAGATCCATGCCGGCCGCCGGCTCGTCCAGCAGGAGAAGCTCCGGATCGGTCATCAAGGCGCGTGCGATCTGCACTCGCTTGCGCTCGCCCTCGGACAATGTGCCGTACGCCCGCTCGGCCAGATCCCCAGCGCCGAATCGCGCGAGCAGCGCGTTCGCACGTCGCACGTCCATTCGCCCGTAGGCCTCCCGCCAACGACCGAGAACGGCCCAGCCGGCGCTCACGACGACGTCGATCACCAACTCGTTACCCGGAATGCGTTGCGCCAGCGCGGCGGACGCGAAACCGATTCGCGGACGCAGCTCGAACACGTCGGTGCGACCGATTCGCTCACCAAGGACGTGGGCCACTCCGGAGCTCGGATGCATGATCGCCGCCGCGATCTGCAGGAGCGTGGTCTTGCCTGCCCCGTTAGGCCCGAGGACGGCCCAGCGCTCGTCCTCCTCGACCACCCAGTCGATCGAGTCGAGCAAGATCTTCTGACCGCGGCGGACGCTGACCCCTTCGAACTGCACGACAGCGTCCGAATTCACGCCCGCGTCAGGGTGAACTTGATCGTTGGACACATATCAATCAAACCCCACGCGACAAAAAGGGCCGGAGGCGATACCTGAATCGCCTCCGGCCCTCTCGTCAAATCGACCCGCTCGCCCGGTTGATCAGTCGGCGGGGCCGGCCACCAGAGTCGCGGTCGCCGTGTGCGACGCTCCGCTCGCATCCGTGAACGACAGCGACACCTTGTCGCCCGGCTTATGCGACGCCATGGCCGCAGTGAGGTCGGACGAAGCGTTGATCGAGGCGCCGCCGAGCGCGGTGATCACGTCACCGGCCACCAGGCCGGCTTGCGCGGCAGGCAACCCCGCGATCACGTCGACGATCGCCGCCCCCGACCCGCCCTGGGTATCGGTTCCGACGGAAACGCCGAGGAACGCCGGATAGCCGAGGTGGATCGTGTTACTCGCCTTGCCCTGGGCTATCTGCTCGGCGATCGACAGCGCCTTGCTGATCGCGATCGCATAACCCTGGCTGGTCTCGCTCGCGGTCCGGTTGCCCGAGGACGACGCCGCGGTGTCCATGCCGACCACAGCGTTCGACGAGTCGAACAGCGGGCCGCCGGAGTCGCCGGCCTGGATCGCCGCGTCGGTCTGGATCAAGCCGGTTAGCGTCTCGGCGTTGGCGCCGGACTCGTCCGAAGCGGTGATCGTCTGGTTGAGCGCGGTGACCGTACCCGGCGACGCGCTCGGGGTTCCGCCGACGCCGCCGGCATTGCCGACGCCGGTGACCTGCGCCCCCACCGACACGGCGGACGTGCTGGTCTTGACCGTCGTCAGACCACTGGCGTTGATCTTGAGCAGGGCGACGTCGTCGCTGGGATCGGTCCCGACGACGGTTGCCGTATAGGTCTTGCCGGTCGAGACGACGCTGACGGTGATGCTCGTAGCGCCGTCGACCACGTGGTTGTTGGTCAGGATCTCGCCGTTGGAGGTGATCACCATGCCGGTTCCGGCCGCGCGCGCGCTCTGGTACTTCAACACCGTGTCGATGTCGACGACGCCGATCTGCTGGGCCGTCGTCGCACTAGCCAGTCCGGTGCCGTTCGACTGGTTGGTCCCTCCGGGCAGGTTGCCGTTGCCCGGGCCGTACCCGTACCCGTTACCCGAACCGCCGTTACCCGAACCGCCGTTACCCGAACCACTCGAGCCACTCGGGCCGGAATTGCCGCCCGGCACGTTCTGCCCCGCCGCGCTCAACCCGCTGCCGCTGATAGACGATCCGGAGCTGGCCGCGATCGCCACCGCGACGCCGCCGGCCACGATCGCCGCGCCCACTCCTCCGAAGATCAAGTTGCGTCGCCGGTGGCTCGGCTGCGGCGCGGGCGGGCCCTGGAGCCAGTAGGCGGCATTGCCGTAGCCGCCCGACGCTGCATACAGGGCGGGGTCGCCGTACTGGCCGCTCGGGTAGGACTGCGGCGCGTACGGGCCGCTCGGGTAGTACTGCCCGTATTGACCGCCTTCGGGGTTGGCCGGCGGGTAGCCGTGGGAGTAGGGCCAGGCCGCGTAGGGGTACGGAACCGTCGCGTAAGGCGGTTGGGCGCTGTTGGGCGCCTGCGGCTGCCCGTGTCCGCTCTGCCAATGCGGCGCGGCCGGCGCCGTCCACTGTTCGGAGGTCGCCTGCGTGGGCACGTCCTGCGCCGCGGCAGGCTCGTCGTGATCTTCGTGATCTTCGTGATCTTCGTGATCTTCGTGGTCGTTCATCTGCGGGCTATCCCTCCGATTCGCGAGGTCGACAATGACCCCTTCGAAGAGTGAAGACCAGCCAGATCGTCGTTTCCTGGGCCCCTGCCATGAGCTTACTGTGAGCGCCGACCCAGATCGGCCGGCTGGCGCGCTCCCCTGCTCAGGTGGCAAACAGTCCGGGTTAGAGTCGCAGCACCATGCTGCCCGAGCAAACCAACGCTTCCTTGGCCGCGCGGCTGGAACGTGCGCTGGTGGAGCGCGCGTGGCCCGGCAACCCATTCCCGCTCGGCGCGACGTGGGACGGCGAAGGAACCAACTTCGCGCTGTGGTCCTCGACGGCGAGCAGCGTCTGCGTGGCGTTGTTCGATCGTGACGGATCGGAGGTGAGCATTCCGCTCGGCGACTCCACTTACCGGGTGTGGCACGGCTACCTACCCGGTGTCGGCCCGGGCCAGCGGTACGGCTTCCGGGTCGACGGACCCTACGACCCGGCGCGCGGGCTGTTCCACAACCCGGCCAAGCTGCTGGTCGACCCGTACGCGAAGGCCATCGACGGCGACTTCGCCGACCACCGAGCCGTGCGGCCGGACAACGACCTGGACTCCGCGCCGTACGTCCCACGTTGCGAGGTCATCCACGGGGCGTTCCCCTGGGGCGACGACCACCGGCCGCGCACACCGTGGGACGACACGCTCATCTACGAGATGCACGTACGGGGCTTCACCATGAGCCACCCGGGCATCCCCGAGGACCTGCGCGGAACGTACGCCGGCCTGGCCCATCCGGCGGCGATCGACTACCTGACGCAACTGGGCGTCACCGCGGTCGAACTGCTGCCGGTTCACCACTTCGTCTCCGAACCGCACTTGCAGGCCAACGGGCTGACCAACTACTGGGGCTACAACTCCTTGGGATTCTTCGCCCCGCATGCGGCTTACTCCTCGCAAAAGGGTAATCAGATACGCGAGTTCAAAGCGATGGTCCGCGCTCTGCACGCCGCGGGCATCGAGGTGATCCTCGACGTCGTCTACAACCACACGGCCGAGGCCGGCTTGGACGGGCCGATGCTCAGCTTCCGGGGCATCGACAACGGCTCCTACTACCGGACCAATGTCGCCGATCCGGGGTTGTACGTCGATTACACCGGCTGCGGCAACACCTTCGACCCCCGGCACCCGTTCCCACTGCAGCTGATCACCGACTCGCTCCGCTACTGGATCACCGAAATGCACGTGGACGGCTTCCGGTTCGACCTCGCGTCCGCCCTTGCCCGGTCTTTGCATGACGTGGACAAGCTGTCGAGCTTCTTCGACACCATCCACCAGGACCCCCTGATCTCGCAGGTGAAGCTGATCGCCGAGCCATGGGACGTCGGTGACGGCGGCTATCAGGTCGGCGAGTTCCCGCCCTTGTGGACAGAGTGGAACGGCAAGTATCGCGACACGGTGCGCGACTTCTGGGCCCACGGCGACCACGGCATCCGGGACCTCGCCTACCGGCTCACGGGATCCTCGGACCTCTACGACGACGACGGGCGGCTGCCCTTCGCCTCGATCAACTTCATCACCGCGCACGACGGATTCACGCTGCGCGACCTCGTCAGCTACGAGCACAAGCACAACGAGGCGAACCTCGAAGGCAACCGTGACGGAACCGACGACAACCGCTCGTACAACTGCGGGGTCGAAGGAGAGACGAACGACCCGGCCATTCGGTCGTTGCGGCTACGTCAAGCTCGCAACTTCCTCGCGACGTTGATCCTGTCGACCGGCGCTCCGATGCTCGTCGCCGGTGATGAGCGGTGGCGCACCCAGGGCGGCAACAACAACGCCTACGCACAAGACAACGCGACGTCGTGGGTCGATTGGACAGACACGCCGGAAGCGAGCGACCTGCTGAAGCTGAGCCGTGAGCTCATCGCCCTGCGCCGCCGCTCGCCGGTGCTGCGTCAACGGGCATTCTTCGAGGGGCGTTCCGTGCCGGGCGGCGACGGCTGCAAGGACCTCGCCTGGTTTCATCCGAGCGGCCGCGAGATGGTCGACGGCGACTGGTTCGACGCCCAACTACGCAGCGTCGGCATGTATCTCGATGGCCGTGGTTTACGCCACCGGG
>Ga0068856_100004894_pt1 | contig 13259 bp, 5 predicted proteins | sample KBSCornC62_FD_66595 | JGI IMG/M metagenome (GOLD analysis project Ga0068856, IMG submission 66595) | Corn rhizosphere microbial communities from Kellogg Biological Station, Michigan, USA - KBS Corn C6-2 | ecosystem: Host-associated > Plants > Roots > Rhizosphere > Soil ...
CTGACGCTGAAAGTCTCACTTCCACCTGCGCAATACGACAAAGGAACCAAGATCACGGCGTTCTACGATGATGTTCTCGCACGAATCTCTGCTTTACCCGGAGTTGAACACACGGCTGCAGCTTTTCAAACACCATTCACGTCGGGTGGCGACAATACGATGTTTTCAATCCGAGATCGGCGAGCGGGGCCTGAGGATCCTCGTCCCCACGCCGATTATGCATTCGTGTCCTGGGACTATTTTCAAACAATAGGTCTTCCAATTCTTCAAGGTCGCGGTTTTCAACCCGCTGACATGAGGATCGCGAACCAGTTTGGAACGAACTCGGTCGCCATCATTGATGAGGAATTAGCAAAGCGATTCTGGCCCAATGGAGATGCGCTTGGCGGCGGCATCGGGTGGGGAAACGATGGTCCGTGGTGGACCGTCGTCGGCGTTTGCGCAACGGCGCAGTTGAAAGATCTTACTACTGAGTCGAAGGGGACTTTTTACCTTCCTGCGTATTTCTCCTCGTCAACAATTGTTGTTCGCACCGCGGGCGATCCTCGTGTGCTGACGCCGCGCATACGAGAACAGATACTGGCGGTAGATCCAAATCAACCCATTTACGACATTAAGACGATGGATGAGCGCGTCGCCTCCACATTAGAAACTCAACGCTTCGCGGTGGTGTTGCTCGGAGTCTTCGGAACACTCGCATTACTGCTTGCTGCAATCGGCTTGTACGGCGTGTTGGCATTCACTGTCTCGCAACGCACTCGCGAGATTGGTATCCATCTGGCACTGGGAGCTCAGAACCGTGATGTTCTAGTTATGGTGATAAGACAGGGAATGCTCCTCGTAGTTATTGGTGCGGCGTTCGGAGTGGTGGTCGCTTACGCGGTAACCAGGTTGATTCAGAGTTTGCTTTTCGGAGTCAGCGCTACGGATCCATTGACATTTGTTTTGGTGCCACTCGTGTTGGCCGTTGTTGGCTTTATTGCCTGCTACGTTCCGGCGCGCCGCGCAACGAAGGTCGATCCGTTGGTGGCGCTTAGATATGAATAGATCTCAGATCTCATATGTCCGACGAACTTTAGTTTGTCGTGCGTTGGGACCAGCAGTCGATTGAATTCTATGGTTCGTGGAAGGGGTGCATCGACAAACTAAAGTTCGTCGGACAGAGGGAAGCGATCATGTTCAAACAAGACATCACTTACGGTCTGCGTACGTTGCTCAAGAATCCGGGGTTCACAGTTACTGCCGTGCTTACGCTCGCACTGGGTATTGGAGCGACAACAGCCATCTTCAGCGTGGTGTACGCGACATTGTTTGAACCTCTGCCATATCCAAAGCCCGACCAGTTAGTAGTCGTTTGGTCGAAGGTGCAAGGTGAACCTCGAAACGAAGTCTCACCGGGCGATTTCTTCGAATGGAGAAAGCGAACCCACTCATTTCAGGCTCTGGAAGCCTGGACTGGCGGCTCTATCAATGTTTCGACCAACGATCATCCGGAGCAGGTTTTGGGCTCGGCACAAACACCAGGGTTTCACCGGTTGGTTGGCGCCAAAATGTTTCTCGGTCGCGATTTCCTCCCGGAGGAGGGTCAAACCGGGAAAGACAAGGTCGTAATTCTGAGTAATCGGTTATGGAGAAATCACTTTGGATCAGACCCGAACATTGTAGGCAAAGATGTACGGGTCAATGGACAACCGTATACGGTCGTTGGTGTCACGCCGACTGGATATCAGGATCGTTTGCCTTTTCAAATTTGGGCGCCTCTAGCTTTTGCTCCCTCCGATGTCACCCATGACCAGCATTGGATTTCGGTCATGGGCCGGCTCAAGGACGGCGTAACCATCGCACAGGCACAAGCCGAGATGGATGGCATCGCGCAACAACTCCAGCAGGAGTTTCCAAACTCGAATGCAAAACTCGGTGTCAGCATTGAGCCTCTGCATTTGGATTGGTTCCCAAAAGAGAAGCAACGGAATCTCTGGTTATTACTGGGCGCGGTCGGATTTCTTCTGTTAATCGGCTGCGTCAACGTCGCAAATCTCATGCTTGCCAGGGCCACGACGCGCCGCCGTGAAGTTGCGTTGCGTGCCGCCTTAGGTGCAAGCCGGCGTCGCATCTTTGGGCAATTGATAACTGAGAGTCTGATGGTTGCGCTCGCCGGAGGTGTACTTGGTGGCTTGTGCGCCGCCTGGATGACTAAAGGCATTGTTCTCGCCATGCCCGAAAACCTACTGCCGTCCGAAGCCGACATTCGAATCAGTTTGCCTGTTCTCGCCTTTACAGTTTTGCTCACGATGTTGACTGGATTGTTATTTGGAACGGCGCCCGCTTGGCAGGCATCGCGTCTCAATCTTGTTGAAGTCTTGAAACTGGGAGGACGAACGGGTAGCAGCGGCGCACAGTCGCGATCTCGAAAAGTTCTGGTCGTTGCAGAGTTTGCTCTTGCTCTAACGTTACTTGCCGCAGGTGGGCTCTGGTTACGGAGTTTTTGGAATCTCAGTCATCGCGATCTCGGTATTAATACAGAAAACGTCGTGACTTTTTTCGTGCCGGTCGGCGAAGGAAAGATCAAAGACGATGCCCAGGCTATCGCCTATTACCAACGCATTCTCGACAGCATCAAGTCGGTTCCGAATGTAGATAAAGCAGCAGTTACCACAGCCATCCCATTGCGCGGCGCTAACTTTGCCAGACCTTTTCGAGTAGTGGGCCAACCTGCCGATCCGTCACAAACCGAACGCGCAACTTTTGTTTCGGGCACACCTGAATATCACCAGACATTTGGTATTCGAATCCTTCAGGGCCGCGACTTCAATGAGTTTGATACTGAAAAAACTCAAAGAGTCGCACTCGTGAATGAAGCCTTTGTAAAGCGACATCTCAACGGCGTTAATCCGGTCGGACAGCGAATTCTCATCGATCAATTCTCACGTGAAGGCGAGCCGAAAAAAGAACCACTTGAATGGCAGATCGTCGGTGTGTTCCACAACGTTCGTGTGGGGGAACTTCGTGGGACAGACGATCCGGAAATTGATGTTCCATTCGCGCAAAGTCCCTGGCCCTGGAGTGAGATTGCAGTTCGCACGCGCGGCGACGCCCAACAACTCGTCAAGAGTCTTGCGACTGCCGTGAACGTCGTGGATCCGGATGTTCCCATCGCCGGTGTGAAAACAATGGATGAAATCCTGGGTGAGTCGTTGGCGGTCGATCGACTTGGAACATTGCTGTTTGCCTCGTTTGCTTTTCTGGGATTGGTGCTTTCAGCGATCGGAATTTACGGAGTGATGGCATTTGCGGTCACCCAACGTACTCAGGAATTCGGAGTACGTCTCGCTCTAGGTGCGCAACGTTCGAGAGTAATCAAACTGGTACTGAAAGAAGGTTCGTTGTTGGCGTCGATTGGAGCTGTGATCGGTTTGGCGGGCGCGTATCTAACCGGTCGTGCTTTGCAGAGCACGCTTTACGGGGTTGAGGCTCTTGATGTTTACGCGTTTTTGGTCGTAGCCGTTGTTCTTTTGTGTGCCGCAATGATTGCCAGCTTGCTACCGGCATTGCGTGCTAGTCGCGTGGATCCTATTGAGGCACTTAGGTCCGAGTAGTCGATCGTTATGCAAGCGCAAAAGCAAAGTGAGAACCGGAGCGTTTGGCAACTCGATGCGGATCATTCGAGCATCGAGTTTAGGGTGAAGAAGCTGTTTTTCATCACGGTAAGCGGCCGCCTGACGAAGCTTAATGGCGCGATCACATTGCATGAAGAGTCACTGAAAGATTGTTCGGTCGAAGCGACGATCGGCGCCGCAAGTATTGACACCGGGAATCAGAAGAGGGATGCGCACGTGCGATCTGCTTTTCTCGGAGTCACTGATTACCCGGAGATTCATTTTCGCAGTTCGGAAGTGGGGCGCGGGAAAGATCGCGACATGCTGAAAGTGAAAGGTGTGCTGACGATTCGAGACACCAATAAAAATGTCATGCTTGACGTAACGGAAGTAGACCGCAGCCGTTCACCGAATGGTGAAGAGGTTATCTATTACGTCGCCGAAACCGAATTGAATCGTTTCGACTTCGGAGTTAATGCCTGGCGAGGAGTGGTCGGACAAAAGTTGAAGGTTGTGATCAACGTCCAGGCGAACAGGGTGTGAACTTTGGGCTTTCGTCGTACGACAGGCTGTTAGCCTGTCGCGATTGGGTCTGTTGCTCTTGATTCTAAAGGCCCTGAGGCAACACGCAGCGACAGGCTGACAGCCTGTCGTACCGAACGTACAAAGATAGGAGTTGAGATGCAGACAGTTTGGCAGGATTTGCGATACGCCGCGCGCATGTTGCGTAACAAGCCAGGTTTCACGCTGGTCGCGGTGATCACCTTAAGTCTTGGTATTGGTGCCAACACTGCCATCTTTAGTGTGGTCAATGCTGTGTTGCTTCGGCCCCTCCCATTCAAAAATCCTGAGCAACTGGTTTCGATCTATGAACGACGCGCAAATTCAGGCGAAGCAAACCTCCCGGTATCTGCTCATGAGTTCGCCGCCTGGCAACAACACACACATTCGTTTGATGCAATTACTCTGATTCAGCCCGATGGCCTAACGCTGACGGGAAAAGGTGATCCGGCCGTTGTTGATGTCGCACGTGTTTCCACCGACTTCTTTGCCGTGGTTGGCGTCCCGCCTCTTCTCGGACGCGGTTTTGTATCGGGGGAAGATCAAGGAGGCGGTGCAAAGGTTGCGGTTCTTGGTGAGAAACTCTGGCGCCAACGTTTCGGCGCCGATCAAAACATAATCGGTCAAAGCATCACCCTGAATGATGCAAGCTACCCGGTAGTAGGTGTCATGCCGACACTCGAGTTGATGCCTGACGTGATCTTGCCGATTGACTTGCGCGGCGAGGTCCAGAAGGTCGGCAAGCATAGTCATGGAGTAGTAGCACGATTGAAGCCTGGAATCGCAGTTGATCAGGCGCAGGCAGACCTCACGCTCGTTTCAAGTCAACTCGAGCAATCAATGGCTCAGGAAAACACGGGACACCTCGTTCATGCGTTGCCACTTCATGCAGATATCACTGGTGACTCGAGCCTGGCACTTTTCACGCTATTTGGCGCGGTAGGGTTTGTATTGCTGATCGCCTGCGCAAACGTAGCCAATCTCTTGCTCACTCGAGCCGCAATTCGTCAGAAGGAGATGGCAATCAGAACTGCGTTGGGCGCAGCTCGCTCGCGATTGGTAAGGCAGACGTTGACTGAGAGTCTTCTATTAGCAGTCTTAGGAGGCGCCTTTGGTTTGTTGTCGGCCGTTTGGATTGTAGACCTGCTTAAGAAGACGACAACTATAAACCTGCGTCGTTTGGACCAAGTCAGTTTAGACAATCGAGTGCTGTTGGCGACCCTGGGTTTTTCTTTGTTAACGGGAGTGCTGACGGGAATCGCACCGGCATGGCGAAGTTCCGACCTGCGTTTATACCAGGGGCTGATCGATGGGACGAGAGGCTCAGTGTCGTCCGGACGTCGTCGCCTTGGCAATACGTTGGTAGTAATGGAAGTCGCATTGGCAGTGATTCTTCTCGTCGGTGGCGGACTCATGCTGAAGAGTTTTGTACAGCTGGTACGCGTTAATCCCGGCTTCGATCCGCATCAGGTTTTACGTCTCGACCTGGCGTTGCCCGGTGCGAAATACGAGGAACCTCAAAAGCAAAAAGCTTTTTATCAGGAACTGTTAGTGCGTTTGAGAAACCTTCCCGGCGTGGAGAGTGTTGGAGCAACGTCTCAAACGCCTCTGAATCCGGGAGACAACTGGTCGGGTTTTGCGATTGACGGGCGTCCGGATCCACCCGCCGGTGATCAGCAACAAGCAGCAACTCGAGTTGTCACCAACGATTTCTTCCAGACGCTTCGTATCCCTTTGAAGAAGGGAAGATTTTTCTCAGATGCTGATGCTCGTGTGGCGCTGCCCGTCATGCGCTGGTACGCCCAGCAGCCATATCCGGCACACTTCAATGATCCACAGCCTATACCCACGGTGATTATTAACGAAGCAATGGCAAGGCAGTACTGGCCCAATGAAGATCCATTAGGCAAACGGCTGCGCATCGTTGAAAGTCCCTGGCTAACTATTGTTGGAGTCGTTGGTGATGTTCATCACACGGGTCTCCATGTGAAACCTAACCCCGAAATCTATCTGTCTGACTTGCAGGAACCGAGCAGCACGCTCGCCGTCATGATGCGGACCTCCATCGATCCGCTTCAGTTGAGTGCAGCTGCACGCCATGAGATTCAACAAATCGACAAGGAGCTGCCAGTCACGATTACTACGATGGACCAGATCTTCTCAAACTCTGTGGCTGGACAACGGTTCAATGCGTTGCTGCTGGGAATATTTGCGTCATTGGCTTTGATACTGGCCGGCATCGGAGTGTTCGGTGTGATCAATTACTCCGTCGCTCAACGGACGCGTGAAATTGGAATTCGTCTGGCGTTGGGGGCGCAACGAAAGGACGTCTTCACGCTGATCGTTGGTCACGGTCTCATACTGGCGTTGGTAGGAGTGGTGATCGGTGCGCTTGGCGCCTTCGCTCTGACGCGCTTGATGGCGGGCTTACTTTTTGGTGTTAGTCCGACGGACGTAACAACTTTTGTTTCGGTGTCTTTGCTGGTCGTCGTCGTTGCGACGTTCGCGTGTTACCTGCCCGCGCGTCGCGCGACACGAGTCGATCCGTTGGTGGCGCTCAGATATGAATGAAGACCTTTGGTCTTCGGCCTTTGGATTTTGGCCTTTGCTTAACCAAGACGCGGAGTCGAAAGACCAAACGCATGGCCAAAGGCCAAAGACCAAAATAAGGAACAACATGCTTAACAACCTCCGTTATGCCATTCGAATGCTGTTGAAGCAGCCGAGCTATTCGTTAATTGCGATCCTGACGCTTGGGCTTGGCATTGGTGCGAGCACGGCGATCTTTGCTGTGGTTAACGGCGTACTTCTCAGACCATTGCCTTTCAAAAACTCGCAGCAGGTCGTGATGGTCTGGTTCAACGGAGCGGAAGCTGCGGGTGGCAATCGAACTCCTTTGTCAGTCGCCGACTTCAACGACTGGCGCGCTCAATCTCGTTCCTTCGATTCGATCTCAGCCTATCAGTACAGCGTCTTCAACTACGTGAGCGCAGGTGACCCTGAACGATTATTTGGTACAGGTGTCACATCAAACCTCTTGTCGACGCTGGGTCTCCAGGTACAGTTGGGCCGAGATTTGATGCCCGCCGATGAGATGGTTGGAGCTCCCAGGGTTGTTCTAATCAGTGATGCGTTTTGGCGGAGTCACTTCAACTCTGATCCAAACATTATCGGCAAGACCATCAATTTGAGCAGTGAGCCCACGACAATCGTTGGCATTCTCCCTCCCCGCCTAAACTTTCCTGACAAAGACGTTTCGTTCTGGAGGTCGATGCAACTCGGGCAGCCGACGAGACGCGGTCCGTATTTTCTAACTGGCGTTGCTCGACTTCGGAATGGAATTGATGCTCAGCAGGCGAGGTTAGAAACAAAATCCGTTTATTCCACCTTCGATGGCGGAAAGTTCGACTTCAACATTCTTTCCGTCACTGAATTCATCGTCGGCGACGTTCGCACAGCACTACTGGCGTTGCTCGTGGCAGTGACGTTAGTCCTCATTATCGCTTCTGTAAACGTGGCGAATCTCACCCTGGTGCGCGGAGCTTCTCGGCTCAACGAGATGTCGATTCGCAGAGCTCTCGGCGCTCGTCAACGTGACATCGTCAGACAACTTCTAACCGAGGGTCTCGTTCTCGCGTTGCTCGGCGGTGCTGTTGGAATCGTATTGGCAGTTTGGGGCGTGTCCTTAGTTGCAAGATTCGCACCCGACAACCTTCCACGGTTAGATCAGATCAGATTGGATCGATTCGTCCTCCTATGGACGCTGGGAATGTCAGTCTTTGCCGGAATAGTCTTCGGGTTGATGCCGGCTGTTCAATTCTCCAGTCGAAGATTGACTCGTGTTCTCAACTCCTCAGGTACTCGCACTACTGAAACGAAGGCACGCAAGTTATGGAGTAACACATTCGTGGTTACTGAAATGGCTTTAGCCGTAATCCTCATTGTCGGAGGTGGTCTCCTCGTTCGGAGTCTGTGGCGATTGCGGCATGTAAATGTGGGTATCGATTCCGACAAAGTACTGACAATGCAGATTGAGTTGCGTGGTCAAAAGTACAAGGAGGAGCAGCAAGCACAAGAGTTCTATTCTCGGTTAATTACTCGGTTACAAGGTGTGTCTGGCGTTCTTGCAGCAGCGATAAGCACGAGCCTACCGCCAGACGTTACCGACTATTCGAGTGACTTTACGATTGAAGGAAGTGTGCCTACCACAACTGACGAGCCGAAGATTGCTTACTTCATACGAGTAAGTCCTAATTACTTTAAGGCGCTGAATATCCAATTGCGTAGTGGTCGTTTTATCGAGAACGGCGATATCGCCGGCAGACCTGAAGTAACTCTGATAAATGAGACTTTTCGCCGCACGTTTTTTGGGCCGGTTGATCCGATCGGCAAGCGTTTGAACCTGGGCAGTGAGAAAGAACCGGACTGGAACGAGATAGTCGGCGTTGTCGCGGACGTTAAGTACAACGGTCTATCACAAGAGGTACAACCCGCACTCTATTTGTCCGCCGCGCAAGCCACAGCCTGGGGAACATCGTTAATTGTTAAGACCGACTTATCGGATCCTCTCACGTTAACGTCTGCGATTCGCCGCGAAATACAACAGCTGGATTCTCAATTGCCGATCTCTGATATAGCGACGATGGATCAAAGAATGTCCGCCGCAATGTCCCAGCAACGCTTCCGGACTTCTTTAGTCGGGCTGTTCGCACTTCAGGCTCTGTTGTTGGCGTGTATTGGTATCTACGGAGTCATTTCCTACTCCGTCGCCCAACGAACACATGAAATTGGTATTCGCATGGCTCTGGGAGCGCAGAAAGAGAACGTGCTTTACATGATCGTTAAGCAAGGCGTCGTGCTTACGACCATTGGCGTCGCCGTTGGAATTGCCGCTTCCTATTTTCTGACTCGATTGATGTCTTCATTATTGTTCGGTGTGAAACCAACTGATCTCGTGACCTTTATGTTTAGTGCCGGGCTGTTGATTACGACGGCGTTGCTGGGAACCTATCTGCCCGCACGCCGCGCAACGAAGGTCGATCCTTTGGTGGCGCTTAGATATGAATAGATCTCAAATTGCACGTCCGACGAACTTTAGTTTGTCGGGTGTTCGAATTTGATGCCTGCTTAACACATCGCAGCGTGCGGATGGCAGCATCGACAAACTAAAGTTCGTCGGACAAAGAATATGGACACTCTACTCAGAGACATTCGCTACGGAATTCGAGGTCTTTGGAAGCGACCGGGATTCACGTTCGTCGCATTAATTGCTCTGGCCTTAGGAATTGGCGCCAACACTGCAATCTTTAGCCTCGTGAATGCGGTTCTAGTTCAGCCTCTTCCGTTCAAAGATCCGGACCGTCTCGTTTGGATGTGGGGAAACATCCGTCAGGGCGGAAATCACGCGAGTGTCGCTCCGCTTGATTTCCTCGATTACCGTCAGCAGAACAAAACGTTCGACCAATTCGCCGCGATGGGTTCAATTCCTTTGGCGATCAACTTAACCGGGGGTGGCGAGCCGGAACGTCTCCAGTCTGCCATTGTTACGGGAAACTACTTTCAGGCATTCGAAGTTAATCCACTACTTGGTCGTACGTTCGTTCTCGACAATGAAAAAACCGGCAACGATCAAGTCACGGTATTGAGTTACAGCCTGTGGCAGCGACGCTTTGGTGGCGATCCAAACATCGTCAACAAAACGATCATGCTGGATGGCCGAACGCATTTGGTGCTGGGTGTGATGCCCAGGGACTTCAACTTCCCACGAGCAGCAGAGCTCTGGGTTCCAATGAACTTTGATCGGCCGGGTATGAAACAACGCAGGGCTCACTTCCTTAGGCCAGTCGGTCGTTTGAAAGCTGGCGTGACACTGGCCCAGGCACAAGCCGACACAGACTCTATTGCGCAACATCTTGAAGAACAATTCCCCGACACCAACACCGGCTGGAATCTTCGTCTTGTTAGTCTGCGCGATCAACTGGTAGGGAATACGAAACCAACACTATTCATCCTTCTCGGTGCTGTTGGCTTCGTCCTGCTCATTGCGTGCGCAAACGTGGCAAACCTTTTATTGGTTAGAGCAGCAGCTCGACAAAAGGAGATTGCGCTGCGCACTGCGCTGGGCGCGAGTCGCTTCCGCATCGCGCGGCAAATGATCACTGAGAGCGTTCTCCTTGCTCTCATGGGTGGAGCACTTGGAGCAGTCATGGCGATCTGGGGCAGAGACCTTCTGGTTGCGCTTAGTGCGGACAATCTTCCTTCGACAGCTGACGTCAAGATCGACGCGACCGTGCTCGGTTTTACTTTGCTCGTGTCGCTTGTTACCGGACTCCTGTTTGGTTTGGCGCCTGCACTGCGAACGATGAAGCTCGAGCTCTCTAATACGTTGAAAGAAGGTGGTCGTTCAGTTGGCGAGGGAGCGCAACGAAACATTTTGCGCAGCAGTTTGGTCGTCATAGAGAGCGCGGTGGCTGTTGTTCTTCTCGTCGGTGCGGGGCTGCTGGTTCGCAGCTTGATCCGGCTGCAGAACACCAATCCGGGATTCGATCCGCATAACGTACTCACAATGCGAATCGATCTGCCTAACGAGAAATATCCGAGTCCCGAGAAGAAGACGAACTTCTTTCATGAACTCGAGACTCGGCTGTCCGGACTTGCTGGTGTGGAAAGCGTTGGCATGATCAGCGAACTGCCGTTAACGGGCCAACCTAATGACGTTCCTTACTACGTTGAAGGTCGCCCGCCGGCCACGCCTGATCAAAGCTTTGACGACGACTTCAGACGCGTAAACACCCAGTACTTTCAATCACTACAAATCCCTCTGCTACGCGGACGAAGTTTTACCGACCAGGAAGTTTTGAAAAGCGCGAAGGTACTCGTGATCAGCGACTTGTTGGCAAAACAGGCGTTTCCCAACGAAGACCCGATCGGACATCGATTGGTGATGGGAATGGGTGACGTAACACCCTGGGAAATCATCGGCATTGTCGGTGACGTTCGCCACCGCGGATTGGAAACCCAACCGGCGCCGGCGATGTACATGCCGGCACTCGGAGAGCCCTGGAAGAATGTCGTGATAAGGGCGCAAGGCGATCCAACAAATCTCGCAGCCGCAGTACGAAGAGAAGTCAAAGCAATCGATCCCGATCAGCCAGTGGCCGCGATGAAGACGATGGACGCATGGTTGACGACATCAGTGTCAGCGCCGATGTATCGCACTTCGCTTCTCGCCTTGTTCGCGTTGGTCGCCCTCGTGCTGGCGTCCACAGGCATTTACGGCGTGATGTCGTATTCGGTTACGCAACGCACTCATGAAATTGGAGTCCGCATGGCGGTGGGGGCCGCACGAAGTGATGTATTGAAGCTCGTAGTGCGACAGGGAATGACGCTCGTAGCTATTGGGCTGGCAATCGGTTTGCTCGGTGCGTTTGCATTAACGCGAGTGTTATCGAGTTTGTTATTCGAGATCACTCCGAAGGATCCGACAACATTTATCGCCGTAGCTATCGCGCTTCCCCTGGTTGCGTTGGTCGCGTGTTATCTCCCGGCGCGTCGCGCCACCATGGTCGATCCGTTGATCGCGCTGCGTTATGAGTGACTCGTTTGATACCGCGAAGCGGTTATGTCCTAAAGCCCAGGGTTGCTTCAACCCTGGGAAATGGGATTTAGAAAACGAACCGCAACGCGGTTGCGTCGAGGCTGGCTTTAAAGATCTTTGGATGCGGGGATCGTCGACGCAACCCTTTCAGGGTTTGCAGCGAGGATGAATACTCCCCAGGGTTGAAGCAACCCTGGGCTCTGCGACGTAACCGCTTCGCGGTTGGATAAGGACGAACACGAAGGACAGAGCACAAAGCTCATAGGTCTAAATACATGAACACCATCTGGCAAGACTTACGTTACGCAGCTCGAATGTTACGCAATCGACCTGGTTTTACAGTGGTTGCGGTCATAACTCTCAGCCTGGGAATCGGCGCGAATACCGCAATCTTCAGTGTGGTCAATGCCGTTGTTCTGAATCCACTGCCGTTCCCACATCCGGAAGAGATAGTACTGGTACGCGATGATCTAACAGGTCGCCAACTGGAAAATGTCGGCTTGTCGGTTGATGAGTTAAAAGACTTTCAGGAGCGCTCGGGAGTATTCGATCAGATCTCAGCCGTATGGGCGGTCGATGCGAACCTCACCGGTTCGGATCGACCTGAGCGAATCGAGCTGCTCGCCGTCAGTCCAAACTACTTCTCATTGCTGGGAGCCAGTGCACAACTCGGTAGAGTCTTCGGACCTCAGGATCAGGCACAGGGTTTTGCTGAGGGCGTCGTCATCAGCGATGGATTATGGCATCGATTGTTCGGCGCTGATCCCAACGTCCTCGGTCGCAAAGTTTATGCAGACACAGATCTCTACACCGTGATCGGTGTGATGCCGAAAGAGTTTCGGCATCCGGGGAAGACATTGCGTAACGAAGTTGATATGTGGGGCACGGCCGGGTTTGCTGCTAATCCTTTCCCCAATCCACCGGTCCGAGGTCAGCGAATGCTGCCCGGCGCGATCGGCCGGCTCAAAAGTGGTCTAACGGTTCAACAGGCACAAGCTAAGCTCGACACTTTTGTTTCTGAGCTGAAGACACAATTCCCCAAAGACTATCCGGCCGAGTTGAATTGGACCGTCCGCCTTTTAGCGGCACGGGAAGCGTTAGTTGGAAACGTTCAGAAGACCTTGATGGTGTTACTTGGCGCGGTAGGTTTGGTTCTCCTCATTGGTTGCGTAAACATCGCTAACCTTTTGTTGGCTCGAGCCTCCAGTCGAAGGCGTGAAATGGCGATACGTTTGGCGCTGGGTGCAGGCCGGCGGCGGTTGGTGGCGCAACTGCTGACTGAAAGTCTGTTGCTGTCGTTCATTGGCGGAGTAGTTGCGCTGATCGTCGTTGCCTCAACGATGAAACTCTTGCTCGGATTATTGCCACCTGAGATTCCGCGACTCAACGAAGTCGGTATTAATCCGACGGTACTTGGCTTCGTGTTTTTGGTCTCCACGATAACAGGATTGCTTTTCGGTTTGGTACCTGCACTTCAAACCTCGCGCCCGGAAATTGTCGGAAAC
>Ga0068856_100004895_pt1 | contig 13258 bp, 12 predicted proteins | sample KBSCornC62_FD_66595 | JGI IMG/M metagenome (GOLD analysis project Ga0068856, IMG submission 66595) | Corn rhizosphere microbial communities from Kellogg Biological Station, Michigan, USA - KBS Corn C6-2 | ecosystem: Host-associated > Plants > Roots > Rhizosphere > Soil ...
CTCGACACCTGGTTCAGCTCGGGCCTCTGGCCCTTCTCCACGCTCGGCTGGCCGGACCGCACCGAAGATCTGGCGGCCTTCTATCCGACCTCTCTACTGATCACCGGATTCGACATTCTATTCTTCTGGGTCTCGCGCATGATCATGCTCGGACTCGAGTTGACCGGTGACGTACCCTTCCGCGAGATCCACATTCACGGTCTGGTGCGCGACGCGGACAAGCAGAAGATGTCGAAGACCAAAGGGAACGTGATCGATCCGTTGATCATCATCGACAAATACGGCACGGATGCCGTGCGAATCGCGCTTCTGCTCTCTGCCGCCGCCGGCTCGGACATCGCACTTAAAGAGGACCGCATGGAGTCCGGACGCATGTTTGCCAACAAACTCTGGAATGCCTCGCGCCTGCTTTTTATGAACATGGAGCGGTCCGGCATTGCATCCTGGACTCCTTCCATCAATCCTTTCGAAATCGCCGCCGAAAGCACCGAAGACGCCTGGATTTTAGAGCGCCTCCATGCCGCAACCGGCGCGGTCAATCGCGCGCTCGAACTGCACCGTTATCACGACGCCGCGCAAACCCTTTGGGACTTCGTCTGGCGCGAGTTTTGCGACTGGTATCTGGAAGTCAAGAAGCTGCGCTTCCGCGAGGCTTCGGGGCTCGACTCGCATTGGCGTGCCGCGCTCACGGTATATGAGACTGCGCTCCGCCTCTTGCATCCATTCATGCCGTTCGTCACGGAAGAACTTTGGCAGCGACTAGTGCATGGCTCGAGCGCGCAAACCGGCCAGCCCCTATCCATCTCACTCGCAAGCTTTCCCGTCGCCGCAGTCAGCCATGCTCCGGACCGTCGGATTCGTCTTTTCGAGCTAATGCAGCAGATCGTAACGGCCGCACGCGAGCTGCGTGCCGACCACAAGATAGAGCCGAAAACTGTCGTCGATGCCACCGTGTACTTGCGCGACGCGGTTCTCGACGAAGCGGATTTGGCCGCCGCGGGCACACTCGCCAAAATCCGCATCGAGCAGCGCTCCGGCGCGATATCCGATCGCGGCGGTTTGATTCGTTCGACGCCCGATTTCGACTTGCAGCTCCACTCTTCGGGCGCTGCCGCTCAGAATGGCGCCGCCAGCGCCGAATCCCGCGCGCGCGCGCAGCGCGAAATCGCTGGTCTGGAAAAAACAATTCAAAATTCGAAACGCCAGCTCGCCGATCCAACCTTCCTGAGCAAGGCCCCCGAGAGGATTGTGGTCAATCTGCGCGCCAAGGTTGCCGAATATGAGGACCAGCTAGCCGCCCACAAGCGGCTTCTCGAAAACCCTCCGCAATAGATGTTTGACGTTTCTCATCCGGAAGTGCATTCCGCTGTCGCGCAAGCCCTGGCCGAAGATATCGGCTCCGGAGATGTTACCTCGCGCCTTACTGTCCCGCCGGATTTGCCCGCGCAGGGAACCTTCCTTGCTAAACAGGATTTGGTGCTCGCCGGCATCGAACTCCTACCACTCATTTATGAAATGCGCGGAGGCGCCGCCGTCGAGTTGCTCGCCCCAAGCGGATCGAAACTCGCGTCCGGGAGTCCCGCGGCCCGCGTTTTCGGCACCGCCCGCACCTTACTCGAATGTGAGCGCGTGGCTCTGAATTTCCTACAGCGGCTGAGCGGGATCGCCACTCTCGCCCGGCAGCATGTAGATGCCGTTGCCGGAACAACGGTCAAAGTTCTCGATACACGCAAAACTACGCCCGGTTTGCGGCGGCTTGAAAAATCAGCCGCAGTCGCCGGCGGCGCTACCAATCACCGCATCGGCCTTTATGATGCGGTCCTCATCAAGAACAACCACATTACCGCCTCTGGCGGAGTTCGCAACGCGCTCGAACGTGTGAAGGCTTTCCGGGGCCCTATCGAGATTGAAGTTCGCACCCGCGCCGAGCTCGAAGAAGCGCTGGCATGCGGAGCCAAGAGCCTTTTGCTCGATAACCTTTCGCCCGCCAAAGCCGCGGATTGGATTCGATACATCGACGGCCGCGCCACCGTCGAGCTTTCCGGCAACATTGGTCTCGCGAACATCCGCGCCTATGCCGAAGCCGGCCCCGATTTCATTTCGTGCGGGGCCATTACCCACTCTGCCCAAGCCGTCGATCTGAGCTTTCGGCTGGAACTTTGTGAGGCAGGCCGGCAGCCTGCAGCGGGTTGGCAACCCGCCTAAGCCATGCCCCTCGATCTCCCCAAAATCCGCTCCCTCCGTCCCCAAAATCCAATTCACTACTGGCCCTCTACAACTTCCACTATGGTCGAAGCGGCGAAGCTGGCTGCCGCCGGCGCGCCCCACGGAACCGTTGCCGTAGCCGACGAGCAAACCGCCGGCATCGGTCGCTTCGGACGATCCTGGCTTTCCGAAGCCGATCTGGGCCTATACTGCTCTCTCCTCCTGCGACTTTCACTGCCTCCCGCCAGCTTGCCTGTCGCCAGCCTGCTTCTCGGTCTCGCAACCGCCGAGGCAATCCAGAAATCCACCGAGCTGGTTTGCGATCTTCGCTGGCCCAACGACGTGCTGATCCGTGAGCGCAAAGTCGCCGGCATCCTGCCACAATTGCTCGAAAACTGCGTCATCGCCGGCATCGGTATCAACGTGAATCATTCCTCGTTTGAGTCTGGTCTCCGTACTCCTGCCACCTCGTTGCGCATCGAAAGCGCCGGCCGCGCCCAATCGCGCGAGAATTTGCTCGTCAAGCTGCTCGAATCGATCGACACATTTTGCTCCATGCTGGCCGATCAGGGCCCAGGCGCCATCCTGCGCGCATTCACATCTGCTTCAAGCTACGCCATGAATCGTCGCGTGGTCGTCGAAGAAAGTGGATCGATCGGTACCACTTGCGGTCTCGATGAAAACGGTTTTTTGTTGATTCGCTACGATTCCGGTCGGACGCAAAGGCTCGCGGCAGGTGGGGTCCGCCCGGAGCGAGGCCTCCGATAAGAAAAGCGCATGAGTGAAGAATCCGAGTGGCATGGAAATTACTTCAACTACTTCACCGAGATTGAAGAACATTTCCAGCGCGCTCGTGCTACCGGTCTCTTCCTCCTGTCGCCGCTCGACTGGGCGCTGATTGAAAGCTGGAAGAATTCCGGAATCCCGCTCGAAGCGGTGCTCAAGGGCATAGACGATGCGTTCGAAAAATGGCGCTCGCGCAAGACCAAACGTCGCTTGGTCAATTCGCTTGCCTATTGCGCGCAAGCTGTTCTCGAAGCTGCAAGTCATGCGCCCGCAACCGATCGCACCTCTGGCGCGAATCAGGCGCCCTTCGCGCCGGAAGAATTGGCTTCGCATCTTCAAAAGAACGCGGCCATCTTCGCCGGCCGGCCCGAGCCCGCTTTACGCGAAATCGCCGCCACGCTCGAAAACCTGGCGCTCGCCGCCGGCAATGAGCTTCCGCCTCTTGAAGATCTCGAACGCCGCTTGACAGCGCTCGAGGAAAAAGCTGTCGCCATCCTGCGAAGCGCGCAATCCGATGACGATCTCTACGCCATCCGCCAATCTCTCGATAACGAGTTGAGACCTTACCGCGGCAAGATGACCGCCGATCAGCTCGCCTTGCTAGAGCGCCGCTATTTGGATACCGCGCTGCTCGAGCGCGCCAAACTTCCACGGCTCAGTCTGTTTTATTTGCACTGACTCTGGTAAATTTGGGCGGGGATGTCGAAAGCCGAACTCAAGCCGCGGAGCCTGCATTGGTTTGCCCTGGTGCTGCTCATTATTTCGGTCTGCATTAATTATGCCGACCGGGGCAATCTCGGAGTTGCCGCCAAGAGTTTGGAGCGCGAGTTGCACTTGGGGCAGGCCGAACTCGGAATGCTGCTTGGCGCGTTTTCTATTACCTACGCTGTCTCGCAGTTTTTTGCCGGCAAGCTCATCGATCGCTGGAATGTGAACTGGCTCTACGCCGCCGCTTTTTTCCTATGGTCCGCCGCTACGGGCGCTACGGGCTTTATGAATACCTTCGGCGAAATTTTTGTGTTGCGCCTCATCCTCGGCATGGCTGAATCGGTTGCCTACCCTTCCTATTCCCAGATGATCGTGACCACTTTCCCTGAGGGTCTGCGCGGTACCGCCAACGGTCTGATTGACGCCGGCTCCAAACTGGGTCCTGCTTTGGGCATTCTATTGGGCGTCGAGATGATCACCCGCTTTTCCTGGCGCGGCATGTTTTTCATCATCGGTGCGGGTAGCCTCCTTTGGATGATTCCCTGGTGTCTGGTTGCGCATAAGCTGCCGGGTAAACGTATCAAGGGTCATTCCCAATCCTCCTGGTCCGCCAGTTACCGCCAACTGTTCACGAATCGCGCCCTGTGGGGTACCGCCATCGGTTTGTTCGGAGGAAATTACGTCTGGTTCTTTTTTCTGAACTGGCTTCCTTACTACTTCGAGAACGATCGCCACTACACGCATGATCGCCTTGCCATCATGGGCTCTCTGCCGTTCTGGGTAATCGCGGCATCTTCCACTGTGTTTGGGCTCTTGGCCGACTGGGTGATTCGCCGCGGCGGTCATGCCGGGAACGTCCGCCGCTTCTTCGTATGCTCCGGATTATCCGGTTGCGGTGCGCTCATGCTCGTTGCCATCCTCACCCCCGACGCATTTTGGAGCAATCTGCTGCTGCTCGCCGCTTCCGCTTCGATGGGCGCCTGGTCGTCAAACCATTGGGCGTACTCTCAATTGCTGGCTGGCCCGGAAACTGCCGCCAAATGGACCGGAATTCAGAATGGCCTTGGCAACGTCGCCGGCTTCATCGCACCGATGCTGAGCGGCTTCGTGCTCAAAGCCACTCACTCTTTTTTTGCCGCTTTTGCCATCACTTGCGCCGTGATCTTCATCGGCGTCCTAGCGTACTGGGTCCTGGTCGGCGCGCCCGTGCAGGTTTTTTCCCGCCCCTTATTGGCAAGCGACGATCAGTTAACGTATAGTAAAGACTCAGCCGAGTAGCTTGGCTGTCAAGTGAGCGGGTACCTCGCTTACTTTGCTTTCCGGTTTCAAACGATTTTGGCGCATGACATGCCTTTTGCACCTGCGCCATACGGCGGGTGTCTACCTCCGAGCGCCCGCCGTTCTCGTTTCTGGCACAGACAGTGATAACGTAATCACGTCTATGCCCTATTCACCTTTGTCGAGACGGACCTTGTTAAAAGCCGCGGGCGCATCCGCCGCCCTCCTGCCCGCGGCCATGGCGCAACAGCAAGGCGGCCCCACGACCTCCACGGTTGAGGATCGTGATCGCCGCATGGAATGGTGGCATCAAGCTCGCTTCGGAATGTTTATTCACTTCGGTTTGTATAGTGTTCTGGGCCGCCACGAGTGGGTCATGGAAGAAGAAGGTATTCCCATATCTGAATATCAGCTGTTGGCCAAACAGTTCAATCCGAAGCCGCACGCCGCGCGAGCTTGGGCAAAGCTGGCGAGGCAAGCCGGCATGAAGTACATGGTCATGACCTCTAAGCACCATGAAGGCTTCTGCAACTTCGACACCAAGCTGACCGACTATTGCGCTCCAAAGCAAGCCGCGGGCCGCGATCTCGTTGCCGAGTACGCGGAGGCCGCTCGCGCCGAAGGTCTGCGTTTTGGCCTCTATTACTCGCTGATGGACTGGCATCATCCCGACGGTGCCCGCTGCCTTACCGATGAAGCCGCCCGTCGCCGCTTTGTCGATTACATCCACGGCCAGGTCCGCGAGATCTGCTCGAACTACGGCAAACTGGACATTCTCTGGTACGACGTGAATTGGCCTTTGACGCCCGCCGGTTGGGAATCCGAGAAGATGAACAAAATGGTGCGCGGCCTGCAGCCCGATATTCTTATCAATAATCGCTCCGGAATTCCCGAAGACTTCACCACTCCCGAACAGCACATTCAGGCATCCGCCACGCCCTGGGAAGCTTGCATGACCATGAACGATAGTTGGGGTTACCAGCGCGCGGACGATAACTGGAAATCTCCGAAAACCATTGTGCGCAATCTGCTCACCTGCACGCGCGATCACGGTAACTATCTTCTAAACATCGGCCCCAAGCCGGATGGCTCCATTCCGCAGCCTTCCATTGAAATTCTTACCGCGGTAGGGAAGTGGACGGATAAGCACGGCGATCTGATTCACAAGGCCGATCGCTGCCAGGTCAGACATTCTCAATTCGCGCAGTTTACTCGCCAGGGAAACACGCTCTACATTCATGCCCACTTCTGGCCGGGTGAAACGCTGGCGCTCGGCGGCCTGCAGCAAAAGGTCTTATCGGCCAAGCTGTATACGACCGGCCAGCCTGTTAAATTCGAGCAGGAGCAATTCCGCGTGCGCTTCACCGGCCTTCCGGCCAACGCGCCCGATCCGCTTTCCACCATCATTGCCGTGGAATGCGACGGCGAGCCCACCCAAGACATGCAGGCGATTCGCAAGAACCGTAAACGCGAGAGTGTCTGATTGCTTTAGACGATTTATCCCAAACTATACCGACTGAACATGGCAACAGACTTAGTGTGGAATCAGCAGTATCTGCTGTTCGGACAAACTCTCGGGGTATCGGCTCTCGTCGCGGCGCTGCCGATCTTCGCCCTCTTGCTCCTGCTCGGCGTCTTACGCAAGCCCGCCTGGATCGCTGGCCTGACCGGACTCGCCGTCACGTTTTGGCTTGCGCTCGGCGCTTATCACATGCCGGCGTTACCGGCGGTGAGCGCCGCCCTATATGGCGCCGCATTCGGACTGTTCCCAATCTCCTGGATCGTCTACTGGGCTATCGCGCTGTTTCGCGTTAGCGTCGATACCGGAAAATTCGAAATCATCAAAGCCTCCGTCGGACGCCTCACCGCCGATCCTCGCCTTCAGGCCATTCTGATCGGCTTCGCCTTCGGCGCTTTTATTGAAGGCGCGGCAGGCTTCGGAACGCCTGTCGCAGTCGCCGCCGCCATGTTGACCGGTCTCGGATTCTCACCGTTTAATGCCGCTGCCATTTGCCTGCTCGCCAATACTTCGCCGGTGGCCTTCGGTTCAATTGGCATTCCGGTGATCACTCTCGCCGGCATCACCGGCTTACCCCTCGACCGGCTTAGCGCCGACGTAGGCCGCATCTGCGCCCCGATCTCTCTCCTTATACCCGCTTATTTGATCTTCGCTATGGGTGGCAGGAAAGCGCTCAAAGGCGTGCTTCCGGCCGTGGTGGTCGCTGGCGCTACCTTTGCGACCGTGCAATTTACCGTTTCGAACTTTATCGGTCCCCAACTCACCGATATCCTCAGCTCATTGGCCGCCATGGGAGCCATCATCCTGCTGCTCAAGTTCTGGTGTCCGGCTGTCGCGCCGAATGCCATTCTGCGCGCAGCCATTGTCGGCCCCTCGTCTCCGGCCCAGCAAACCAACGCTACGCTACGGCAATATTCGCGCGCAGAAGTCTTCAACGCTTGGCTCCCCTACGTCTTTCTGGTTTTGTTTGTACTGCTTTGGGGATTTAAGCCCTGGCAGGCCGTCCTGAATTCGGTCAGCTTCACTATCCATTGGCCGGGGCTCCACAATATCGTGCAGCGTATGCCGCCCGTCATTCCACGTCCGGCGCCTTATGCGGCCCTATTCAATATGAACTGGCTTTCGGCTTCCGGCACGTCTTGCATGTTTGCCACCATATTGTCCGCTGTCGTGCTGAAAATGCCGGTCTCGGCTTTCTTTCGATTGCTTATATCCGTCGTGCGTCAGCTCATACTGCCCACCGTGACCGTCACATCGGTCCTGGCTATGGCCTTTCTGATGAATTATTGCGGTGCAACCGGAACTCTCGGCTTGGCGTTTTCGGCTACCGGAAAACTTTTTCCGTTCTTCAGCGCCTTGCTTGGCTGGGTCGGCGTGTTCCTCACCGGGTCCGACACGTCCTCCAACGCCCTATTCGGCAGTTTGCAGGTAGTTACCGCCGGCCGGCTCGGCCTTTCGCCCGTTCTGATGGCCGCCACCAATTCGAGCGGCGGCGTCCTGGGCAAAATGATTAGTTTGCAAACGATAGCTGTCGCCGCGGCAGCCACCGCGATGTCCGTTCCCGACCAGGCGCGCCTTTTCCGTTTCACCTTGAAGCACAGTATTTTCCTGGCCGCGGTCGTCGGCTGCCTGGCGATGCTTTATACCTATGTACTGCGGTTCCGTTGAGGTCTATAATGTGATCACCGCCGTTAGATCATCTCTGGACAACCGTCATGGGTACCTCACAACAGCCGACATATATCATTCCCCCACCATCGGGACCGAATTGGAGGACTCCGTTGTTGATCGGGGCCCTGGTGTTGCTAGGCGCTTCTAGCATCTTTCAATTCGTCCAACTCGAGCGAATCCGAACCGACACGAAAGCCGATATGACGAAGCTCACCTCCGACATGAACGGCGTCATTGAGCGAATGCGCATCGATTCGAATGAAGAAGTGCAGCGCTCGCGCCGTAGCATGGACGAGTTGCAAGCCCGCCTCGCCGAGCAGCGCCGCAACGCCGAAGCTGCCGTCGGTCAGGCGAAGATCGATGCTCAGAAGCGCGTCGAATCCTTGCAGACGCGCCTAGCACAGGAGCAGGCCGCTCAGCAGGCGGTGATCAATTCCGTGAAGCAGACCGCCGATACCGCTACTACCCAGTTGGCCACCGTCTCGACCGATGTCGGCAATGTCAAGACCGACGTTCAGAATACCAAGAGCCAGCTCGAACAGACCATCGCCAATTTGAAGCGCGCCACCGGCGAACTGGATAGTCACGCCAGCCTGATTGCTACCAACGGAAAAGAATTGCAAGCTCTCCGGGAGCTCGGCGAGCGCAATTATTCCGAATTCACTATCACCAAAAGCAAGAAGCCGACGCGCGTTGCCGACATCACGGTCGAATTGAAAAAAGCCGATCCCAAGCATAACCGCTTCACCATCGCTATCACGGCCGACGATAAGACTGTCGAGAAGAAAGATCGCAACTTGAACGAGCCCATCCAGTTCTACACGGCCAAAGCCCGCCAGCCCGACGAAATCGTAGTCAATCAGGTCAGCAAGGACAAGATCGTAGGCTATCTGGCGAGTCCGAAAGTGCAGGCCACGCGCGGAGGATCTTAGTAAAATAGAATCTTATGAGATATTCCGAGCAACTGATTGCTCCCATGCGCCAGGATTTGACGCAGTTCGGGATCCTGGAAGCCCGAACCGCCGAGGATGTGAATCGCCTGCTGTCTCCCGATAGCGGGACCGTCCTTATGGTGACAAATTCCGTTTGCGGGTGCGCGGCTGGTAAGGCGCGGCCCGCTGTCGGTATGGCTCTTCAGAACGCCAATCGACCCGATAAAGTGGCTACTGTTTTTGCCGGTGCGGATTTGGAAGCGGTTGCCCGTGTACGTGAGCTTCTGCCTGGCGTTCCGCCTTCTTCGCCTTCGGTGGCGTTATTCCGGGATGGAAAGCCAGTGTTTACTTTGCATCGCTTCCAAATTGAATCGAGTGATGCACCGAGTATCGCTAAGGTTCTCACCCAGGCTTTCGATCAGTTCTGCGTAACAGCGAAGCTATAGAGCCCTCGCTTTTTGACAAAAGAGCGTACTTCGGCAGGTAATTCCGGCGTTGCCTCTCCATTCGCCAGCCGCATGCGTATCGTCGAGCTGGAAACTGGCAATGCCAATCCATCGAGCCGGTGAACCCGTGCGCCTTCCGGCACTCGGTACTCGCTTTCCGGCCGCGATACAACAATAAACTCCGTCAGGTGCACAAGCTCTTGCCAACTCTTCCAGGTCTCGAGCTCCTCGAACGCGTCGCCGCCAATCAGAAAGAACAACCGGTCATTCGGATCTAGCTCTTTCCGAACGCGTTTTGCCGTGTCTATCGTATAGCTCGGCCGCCGTGCCGCTTCGAGCCGTGACGCAATAAAGCCAGGATATGGTTTGCACGCAATCTCTACCATTCGATACCGGTCCTCATAAGGAGTCAGACCGGCGGCTTCTTTGTGCGGCGGATTGCCCGCCGGAATAAACAGAATACGATCCAATTTGAATTTTTTCTGCGCCTCCTTGGCGATACGCAGGTGTGCCTTGTGAATTGGATCGAACGTTCCTCCAAACAAGCAGACGTTTTTACCTTTGTGGGACAGGCTGTCGACCCGCTCCGCTTTTTCACCCTTCGCCATGCTTCCGGTACGGATCGTTTTTCAAATTGGGTTCACTCGCGATCTGTTCATCCGCCGCCAAGCTCGCCAGCTCGTCGCAGCGATTATTGTCTTCATGTGTCGCATGCCCCTTGGTCCATTTCCAATGGGCCTTGTGCGAGTTAACCAGCTCATCGAGCATTACCCACAAATCTTTATTTACAACCGGCTTCTTGGCCGCAGTGCGCCAGCCGTTCCGCTTCCAGCCCGCCACCCAGCTCGTAATTCCGTTTCGCAGATACTCGGAATCGGTAATAATCTCCACCTGGCAGCTCTCTTTTAATCGTTTGAGTCCTTCGATTGCTGCTGCCAGTTCCATGCGATTATTCGTCGTATACGGACTCGAACCGTATAACTCCCGCTTATGTTCCCCATACCGCAAAATACAGGCCCAGCCGCCCTTGCCTGGATTCCCCTTACAGGCTCCGTCTGTGATTAGTTGAACTTGTTTCAAGCGACTTCAGCGCGCTGCAATGGCTCGCAGAAGAAAGCGTCCACGATATCGAGAATTTGCTTTACTTCTTGAGCGCGATAGATATCCACGCGCAGCTTCGAGCCGTTTCGAACTCCGTGAGTAAAGTAAGTGGCAAACTGCTTCATTTTGCCGACTGCGTCCGGCTCGCCATGATTTTCGAGCATGAGATAGTAAGTCTTCATCATGTCATAGCGCTCGTGATCGGCTTGCACCTTGTAAGATCCGGTGCGCACATATTCCTCGATCTGCCGGAAGATCCAAGGATTCGAAGAGGCTGTCCTCCCGATCATCACGGCATCGCATCCGGTCTCACGATTCATCCGTACCGCATCTTCCGGAGTAATAATGTCGCCGTTTCCGATCACCGGAATCCGGACCGCCGCCTTCACTTCCGCGATGCGCGACCAGTCGGACCGCCCGCTATATCCCTGCTCGCGCGTGCGCGGGTGCAGAGCTACCGCCGCCAAGCCGCAGTCTTCGGCCAGCTTGGCCATTTGCACGGCCACCAGTTCGCGATCGTTCCAGCCCGACCGGAATTTGCACGTCACTGGAATCCGGATCGCCGCCTTCACTTTTTTGAGGATGGTTTCGACTACCGGCAGATCGCGCAGCAGCCCGCTCCCGCCATTGCATTTCACCACCTTGTTCACCGGGCAGCCGAAGTTGATATCGACAATATCGAATCCGCGCTCTTCGCACACCTTCGCGGCATCCGCCATTACGTCCGGATCGGAACCGAATAATTGACAGCTGATCGGATGCTCCTCCGGTTCGAAATACAGATACCGGAAATTGCGATTGGGCTTCTTGGCATGACGTGTGCTCACCACGCCGTGCGAACTCGTGAACTCGGTCATCAAGAGCCCGCAGCCTCCTTGATTGCGGATCAATCGCCGGAAAACCGTGTCCGTAACTCCCGCCATCGGCGCGAGTACCGTCGCCGGGCGCACCGCGATCGATCTTATGGAAAAGCCAGCCGGAAAGTCCAAAACCTATTTTAACTGCCGGTTTTAACTGCGGGTGAAACGCCCGTTCAAACTCATACGTTTCTGATATAGGGGAGCGAAAGATGAAGCCGTCCAGCCTCTTGAAGGTGATCAGCACGTTTGCTGCAGGCGTAATCCTCACGCTCGGCGGCGCTCTGGTCTACGTAAAGACAACTGCGGTGAAAACAACCGCCGCGCCGGCCCCGCTCGTCATCCCGAGCCCGCCTGTCGAGGCCACGCCGCCCGTCGCAGCCGTCGTCTCTACGTTGCCTGCGCCCGTCATCAAACACGTACAACGCGCTCGGCCCGGACCTAAGCTAGTTCCCGTAACGCCCACTGTCGTTCCGGTGGCGCAAGTCCTTCCATCCGTGCCCGAACCGCCGTCGCCCGCCCCCGCCATTCCCGTGAGGCCGGCCGTAAACGAAAACCAGGCGCCCATGGGTCCGCAACTCGGAGTGCCGGCATCCTCGGCTTCGCCACCCGCGCCGCACGTCGTTACTTTGCAAGCCGGAACCAGCTTGCTCGTTCGCCTCGCGGAAACCGTTTCCACCGATCGAAAGTACGCCGGTGACACATTCCTCGCAACTCTCGAAACTCCGCTCGTGATCGACGGCTTTATCATCGCCGATAAAGGCTCCAAAGTCTCAGGAAAGATCTCCGCTGCGCAAAAAACGCTTCTGCAATTGACGGTGACGGAAATCAATACGACGGACAGCCAGCGTGTACCTGTCGAAACTAGTGTTTTCGAGAAGAGAGCCGAGGAAAAACGTGGGCAAGGCGCCGCGAAAATCGGCGGCGGCGCCGCGCTCGGCGCGATCATCGGTGCCATCGCCGGTGGGGGCAAGGGCGCCGCTATAGGAGCCGGCGCGGGCGCTGGCGCCGGCACAGGCGCGGTTCTCCTCGGCCGCAACAAATCCATCTCTCTCCCGGCGGAAACACAACTCACCTTTCAACTCGCTCGCCCGGTGACGATCACCGAAAAACTCAATTAATACAGACTCGGTCTACCGCTTCCCCGCGTAGAACCACTCAGGTAACGATTGCCTAACCCTGTGGTCGTATCAGAGAAACGCAAAATGACCGCATCGGATGTTCTCGTAGAGGGCTCATCGCTTGGGGTTTGGAATATTTGGACTACCCGGCGACGGCATCAACGGCTTTGTAGAAGCGCGACGCGTTATTGATCATTGGCAGCTCTTTTCCCTATATCGAATTTCTTTCCAAGCCGGGCCAAGCGCTTGGCATTCAAATTGACCACAGGCCGGAACGCATCGGGCTCCGCTACCCGGTAGACATCGGCTTGTATCTGCCTCGAAATGAGGACCGAACGGTTTTTAAAGCGGGCGCAAAAGGGACATGTAAGCGTGGTGGAAATTAGTGGAGGAGCGCGGCACACGTACGGACAAGCCGATGAAGCCTTAGGTTGTCGCCTGGAACTTGGGCCAGTTGCTGGCCGACGACGCCATCGTTACCGGCGATTCAGGTACCATCACTACCTGGATCGCTCGCCGGCGAAGATCTTGCCCCAGCGCTGATACTTATCTGATGGATACGAGCTTGCGCGTCGGACCTGATTTCAGGCCCAAGCCCGTGCTAACGGTCTTTCAGTTCCCCGAGGATCAAGGC
>Ga0068856_100004896_pt1 | contig 13258 bp, 14 predicted proteins | sample KBSCornC62_FD_66595 | JGI IMG/M metagenome (GOLD analysis project Ga0068856, IMG submission 66595) | Corn rhizosphere microbial communities from Kellogg Biological Station, Michigan, USA - KBS Corn C6-2 | ecosystem: Host-associated > Plants > Roots > Rhizosphere > Soil ...
TGTTGCTTCGGTCCTCTGACCGCGCGCCCTTGCTCGAAGAGAGAAGGGACCCGCCTCAGCTCACACTGCCGGCTAAAGGATTTCTGGAATAACCCGTTATTTGAGAGACGGCCGAACCCGACCTCCGGCCTCACAAACCGTTCAGGCCGATCATATCTCTCTCACCAATCGGTACGCACATTGCCCAAGCTGGGTTCCGCTACCCTGTTGCGGACGGGTCTTTAGCCGCCATAATCCGGCGACCGACGGGCTAGCCAGCGGCACAAGGGGCGAACTGATCTAGCCACTGATTCCTATTCCCTGCTTCTACACCGGCCCCCTGCTCGTATTCCGAGCCTCCGTCACATTATCTGGCTCGTCGGTGAACTGCTTCCCTGCACGGTACGCAAACTTCTTGTCCTGGCCATCCACCCGGCGGATGCAGTCCTGCGCGCCGTCATCCCACTTAACCCTGGCCTCACCATTCACATACGACCATCTGCCACGAACTTGGCGCAGCGACCGCCACGCGGTCCCATCCTCATTCAAAGTGATCGTGAACCTGCTGCCGGCTCCGTCTCCAACTTCCCACTTCCCTAGAAAATGCCCCCTCGGAGGCGCTCCCGGCGGTATCGGACCCGTGTCCGCAACCGGCGCTCCACCGGAAAACTCGATCCGCGCAATATCTGCCATGCTGAAGCTCTGCCGATGCCCATCCTTGAACACAATCACGATCTGCCCCGAGCCGTTCCGTCCACCGCGATTCTGGGCCGTTCCAAAACTCACCGATGCGGCCACCAGCACACCCGCTGCCAAACCAAGGACAAACTTGCGCATCGCCTTCCCTTTCTAAGCGGCTCTACGAGGAGTACCCCGACCCGCGACCCCATTATCTACGGGAAACACGGTCCGGCAGTTCCTGCCATCACACGAGATTCAGAGGAATTGCGAACCCGGCATTATGGAAAGACCGAGAACATCGACTTCAGGTCCGTCGCCGAACCGGCGTACCGAATCAGCGGATAAACTCCGAAGATCTCCTGAATGGTTCGAAGAGTTGAGCTATGCGTGTAGTACGTCGTGTTCGAGTAATGATTTCCCTTCGCATATGGCGATAGCACAATCATCGGAATCGGCCCATCACCCGACGCCGCCTCGTCCCAGGTGATAAATAGAACCCCACCGCTCCGGTATGCCGTCGAGTTCAGGATCAGCGGCACCGTCTTCTTAAGCCATGCATCCCCGTGCGCGATCGCGCTCCCCCCGCAGGTGTCGTGCATGTCATCGCACAGATTGGGGGTGATGAAGTTGTACCGGGCCACCTTATTCGCCGAGAGATCATATGCAAATTGAGTAAATGGTCGAATATGCGAGATGCAGTTCGCCGATGAACTCGATCGGTTGTTTGTCTGGTCGCTGAAGTAAACGAAAGGATCATGCTTCACTGCATAAAGCTGGTTCCCGTCTGAATCCTTTGATCCTTGATTCGTCAGGGGGCAGTTCGTTCCGCTGATGTTCTCGTCATACGACCGCCACGAAATCCCGGCGTTCTCCAATAGTTTCACCAGGTGATTGTGTGTCGTCAGATTGTGTTCGGACGGTGGCCCATCGTCCTTTACTCCAAAGCTCGCTCCCCCTTCCAGCCATAGATAGTTCGGCAGGCTCGGATGAATCCCCGGCGGATTTTTATAGTTGTTCGCATAAGAAGCCATCGGGAGCAGCGTGTAATTGATGTATGGAGCCGCAGAATTCCCTTTGATGTTCCCGCTCTTCGCGCCCGTCCAGTTGTGATTCTCCATCACAATTAGGAACACGGTCTTGATATGGTGCAGAGTCGTCGCCGCATCTGGCTCCGGCTGTATCACCTCTGGTTGCTGCGCTGGACTCGTGATCGTGAATGCTACCACCATTGCGGCAATAAGATAGCCGCAAACAATTCGGCTGGCTCGGTTCATCCCTGCTCCTATTGGACCTCTCGATCCTGTTTCTGTGGAGAATTGGCCCGATCTTGCCGTGACTTGTAGATTTGCCTGCAAACTTGGATGACCTCTAGCGGGCCCGGGTGACCTCGGATTCACCGTTGACTTCCAGACCCGTGCGGCATCCAATTCGGTGATGGAACCCGCAAAGCAGCGAATCTTGGTGATCGGTGCCGGTATGGCCGGCCTTACTGCTGCGCGGCGCCTCTCCGAAGCCGGTCGCCAGGTACTAGTTCTCGAGGCTCGGGACCGAGTCGGCGGCAGAATCCGTACCCTCCGCGAAGGAGACCAGATCCTGGAACTCGGAGCCGAATTCATCCACGGTCATCCGCCGGAGCTGTGGGAACTCATCCACGAAGCAGAACTTAGCACCTACGCCATCGACGGCATCGACTACTGCCACAAAGATCGCAAGCTCAGAAAGTGCGACGAGCAAAGTGGAATCTTCAAATTCCTTAATCAGCTCGAGAAATGGAAGGGCCCCGACATCGCCTTCTCCGATTACCCTCCCCTTGAAAAGCTCTCGCCTGAGAAGAGAGAGGAGATCATCGCCTACGTCCAAAGCTTCAATGCCGCAGACTACCGTCACATCGGCGTCCACTCGCTTGCCGTCCAGCAGCATGCTGAACAAGAAATCCACGGCCAAGAGGTTTTCCGCATCCACGAAGGCTACGATCGCCTTCCTCAGTTCCTCGCCCGAAGAGCCCGTGAAGCAGGTGCCCGCATTGAGCTCTCTCGTCCCGTCGAAAGGATTGAATGGCGACGCGGCCGAGTGGAGGTTTTCGCCCGGGATGGCGGAGAGCTCCTCGAGCTCACCGCCGCCAAAGCCGTAATCGCAGTCCCGTTAGGCGTACTTCACCAGTTCGGGCTCGTCTTCGACCCGGTCCCCCACGCCCTCATAGCAGCTCACCAGCTCACAATGGGCCCAGTCCGCCGATTTACGCTACTCTTCCGCGAGCGTTGGTGGGCCGACCACGATGATCTGAAACTCTCAAAACTCAGCTTCCTCTTCGCCCACGAAGCCATGCCGCCCGTCTGGTGGACTGCCCACCCATGGGAGACACGCACCCTCACCGGCTGGATCGGCGGCCCTCGTTCATCCAACTTCGATCAATGCACCCGCGAGCAGATCGGCGACCTCGCCTGCCAGGAACTCGCCCGCATCTTTTCTCTCCCCGCCGACTACCTGCGCGCGCAGCTAGTCTGTTGCGCCACTCACGACTGGCAGACCGACCCATTCGCCTACGGCGCGTACAGCTACATTCCCGCCCGCGGACTCGATGCCGTTCTCGAACTCGCCACTCCCGTCGAAAACACCCTCTACTTCGCCGGCGAACACACTGACGTTACCGGCCATTGGGGCACCGTTCACGCCGCCATACGCTCCGGCGAACGCGCCGCAAAGCAGGCGCTCGCCCCGGCACGCGCCCAGCTCCACGAAATGACCGCCCGCCCCGCATGAAACAAACACTGCACAGACCCAGAAACTCAGAGAAGCCAACGTCTCCGCCAAATCCGCAAGTTAACTCACGCAAAAACACGCCGGCGCGTACACCCCAAGATGTGCGCGCCGCATTCCCTGGTTGCCCTGTTCTTCGTTACTTCAAGACCCTCTCTCCCCTCGTCTCATCCGGCTCGTCAATCCGAAATGCCTTCTGTGCATCCGATGGACGGTTCACCTTCGATGCCCTTCCATGCCGCAGCATCCGCCTGTGAGCCTCACCCCACGTCGGCATCTCCTCGCCCTCCTGTGTCCAATGCGCCACTGATGCTTCATCGCACCAGTTCATCAGCTTGCGCATTGCAGCGCCATGGGGACCCTCCACCATGAACGCCTTCATCGCCGCCTCCGACTTCCAGCAAGTGCAGGTCCAGAACGCATTGCGCCGATCACGAAACACCTTCGCAGCCAGACACCCCTCCGCCTGCGCTGCCTGCTTCCCAATCCGAAGCGCCGAGAAGATAAACCCCGGCATGAACCGCCACGACCGCACCCGCAACCTCGTCACCGAAATAACAGGCATCTTTCCCTCTGTCCCCTGGTGCCTTTGTTCCCTCTGCCCTTGTCCCCTCGTACCGTGCTTCTAACGTCCCGAGCTGCCAAACCCTTTCCCCAGCCGTGCCGACTCCTCAAGCATATCCACCTCTTCCACTACCCCTGTCAGCACCGGCACCGGAACCATCTGCGCGATCTTCTCACCCGTCTTCAACTCAATCGGCTCCATTCCAAGGTTCGTCATCACAATCTGCACCTCGCCCCGATACCCCGCGTCGATGACGCCCGCCGTCGTCGCAATTCCGCGGGAAGCCATCGACGAACGATCCCGCACTAACAGTCCCAGCGCCTTTCCCGTCTCCGGATGACGTGCCTCCACCGAGATCCCCGTTCGCACCCGCACCGTCTTTCGAGGTTCCAGCACAACACCCTCCAGTGCAAAAACATCGTAGCCGAGGTCTTCGCCCGGATGCGCAACAACCGGCAACTTCGCCCCATTCTCCAGCAATCTCACGCGTAACATGTGTTCATACTAACGGCCATCTCGCCGACTCCAGAACTACCCGTTCAACCCGAATCGTTCACTGATCAACGTTTTTCGAAGCCGGGTTCCCCCATGTTTCCCAGGTTGGTACTGGTAACTGGCAACTGAAAACTGCTACCTTTCTTCTACACGAGGCGCCGCTGTCCGAAACTGTCTAATCCGTCCTCTCACTCCTCGCCTCACCTGAGCGCCCGGTGAGGTGTGCGCCCCGCTCCAACCTCGAGAGGATTCTCCCGTGCAATTACATAACATCGGCTGGACTGGCTTCTTCGCCATTCAGCAATGCCCCGGCACACCCGCCCGCGTAGCCTCCGCATCGCGAGACCGTTTCACAGTCTGGACCGAAGCCGGCGAGTTCCAAGCCGTCGTCAGCGGACATCTCCGTCGTAGCGACCTCATGTGGCCCGCCGTCGGCGATTGGGTGGCACTGCGCTCCGGCGCCGCCGTCATAGACCACGTTTTCGAACGCAAAACTCTCCTGTCACGCAAACAACCGGGCAAATCGATCCAGGAGCAGGTCCTCGCCGCCAACGTCGACGTCTTGTTCATCGTCAGCGGCCTCGATCGCGACTTCAACGAGCGTCGCATTGAACGCTACCTGGTCATCGCCCAACATAGCGGCGCCCGCCCTATCATCCTCCTAAACAAAGCCGACCTCGCACCCACACTCAACCTCGATCTTTACCAGATCCTCGATCGCCTCACCCACGGAACCAGCGTGGAGGTCCTTCCCATCAGCGCCGCCACCGGTCACGGAATAGAACAACTCAACCACCTCCTCGCGCAAGGCGAGACAGCCGCCCTGATCGGCTCCTCTGGCGTAGGAAAGTCCACTCTCGTCAATCGCCTCCTTTGCCGCTCTCTCCAGAACACAGGTGAAGTCCGCCGGGACGACGATCGCGGCCGCCACATCACCACAAGCCGATCCATGTTCATCACCCCTGCCGGCTGGCTACTCATCGACATGCCCGGCCTGCGCGAAGTTCAGCTGTGGACCTCGCCAGACCAGCTCGATGTCAGCTTCGAAGAAATACAGAGAATCGCCCGAAATTGCCGCTTCCGCAACTGTCGCCACTCCGGCGAACCCGGCTGCGCCATCGCCCAATCCGCAATCGACCCCGGACGCCTCGACAACTACCGCAAGCTCCAGCGCGAGCTCGACTACCTCGACCGCAAACTCGACAAACGCCTCATGAGCGAAACCAAAGCACGCTGGAAGGTGATCCACAAAGCCATGCGCCACCATCCGAAAAATCAAGGTTAAGAAAGAGATTGACGGTAAACTAGATATGGCAAGAGGACCGGGCGGTCGCTGCTGGGGTCAAGCGCGCAAGCGCCCCGTCTCCAGGGGAGGAAAGTCCGAACTCCACAGGGTAGTGTGCCGGATAACGTCCGGGATGCGGGCTTCAAAACCCGTAGACGGCCAGTGCCACAGAAAACATACCGCTTCGGGAACTCGTTCTTGAAGTAAGGGTGAAAAGGTGCGGTAAGAGCGCACCGCTCCGGCGGTAACGGCGGAGGCATGGTAAACCCCACACGGAGCAAGACCAAATAGGGAGGGAAACGTTCGCGGGTGGATCACGCAGCGTTGCGCATCGGCCCGATGCGTTCAGACGATCCACTGCTCTCGTCGAAACCTCCGGGTAGGTCGCTGAGGAGCGCCGGCGGTAACGCCGCGCCTAGAGGAATGACCGCACACGACAGAATTCGGCTTATAGGTTCTCTTGCCAAAATTTTCGAGCCGGTTCCAAACCACACAATTTTGGGCCGCTACTCCGCCCGCTTCCCCCTCCTCATGCCCCCACGCACAGCCTCTGCCGCCTCCAGCTCCGCAATGCGCTCACGAAGAATCCGTTTCAAATCCGCAACACTTTGCGGATCATGCCCGATGTCGCTTTCGAACCTGCGCAATACCGCGCGCAGCGAATCGAGCAAATTGTGATTGGAATGTATCGCCAACTCTATTTACCTGCCCTGAAATTCGTAGTTTCTTGCACGGATTCGATCTTCGCAATTCTCTGCCGCAAAATCCGCCTGAGCTGAGTTTGGTCCGGCGTCTCCGGATTCTGCGAACACTCCATCTTGCGCAGCGTCTCGCGCAAAATCGCCAGCATGGGACGGCCCGGCTGAATACTCATGCCTGTCCGCCCCTGCGACCTTGCTGCGATTCCTTCGTTACCTGCAGTTCCACCACTTGCTGCCGCGGCAGATCCGCAACCCAAAGTTTCCGGATGAGCCAAATCTGCCCGTAGCGCTTCCTCATCGCCTTCAAAACCTTGGGGGGGTGGCCTTCCAGAACAAAGACGCTGGTAAACACCTTCATCGCTGCAACCTCCTGGAAACGAATGAGCGCGCATGTGCCGCCGCCTCGCAGGCGCAACTTGCCTGTTCTTGCCACACCGCAAGAGGGACAAGCGGCCAAGCTTGGTCAGTTTCATTTTTCGTGGCGTTCGGGGAAAAACGGAGGGAAACGGGTCAAACCCGGGCCCATACTTCGCTACTCTGTGATGCTCGCTCGGGATCGATCAGCAAGATGTGAGATAAATCACATTACTTCGAAACTTTCAGCGACCCTGGCAGTGAACGGTTTAGAGACTATCCCCGATCCAAGCCCGGAAGTCTTAATCCAATGAAATCCCCATCCGCTTCCCCAGAGTCCGGTCCCACTCCGTCAGACGGTTCTCGAAGGTGTTTTCGCCATCATGCTTCACAATCGCTGCCCTCACCGCGTACGCCCACATATCGAAATCGCGCATCTTCTCGCTGTTGTCTGGATCCGCCAGGGACATCTCGCCCAGGTTGTACACAGCGGCCACCAGCTCATCGATCACCGAATAATAGCCCCTCTTTGCGATCAGCCCTCCGACCATTGCACTGATCGCCTCCTGATGCTCGGCGTCGTTCGGCGCCCCGCGAAATTCAGTCCGTTCCATCCGAGTGGTCCTCGTGGCAGCGTTCTTCCTGCGTCACTCTACAGGGATCATCAAAGCCCCGCCTCACCATGTCAACTGATTCAAGAGTAATGAGTAGCCGTAACTGCATCCGCGTAACGATTCCGAAATTGTCAGAGCATAGATTGCGAAAACGTTTTTCCCGTCGTTATACTCGAAGCTCTCAGCTATGAAGGCGCATCGTCTCATCGTCAGAGCTCTGCTCCTGATCTCGCTGCTCTCCCCATTAGGCCTTCGGGCCTTCGGCAGCCGCATCAGTTCGCCTTCGTGCCAGGTACTCACCAATTCCGCAAGGCATCAGCACCAGCGGCAGATCGCAAGATCATCGGTCGATGTCGTACTCGCCGCACCCGCTCACCGCTCCCCGGCACAGCGCATCCACCGCTTGCGCGGCAAGAGAATCAACCTCGACAGATCTTTTGTTCTTCCTCCTGCATCCGCGCCCATTGCGAAGCCACCCTCTTCGATAATCACTCTCGAAGCGCGGACCCCCAACGGACCCAACCCAACGCGCGGCCCTCCCTTTCACCTCTCGCTCTAACGCGGCATTCCTTCACAACTCCGAGTCATAGACTCGCTCGAGCACATCGATTGTGTCTCCAGGCGCACTCGTCACCTTACTCACCCCATTGCAGTCTTTTCGAGGCCCCCGGATTTAGTTTGGGTTCCCTTCGCTTTCTTGCCTGGAGGGAATCCAATGGACTAGCAACCACCCTCCATGGGAACTAGTCCGAACAGGGTTGGCACGCCCGGGGAAGGCGGGTCCAACCCATTACGTCAGCCGATCGAGTTCCGATCTTCTGACTCGATCGCTGCCGTCGCAGGCAGTGGTGCCCGCCCCGGTCGCCGCTGCCTGCATTTCCTCTCTTTCCAAACCTTCTTCTGAATCAACCTGCTCGCTGCTTGCATCCATTCTGCAAACCCGTCTTCCCCGACTTCGTTCCCAGGAGGCCCCATGAAAATAGCCGCCACCGTCGCCCGCTACTTGCTGGGTGTCATCTTCGTCTTCTTTGGCTCCAACATGCTCTTCCACTTCCTCCCAACCCCGCCTATCCCGCCCGGCCCCCTCGCAGACTTCACCAGAGCCTTCGCCGTTTCCCATTATGACTTCGCCATCGGCTTCTTCCAGGTCGTTCCAGGCATTCTCCTTCTCATAAATCGCTACGTCCCATTGGCGCTGACTGTGCTGGCAGGAATGATCATCAACATCGACCTCACCCACATCACCATGGCCCCATCAGGCCTACCCATGGCGGCCGTCGTCAGCCTTCTCTGGCTCCTCGTCTTTCTGCGTGTCCGGGCGAACTTCGCCGGCATCTTTGAGCCCGCTCCCCAGCGCTGATCCACGCCGAGTCCATACAATGAAGTAGCATGATCGAGTACCTCTACCTCGGCCGCGTTTCCTACGACGAAGCCCTCCGCATTCAGACAGAGGTCGCGGCCCTGCGCCTGGCCGGTCACATCGAGAACACCCTCCTCCTCCTCGAACACCCCCCTGTTCTCACCCTCGGCCGCAACGCCAGCCGCGCCAACGTCCTCGCCTCCGATGAGCTCCTCTTGAGCCGTGGTGTCACCCTTCACGAAATCAACCGCGGCGGGGACGTCACCTACCACGGCCCCGGCCAGCTCGTCGGCTACCCCATCTTCGATCTCCGCAGCCTCCAAAACTCAAGGGGCGGCAGGCTTGGTCCAGTCGACTTCGTTCGCATGATGGAAGAAGCTCTCATCCGGCTCTGCGGAGTCTATGGCGTTCGCGCCGGTCGCATCGCAGGACTCACCGGCGTTTGGTGCGGCCTCCACGACACGCAGCCCGGTCCCGCTCGAGAACGTAAAATCGGCGCCATCGGCATTCACGTCTCCCGCGGAATCACCTCCCACGGATTTGCCTTCAATGTGACCACGGATCTCCGTGACTTCCAACTCATCAATCCGTGCGGCATCACTGACAAACCCGTCACCAGCCTCAACCTCGAAGTCCCCGAAAGCGTGACTTTGCCCTCGCTCGAAAACATTGCCCATCAAGCCGCCAGCCAGTTCGGCCATGTCTTCTCGGAGCAGGTCCTCGCCGTCGAATCTCTCGACGTTCTCCGCGCTCACGCCGAAGCCAAAAAGAACTTCCCCGCCAACGACACCCCCCTCCAACTCCCCACTGAACTCCGCAACCTCCACCATGACCCTGACCACCCCACCCAGGCCTGATCTCTGCCGCTCGCGTCTCGTCCGACTGGAAACTGGCAACTGGAGCCTGGTAACTACCCCAGCAATTTATAATCCGGCAGGAGCCTGGCCCCTATCCCGCTTCGCGGAGTGAACGATTCATGCCAACCCCCGTCATCATGCCCCAGATGGGCGAGTCGATCGTTGAGGGCACCATCACCAAATGGCTCAAGCAAATTGGCGACCCGGTCGAAAAAGACGAGCCACTCTTCGAAATCTCCACTGACAAAGTCGACGCCGAAATCCCCGCACCTTCGTCTGGCATCCTCACCGAAATCAAGTTCCCCGAAGGCGCCACCGTCGGAATCAACACAGTAGTGGCCACCCTCTCCGAGAACGGCTTTACGGCAGCGCAGCCGTCCGCGCCAGCGGAGCCTCAATCGTTAGCGCCGCAAATGCCGCAGCCTGAGCAATCAGACGTGCCGCAGGTGCACACGACTGCCAAACCCGGCACAGGCGGCATCGAGATAGTGATGCCCCAGATGGGCGAGTCTATCTTCGAAGGCACCGTCACCAAATGGCTCAAGAGAGTCGGCGACGCGATCCAGCGAGACGAGCCTCTTTTCGAAATCTCGACCGACAAGGTCGATGCCGAGATTCCTTCTCCCGTCGATGGCACCCTCACTGAAATCCGGGCCCAGGAAGGTGAAACCGTCCAGATCAACGCAGTTGTCGCCATCGTTGGCGGCAGCACCGCAATTCCTGCCAGCACCATCCTCTCGACTACTCCGCCGTCACAGCCAGCCCCATCGCAGGTGCTGGCACAGTCGCAGCCGGCCTCTGCACAAATAGCCCAACCGGCTCCGCAGGAAGACATCCGTTCCTCGCCACTCGTCCGCCGTATCGCTCGCGAATACAAAATTGACTTGCGTTATGTCCCAGGCACCGGCTCAAACGGCCGGATCAACAAACAAGACATACTACGATTCATCAAGGAAGGTTCCACAACACAAGCGAAGGCGCCGCAGACACGCTCAGCCCCACCGCAGTTGCCCGAGCGCCCCGCGCCGAAAGATCTGACAGGGGACGTAGTCCCTCTTACCAAGATGCGCGCCATCATCGCCCAGCGCATGGTCGAGAGCAAGCGCATCGCCCCGCACGTCCACTCAGTCTACAAAGTCGACATGACTCGCATCGCGCGCCTTCGCGATCGCGAGCGCGCCGCCTTCGAGCAGCGCCATGGCGCCAAGCTCACTTACATGCCATTCATCGCCGCCGCTGCCATCGAAGCCCTGCGCCACCACCCCATCGTCAACGCATCTCTCGCCGACAACAGCATCCACTACCACGCCAACATCAATCTCGGCATCGCCGTCGCACTCGAGTGGGGACTCATCGTGCCCACCGTCCGCGAATCCGAGAAGCGCACCTTCTCCGACCTCGCCCGCACCATCGCCGACCTCGCCGGTCGCGCCCGCACCAAGAAGCTCTCCCCCGACGAAGTCGGTGGATCGACTTTCACCCTCACCAATCCTGGAATCTTCGGCGACGAATTCGGCCTTCCCATCATCAACCAGCCCGAGTCCGCAATCCTCGCCATCGGAGCGATCAAAAAAGAGCCCGTGGTCCTTACCGACGCCGAGGGCAACGACACCATCGCCATCCGCGCCATGCAGTACTACTGCCTCGGCTTTGATCACCGCCTGATCGACGGCGCCGACGCCGGCAAGTTCATGAGCGAATTCAAGCACCAGCTCGAATCCTGGAACCGTCCGCTAGATTAAATTGAAACTCAGCACCAGTTCGAACCGCTCCATAAGCCTCTTGTCCAATCCTGTTCCCTGATCTTTGTCACTTCGCCCACGCCAGTCCATCCGTCGAGCTACCCGTCGTTATCGTCCGAGTCACCTTCCAGCTCCCCAGATCGATCTCTGACACCGTCCCTGCCCCATGCATGCACGACACGTATGCCGTCTTACCATCCGGCTGCACCAGCACCTCCTGCGGATAGTCACCAACTGAAACGCTCCTCGCCACCTGCATGGTCTTCACATCGATCACTGCAACCTTGTTCTGATCCGCCAGCGCTACCAGAAGCCACTTCCCATCCGGCGTCACGGTCGACCCATACCCGATCCCCTCCATCGAAATCCACTTCGCCACTTCATTCTTCGTCGTATCGATGGCCACCATTTGCGGCTTGGTCTGGTCAGCCGTGAACACCCACTTGTCATCCGGCGTCATCGAGATCCTCTGCGTGTTTTCCGAAATCTTAATAACCTTCAGCACCTTCCGGCCCGGCACATCAATCACCGAAATCGTCCCTGGCCCCACGTTCGCCGTGTACGCTCGCTTGCCGTCATGCGACAGCACCGCCATATGGCTCTGCTCCTGCCCCGTCGGCAGCGCACCCAGAACCTTCAGCGTCTTCGGATCGATGATTGTAATCGTCTTGTCGAGTTCCGTGGTCACGTAAAGCAGCCCGTCCCTCGGCCCGATCAGTGGACAGTGCGGCCGCACCCCATGATTGAACCGGATATCGCCCACCACCTTGCGCGAACCGATATCAATCGCCGCAATCGTGTCCCCATCCGATCCCGGTTTGCCAACCCCTGAGTTCCCATAAATCGGCACATACGCCGTCTTCCCATCCGACGACGCAATCACCTCGTGCCCGGTCGTGCCTCCTTCCGGCACGGTCGCCACCACCGACCCGCTTGCCGGATCGACAATTGCCAGGCTCTGGGTCGCCTTCACCGCAACCAGCAACCTCGATTGCGCGCTCACCACTCCCGCACACATCACCACTCCTGCCACAACAACTCTAGAAATCTTCAACAGGTGACCTCCACCAGACAGCACCGACTATATCGCACCAGCTCAGACATATCCGACGGAAATTGGTTCCTCGTCCTGGCTTTGCCGGGAAGGAAATCCATCACGACCTCGAAGAACAGCACCGACGCTACAGCAATCCGGTACCCTATCCTGATGCCAGTTCCCATCCGCGACGGCGATCTCATTCAGATCGTCGACGCCGCCCTCGCCGATGCCACCCGCCGCTCCGGACCGTGGCTCGCCTGTCGTCCGGGTTGTACCCAGTGCTGCCACGGAGCCTTCGCCATCAATGCTCTGGACGCCGCCCGCCTCCAGGTCGGCATGCAGGCACTCGAATCGTCCGAACCACAAACAGCTGAATCCGTCCGTCAGCGCGCTCAAAACTGGCTCAGCGAGTACGCCCCCGACTTCCCCGGCGACCCCAGCAGCGGCCTCCTCGGCACATCGGAATCCGACCAGGCCCGCTTCGAAGACTTCGCCAATGACGCGCCCTGCCCCGCCCTCAATCCCGAAACCGGCCTATGCGACATCTACGCGTTCCGTCCCATGACCTGCCGCGTCTTCGGTCCTCCCGTCCGCGTGGCCGAGCGCGACGGCCTGGCCTGCTGCGAACTCTGCTTCATCGGAGCAACAGATGACCAGATCGCTGCCTGCGAAATGCCCATCCCACACCAGCTCGAAGATCAGCTTGTCGCCGAAACCGGCGGCTCCGGCGAGACCATCGTCGCCTTCGCACTCCTGCGCTGAACGATGCAGATTGGCGCTCGCCACAAACACCCCCCAATCCCGCTTCACCAACGCGCTACAATGAAGC
>Ga0068856_100004900_pt1 | contig 13252 bp, 6 predicted proteins | sample KBSCornC62_FD_66595 | JGI IMG/M metagenome (GOLD analysis project Ga0068856, IMG submission 66595) | Corn rhizosphere microbial communities from Kellogg Biological Station, Michigan, USA - KBS Corn C6-2 | ecosystem: Host-associated > Plants > Roots > Rhizosphere > Soil ...
CCTGCTCCTGACGGCTGTCCTGCTTGGGTTGTGCGGGCTCGGCTGGTTCTACCTGGCCCCCACTCAGATTGGGGGCTCGACGCGCTACATCATCACCCATGGGATCAGCATGGAGCCGAGCTTCCATACCGGGGATCTGGTGCTGGTCCGCCCCGCCGACGACTACAAGGTCGGCCAGATCGTCGCCTATCAGAGCAGGCTGCTGCGCATCGTCGTGCTTCACCGCATCATTCGCATCCACGACGGCCACTACACGTTCAAGGGCGACAACAACAACTTCGTCGACCCCACGCATCCGACGCGTGCGCTGCTGGTCGGCAGGATGTGGCTGCACATCCCCGGCGGCGGCACGGTATTGGAATGGATCCACAAGCCATGGATCGCCGCCGCGCTCACTGGGGCCGTGGCGATGATGCTGCTGTTCGGCGGCCAGAAGCGGCGGCGAAGGCGACGACGCCGCACCGGGCGACCGCCAGCGCGCTTGACCGGCCCCGCACGAGGGCCGAGCCCAGTGAGCAGTAGGCGCCTGTCCGCGGTCGCTGCCGTTATCGCCCTCCTGTTTGCCGGGGTCGGGGTCTACGCCTTCACGCAGCCGAACCTGAGCACCACGATGACGGCGGTTCCGTATACGCAACAGGTGAGCTTCGGCTACAGCGCACATGTGCGCCGGGGCGCTGTCTATCCGAGCGGCGTTGTGACCACAGGTGACCCGCTGTACAGCCCCCTGGTCCATCACCTCAGAGTCACTGCCGGCTATCGGCTTTCAAGTTCGACCCCCTACAACCTCAGGGGCAGCGTCCGGCTCCGCGGTACCGTGGCGAACTCAACCGGCTGGAGCCGCAGCTTCTGGCTTGGGCCTCCGGCTCAGATCACCGCCGGTCGCGCGATGGCCACCGGCAACGTCTCGCTGTTGCAGCTCGGCTCGCTCGTCAACAGGGTCACCACGCAGATCGGCCCTTCCGCGGGCAGCTATGGGCTCACCATCGTGCCGCAGCTGCGCCTCAGCGGTGAGGTGGGCGGCCAGCCGCTCTCCAATGTCGCGCAGCCTTCTCTCAGTCTCGACCTGAGCGGCTCTCAGCTGCTGCCCGGAACCTCAGCGACCGCTCCGGCAGGCGGCGCGACTCCCAGCTCGGGTCTGGTCCACACGACCAACGGGAGCGTCACGACGGCACGTGCGGCCGTGAACAAGCTCGGCCCGGTCCCCATCAAGACCGTCCGCCTGATAGCGATCGCAGGCTTCGCGCTGGGCGCGCTGCTCGCATTCCTACTCGGCTCACGGGCAAGTGACGCCAGTCCGGACCCCGCCGCACGGATCAACGCCCGCTACAAGCATCTGATCGTGCCGGTCTCGGAGATCCACACCAATCCCGACAATCCGCCGATCGAGGTACGCACGATCGAGGCGCTCGCCCAACTGGCCGAACGCAGCGAGCGCCTGATCCTGCACGACCATCGAGCCGACGTCGACAACTACATGGTCGACGATCAGGGCACGCTCTTCCGCTTCCAGGCGCTGCGCGTCCGCGACAGCAACCGCAATGGCAACAGCAACGGCAGCGGCAACGGCAACTCGATGGGCCCGTCCGGGCCACAGAGGCCCGCCGCCCCCGCGGCGAGTCCGGTGGCCGCGGCAGCGGCGGCTGCCGCGCCTGGGCCGGGCGCCCCTACCGCCGAGACGGATGCCGAGATCAGGCCAGGCGCCGCTGCGGCTGTTGCACCGGCTGCCGACGAGCCCGACCTGTCGGCAACACAGGCCCACGTTTTCGAGCCGCTGAGCGATCCCACCGAGAGCGCCGAAGCGATCCGTCTCAGCAGCAAGGTGACCCCTGTGGTCCAGGGCCCGCAGGCTCGGCGACCGCCGGTTCCCAACTACACGCATTGGAGCCGGCGACCGGAGGTGCGCGTCGGTGTCGCGCTGGGACCGCTGCTGACCCTGCTCGCGTTGCGCCATATGCGTTCGCGCCGGTTGGATAACCGGGCTGCCGACAAAGAGGAGCGGAGCCCCCCGCCCGCTGAGCGCAGGCGCCCGATCCAGGTCCAGGTACCACCGCCCGATGGCGGCACCCCCCAGCCACAGCGAGATTCAAGCGATTCCCGGCAGCCGCAGCGCGGCCCCGGTGATCGCCGCCGCAGCGACCGGCGCCGCAACGCCTAGCGAGCCACCAACCGCCTACGAGCTTCAGGCGGCTGCGGTTCGATGCCTCGAGTCGTGCTCTTCTGTGCCGCAGAGCACGTAGCCGTCCCTGCCGCGCTCTTTCGCTTCATACATGGCCCGGTCTGCGGCAGTCAGGATCTCGTCGGCGGTGCACACCGGATCGGTAAAGGCCGCCACGCCGATCGAGACACTGACGCGCCCGGGATACGAGCGCCGAATCTGCGAAGAGCAGCGGCGGATCGTCTCGACCAACGCGCCGGCGACGATCTCCGCCTCCTCGATGCTCTGATCGCTCAGCAGGACCGCGAACTCGTCCCCGCCGAGCCGTGCCACCGTATCCGTCTCGCGCAGGCGGCTCCGCAGCGCTCGCGCGCAGCTCATCAGCAGCTCATCGCCGGCGCCATGCCCGAGCGTGTCGTTGACCAGCTTGAACCCGTCGAGGTCGAGTGCCAGCAGCGCCCCTGTCGCGCCATAGCGGCGGCACCGGGCCAAGTGGGCATCGAGCGTCGACCCAAACCCACGCCGGTTGAGCAGTCCCGTCAGGGAGTCGTGATCCGCGAGCTGCTTGAGCCGCTCCTCGTAGGCCCGGCGCTCGGTCAGGTCCAGCACCTGGGCAAGCGCGTGCACGGGACGTCCGCGCTCGTCGCGGATCAGCGTGACGCGCGACTGGATCCAGACCGGATGTCCGTCGGCGTGCATGATCCGGTGTTCAAACGCGAGCACGTCGGTTTCGACGCCGAGCTTCGCGAACTCGCCTCGGATACGCCGGCGGTCGTCACGATGGACCACTAGGAAGGGTGCCATCGCCCGGAACTGCTCCGGCGTGTAACCGGTCATCTCGCAGAGCGAGCCGTTCACGCGCTCGAACACACCGTTCAGCCCGATGATCACCATGCCGATCGGCGCCCGCTCGAACGCAACCTGGAAGCGCTCGAGCGCCTCGTCGAGCTGGTGCTTGATCTCCGCCTCGTGCAGCCGGGCCTCGCGGATCGCGGTCTCGTCCTGGATCTGCGTGATGAAATGCGCGGGCTGGCCCTGCTCGTCGCGGATCAGCGTCACCGACAGCTGGGCGTGGATCACGTGACCGCTCTTGTGGAAATACCGCTTCTCCAGGCGATAGCCCGGAAGCTCGCCGCCCAGGATCCTGTCGCGTAGCTCGAGGTCGGCGTCCAGGTCGTCGGGATGGGTTATGTCCTGGAACCGGAGCGCAAGCAGCTCCTCCTCGCTGTAGCCCACTATCTGGCAGAGCGCCCGGTTGGCGCTCAGCCAGCGACCGTCCGGGGCGACCAGCGCAATGCCGATCGGAGCATGCTCGATCGTCTCCCGGAACAGCTGAGCCGACTCGCGCGCCTCGCGCTCGGCTGCTCGGAGTCCGGTCACGTCCTGAACCGTGCCCACGTAGTAGCCGGGACGCTCCAGGCGCCCACGCGCGTTCAGCACGCGCTCCACCCCGTCTCCGCCGGTGATCCGGTAGTCGACCTCGAACGCTGGCCCGCCGCCGAAGATCTCCAGATACCCGGCGGTGACACGTTCGTGATCGTCGGGGTGCAGGTAGGCGAAGAGCTCCTCCCCGGTGGCGGGCCCGAGGATCGGATCCCTTCCGAACAGCCGATACATCTCCGCCGACCATGTGGCCGAATCCTCGGCCGTGTCCCACGACCATGAGCCGATGCGCGCGATGCGCTGCGCCTCGGCCATCTTCGCCAGAGCCTGCCGGCGAGCGCGCTCGGCCGTGCGACTGGCGGTCACGTCGCGGCTGATGATCGAGGCTCCGACCGGCTTTCCCTGGTGGTCGCGGATCGGCGAGACCGTGATCGAAACCTCGAGCCGTGAGCCGTCGCAGCGCAGGCGCTCGGTCTCGAACTGCTCGATCGTCTCTCCCGCCAGCGCTCGCTCCAGCAGCTCGTCGTCCTCGCCGGCGCGCGCGGGCGGGATCAGTCGCCTGAGCGGCTCGCCGAGCATCTCCTCGGCGGTGTACCCGTAGAGGCGTTCCGCACCTGCGTTCCACTCGCTGACGTTGCCGTCGGCGTCGCGCGCGCTGATCGCCTCGCCACTGTGCCTGACAACGGCCGCGAGCTGCCGCATCCGGCGCTCATCCTCGACCCGCTCGGTGATGTCCTGGGTGGTGCCGAACAGGCGGGTGACGTTGCCGTCGGCATCGGTGCGCGGATCCCGGGTGGTGAGGACATGCCTGACCGTGCCATCCGGCCGCACGATGCGGTATTCACTGCGACTCGCGTAGCCGCCGATCGCATCATCGACCTGGGCCGACAGGAGCGGGAGATCGTCGGGATGGATCATCGATAGGAACTCCGCGACCGTCGGAGTCGAGCCCAGCGGCCGGCCGGCGATCCGGCACAGCTCATCACTCCAGATCAGCCGGTCGCCGGCGACATCAAGCTCCCAGGAGCCGAGGTGGGCGACCGCCTGCGCGTAGGCGAGCTGCTGTTCGCGCTCGCGCAGCTCGGCGCTGCGGGCCAGGCGTTCGGTGAGATCGCGACCGACGGCAAATGCGCCGGCGATCGTTCCATCGGAGAGCCGGTAGGGCACAACGTCGAGGTCGTAGGTCACCCCGGAGAGCGTCGAGGTCCACTCGACGGAGTTGCTCAGTCCATCCAGCGCACCCAGGATCAGGGGGGCCAGCATCCGGTACTGCTCGGGCGGGAGCGTCTGGCTGATCGGCTTGCCCACGTACTCGGCCGGGTCCAGACCGGTCCGGCGGACCATCTCGCCGTCGAGCATCTGGCATTTCAGCTCGCGGTCGTACAGCGCCACGAGCGTTCCCGGCAGGTTCGCCAGCAGTAGCCGCTGGCGCTCCTCGGCCTCGGCGACACGCGCGCGTGGAGTCGATCGTGCGACGGCAAGCAGGCGTCGCACGTCCGTCGTTGCCCGTCGGGCAACGCCGATTACGTCGGCTCGGCGCCGACGCACTCGTCCATCGAGGAGCGCCATCCCGATGTTGATCGGCGCCGTTTCGCGAACCCTTGAGGGCGTTCGGCGGATGGTTGCTACCGCGGCAGAGACACGCGCTGGCAACCAGATTTCTGTGCGATACGGCGGAGGGTGAGCGATGGGACTTGAACCCACGACCGCCTGGACCACAACCAGGAGCTCTACCAACTGAGCTACGCCCACCGCGGAGATATGAATCTATCAGCGTGCGGCCGGAATCGGTCTACGAGCGGCGGGCGCCGTCGAGCGCGGCCTCGATCGCGCGCGCCAGGCGCGGCCGGCCGAGCTCCGCATCGGGCGGGACCAGGCTGATCAGAATCCCGACGATGACCGTGATCGCGCCGAGGACCTGCCAGACACCGACCGGGTTGGCAAACGCGACCCAGCCGACGACCGCGCCGACCAGCGGCTCCAGGTTGACGAACGCCCCGGCCAGTTCGGGGGCGACGCGCGCCTGTCCGTACGCGAACAGCCAGAAAGGGAGGATCGTGCCGACGAGCGCGAGGGCCGCGAACGCGATCACGGAACCGGCGCCGGCAGGGGCAGGTGGCAGCGGGCTGCGGGCCAGCGCCACCGGCAGCGCGACCAGCTCGGCCGCGAGGAACTGGACGGCGGTGACCGCGGCTGCGTCACGCCCCCTGAGCAGGTTCGGCTGGATCGCGATGAAGGCGCCCGAGAGCACGACCGAGGCGAACACCAGCATGTCCCCAGCATCGGTCGCGCCACCTCCTCCGCCCTTTGCGACCAGCACCACTCCGATCAGCGCGACCGCATAGCCGAGCCAGATCAGCGGCCGGGAGTTGCCCTTGCCGAGCGCGGCGGCAACCAGGGCCACGACCACCGGCAACGCGCCGACGATGATCGCGCCGTGGCTGACGCTGGTGTGCTCGATGCCGACGTTCTGCAGCAGCACCACCGCGCCATACCCGACCACGCCCGACGCGAGGATGCGGGGCGTGAACGCCTGGCGCAGGCCGCGACGCCCGATCAGCGCAAGGATCGGGGTGGCCGCCAGAAAGCGCATGGCGGTCAGCCAGCTGGGGTCGAGCCAGCGCAGCGACAGCTTGGAGAGCGCGACCGTGACTCCCCACAGGGAGCCGGCGGCGACGAGCGCGAGGATGGCACTGCGGTTCTTCATCACTACTGATGATGGTGCAGCAGGACCAGAACTCGCCCATATATTTGACTTCTAAGAGTTATCGCGCTGCAATCAACTACGTGAGCGCTCTATCGCTGGATTTAATTGATCTGGAGCTGCTCAAACAGCTGCAGATGGACGCCGATCGTTCGAACGTCGAGCTGGCCAGGCTCGTCGGGCTCTCGCCGACCGCGACACTGCACCGGGTCAGGCGGCTCAAGGCATCGGGGATCATCCGGGCGATCGTCGCCGAGCTGGACGCCGCGACCGCAGGCTTTCCGCTGCACGTGTACCTGCTGGTGACGATCCAGCGTCACGATGACGCGGGCCACCGGAAGTTCATGGCCGCGGTGCAATCGCTGCCGGAGGTGATCGCCGCCGACTGGGTGACCGGCGAGATCGACGCGATCCTGGTCGTCGTGGCCCGCGAGGTCGCCGAGCTGCAGCGGGTGATCATGCGGCTCTCAACCCGCGGCGGCGCGATCCGCGTCACCACCCTGCTGCGGCTGGAGGAGCTGAAGCCGCGGTCACCGCTCCCGCTGGGTGCCGCGCCTTAGTGGACGCGCCAACTCCACAAACGACGTAGACCCGCAGACGTTTGCGCAGATCAGGGCGCGGGCAGGCTGATCTGCAGGCTTCCTGACTACCATCAAAGCTCTGGATTTCGGCGGGGAGCCGAGTCACCAGAACAACGTGAGGAGCCAGATGTACGGTCTGCCTACCGAAACCGATGCAGCCGCGGGGCGCTACCGCCTCGCGTTCGAGCATGCGGTTCTGCCGGCATGGTTCTGCAATACCGAGCTGCTCCTCACCGAGGTCAATGAGGCCCTGTGCGAGATGCTCGGCCGCCCACGGGAGGAGCTGATCGGCAGGCCTCTGGCCGAGTTCACGCATCCCGACGAGCGCACCGCCGACGAACGCGAGATCGCGCTGCTGCTCTCCGGTGAGCGCGCCGCCTGCGCGCGGGAGAAGCAGATGCTGCGTCCGGACGGCGGCAAGCTCTGGGCCCTGGTGGTGATGAGCGTCGTGCAGGACGAGGAGGGCCGGCCGAGCTACCTCGTCGGTCAGGCCACCGATCTGACCGAGCACCGCCTGCGTGAGAAGCGCCTGCGGCACCTGGCCGACCACGATCCCCTCACGGGCCTGCTCAACCGCCGCGGCTTCGGACGCGACCTCCGCCGCCACGTGAGCCGCCTGTCCCGCTATGGCGCGAAGGGCGCGCTGCTGATGATCGACCTCGACAACTTCAAGGGCTACAACGACGCCAACGGCCACGTCGGCGGCGACGAGCTGTTGCGGGCCGCGGCGGTGGCGCTCACCGCGAGGCTGCGCGCGGGCGACGTGCTCGGCCGCATCGGCGGCGACGAATTCGCCGTGCTGCTTCCGGAGGCCACCCCCGAGCAGGCCGAGGTGGTGGGGGCGGCGCTGGTGCAGTCCGTGCGGGAGCTGGGCCGCGGCCGCGAACCGGCGGTGACGGCGAGCATCGGCATCTTCTGCTTCGACCAGCACCACGGCCTCTCCGAGCACAACGCGATGGTCGGTGCCGACCTCGCCATGTACGCCGCCAAGCACGCCGGTCGCGACCGGCACGCACCCTTCACCCTATGGACATCGGCCTCCGCATCGCGGAGCATGTCTGAGCACTGATCGGGCGCTGCCCGAAGTCAAAGAAAGGGTGAGGCCACCATGGCCATTAGTGAGGCGGTATCCACCCCGCTCGTGATCGACGGTGAGGAGCGACTCACCGCGGAGAAGCTCCCGGTCCACGATCCGCACGACGGGTCGCTGATCGGACACGCGGCGGCGGCCAGCACGCAGGACGCGCTCGACGCCGTCGCGGCGGCGCAGCGCGCCTGGCCTGCGTGGGCAGCGCTCTCGACCGCCGAGCGCATCGACGCCTGCCTGCAGGCGCTCGAGTCGCTCCCGAACGACCTCGAAGAGCGCGCCGAGGTCCTCTCGCGCGAGAACGGCAAGATCCGATTCGAGGCTTCGATCGACCTGCAGGTGTTTGTCGGACGCTTCCACGAGGCGGCCAGGTATGCCCGGGAGCTGGACACCCCGGAGACGATCCCAGGGCCGCCCTACAACACCACGATCCGCCACGTCCCGCAGGGCGTCGTGACGATCATCTACCCGTTCAACTGGCCGTTGGCCATCCTCGCCGCCAGCCTGCCGCATGCCCTGATGGCGGGCAACACGGTGATCGCCAAGCCGCCACCGACGACGCCGCTCTCGTCGGTGCTGACACTGCGCCAGGTCGCGCAGAAGCTGCCGCCGGGCGTGCTCAACGTGGTCACCGGCCAGGACGCGGTGCTCGGCCCGATCGTGGTCGGCGACCCGCGGATCAAGCACATCTGCTTCACGGGCTCGACCGCCGGCGGCAAGCGGATCATGGAGATGGCTTCCAGGAACGTCACCAACGTCACGCTCGAGCTGGGCGGCAACGACCCGGCGATCGTCCTCGACGACGCCGTCCTGGACGAGGGCACGATCACGAAGCTGGCGCTCGCGACGTTCATGACCACCGGCCAGGTGTGCATGGCGCTCAAGCGCCTGTACGTGCCGCGCGGGATGTACGACCAGGCGGTGGACGGCCTGCGCGGCTTTATCGAGGCCCAGAAGATCGGTTCGGGACTGAACCCCGAGGTGACGATGGGCCCGCTCAACATGAGCCGCCAGCGCGACTACGTGCAGGAGCTGCTGGCCGAGTCGCACTCGCGCGGCACCGAGGTGATCGACGGCGGCGAGTACGTGGGCTCGGACCCGGCCGAGGGCAACTACATGAAGCCCGCCCTGGTGCTCGACCCCGCCGCCGACGAGCGCATCGTGACCGAGGAGCAGTTCGGCCCGGCGCTGCCGATCATCCCCTACGACAGCGAGGAGGAGGCCGTGCGCCTGGCCAACGACACCTGGGCGGGGCTGTGCGCCTCGGTCTGGTCGGGCGACGACGAGCATGCGATGCGGATCGGCAGGCAGCTGCGCGCCGGCCACATCTTCTTCAACAACCACAACGCGACCGCGGTCGACGAGCGCGCCATGTTCGGCGGCTTCAACCAGAGCGGCATCGGTCGCGAGCTCGGCCGCGAGGGCGTGCTCGGCTTCACCGAGACGCAGGTGCTCGCCGTACCCGCGGGAGAGGCACACCACTGATCCACGCCCGGGGGCACGCTTCGCCCCCGGGCGTGACGGGGCCAGCCAGCCAGCGGGCGGCCGGCACCCGGGGCCGGCCAGCCAGCGGGCGGCCGGCCCCGCAGTGGGGACATCCCTACGGGAACTGCACCTTCGAGCTGTAGTTGCCGGGCTTGACGCCGAAGGCGAACGCGGTCTGCGACGTGAAAGTCGCTCCGGGGTTCAGTACGACCGAGGGCCAGCCTGACTCGCCGATGTGGTTCGGTGAGTCGGGGTAGTGCTGGGTCTCGAGCGTGAAGCCCGCGCCCTGGCGGTAGATGTGGCCGCTGGTGCCGATCAGGTCGCCCACCAGGAAGTTGCTCGTGTAGAGCTGCACCCCGGGCTGATCTGTGTAGGTCCACATGGTCACACCGTTCTGCGGATCCTGGGCCACGGCGGCCAGCCGGTAGCTGCCCTGGTTGTTGAGCACCCAGTTGTTGTCGTAGCCGTGCGCGATCTGCAGCTGCGTGAGCGGCCCGGAGGTGCCGTCCGGCAGGCTCGCGTCGGTGATGTACTGCCCGATCGGGTGCATCGCGCGGAAGTCGTACGCCGTGCCCGACACGGGCTGGAAGTACGGCGGCTCCGGGATCAGGCTGGTGTTGACCGGTGTGTAGGCGTCGCTGTTGAGCGCCAGGTCCTGGTTGTAGATGTCGCCGCTGGCCTCACCAGCGAGGTTGAAATACGTGTGGTTGGTGACGTTGACGACGGTCGCATCGGTCGATGAGGTGTTCTGGACGGAGTAGTAGATCTTCAGCTGGTTGTCGGGGGTGAGCACGTATGTGACCGACGCCGTGACCGGCGCGGGGTAGCCGGTGCAACCCGGGCTCAGCGACGGCAGGCAGCCCTCGCCGGCGGGGAAGTTGTCGGTCAGCGTGAGGCTCGCGCCGCTGCTGGTGCTCCCGGTCGTGGCTGACCAGACCTGTGTGTTCCAACCCAGGTAGCCACCGTGCAGGCTGTTGACGCCGTTGTTGGCGTCGAGCTTGTAGGTGGTGTTGTTGAGGCTGAAGCTGGCGTTGGCGATGCGGTTGGCGTAGCGGCCGATGATCGCGCCGAAGTACGTATCGCCGGATCCGCCGGACTCGGGCCAGGGCGTCGAGGTGGCGCCCTGCGTGAAGTCGGCCACGTAGTCGGCGAGGGTCGGGAAGCCGAGTGCGACGTCCACCAGGTTGCCCTTGCGGTCGGGAACCCAGATCGACTGGACGACGCCGCCGTAGTTGGAGATGGCGACCTTCATCCCGTCTGAGTTGGTGAGCGTGTAAAGGTTGACCTGCTGACCGTTGACGCTGCCCCACGGGACGCTCGTGACATTGCCCTGGCCGTGGTGATGACGGTGGTTGCGGTGGTGGATGGCTCGGTGCACGCTGCCGTGGGTGGCCGCGGACGCGACTCCCACCCCGAGTCCGAGCGACAGTGCCGTGACAGCGACCAGTGCGCTGATCGCAGCGGTCAGCCGCCTAACGCTGGAGTCGTGGTTCATCGACTCCTCCTCTCTCGTCCGCGCTTGCGCCGGCCGGAGTCGCAAGCATTGGGTTATCTCGGGCAGGCGTGTACCCGACCAGGTGAGCGCTAACACTGCAGCGTCAACCATTTGATACGGCGCCCAGCACTGGCCCGCCGACGCATGCAGCGGAGGCGTGCGCCGGCGCTGTCGAGCGGAGCTTCCGCTACCGGAACGCGACCAGCGAGATCAGCGCCATCGACGTCTTGGCGGCCGAGGCGATGCTGGCACCGCCGCTGGGCGACGTCGTCGTGCCGGTCGTGCTCGTGGTGCTCGTGGTTGTCGTCGTGGTCGTCGTGGTGGTTGTCGGGCCGGTCGTGGTGTTCGTGACCGCCGGTGCGGTGGTGCTGACCGAGAGGCGCGCGCCCAGCTGGTTGCCGGGGGCGGCGCGCAGCAACCTGTGGCCGCTCCTGTTGAGCGTGTAGGTGAGATATCCGACCTCACCGGGCCCGAGCGTGGTGGTGCGCGGCGGCGCCAGGGCACTGCCGGCGCGGGAGACGGTGACCGTGGCGACGCATGGCACGGTCGCGCGGCAGGCCGCCAGGACGCCTCCGGTCCATGCGTTGGAGACATAGCTGGTCGAGCCGAGGATCTGTAGCGTCGAGCCCGGCCACGTGCGTCGCCTCGGCGCCCTGCCGGAGAGCGTGTAGGGGATGAGGGTGAGCGGACGGCTGGCCGTGGCGCCGGTCGCGCTGGTGAGTCTCACGGTCACGGGAAGGCGACGGCCGACCGCAGCGGCCACGAGCCGATGCGTCTTGGCGCTCATCGGCACCAGCAGCTGGCCGCCGTAGGATGAGATCGCGCTGACGTCGCTGTGGGCAATCCGTCCCGTGCCGGCGAAGATCTGGGCCTCGAGCTGGCAGGGCGTGAAGTTGAGACAGGCGACCGGGATGCCGACCGGCCCCCTCGCCCCCACGTAGGCGCTGTTGCCGAAGATCGCGACACTCGCCGGGGTTTGGATCGGAGCCGAGGTGCCCACGACCTGCCCGGCGGCGTTGAGTCCCTGGACCGCGTAGTAGGGGTGGACGGCCTGCAGCTTGACCGGCGGCCTGCTGGTCGCGGAGACCGTCTCGACGCTGGTCATCGCGAGCGGAGATGCACCGGCCAGGATCGCGTACTGGGTGATGCCGGGCTGGCTCGCCCACGCCGGGATCAGGTTGACCCAGCCGTTGGCCTGCGGCCTGATCGCAAGCGTCGGCGTCCCGATCACCTGCGTGACCAGCGTGCCGCTGCCGTAGGCGGCGGTCGGCGCGTCGACGTAATCGCGATCGATGCCGATCGTCGCGCCGCCGTAGCTCTCCGGCGACCGCGACGGATCGCTCCAGTACTGGAGCAGCTGATGCGTGCCCGGCCAATCGGCGGCCGGCACGTACGGATTCGCGGGACTGGTCGGCGGGGTGCTGGGCGCCGAGGAGTCCCAATCCGCGGTCCAGAGCTCGTCCGGCTCGACGTAGGTGGTCCCGTAGTTGGCGACCAGATCGGTGATCCCGGAGCTGCCGCTGCTGTACACCCCCGACAGGTAGCCGCTGGTATGTAGCTGCTCGGTCCAGGCCTGGAGGAAGGCGAGCACGGCGCCGGAGTCACTCGTCGAGCGCCTGTAGTTCTCCATGTCGTAGTAGATCGGGTTGCCGGTCCCGATGCCGAGCGCCTGTGCCTGCGTGACCGCGTCCTGGGCCGCCGCGGTGCCCTGCGATGCGGCGGTGGCGTACTGGCCATCGGTCAGCGCGCTGGACATCGCCTGGCAGCAGCCTCCCGGCGCCTGCAGCCCCACGTAGAGCGGCAGCATGTGCCAGCCGGCGAGCGACTCGGCCTGCACCCAGGCGGAGTTGAGGTTGCCGCCCAGGCAGGCGGCGTTCACGCCGCCTATGTAGATGCCGATCGCCGCATAGGGCGAGCTCTGCCCCCATGCCGACATCGAGGCAGCCGACGGTGTCGAGCAGACGTCGAAGCCGAGCCCGGCGTAGGCCTGACCTGGGGTACCCGGGCTGGATGGCGAGGTCTGGCGCGGATACATGTGCGCGCGCCACGCGTGCGCGGCGGAGCTCCCAGGTTGGTGGCCGTTGGTGGCAAGCATTGCCGCGCGCAGCGAGCGGAGGCCGAGCGCGGTGCGGATCGTCTGCGCGTCGCGGCCCCAGGTTGCGGTGATCACCACGTGGTGCGCGCGGTCGCGCAGACGCACCATCGAGCCCCCGGGAGTGCCCGCCGCCAGCCGGCTGACTGGGGTCAGGAGCTGGCCACGGTAGCCGGCGGGCGAGACCAGGATCGCCTCGGTGCGCCCGATCGCCTGCCGCGGGCAGATCTGATCGCTGCCGGGCGTGCCCAGGTAGACCGCATGGCGGTT
>Ga0068856_100004901_pt1 | contig 13249 bp, 12 predicted proteins | sample KBSCornC62_FD_66595 | JGI IMG/M metagenome (GOLD analysis project Ga0068856, IMG submission 66595) | Corn rhizosphere microbial communities from Kellogg Biological Station, Michigan, USA - KBS Corn C6-2 | ecosystem: Host-associated > Plants > Roots > Rhizosphere > Soil ...
GTCTACTGGCTCTTGACAGCGGAACCTACAACAGCCTTACCGGAAGTCCTTTAAAGAACTATCAACCGAGATCTCAAGCCGGCGAACGTAGGTCCGTGCATTGGTGAACGGAAAGCTTACTTCGCAAACACGGCTTCCAAGGAGTGCAACGTGAACCGGCCTGTTCTCCACGCGGCGATTGCGTTCATCACCGCCACATGCAGCCTTCTTGCACAGCCGCGTGTGCGCGCTCCGAGTCACTGTGGTGACCGGGTCGTTGGACTGAGTTTGTGTCTTTCTTCGACAGCCGATCCGGAGGTTTTGTCGCTCGAGGTCAGAAACGATACAGGAGTTGGCGCACTCGTCGACATCGGTGTGATGCTGGCCAATGGAACTGGCCAGTATCCGCGGAATCTCACGTTGCTCCTGCGAGATTCCAGCGGAAGAGAAAGCGAAGGTTCCTCGCTCGACCCCGGCGGGGTCGCCGGGCGGCTTGACCCTCTGGTCTTGGCTCTTCCGCCCGGCGCATCGACGCGCCTACCGCTTCGGGTTTCAAGATACCTCTTTCGCGGAATCGGAACCTCGAATGTCACTAGCTTCGCCCCCGGCCAGCGTTACGCCGTCAGGGTGAAATTGACGGCTCGACAACCTTCCGCGTCCGAGCTGAATCTGGATGTGAAAGGGCTCGCGTCGCTTGCCTATTGGACAGGCTCAGCGATCTCGAACCCAATTCTTGTCGCGTGGCCGGCTACCGCCCGGTAGTTAGCGTCGCTTGCCGACACCTACCGGCCATGGACCGTAGTGCGTACGGGCGCGCCCGCCCGTAGAGGACGCTGGCACGAGAAACAGGTGGTTTACTGGGCGCCGCGGGCCCGGAGAGAGACGCTTGCTCCTGTTGACAATTGAGAGAAGGCGGCGTATTCCTCTCTGCGCCAGAGAGGAAGGAGCTCGCTGTGGGCGCTGCGTCAGAACGCGGGGAAATGCTGCAGGGCATGCTCGACATGCTGATCCTGAAAGCGCTGTCGCTGGAACCGATGCATGGTTGGGGAATCACGGAGCGGATTCACCAATGGTCGGAGCAGGTGCTTCAGGTCAACCAAGGGGCGCTTTATCCCGCGCTGTATCGGCTCAAGCGTCAGAGCCTGATCACGTCGTCGTGGAAGACGACGGAGAACAATCGGCGGGCGCGGTACTACGCACTCACAGCGGCGGGCCAGCGCTTTCTCGCCACCGAACACCAACGCTGGCGACGCGTGGCGCGCGGTGTTGACCTGGTGATGGGGCTGTCCGAAGCCTAAGGAGGCTGGAGATGCTGAACATTTGGCGAAGGCTTTCGGCCGCAGCGCGCCGCTTGGTGGGCTTCCTTGGAGCGAGCCGCGAAGAGCGCGAGATGCGTGAAGAGATGCGGTTCCACGTCGACATGGCAGCGCAGAAGAACCGCGCGGCGGGAATGTCGGAGGAGGAGGCGCGGCGCGTGGCGGCGATTCAGTTTGGCGGCGTCGAGCGATGGAGCGAATCGGCGCGGGACGAGTACCGTAGCCGCGTTCTGGAAGATTTGGTGCGCGACGTCCGGCACGCCGCGCGAGCGTTGCGCCGCGCTCCGGCGTTCACGGCAGCGGCAGTCCTGTCGGTAGCGATCGGGATCGGCGCGACGAGCACAATCTGGACGGTCGTCGAACGGGTGGTGCTCCGGCCGCTCTCCTACGGCACGCGCGGACAGCTGGTGATGCTGTGGACGAACTATCGAAGCAATCCGAACGATCGCGGAGTGAACTCATTCGCCGATTATCGCGACTGGACGAATGACAACGCGGACATCGAATCGGCGGCGGTGTTCAACATCTGGACGCCGGTCCTGACCGAAGGCGATCGGCCCGAGCCGCTGATCGGGTCGCGCGTGTCGGCTCGCTTCTTCGAGGTGCTCGGGGTGGCGCCGCTGCTGGGCCGCGGCTTCCGGCTCGAGGAGGATGTGCCGAGGGGACCCGCCGTTGCGGTCATTGCGTACTCACTTTGGCAACGCCGATTCCGCGGCGATTCCGCGATCGTGGGCAAGACGATCAGCGTGAACGCGATCAAGTACACCGTGATCGGGGTAATGCCGCCGTCGTTCCGCGATCCGGAGCCGTTGTGGAAGAACGGGGCGGAGATATGGCGCCCGCTAAGCGCAGATGCCGCGCAGGAGCAGCGGAACTGGCACTACCTGCGCGCGATTGCGCGCCTGCGGCCGGGTGTGTCGGTCGAGCGTGCGAACGGAGAATTGGCCGTGATATCAGGCCGGCTGTCGGAGGCGTTCCCGAAGAGCAACAGGGACCGCGGTGCGGTCGCGGTGCCGATGCAGGAGCAAGTGGTCGGCGAAGCCAAGCCGGTTCTGTTCGCGTCGCTTGGCGGCGCCATGTGCCTTTTGCTCATCGTGTGCGGCAACGTGGCGAGCTTGGTGCTCGCGCGAAATGCCGCCCGTTCCGCGGAGATAGCGGTTCGTACGGCGATCGGCGCGGGGCGCGGACGCATCATTCGAATGTTAGTGGTGGAATCCGGGTTAGTGGCGACGATCGGCGCGGCGCTCGGATTGATGATCGCTATCATCGGGACGAGTGCCCTCCGTCGCGCGGCACCGCCCGATTTGCCGCGGGCCTCGGAAATTCGGATAGATCTCGTCGTGGTGTCAGCGACGATGATGCTGGGTGCTGTCACGACTTTGATCTTTGGATTGATGCCGTCGATTCGGGCGTCGCGAGTGGATTTGGCGAGGACACTGCAATGCGCGGGGACTCGCGTGGCCGAGGGGGGACGGTTGCGGCGCGCTATTGTTGTCGGAGAGCTTGCGTTCTCGGTGGTGCTGCTCGTTTCGGCCGCGCTTTTGGCCAAGAGCGCGTTCGCACTCAGCGCGGTGCCGCTGGGCTTAACGCCGGACGACCTGTTGACTTTTCGCGTGACTCTTCCGGGAGTTCGGTATCCGAGTGATACGGCGCGGCGCGCATTTTTCGCGATGCTTGAGCAGCGCCTTCGCGCGGCGCCGGGGATCGCAGGATTCGCGATGACGGCGTATGTCCCGTTGACGGGGCTCAACGATACCGAAGTACTGGTCACGGGCCCGGTCGAGCGGCCGTCGGCGAACGGCGTGGGCGCGCGGCTCCGCGCCGTGTCACCGAATTTCTTCAAACTCCTGCAGATTCCGGTGCGGGGACGCGAGTTCAGTGCGACGGACACTCATGAGAGTCCTCATGTGGCCGTGATCAACCGGGAAGCGGCCGAGCGATTCTATCCAGGCGAGAATCCGATCGGGCGGCGGCTGCTCCTGGGAACCGGCGGCGACACGAGCTCGGCGCTGATCGTCGGGGTCGAAGGTAATGTGCGATTTTCCGGGCCAGCGTCGAGTCCGGCGATGGAGATCTTCCAGCCGAGTACGCAGAGCTGGTGGACTCCGGATGCGATCATCGTGCGTGGTCGCGGCGCGCCCGGGATGGAGGGCGGTGATGCTCTCGCGGCGGCGCGCGAGGCAGTTCGCTCGATCGATCCGATGGTGGCGCTGAGCGATGTCGAGATGATGCGAGACATCGCGCGGAGATTCAGCGAGCGCCAACGCTTCTACGCGTCAGTGTTCGGACTGTTCGCGGGGGCAGCGCTGCTATTATCGGCGATTGGCGTGTACGGAGTGATTTCATACACTGTCGCGCAACAGCGGCGCGAGATCGGCATTCGCTTGGCGCTCGGCGCGACGGCGGCGGACGTGGGACGGCGGTTGGTGGGACAAGCGGCCGTACTCGTGCTGCTTGGCAGCGCGATCGGCGTGGCGCTCGGCGTGCTGTTCCAGCGGTTCTTGCGGGCGCTGTTTTTTCAGGTCGCACCGACCGATCCTGGCATTCTCGCCGGGTCAGTGGTTTTGCTGGCGCTGATTGGGATGGCGGCAAGCGCGGTTCCCGGATTCCGGGCGGGCAGGGTGTCGCCAGCAACGGCCATACGGGGGGAATGATGCGGCTTGGGCGATCGGTGCGGCTGAGTGGACGAGGGCTGGTCGTCGCGGTGGTCTGGGCGAGTAAGCTCGCGGGGCAACAGGACGACCCGAACGCGGTGCGTATTTCGACCGCAGACGTGGGGCGATTTCTGTCACTCTACTCCAAGCTGGAGACTGCGCGGAGCTATCGCGACTCCGCGGTTGTTTTGTTCAATGACTATTACCTTGCCGGGTCACCTGGTTTGCGGGGCTTCATTCGCCAGCGAATTGGCAGCCCGTTTGAGTTACTCGATCAGATGAATGCGCAGCATGCGTACTACAACCACCTGACGGTGAGCCTGGCGAGGATCTCAACGCACGAGGATGAGATACGCGCGGCGTTTCGACGGTTCAAAGTGCTCGACCCAAAGGCGCGCTTCACCGACGTATATATAGTCGTAGGCCGGATGAATTCCGGGGGCACGACGGAGCCGAATCAGATTCTCATCGGGGCGGAAATGTATGGCCGCGACTCGGCGGCACCCGTATCACGGTTGGACGCGTGGCACAAAGCCGTGATGCGCGACGATAGCAAGCTGGCCGCGATTGTCGTGCACGAGCTGATGCACATCAATCAGCCAGAAGTACGTAACGCGACGCTGCTCCAAGCCTCGTTGCTCGAGGGCGGTGCGGATTTCGTCGCTGAGCTAGTGACACACGACAACATCAACTCTCACGTGCACGCGTGGGCGGGCCCGCGGGAGGCCGATCTGTGGCGGGAGTTTCGCGCCCGTATGGGCGGGCACGATGCCACCGGTTGGCTATACGGCGGCGAATCGGCCGACGGACGCCCGGCTGATCTCGGCTACTATATGGGATATCGGATCGCGAAGTCGTATTACGACCGAGCGAGCGACAAGACGCGCGCGATCCAAGAGATATTGGCCGTCACCGATGCTGAGCAATTCCTCCGGGACAGCGGATATGATCCTGGCCGGTCAGCACCCTAGGGTTGCGGTCCACACGGTTCTAGGAACGACAGGGAAGCGCGGAATTGCTGGGCGCTGAGGAATCTGGTGAATATCGAACGACTGAATGCCGCGCGCCCCGCTACTGCCATGGATGTTGTTGTTCACTGCCAGCCGGGTGGCGAAGTCCCGGCACCGGATGGCCAAGGAACTCCTCGAGCGGCTGGCGGTCGCCATCCATGCGCATGTCATCCATCAGATTGATCGCCCGTGCGTTGTCCAGCGCGTCTTTCACTTGAACACCACGCTCCCGTATCAGATAAGCGGCCCACAGATGGCTCGCACGCCAGGCGATGGTGCAGTGCAAAAGGACCTTTCCGTTCGCTGATTTCATCACTTTCGCGAAGGTGTCCAACGCGGCCGGTGAATACGGAAACTCCGCAGTGCCACGCATCGGGATGTACACGTACTTCATCCCGAGGCTCGCGACCACCTTGGCTTCGTCGAAAGGAATGCGCATCATCTCCTCCGGTGAGCGGAGGTTGACGACGATCGTCACGCCCTGGTCGTGCACGGTGCGCAGGCCTTTCTCGGTGGGCTGCCCGGCGATGAAAACGTCGTCGCCAACGCGGGCGAAGCGCTCGCGAAACAAGCCCGTCGTATCGAGCAGGGTCGGCGCCGCGAGGCGCCACATCTGCGCCGGCATCGCCGACGCACCAAATAGAATGAAGCCGATAGCGAGCCGAAGTCGTCGCATTGAACGCTCCTCTTAAGAATAGGTCCCGGCATGACAGACCCATCGCAACTATGCGTTGGTGAGCGGCGCCGCCCAAGGTCGAAAACAGCCAACGGCGCATCAAATAACGCCGTCCATTCGTCGCTGTTATTTGCGCTCGAAGGCCAGGACGGTCGGCTTGTCTCGGCCCGCGACGTATATGGTCAACGTCATGGTTTTGAAATCGGTTGCGAGCACCATGTGCTCCGTCGCCGCCACTCTTCCATCGTGCCTTATGGTTATCACCAGAGTGCGGTCGTCCGTCTGCCGGACCGAAGTCGACGCACGTTGTTCGCCGCTCCTGCTCGCTGGGTCTTTGCCCTCGAGCGCCGCGTTTGTGGTCCCGAAGGGGCTCACGAACGAGTAGCCGCTGTCCTGAAACGCTTTCACCGTCATGAAAAACGGCGAGGTGACGGTCTCCTTGACGCTCTCCCAGTCGGAGGCAAAGCTCGTTCCTTTCGTCGCGCGCCGGTAGACGTAGTCCATGCTGAGTATGGAACCGTCCACCTCGAACTGGCGAACCTGGTCGGTCAGCGTGCTCTCGTCGTTCGAGAGCTTCCATGTCGCGGTGAGCAACACCCGGCTGCCCTTCTTCCGCTCAACAATCCACGTACGCGGGCCTTTCGCCTTTACCGACAAAAGCGTTGCATCGAGGCCTGGGTGGTCGGCCCCATCGATCGAGATGGTTTCAGCTCCCCCGCCAAAATCGAAGATGTATGTGTTGCCCGTCTTGCGCTGAACCTTCATCTCGTCGGGCAGCCTGCTCTTTGCCGGGTCGAGCCTCCATTCGCCGATGAACGGGCTCACGAAGCCCGTCGCCATGGGCTGCATCGACACGACCACGGCTAATAGCACGAAGTTCAGCACGGACGATCCTCCTTCCTGCCGTAGTGATCAACGAGACAATGACGAAGCGCGAGATTGAGCTTTTTCCCGGAGTCTATCGGTCAGGGCCGGGAGGCCGTCGAAACGCCAAACGGTAGGCCGCGGGCGTCGTGCCGACGTGACGCTTGAATTGTTCGCGAAGCGATTGCGGCGACGTCCAACCAGTGCGCGCCGCAATTTGCTTGATCGAGAGATCCGAGCATTCCAGCAGCTCACGTGACGCGAGCACGCGTTGGCGCAACAGCCACTGCGCCGGGGTGATACCCGATTCCTCGACGAATCGCCGAGAGAAATTGCGCTCACTCATATGGGCGTGGCGGGCCATCTCGTCGATCGACAGTCTGCTGCCGAGGTTTTTCCGTAGCCACTCGCGCGTGCGTTCGAGCGTCGAGCCTTCCGGCTCCGGAACGACGGTCTCGATGTATTGTGCCTGTCCGCCAGCGCGATACTGCGGGACCACGAGACGGCGAGCGATGGCGCTCGCCACTGCTGCGCCATGATCGGCGAGCACGACGTGAAGGCACAAATCGATGCCCGCCGCAATACCGGCGGACGTGAGGACGCGGCCGTTGTCGACGAACAGGACACTCGAATCGACGTCGACCTCGGGATACCGTGCCGCGAGCAGCGGCGCGTCTTGCCAATGCGTTGTCGCCCGACACCCATTCAACAGTCCCGCTTCGGCGAGCACAAACGCACCTGAGCAGATCGACATCACGCGCGCCCCACGCTCGTACGCCCGGCGCAAAGCCGCGCCGACGGCTGGAGGAATGGGGAGCGACAGATCACTCGTCCCCGGAACGACAACCGTGTCGGCGCGGCTCAGCGCGCTCAATCCGCTCGGCACCTCGATGGAGAACCCTTGAGCGGCGCGCACGTACCCCGGCGTCACTCCACACAACTCGAACTCGTATCGAGTTTGGCCCAAGTCCGGTCGGCCCCAGCCAAAAACCTGGCAGGGCACTGCCAGATCGAATGGCACGACTGTGTCGAGGACGAGCGCCACCACGCGATGCCGATGTGTCATCTTCTGCTATTCGATACTAACCCGTTGCTGCGTGTGTGATCCGGCGAACGGCCGTTCAGCTCCCCGTTTCGTCGTCGGACGCGCGGGGAAATCGGCCAATCCACACACGTTTTCTGCCACTGGCAGAATTTCGACCGTCCTCGGCGTCTTTGCGCCTCGCCCGCCTCCGGCCAGCCCCCGAGCTTGCGCCCGTCTTTCCCTTGCGGAGGCAACGTGCTTCACGATCTGCGGCAAGCGACTCGAAGCCTCACGCGGGCGCCCGGCTTCGCAATCGTCGCGGCGACGACGATCGCACTCGGAGTGGCCGCGAACACGGCGATCTTCAGCATGGTCGAAGGCGTTCTGCTACGCCGTCTACCCTACGACAGCGGCGAGCGCCTGATTCACGTGACCCAGCCGTCGAATCTCCAGGCGGACGTTCGGTTCTCGATTCCCGAGATCCTCGACTATCGTGGGCAGTCTCGAACCATGGACGCCGTCGTCGAGTATCACTCGATGGCGTTTCAGCTCTATGGCCTCGGCGAGCCGCAGCGCCTTCAAACGGGTGTCGTCTCCGACAACTTCTTTCAGGTCCTCGGGGTGACGCCAGTGCTCGGCCGCCTTTTTCGCCCCGGCGAAGAGGCGGTCGGTGCACCCCCGGTCGTTCTATTGTCCTACGGATACTGGACCAGCGTGCTCGGGTCGAGTCGAAACGTGATCGGCTCGAAGTTCACGATGAACGATCGCGTGCACACGATCGTCGGCGTGTTGCCGCCGCTTCCGGCGTACCCGGGAACCAACGACATCTGGGTCCCGGCCGGCGCGTGCCCATTTCGGTCGGCGCCTGCCGCCATGGCATCACGAAAGGCGCGGCTGCCAATGATGTTCGGTCGGCTCAAGGCAGGCGCGACGCCGGCCGAGGCGGCCGCAGAAATCGCGACGATCTCGCAGCGACTCCACGCGACGTACCCCGGGGCGTATCCGAACGGGAGCGCACTTCGTGTTTCGACCGTGCCCGTTCGTGAGGAGATGACCGCCGGCTCCAAACCGCTGCTGCTCATCCTCTTTTCGACAGCGCTGTTCCTGATGGTCGTCGCGGCGGCGAACTTTGCCGGACTGACAGTCGCCCGGCAGCTTCGCCGCGGGCGCGAGATCGCGGTGCGCGAGGCACTCGGCGCGGGACGTCTGCGAATTTTCCGGCAGCTTGCCTACGAGAGTCTCGCAATTTCGATCATCGGCGGAATCGGCGGGACGCTCCTCGCGTTCAGCGGGCTCGAACTGCTGCGGAGGTTCGCGACGCGCGTCACCCCGCGCGCCGGAGAGATCCAGATCGACGGTCCGGTGCTCGGGTTTGCGATATTGACCTGCGCCATCGTCGGCCTCGCCGCTGCCGCCGCGCCGCTGATCCGCGCCCCGGGTGGTCCCACACTGATAGATCGGCTGCGTCAAGGCAACTCGGCGGCCATGGGCGGCCCAGTGGAGGTTCGGATCCGGCGAGCATTCGTTTTCGTGCAGGTTGCAATCGCCTTTGTCTTGCTCGTCGCGGCGGGACTAGTCGGCCGAAGCCTGCAACACTTGCAGAGCGTGGACGCGGGCTTCGACGGCCACAACGTGCTCACCGCTCGCGTGTCGCTCAACTTCACGAAGTACAACTCGTTCGCGCCGATCCTGGCGTTTGGCGACCAGCTGATGCAGCGACTCGCCGGCACGCCTGGCCTGAGCGAGAGCGCGATCGCCAACAACTTTCCGCTCAACAACGCGGTCTCACGCTCGCAAGCGTTCATCATCGGCGGCGTGGACGCGAAGGAAGGGGTCGGCGCGCCGCGCGCCGACTTCACCAGCGTGAGCAGCAAGTATTTCCAGGTCATCGGCGTACCGATAAGACAGGGTCGTTCATTCACCGAGGCGGATCGCGACACGTCAGCCGTGCCGGTGATTCTGAGTCAACACCTCGCCAAGACATTTTGGGGCGAGCGCAACCCGATCGGTACGCGCATCTCGACGGACAGCGGTAAGACCTGGGCCACCGTCGTCGGTGTCGCCGGCGACGTTCGGCAGACGGGCCTCGACAAGGACGTCGCCGACGAGGTGTATCTCCCGTCGACCATTCTGCCTCCGGTGGACATACGGATTCTCGTACGCTTCCGGGGCACGAGCGCACCGATCGCGTCCGGGTTGCGTACGCTGGTCCACTCGATCGATCCACAACAGGCGATCGTCGCCATCCAATCGCTGGAGGATGTTCGTGGGACACGTCTATCGGAGCCGCGCCTCACGACGGCACTGCTCATGAGCTTCGCAGTGGTGGCTCTTTTGCTCGCCGCGACGGGCCTCGCCGGCGTGGTCGGCTATTCGGTAGCCCAGCGCATTCCCGAAATTGCAATTCGGATGGCGCTTGGAGCAGACAGCCGGCGTATCATCGGGCTGGTCGGACGCGACGGTTTGTTCGTCGTGATCGTTGGACTCGGTGCTGGCGCCGTGGCGGCGCTGATGCTGTCGCGATTCGCCAAATCGCTCCTCTTCGGCATTCAACCGAACGACGCGATGACATACGTCGGTGTCGCAATGGTGCTGCTCGTGACTTCGATCGCGGCGTGCCTCGGGCCCGCCCGGCGCGCGATCGCCGCGGACCCGGCACGCGTTCTCCGAGGAGGCTGAGATGCAAGCGGTGATCCCGACTCGAACTGTGGCAGTACTCCTGTTCGACGACGTCGAGCTTCTCGAGTTCACGGCGCCGTTCGAGGTGTTTTCAGTCGGGGAGAACGATCCGGCTCGTCGTATCGCCGAGATCTACCTCGGACGACGCATGCTACCGAAGCCACCGAACATCGTGGCGCTGATCGAAACGGCGGTAGTGCAGCGCGGCATCGATTCCGCCGCCCGTCTTTACCGGTGGGTAGGGAGTCGGTACGCCGCGACCGAATTCGACGAGCAGCAACTCAATGGCATCGGGTATGACCTCATTCGAAAGGAGAACCTGTAAGCCGCCATCGCCATCTTCCGGCTCAATACGGAGATGTATCCGCGGAGTTCGAATGTCTACGAACAGCCTCGGCGAGGCTTACATGAAGCATGGGGATCGAGAGCTGGCGATCAGCAATTACGAACGCTCGTTGGTGCTCGATTCGACGAATGCCAACGCCGCCCGTCAGTTGGCCAAGCTCAAGGCCCAAACTCCGTGACGACTGGCGTACAGCGACGCGCAGTCGAGCGCGAGCCGGGCCAGCTCAGAAGGCAAATCGAGATAGCTGTGAGCTGTTGATGTCCACCGAAAGCGCCCGGCTCGTCGCGGATTCGAGCAGACATTTGATTCAGATCGATCGCCCAATTTCGTAAGAGTGCTTTGTGTACCGCGCGTCCGACTTCGCTCCAGCGTATCACGCGTTGTGTTCCGCTTTCCCCTCGCACAAACGCAACGCCACGCTGGACACACATCATGCATTCGAGCTTCCGGAATTGCGCTTGGCAGGCCGCCGAGCCAGTACCGTTTGGTGGAGATAACTGGGCAGATCTCGATCCGTTCCTCGCTGCTGAGGGAAAGCGCCTCCTCTTCGTCTCGACTCGTCCGCGGCCGAACGCAGCCTCGATGCATCTATCAATCTTGCTCCTTCCGATACTAGCCCATTTCTGCCGGCAGACTACGATCGTCGTCGGATCTACGATTTCTCATTTCGCGTTCTCGTTCGTGTGCTGCTATGCACCGGACCGTGCGTCACACGAAGCGCAAACAATTTGCTGAGGCGCACTGTCCGACTGTGCGTTCAAGACCGTTCACCCTCCTGCCCATCGTAAGCCATGAACGTACGTCGCACCATCGCCGCCGCCCCAGTCCGGCTCTTCGTCGCGCTGCTTCTGTTGGGAAACGCCATTGCCTCCGCGCAGACTCAAACCGACACGATTTCGCTGGAGCGGCGAGTTCTCATCGCCACGCGGATCTACACAGCCGGTCAAACGTATTTCGCACATTGGGATGCCGACGCATCGTTCGATATCGATCGCGAGTATGCCTCGTACGTAGGAGCGATCACCCGACCCATCGATCGCCGCGAGTTCGATTTGGCCTCGATGGCGTTCGTCGCAAAGTTCGCGAACGGTCATACCTGGTTTGGCGACTGGTGGCTCCGGCGGCGCGACGGGCAGAGGCTCGGGTTCTACGCGCATCCCATCGCCGGGCAATGGGTTGTCACCGAAAGCACGCTGCCCAACCTGCCAGTCGGCGCTGTCATCGAGCGCGTTGACTCCACTCCCATAGCCACGTTTTACAGCGCCAACCGAAAATACCTCTTCGGATCGGACGAGCGATGGCGAGAACGGACGCTGTTCGAGCATCCGTACCTCTTCCCGAGCCGCTTCGACCTGGGTCTCGCGGGTGGCCATACGGTGCGTGTCGAACGTTCGCAGCCATTCATGTTTCACGGCGACGACGCGATCAGCGACAGTGTGACGCTGACTCGGGACAGCGTCTTAGTGATTCGCATCCCGTCATTCGCAAAGCCGCAGTTCGAAGATTCTGCTCTGGCTGCGCTGCGCAAGCAACCCTCGCCAAGGGCCTTGGTTCTCGACCTGCGAGGCAACCATGGCGGCGCCGTGCCGAACAGGTTGGTTCGCGCGCTGATGGATCGCCCATATCACAACTGGCTCCAGAGCACGCCTTCGTCTGTCGCGCTGTTCCGTTCATGGGGTGTTCTCGGTTGGCACTCCGCTCTCGCTTGGACGACCGACGCAATGACCGTGGGAAAGCCGGCGTACTCCGGCCCTGTCTTCGTCATTGTCGACGGGGGCTGCTACTCCGCTTGCGAAGATGCGGTTATGCCGTTCCTCGACAATCACCGGGCGACGATCGTCGGCGAGCGGACCGCGGGGAGCAGTACGCAGACGACGACGATTGACCTTGGCGATGGCATGGCAATCGGCATTGCTGCGGTGCAGTTTCGCCTGCCGGACGGCCGGCGATTCGAGGGCTTCGGGCTCGAGCCGGACGTGCTCGTCCCAACCCGAATCGAGGACCTGCGGGCCGCAGCTGATCCCGCATTGGGCGCGATTTTGCGAATTCTGCGGCCGAAATAGTCAAGGAGAACCCTCGATGTTGTGGGAAAGCCGCTGCGGCGGCGAGCAAACGATGACCGAGCAGGAGTTAGAATGTTGGCGATCTCATGACGGACTCGTGGAATCTGCGATTGGGAGCTGGCCGGTTAGTCCGTTCACTGGTACCGCGCGGGTCGCACCGTGCGATATAACCTTCGCGCCGACTTCGGAGGTACCGATCGCGACAAGCTGGCCTTGCTCCACGACTAGCGCGCCGTCATCGGGAAGGGCGATGACGGATGCGTCTGTGTTCTCCACGAGATGCTGGAACCGCTCCTCTTTTTCCGGACGCAGGTGGCAACCAATGAGGTATCGGCCCAGGCAACGACGCATCATCGGGCGCTCGACCTGCTCGCCGAGCTCGAGCCGCAGTGCAACGTCCTATCGGGTGAGCGCGTCGTGGATGCCGGCAAGATCGTCACAACGGGAGGTGTGTCTGCGGGCCTCGATGGGGCGCTCCACGCGGTGCAGCGGCTGACGACTCGAGAAATCGCCGTCGAGTGCGCCGCTTACATCGAGTATGTCTGGAAACCGCGAGAGCTCGAGCCGAACCGATTGCTACAATCTGTCGCCGGCTAGTCGACGACGGCTTCCGCCCCCGAGGGCCCAGTCGCCAGGTC
>Ga0068856_100004902_pt1 | contig 13248 bp, 11 predicted proteins | sample KBSCornC62_FD_66595 | JGI IMG/M metagenome (GOLD analysis project Ga0068856, IMG submission 66595) | Corn rhizosphere microbial communities from Kellogg Biological Station, Michigan, USA - KBS Corn C6-2 | ecosystem: Host-associated > Plants > Roots > Rhizosphere > Soil ...
AGCAGCCACCGCCGGACGACCTTCGCGTTGGTGAGCGTCTCCAGCGTGCCGAACGTCTTGGACGACACGACCACCAGCGTCTCGGCCGGGTCGAGGTCGCGGGTCGCCTCGGCCACGTCGGTCGGGTCGATGTTGGACACGAACCGGAAGGTGCGGTCCCGGTCGCTGTAGTCCTTCAGCGCCTCGTACGCCATCGCCGGGCCGAGGTCGGACCCGCCGATGCCGATGTTGACGACCGACCGGATCGGCCGGCCGGTCGCTCCGGTCCACCGCCCGGACCGCACCCGGTCGGCGAACTGCCCCATCCGGTCGAGGACCTCGTGCACGTCCGCGGCCACGTCCTGGCCGTCGACGGTCAGGCTGGCGCCCCGGGGCAGCCGCAGCGCGGTGTGCAGCACGGCCCTGTCCTCGCTGACGTTGATGTGCTCGCCGGAGAACATCCCGCCGATCCGGTCCCGCAGGCCGGCCCGCTCGGCCAGCGCGACGAGCAGCCGCACGGTCTCGGCCGTGGCCCGGTGCTTGGAGTAGTCCAGGTAGAGGTCGGCCGCCTCGACGGCCATGGCCCGGCCGCGGTCAGGATCCTCCGCGAACAGCTCGCGCAGGTGCCGCGGGCCGAGCTCGGCGTGGTGCTTGGCCAGCGCGTCCCACTCCGGCGTGGTGGTGATGTCGATCGGCGCCACGCAGTCCTCCTCGACTCGTTCCCCGGCGGGCGTCCTCGACCCTTCCGCACCAGCGCCCCTCCCGCCAAGGGCCCACTCCGCGTTGCGCCGCCGCGGGTATCAGACGGCGTGCTCACGACTCAGTTCCGTAGGGCCCGACTCAGGGTCGGCCTCCCCGGGCGGCCGGTGGCGGGCCAGCCGGCCCGAGGGCGACGAGCGGATCGAGCGGGGTGCGGCACGACGATGATCGACGGGGCGACCGGAGCCGGCGCGGACCCACTCGGCGCGGCCGAGCAGGCGCTGGTCGTCGTGCTGTCCGATCCCACCCGCGGCGAGCGGCTGGCCACCGAGGCGCTGCAGATCGCGCGACGGGTCCGGGATCCCGTCGCGGCTTCCGTGGCCGAGCGGGCGATCGGAATCGCGGCCCGCAACCAGCACGACCTCGGTACGGCCGAATGGCACCTGCGCGAGGCGCTCCGGATCGCATCCCGCCACCACCTCGACCCGGCCGCGGGAGGCGCCCTCGCGGCGCTGGCCAGCGTGCAGTTCCTGAAGGGGCAGGCGGCCGCCGCGCTCGACACCGCCGGCCGGGCGGCCGGCATGCTGACCGGCAACGACCTCGCGGTTCTCCGGAGCCACCAGGCCACCATGCTGACGTGGATGGGCCGACCGGGCGAGGCCCTCGATCGCTACGCCGGCGCCCTGCGGGTGTTCCGGCGCAACGCCGACCTCCCGCACCAGGCGATCGCCTACGGCAACCGCGGCCTGCTCCACCTGCACTCCGGCGCCCTCGCCGCCGCCGTCCGGGATCTGCGCCGGTCCGAGCGGCTCTACCGCGAGCTGGGCGACCAGCGCTGGGTCGCGTACGTCAGCCAGCACCTCGGGATGGCGTTCGCCCGCCGCGGTGACCTGGTCGACGCCCTGTCCTCGTTCGACCGGGCCGACACCACTCTGCTCGGTCTCGGCGCGGCCGACCCGCTGTCCACAATGGACCGGATCGAGGCACTGCTGTCCGCGCGGCTGCTGGCCGAGGCCAGGACCGCCGCGGACGACGCGGTCGACCAGCTCGTCCGCCACCAGGACCGCCTCTACGTCGGCCGGGCCGAGCTCCTGCTGGCGGAGGTCGCGCTGCAGCAGGGTGACCGGGAGGCAGCGCTGGCCGCGGCCAGGCAGGCCAGGCAGTCGCTGCGCCGGCAGGGTCAGCAGGGCCACGTGGTGCTCTGCGACTACCTCGTCCTGCGGGCGACCTGGCCGCGGTCGGCGCCGACCGCGGCCGCGCTCGCCCGGACCGTACGGGTGGCCGACGCCCTCGCCGCAGCGCGATGCGAGCCGCACGCCACCGACGCCCGGCTGCTCGCCGCCCGCACCGCCCTCGAGCTCGGGCAGCGGGACGTCGCCACCGCCGAGCTGGCCAAGTGCCAGGCCTTGCGGCGATACGGGTCGGTCGAGCTCCGGTCGCGGGCGTGGCACGCGACCGCGCTGCTACGGCTGTCGGCCGGTGACCGGCGCGGCGCCGAGTCCGCCGTGCACGCCGGACTGTCCGCGGTCGAGCGGCACCAGACGACCCTGGCGGCGACCGAGCTGCGCGCGCACGCGTCGGCGCACGGCACCGAGCTCGCCGCCCTCGGGCTCGAGCTGGCCCTGGCCGACGGCCGGCCGGAGCGGATCCTGACCTGGAGCGAGCGCTGGCGGGCCCGCGCGCTGCACCTGCGCCCGCGCCGGGTCTCCACGGACCCGGCGCTCGCCGAGCAGCTCGACCGCCTGCGCACGACGAACCGGGAGATCGACCAGGTGCTGGCCAGCGGCGGCGACACCCGCCGACTGGTGCGCGACCAGCTGGCGCTTGAGCACGCGATCCGGCAGCGCGCCCGGGTCAGCGCCGTCGCCGCCCCGACCGCGCCCGCGCAGGTGACGCCGGTGCAGCTGCGCCGGCAGCTGGCCGGATCGGCACTGGTCCAGTACGTCGAGTTCAAGGACACGCTGTGGGCGGTCGTGCTGACCGGGCGCCGCTGCCGGGTGGTGCCGATCGGCGACGCCGCACCGGTACGCCGGGAGGTCCAGCTGCTGCGCTTCGGTCTGCGCCGGCTGGCGATGAGCCATGGCCCGCGCGCGCTGTCGATCCGGTCGGCGCGCCTCGGCGCGGCCCGGTCGGCGGCGCAGCTGTCCGAGCTGTTGATCCGCCCGCTGCAGCGCGACATCGACGGCCGCCGGCTGGTGATCATCCCGACCGCGTCGCTGCACACGCTGCCCTGGGCGGCCCTGCCGACGCTGGCCGACGTGCCGGTCACGGTGGCTCCCTCGGCGACGATCTGGCACCGGTGCATGCGGACGCCCGCCGGCGACGACGGCCCCATCGTGCTGTGCGCGGGCCCCGACCTGAACGACGCCGAGAAGGAGGTCGTCGAGCTCGCCCGCGTCTATCCCGATGCGCTGGCGCTGACCGGTCCGGACGCCCGAGTGGAGCGGCTCCTGCGCGCCCTGGACGGCGCCGGGCTCGGTCACATCGCCGCCCACGGCCGGTTCCGTTCCGACAACGTGCTGTTCTCCTCGCTGCGGATGCACGACGGCGAGCTGACCGTCTACGACCTGGAGAGCCTCGACCGGCCGCCGGCGCTGCTCGTCCTCGCGGCCTGCGACGTCGGCATGTCGCAGATCCACGCCGGCGACGAGCTGATGGGTGTCGCCGCCGAGGTGCTCTCGATGGGGACCAGGACGGTGGTGGCGACGTTCCTGCCGGTGCCCGACGACCGGGTCCGCCACCTGATGGGTGCTCTCCACCAGCGGCTGCGGGACGGCGAGGCACCGGCCGACGCTCTCGTCCGGGCCAGGGCCGACGTGCAGGACGACTCGCCGGATCCGCTGTCGAGCTTCGTCAGCCTCGGCGCGGGCTGGCCGGCGCCCGGCGGTCCGCCGCCTACCCGCCGGTCCGGCCTTGATCGGCTGACACCACCGGATCAGCTCCCGACCCGCCGGACCGGCCTTGATCGGCTGACATCTCCGGATCAGCTCCCGACCCGCCGGTCCGGCCTTGATCGGCTGACATCGCCGGATCACCTTGATACCGTCCCGACTCCCACCCTGGAGGCTCGACGATGACCTCCCGCGAACCGGATCCGCACATCCGGGCGGACCACCCGTACCCGACCTTGCCGCCCGGCGTCCGCGTCTGCGACGACGACCGGGCCGCCGGGGACTGGTTCTTCTACCGGGACCGCGAGCTCGTCGTGCACGCCGAGGACCTCGTGCGGGTGCAGGAGTCCCTGCGCGTCCTCGGCGTCGACCGAAAGCACTACGAGCCGACGGTCTCCTCCGCCGAGCGACCGCTCGTGCGGTTCCAGTTCAGCGCCGCGGCCCCCGACACGATCGAGCTGTTCCGTCAGCTGCGCTTCAGCGACCCGGATCACGGCCACGAGCCGCTGGAGCCGGGACAGGTCGAGCCGGGACCACCGAGGGTGTGGCCGAACCACGTCGTCGGCCTCCAGTACCACACCAACTGGGGGGCGGGGTCGCTGCCGCGGCCGCACCCGCCGCTGTCCGCGCTGCCGATCGGCGACAACCTGCCCGGCGCCGGCGTCCGTGTCGGCGTGCTCGACTCCGGGATCGAGGACCAGGCCTGGTTCGACCAGCACTGGTCACCGGCAGCCGGCCGCGGCAGGGTCGACGTCGAGGAGCAGCCGGGCACCGGGAACACGCTGCCGTACCAGTGCGGCCACGGCACCTTCTGCACCGGCACCGTCCTGCAGCACGCGCCCGGCGCGGACGTCATCGTCGACCGGGTGGACAGCACGTCCGGCGTCCTCGACGACTGGCAGCTCCACCTGCGGCTGGCCGCCATGCTGGATCCGGCCAACGAGATCGACGTGCTGAACCTGTCGCTCGGCGGCTACACCGCCGACAACCGGCCGCTCCCGTGCGCCTGCGACGTCCTGGCCGCGGCCCTCGAAGCCGACCCCGACCTGGTCGTGATCGCCTCGGCCGGCAACGACGGGCACGACCGACCGGTCTGGCCGGCCGCCATGCGGACAGTGGTCGGCGTGGGTGCCGTCGCCGCCGACGGCACCCGGTGGTCGCTGTCCAACTTCGGCGAGTGGGTCAACGCCTGGAGCGCGGGCGAGGATCTGCCCAGCACGTTCCTGTCCTGGCCGAGCGGGCGCCCGCCGCGGACCGGCATCCTGGACCCCGGCCCGCGTCCGACGGACGCCGAGGAGCACTGCGAGGTGCGGTTCGACGGCTGGGCGAGCTGGACCGGCACGTCCTTCGCGGCCGCCCGGGTCTCCGGAGCCATCGCGGCCGAGCTGAAGCGGGACGGCCGCAGCCCGCGCGAGATCGTCTTCGACCTCGTGACGAACGCGTCGACCCCCTTCGAGAGCGGGGGCCTCGTGGTGCCCGCGACCTACGTGTCCTAGGGGCCCGCCGCGGGTCGACGGCCGGGCCGCGGCCGGGCGTGGCAGGCTCGGCCACATGTTCGACGGGTTCCGACGGGTCGACGTCGACGTGGAGCACGACGCCGGCGGCACCCGGGTGCACGCGGTGGTCGGCGGGGACGGGCCGCCAGTGATCCTGCTGCACGGATTCCCGGAGAGCCACATGATGTGGCACGCGGTGGCACCCGAACTGGCGGCCGACCACACGGTCGTCGCGCCCGACCTGCGCGGGTACGGCGAGTCGGGCATCCCGGCCGGCGGCCCCGAGGCGTACTCGTTCCGCGCCATGGCCGACGACCAGGTCGCGCTGATGGCGCAGTTGGGATACGAGCGGTTCGCGGTCGTCGGGCACGACCGCGGTGGGCGGGTGGCGCACCGGATGGCGCTGGACCACCCGGACCTCGTGCAGCGCGCCGCGGTCCTCGACATCATGCCGACCACGCACGTGTACGACTCGGTGGACCAGCGGCTGGCCACCGCGTACTACCACTGGTTCTTCTACCCGCAGCCGGAGCCGGTGCCGGAGCGCCTGATCGGCGCCGACCCGATCTGGTATCTGCATATGCTGCTCGGATCGTGGGGCGGCAGCCTCGACCACGTGACGGCGGAGGCGCTGGCCGGCTACGAGCGGGCGTTCGCCGACCCGGCCCGGCGGCACGCGATGCTGCAGGACTACCGGGCGGGCGCGACCGTCGACCTCGCGCTCGACCGGGCCGACGCGGCCGCCGGCCGGCTGGTCACCGCGCCGCTGCTGGTGCTCTGGGGCGCACGCGGCGTGGTCGGGACCGGCCCGGACGGCGTGCTCGAGGTCTGGCGTACCCGGGCCGCCGACGTGCGCGGCCAGGCGGTGGACGCCGCCCACTTCCTGGCCGAGGAGCGGCCGGCCGACGTCCTCGCCGCCCTCCGCCCGTTCCTGCAGGCCTAGAACGTGTTCCGGCGGCGCATGGCGAACGGGCGGCCGTCCGGGTCGTAGACCCAGTGGTAGAGGACGGTGGCCCAGCGCTTCGTGGTCGGGCTGAGCGTGGGGTCGACCAGGGGCCGCAGCCGGCCGGGCGGCCGCGGCCCGGTCCGGTCGCCGCGGTGCCAGGCCTCCAGCGTCTCGGCCGACCGGCGGAGCGCCTCGAAGGCGGCCACCGGGTCGACCAGGTCCCGGTCACGCTCGGTGTCACCGACCCGGTCACCAGCCCGAGCACCGGCCGGTTCGCGAGTGCGGTCGCCAGCCCGGTCGCCAGCCGGTTCGCCAGCCCGAGCGCCAGCGCGGTCGCGCGCGGGGTCGGTGTCCCGGTCCAAATGCTCGCGCATGAGGCGCAGCCGCAGGTCGCGGGCGTACGTCCGGGCCCCGTCGCCGAGCCCGGCTGGGTCCCGCGGCTCGCGCGGGTCGCGGGTCTCGTCCAGCACCGCCGCGTTGAGCTCCGAGTCGTGCGTCCAGGACCGGCGGTTGAAGTTGTCCGAGCCGACCACCGCCCAGGTGTCGTCGACGACGCAGACCTTCGCGTGCACGTACACCGGTACCCCGAGGTGGTTCTCGACGCCGTAGACCGCGACCCGGTCGCCCCCGGCGGCGCGCATCTCCGAGATCGCCCGGTCCCGGCCGACCAGGTTCGGCGGCTGCGAGAACCGGCCGTCCTGATCCGGGTGCATCGGCAGCACCGCGACGACGTGCAGCGTCGGGTGCGCCCGCAGCGCCTCGGCGAACGTCCTTGCCACCTCGCTCGACCAGAGGTATTGGTCCTCGACGTAGACGAAGCTGCGTGCTCGCCGCAGCGCCTTCGTGTAGCCGTGCGCGACGCTGCGCTCCCCGTCCGGGGCGAACGGGTAACCGCCGAGCCGGCGCGGGTACGTCCGCAGCAGCTGGACGTGGTGGTCGCCGGCCGGCGGCGGGTCGGGCAGCTGCGGCGGCAGCGGCGACCCGCGCCGGTCCTCGTGCTTGACCCGCTCGCCGATGACGTGCACCGGGTTGCGGGTCAGCGGCTGGCGGTCCTCCCACCGCTCCCGGAACACCGTCTCCACATCACCGACCGCCGGCCCGTGCAGCGCGACCATCACGTCGTGCCAGGGCGGTCGCGGCCCGTACACCGCCGACATCGGCTGCCGCTGCGGGTCGCCGCCGTGGTGGGCGTCGTCGCGGCGACTGTGGCTGAGATCGATCCCGCCGACGAACGCGACGTCGAGCTCCGAACGGCCCGGATGACGCAGCACGACGAACTTCTGGTGGTGCGAGCCGCCGGTTCGCACCCGCTGGTCAAGCAGCACCTCGCCGCCGGACCGCTCGATCCGCTCGCCGAGGTGCTCGTTCTCCTGCGCGCTGAAGGCAAGCTTGTCCCAGTGTGAGCGCCAGACAAGCCCGCGCACGTCCACCCCGCGCTCGGCCGCCGCGCAGAACAGGTCGCCGATCGTCGTGTCGTCCTCCGCGGTCAGCCGCTCGTCCGGGTCACCGCGCCAGTCGGTGAACAGCAGCAGGTCGCCGCCGCGCTGCGCGCCGACCCGGCGGGCCAGCTCCGCGAAGTAGACCGCGCCGTGCACCAGCGGCTCGGCCCGGTTGCCGGACGTGTACGGCCGGCCGTCGGGGTGCCGGGAGTCGAGCCGGGTGCTCGGGTTGCCCCGCTCGGCCGCGGTCAGGAACCAGTCGGTCTCGACGGTGCACCTCCCTCCTGCGACGGTACGACCGTACTGGACCCGGCGCCGCGGCCGACCCGGCGGGCAGAACCGTCCCGGGGCCGGAGCCGTACTGGGAACTGGTGACCAGTGTCGAGGAACAGCAGACCCCGGTACGCGCCCCGGACCGGGGGCGCCTGTCCGGGCTGGACGGCCTGCGCGGGTTCGCCGCCCTCTACGTGCTGCTGCACCACTGCTGGCTGCTGAGCTACCCCGGCTTCCCTGCCAACCACGGCCCGTACTGGACCGGCTGGCTGAGGTACGGCCACCTCGCGGTGGTGTTCTTCCTCGTCGTGTCGGGCTTCTCGCTGGCGGTCGGGCCCGCCCGCGCGGGCTGGCGGCTGCCCGGCGGCGCCCGCGTGTTCGCCCGGCGGAGGGCCTGGCGGATCCTGCCGCCGTACTGGGGCGCGCTGGCGTTCAGCCTGATCATCGCGTGGACGATCGTGCCGCAGCCGCACTCGGTCTCGCCGCCGGCCAGCACCGTGGCCGTGTACGGGCTGATGCTGCAGGACATCGTCGTCGCGCCGACCCCGAACGGCGCGTTCTGGTCGATCGCGGTCGAGGCCGAGCTGTACCTGGTGTTCCCGCTGCTCCTGCTGCTCCGCCGCCGGCTCGGCGGGGTGGCGGTGGCGGCGCTCGCGACCCTGCCGGTCGTCGCCCTCGGCCTGCTCGTACCGCGGGTGGCGTCCGTGTCGCCGTCGGACAAGCTGTCCGGCCTGACCCCGCAACTGGCGCCGCTGTTCGCGCTCGGCCTGGTCGGGGCGGGCCTGGTCGTCGCCCGGGACCGGATCCGCCGGCTGCCCTGGCAGTGGCTGGCCGCCCTGGCAGCCGCGCCGGTGCTCGCCCTGGTGATCGGCGCCGGCACGGTGTGGACGGTCAGGCACTACTTCTGGATCGACCTGGCGCTGGCTCCGGCGATGGTGATGCTGCTGGTCGGGGTCACCACCGGCCGGCCGGCGGCGCTGGTCCGGCTGCTGGACACCGGCCCGGTCAGGGGGCTCGGCCGGTTCTCCTACAGCCTCTACCTCGTGCACGTGCCGATCGTGGTCGCGGTCAGCCGCACGCTGACCCGGCACGACCTGGTCCCGCGCGGGCTGCCGCTGTTCCTGGTCACGCTGGCCGTGGCGGTGCCGCTGGCGCTCGGCTTCGCGCGGCTGTTCGCCGCGGTGTTCGAGATCCCGTTCCAGCGCCACCGCGGCTGGCCGTACCCGAGCGTGACCCGCTGGTTCCCTCGGGCAGTATCGGCGCATGACGGCTGAGCTGACCGTACGGCTGGTGGGCGGTCCCACGGCACTGATCGAGCTGGGTGGGGTGCGGCTGCTGACCGACCCGACCTTCGACCCGCCGGGAGACCACCCGATCGGCACGCGCGTGCTGACCAAGACCACCGGACCGGCGGTGGCGGCCGAGGAGCTCGGCCACGTCGACGCGGTGCTGCTCTCGCACGACCAGCACCCGGACAACCTCGACGACGCCGGACGCGCGCTGCTGGCCGGCGTCCCGGTCGTGCTCACCACCGAGTTGGCAGCGCAGCGGCTCGGCGGTACCGCGCGGGCGCTGCGGTCCTGGGAGCGGACCGCCGTCGGCGCGGTGACCGTCACGGCGGTGCCGGCCCAGCACGGCCCGGACGGGACCACGCACCTCACCGGCCCGGTGACCGGCTTCGTGCTGTCCGGCGACGGCCTGCCGACCGTGTACGTCAGCGGCGACAATGCGTCCCTCGACGTGGTCCGCGCGGTGGCCGGGCGGACCGGGCCGGTCGACGTCGCGGTGCTGTTCGCCGGCGCCGCCCGCACGCCCCTGGTCGACGGCTACCTCACCCTCACCGCCGAGGACGCCGCGGACGCCGCGCAGATCCTCGGCGCGCGTACCGTCGTGCCCGTGCACGCCGAGGGCTGGACCCACTTCACCCAGGGCATCGACGAGCTGGTCGCCGCGTACGCGGCCCGGGGCCTGGCCGACCGGCTGCACGTCCTCCCCCCCGGCGAGACCGCGACCGTCTAGGTGGCCGCCGACCTCCGTCTCGGGATCGCACTGCTGCTCCTGCTCGGCGCGGCGGCCGGCGCGCTCACCGCGGCCCGGATCAGGGTGCGGCGGCAGGTCGTGGTCGCGGCGGTCCGGGCCACGGTGCAGCTGGCGGCCATCGGGGTGGTGCTCGGGCTGGTGTTCCGCTACCCGGTCGGCGCGGCGGTCGTCCTGGCGGTCATGCTCACCACCGCCAGCCGGACCGCCGCCCGCCGGCTGAGCGACCTGTCCGGCGCCACCCGGGCGGTGCTCGCGGCCAGCCTGGCCGGGGCGCTGTGCACGCTCGTGATCGCCTTCGGCACCGGCGCGGTCGCGTTCTCGGTCCGGTACGTCGTCGCGCTCAGCGGGATCACCCTCGGCGGCACGATGACCGCCTGCACGCTGGCCGGCCGGCACCTGCTGTCCGGCATCCGGACCCGCCGGGAGGAGGTCGAGGGCTGGCTCGCGCTCGGCGCCAGTCCGCGGCAGGCGGTGCAGGACATCGCCCGGACCGCCGCCGGCGAGGCGCTGCTGCCCGCGATCGACCAGACCCGCACGGTCGGTCTGGTCACGCTGCCGGGTGCGTTCGTCGGGGCGCTGTTCGGCGGCGCCTCGCCGGGGAACGCGGCCCGGTTCCAGCTGGTCGTGCTGGTCGGGCTGCTGGCCGCGGAGGGCGTGGCCGCGGTCACCCTGACCTGGCTGCTCGGCGCGCCGAGCCCGCTCCCGCTGGCCCCGGTCGAGGCGGCGCCGGCGCCGGCGCCCCGCACGCTGCGGCTCCCCCGCCCACGCCCGGTCGGGCAGGCGCGGGCGCTGCGGCTGTCCCGCCGGCGCGGGGTCGGCTGACGCGACGTCAGTGCCTGCCCGCGCGATGGCCGGCGTCACCCGCGTCGCGCTTCAGCGGTCGTCCTCGCGTAGCTGTGCGCGGGCTGTACCAGCCGAGGGGGTCCCGGCCGGGACCCCCTCGGGACGATGATCAACCCCCCTCTCTCGACGTACCGCGACGACCGCTGACGACCGGAGGACTGTCCGGCGGCGAACGCTCCCGCGCGGGGCAGGCGCCCACCGACCGCCCCGGCAGCAGGGCCCGGTCCGGCCAACCGGTCCCGGCCGGCGGCACCGGCGCGGCGACCGGTCGGCTGGGTCGCTCCGGCGCCGCCGGTGGTTCGTCTTCGTCCCAGCCCGCGTCCACGATCGCGTCGAACTCGGCCCGCAGCCAGTCGGGGTCGGCGTACACGACGGCGAGGAACTCGTCCCGCCCGGTCCCGGTCTCGGCGAGCATCACGGCAGCTCCGGCCTGGTTCGCGACGCCGTCAGGCGTCGATCTGGCGGAAGGCCTTGTCGGCGGCGCTGGCGACCTCGATACGGCGCGGCTTCGCCTGCTCCGCGACCGGGATGCGCAAGATCAGGACGCCCGCCTCGTACGACGCGGCGACCTTCTCGGTGTCCAGGGTGTCGCCGAGGAACAGCTGGCGGGAGAACACGCCGAGCGGGCGCTCGGCGACCTGCATCTCCACGTCCTGCCCGACCGGGTTGGGCCGCCGCTCGGCCCGGACGGTGAGCACGTTGCGCTCGATGTTGAGCTCGATGGCCTCGGGATCGACGCCGGGAAGGTCGAAGGCGACCACGAAGTCGTTGCCGGACCGGTAGGCGTCCATCGGCATCGCCGAGGGACGCGTCCACGTGCCGGAGTTACCGAAGAACTGCTGGGCGACCCGGTCGAAGTCCCGGAACGGATCTGTGCGCATCAACATCGCTCGGTCCTCCTTTGCTCTGTTCGCAGCCCGTCAACGCGCACCACAGTGATAGCATGTCGTCGTAAGGACGACAAGAGGTTGGGTCACTGAAAGGACGACAGTTTGAAACCAGATCCTCCCACGGCCGCAGCGCTCGCGCTGATCTCGGTCGTCGTGGCCGCCGCCGGCGACCCGGACGGCGCCGCGCCCGACGGCGGCGAGCTGGTCGCCGCGCTGACCGCACTGCGGGAGCTGCGCGACGAGCTGGCCTCGTGGGAGCCGGTGCTGATCTCCGCCGCCCGCTCGGCCGGCGTGAGCTGGGCCGACCTGGCCCCGGCGGTCGGCGTGAGCAGCCGGCAGGCGGCCGAGCGGCGGTTCCTCCGGCTGCAGCCGTCCGGCGCCCGGGACGGCCGGACCGGTGAGGAGCGGGTCCGGGACGAGCGCGACCGCCGGGCCGGCGACCGGGCCGTGGCCGCCTGGGCCCGGCGCAACTCGGGGGAGCTGCGCCGGCTGGCCGGCCGGGTCAGCGCGATCGAGGGCCTGCCGGCCGCGGCGCAGCGCGACATCGACGTCGTGCAGGATGCGCTCGGTGGCGACGACGCCGCGGCACTCGTCGACCCGCTGGCCGCGGCCGGCACCCACCTCGCCGGTGCCGACGCCCACCTGGCCGAGCTGGTCAGGAGCGTCACCGACCGGGTCGACCGGGTGCGCCGGGACATGCACACCCAGCGCGCGACCGACTCCGATTCGTGAGCCGCCTCACGCGGTTAGGAGAGCGCCGGACGGATACCCTCGCCGGAGTCGCTCGGGCGGCCCGTCGGCAGGGCCCGCATATCGGGAACAAACGTCGAAATCGAGGCAGCACATGAAGCGGGATGACACCCTGGATCGTCCAGAGGGTCCGGACGCCCTTGCTGGGCTGGCCCGCCAACTCATCGACGAGTTCTCCGCCGTGGGCGGGCGGCTGAGCAGCTACTCGGATCTGGACGAGGTGCTGACCGATCTGTCCCACGCCTGCCTTCGGCTGGTCCCGCACGCCGAGCACGCCTCGGCCAGCCGGCGCGCGCGCGACGGCTTCGTGACGGTCGGCGCCACCAGCGACGTCCCGCCGCGGGTCGACCGGATCCAGTACGAGCTCGGGCACGGCCCCTGCGTGGACGCGATCCTCACCGACAACCTGTTCAACGCGGCCGACCTGCGTACCGACCCGCGCTGGCCGGAGTTCGGCCGGCGGGCCGCCGAGGACGGGATCCTCAGCATGCTGTCGTTCCGGCTGTTCTTCGAGGACACCGGCGCGGCCGACCTGATGGCCGCGCTCAACCTCTACGCGACCAAGCCGGAGGCGTTCGACGAGGTCGACGAGACGATGCTCGGCCTCGTCGCCACGCACGGCGCGCTCGCGATCTCCGCGGCCCAGCAGCGCCGGCGGGCCGACGGCGTGACCGCGGCACTGCAGTCCAACCGCGACATCGGCGCGGCGCTCGGCGTGCTGATGACCCGGCTGCTGGTGACCCGGGAGCAAGCGTTCGACCTGATGCGGATCGCCAGCCAGCGGACCAACCGCAAGCTGCGCGACATCGCCGAAGAGGTGCTGGAGACCGGCACGCTGGCCCTCCTGGACAAGCCGCGCCGACCCGAGCGCACTCCCGACTGACCCACCAGCCGCGTCCGGTCGGACGGCAGTGCGGATCGGCCGGACGGCAGTGCGGATCGGCCGGACGGCAGTGCGGATCGGCCGGACGGCAGTGCGGATCGGCCGGACGGCAGTGCGGA
>Ga0068856_100004907_pt1 | contig 13238 bp, 14 predicted proteins | sample KBSCornC62_FD_66595 | JGI IMG/M metagenome (GOLD analysis project Ga0068856, IMG submission 66595) | Corn rhizosphere microbial communities from Kellogg Biological Station, Michigan, USA - KBS Corn C6-2 | ecosystem: Host-associated > Plants > Roots > Rhizosphere > Soil ...
GGAATCGCCGGTACTGCGACGCCGATACACGCAACGGCGTGGAGCTGATTCGCCAGCGCCGGACCGCACGCTGCGAGCGTGGATATTCCTGGGATTACGATGCGCGCGGTGTTTGGGTAGACCATGGCTGCCAGGCGGAATTCCGGCTTCGCTAATTGCAGCCCTCATCACCAATTAACGCCTTTTGGCTCTGCGCGCTGTGTGTCGTCGCCGCAGCGCAGCAGCCGCCACCATCCTTCAAGGACGTTCACGTCGACAAAAAACCGGGCCAGACCACCGGCCACGCGCTGGTAACCATTAACGGCAAGGTCCGCCGGATCGCCACGAACGCATTGCAAGCATGGCCGATTGTGAATGGGCAGGATGCGCTGGTGCTTTGGCTCGATAATAAAGCGCCTGCGGCCCAATATCGGCTGCGCTTTGTCGAAGGCGCTACGAGGAAACGCCGTGAATTGGGAGCCGTGCCATTCTCCTCGGCCAAACTCATCGAGCAGCAGCACAATGGCGATTGGGTGTTCGCGCTTGCCAGTCAGGAGGCGACAGGCCCCGTGCTCATCGTGGCCGATACGGAAGCCATTCATGGAGAGATTCGCGGCGCCACCGATCCGAAATTTGAATCCGGCGCACTGGCGTACAAAGATGCGGCAAGCGGAGAAAGTAAGCAAGTTCCGCTCGATGCGATCCTCGGCGCCGACATGCGCGAAATCTACCGGTTTCGCGAGTCTCAATTCCTTCAGTTCAATCGGGATGGAACAGCCGTGGTGGAGGAACAAAATGGGCAGTTTCAAACCGGCACCTGGCGGACCGACGGAATCGACATGACATTCGTTCCCAAGGCCGGCTCCAGTGTCAGATTTCCGCGCCACGAATTGCTTCGCACCGAGGGCGTGGCGGCGGGAACGCGCCTGGACGTGCGTTTATTACATCCGCTCGACTCGAGAACGGTCAAGGAAGGCGATCCCGTGCGCACAGTGCTGATTACACCGGCTTCCGCAGATGGACGTATTTTCATTCCCCAAGGCTCGGAGTTCAGCGGCACGATCGTCAAAGCACATGGCGTAGGCTGGGGCGTACGCCATGAGTCTGCCGCGTTGACCTTGGATTTAAACGAGGCCAAACTACCGGATGGACGATCACTGAAGATCCACACTCGCGTGCATCAGGTGGAGAATTCCCGCGAGAGCGTGGATGCAAATGGAACGATCCGGGGCATCCGCTCAACCGGGACACTCGGGCATTCGGCGGAAAGCAAGATTTCCTCGGTAGCGGCAGTCGACCCGGTCGCGTACCTGTTCACTTCCGTATCGGCGACGTCCGTTCTCGGGTTCGCCGAACCGGAGATTCTATATCCGGCAGGGACAGAGATGGATATAGACTTTACTTCGCCGCTGATTACTTCGCAAGTCTATCCGGCCAAAGTACCGCCCTTGACACGCCGCCCCGGCGAAGAAGACCTGAGCGGATTTGTGCGAAGAGTTCCGTTTCGCACTATGACGAAGGGCTCCAATAAGCCATCCGATCTCACGAATCTGCTCTTCATCGGTTCGCCCGATGGCTTACGGCGCGCCTTCGAGGCCGCCGGCTGGGTGCCCACGGACAATTTAAACGCCAGCAGCACGTTCCAGACACTGAAGACTGTGAGTGGGAACGAGACTTATCGCGAAGCTCCGATGTCTACACTGCTGCTGGATGAAAGGGCTCCGATTTTGAATTTGTCGAAGACCACCAACACCTTCTCCTCGCGCCACCATCTTCGGATTTTCGATCCGGCGCTACGCTACGGAGGCGCAACGGCGTTGACTTCGTCTTCTACGCAGGATATCGGTATCGCGTTCTCCCGCAAGCAGAAGACATTCATTCACGTGATTGACGAGTACATCGACAATGAACGCTCGAAAGTGGTCAACGATCTCGAGTACACAGGCTGCGTGGATGCTATGAGCTTGGTGCCCCGTCCGTGGGTGCCGCAGGACGCGTACAACTCGACGGGTGACAGGCTGCTCACCGACGGAGCGACTGCGGTGCTGCGCATCAACGACTGCACCCATCCGAGAACCTCACCGAAAGACGAGCCGTCTCAGCCGCCGAGAGTGCAACGGATAGCGCGGGACACCATGCTGGTGTTGCGTAACGATGTATGGCGAGGGAATTTGGTGTATCAAGGCATCGCCGGCTCGATAAAGCTGCGCAGCTATATGAAAACCAAAGATGAGCTGAAGCCGGACGCCGGCAACTGGCGCAAGAACGATCTTTCCGGTACGGAATACGAGGGCGCAAATGTTATCGATTTCGATGAACAATCTTCCGTTCAAACGGGGGAGCACGGCGGCCCGCCGGCTGCCGAACCGCCGCCGGAGCCGTCGCATCGCTGGGATCCGCCGCGCTACGAAATCGGCTTACAGGGTGGCTACCTCAGATATCCAACCGTCCGAACCGACGTGTTAGGAATTCTCGCGAACCCCCAAAATCCGGCCGACGATTTTTTCGCCGTGACTCTAGGCGACGAGGTCGAAGGCGGCTGGACAGCGGGGATAACGTTGACCTCGAACACCTGGCGCTGGATCTCGAACGAGTTCAGTTATCAGTATCAGCGCGGCAAATACGAAATAGCATTGGGTGTCCTCACAAACGAGAACGAAGATCCGGAGATCAATACCGAGCGGGTGGGTCTCGTAACGAGGCAATTCGAATATAACCTGTTGGTCCATCTCCGCCCTCCCGAATCGCGTTGGCGGCCCTACTTCGCCGTGGGTCCGGTGCTTCAACTCATCTCATTGGCGGACGCCCCGATCAAAAAGCCGGACGGGCCGTTCAAGTTAGGCGCCGGAAATATAGGAATTTTGAAGGCGGCCTTCGATTTTGGGAGCACTCCCCCGCTGGAAGGTGGCGGAATCTTCCAACTCGGGATTCAGTACGGGGCCGGCATTAAGTTCCGAGTACATCCGCGTATCACCGTAAGGGCAGACTTCCGCGAAACGTTAAGCAAGAACCCCGAGTTCATCCGCGACAGCTACACAGACGAGTTCTTCTTCGATGAAAACTACGATGTCGATTTCCAGCATATCCGGCCTGAAGCGAAGTTCCGGCAGCAGCGGTTTACGCTAGGAGTGGCCTTCACGTTCTAGTGGCAGTCGAAAATCGCGCCTGAGTACGCTATATTCAATAGACTCCTATACCTATGGCGCGGCCCGAGAACGGCAAGTTGGAGAAAGTGCAGGCGACACTCGATTCGGTGCTCGAAAGCGTCGACAAGGCGGAGGAGTTCGTCATCCAGGAAGCGGGCAAAGCAGGCTTCGACGAGGACGAGCAACATCAGATCGGCATGGCAGTGCGCGAATGCACCGTCAACGCGGTAGTGCATGGCAACCGGTACAGTAAGACCAAAAAGGTGCATCTCGATATTGAGCGCTCGAGCTCGGCGTTGACAGTGACCATCGGGGATGAAGGCGAGGGTTTCGATCTGAGTTCCCTTCCCGATCCCCTGGCGCCCGAGAATCTGCTGCGGCAATCCGGGCGCGGCCTTTTGCTGATCCGGACGTTTATGGACGATTTTGATTTGCATCCGCGGCCCGGAGGAGGCACGGAAGTGCGCTTAGTCAAACATTTGGCGAAATCTTGAATTTATCCACAGGTATCCCAACCCATATGAGGAGGCAGAAATGAGTGCTAAATTGACCTCTCGCCAAGTCGGCGATGTCACCGTAATCGACGCGGCTGGACGTATCACCTTGGGTGACGGCGCCAGCTCTTTCCGCGATACTATCCGCGATTTAGCGGCTAAAGGGAACAAAAAGTTGCTGCTGAACCTGGCGGACGTGTCCTATATAGATAGCTCCGGCATCGGCGAAATGGTCTCCGGATTCACCACTGTTACGAATAACGGCGGCCAACTGAAACTGCTGGGCTTGTCCAAGCGGGTGAAGGATTTGCTGCAGATCACCAAGCTCTATACCGTTTTCGAAGTGTTTGACGACGAAACGACGGCGATCCGCAGCTTTCACTAATCGGTGGGCTGCCGGCCGGCTCACTAGTACTATTGCTCCCTCTGGAAGGACTAGGGTGGGGTGAGATTAGTCTGACCTGGTCAGCACATGTATAGCAGCGATACGCCTCTTTACAGTGCCTATGTCAGTCTCCGCCACCCAAAGCGCCTTCATTCCATATTTGGAACACCGGCCGGTCGATGTTTTGCTCGCTGACGAGTTGACACTTGTCCGCGCGGGTTTGGCCGCCCTTTGTAACGCAATCGGGGGCTATCGTGTGGTGGCCCAGGTTGGCTCGGCGGGCGCGGCGCTAGAGGAGATCCAACGGCTGCGGCCGAAATTAGCGCTGTTGGACTTGGGTTTGCCCGATCTTGCCACCACGCAAGTGATCCGCACGGTACGGGACCTGCAAATAGGTACGCGCTGCGCGGTATTTTCCACGCGCAAGGACCGGAAAACTGTCCTGGAAGTGCTGCGCAACGGCGCTTGCGGGTATGTACTGAAAAGTTCCACTCCCGAACAGATGGCCGAAGCGTTAACGCAGTTCGCGCGAGGCGGAATTTACGTATCTCCTCAAGTGGAGGTCATGTCGGTTTTCCGAGAGAAATCCGGCCGGCTTCAACTGAGCGATCCGTTGGACACGCTGAGCAGCCGCGAATTTCAGGTATTTTCTTTGTTGGTGGAAGGCGTGCGAGCCAAAGAAATCGCTCTGCGTCTGTCACTCAGCCCCAAAACGGTGGATACGTATCGCTCGAGTCTGATGCGCAAGCTGGATATCCACGACGTTGCGGGTCTGGTTAAGTTCGCCATAAGACGGGACTTAGCCGATCTGCAGGTGTGAGCGCCGCAGTCCTCTGCGTGGCGGTCTCCCTTATGCTACGCTACAGGTTGTTTTCCAAAGAAAGTAGTGGTGCGCCTTGACGCGGCATGAATTAAAAGCGCAGCTTGAGCACGATCAGTTTACAGACGCCGTTTCTGGCGCTATCGCTTATGCGAGTTCCCACCGCCAGGTTGTTGTCCGTTGGATAGTAATCGGTGGAGTTGTGCTGCTGCTTGCGATTGGCGCGTATTGGTATTACGCGCATCAGAAGTCGGTTCGGCAGCAGGATCTAACTGCGGCGCTCGGCGTTGTGGATACGCCGGTGGGTCCGGCGAACGAATACGGCAAAACGTTCCCCACCGAGGACGCCAAGCGGAAGGCGGCGCTTCAAGCGCTCTCCGGAGTGGTGAGCAAGTATCCAGGCAGCCGGGCTGGCTTGATCGCCCAATATTATCGGGGCACTCTCGAAGCACGAGCCGGCAACGTCAAATCGGCGGAAACGGACCTGCGAACCGTGGCCAATTCCGATAGCGAAGTAGCTCCATTGGCGCGCATTGCGCTGGCTCAGGTGTACCTCAGCGAGAAGAAGACAGCCGAAGCACAAAGCTTGCTGCGAGAGATCATCCGTTCACCAACCAGCCTGGTCTCCAAAGCGCAGGCGCAGATTCTGCTGGCGAAGGCGGATGAGACAGTGAATCCCGTAGAGTCGAAGAACATTCTGAAATCCATTGACAAATCCGACCAGGGGCGACCTGCCGTCTCACGAGCAGCCGATCAGCTCTCCTCTCAGCTCGCAAAATAGCTCCAGCGCCAGTATGCTGGCCCGGCTACGTTTAGATGCACGCTGCCTGCGCGGACGCCGCTACCCGGAAGCTCCTCACCCGTATCGCAACGATTTACAGCGGGACCGCGATCGTATCATTCACTCACGCGCCTTCCGTCGATTGGAAGGAAAGACGCAAGTGTTCACGGCGGGCCTTTCGGATCATTTCCGTAACCGGCTGACGCATTCGATCGAAGTTTCGCAAGTGGCCCGTACGGTCGCGGTCACGCTGGGGCTCAACGAAGAATTTACTGAGACGCTGGCGCTCGCCCATGATCTGGGTCATCCCCCCTTCGGGCATGTCGGCGAGAAGGAGCTCGACCGTAAGATGCGGGACTTCGGCAGCTGCTTTGAACATAACCGCCATGCACTACGCATCGTCGATCACCTGGAGCACCGATACGCGCGGTTTGACGGGCTGAATCTGACGTTCGAAGTGCGCGAAGGAATCGTCAAACATTCTCGCGAAATCGAAAGTCCGGCCGATCCCGACATGGCGGAATTTCTTCCCGGCAAGCGGCCGCCGCTGGAAGCACAGCTGCTCGACCTAGCGGATGAGATCGCCTATAACACCGCCGATCTCGACGATTCTTTTTTCGCCGAGCTGTTTCCGGTAGAAGAATTGGCGCGCGTCATTCCGGTATTTGGCGAGCTGGCCGAACAAGTGGACACCCAATTCCCCGGCGCACCTGGCCCGGTGCGGTTTTGGGAAGTTCAGCGGCAGATCATGAACTTTCTCATTGGCGGCTTGATCGATGGCACGCTCCGGGCTGCGGAAGCGGCAGGCGTCGAGACTGTGGAGGACGTACGCGGCCTCGACTACCGCCTGGCCCGGTTTACGCCAGAGGCCGCCGAAATCAACCGCCAGTTGAAGGGCATGCTGGTGAGCCACGTTTATGCGGACGTGCAGTTGATGGAAGATCGCGGAGCGTATGTAGTCAAACTGGGCAATTTGTTTGATTATTTAATCGAGCATCCGGAGCGGATGTCGGCCGGTTATCGTGAGCATCTGGAAAGCACGCCGATTCATCGAGTCGTCTGCGACTATATTGCCGGCATGACGGACAAGTACTTCGAGCGGATTTACAACAAGCTATTCGAATGACTATTCGCGTGCGATAGCGCTCGAAAGTTCCGCCGAACGAACTAAATAGTTCTTTTCGAGCTGGCGGCAGATCTCACTGGCAACGCGCTCTGGCGTTTCTTCTTCCTCCAATTCGACTTCTACTTTGATGTACAGATCAATTCGCTTCATTGGCCGTGATCCGATAATACTTCTAGCCCATGTCTGAGACGATCCTATGCAAAATATGCGGCAAACGGCGCGCCCGGCGGCATTGTCCCGCTGTGCATGGCGATATTTGCGCCATTTGCTGCGGCACCGAACGCGAGGTATCGCTCTCCTGCCCGCTCGAGTGCGAGTATTTGCAGGAGGCTCACCGGCGCGAAAAACCTACGCCGATCGATGTGGAGCAACTGCCGGACTCCGACGTTGCGGTAACGGAGGAATTCCTGCGCGACCACGAAGAGCTTCTGCTCTTTTGCATGGTTTCCGTCGTCGAAGCCGCCTTGCGTACCAGTTCGGCGACCGATGCGGACGCTCTCGAAGCTCTGGACGCGTTAATCAAAACCTATCGCACCACGGAGTCGGGGTTGCTGTACGAAACGCGGCCGGTGAACACGATCGCCGCCGCCGTGCAGCGCGCCTTCTCGACGTCGCTCGAGGATTATCAAAAACTCAGAGCCGAGCGAGAAAACCTTTCCTACCGGAACGCTGAACTTCTGGGCGTTCTGGTGTTCCTGCGGCGCCTTGGCCAGCGCAACCAGAACGGCCGCCCGCGCGGCCGTATGTATCTGGATTTGCTCAGACAAATGACGCCGGCAACGGCCCGCGACGAAGGCGTCCCCGGCATCATCGTATAAATAGAGTAAAAGAGAGAGAAGTTTCTGAAAGCGAAGTTGCTGGGTTGGAAAGAATTGGCGCCCGAGGTGCATCACTTCGACTTTGAAGTGCCCGGATGCCAGGAATTGGCCTTCACGCCAGGCCAGTTTGTCTCCGTACTGGAAAAGGCGAACGGCAAAGAGATTACTCGTGCCTACTCAATCGCCTCCCCGCGCGGCGGAAACCAGTTCGCTCTCTGTTTGAATCGCGTTCCGGACGGCTTACTCTCCTCCTACCTGTTTACACTCCATCCCGGCGAGGAAGTGGAAATGCACGAGCCGCTCGGCTACTTTACGCTGCGGCATCCGGAGCGGCACGCGCTGTTCGTGGCGACTGGAACAGGCATTGCGCCGTTCCGCTCGATGCTGCTCGATCATCTTCCGAGAACGCAGCCGAAGATCACACTACTGTTCGGCACGCGCTATGAGCACAGTTTGTTATATCGGGAAGACATGGAGCGGCTGGAGAAAGAATTCCCGAGTTTCCGATTCTTACCGACTCTCACTTGCCCCGGCGAATCCTGGAAAGGCCGGACGGGACGTGTCCAGCAACATCTCGACGAGGCTTTGGCCTTGCGCAGTCCGGAAGATATGGGCGACCTGGACGTCTATGTGTGCGGCTTGAAAGAAATGGTTGACGATGTGCGGCAGGAACTCAAGCAGCGCGGATTCGACCGCCAGCAGATCATTTTCGAAAAATACGATTAATCCTAAGCCGCCGCGACAGCTTCACACGGCCACACGTGTAGTCTGTGTCTGCGGATAGAATTCTTTCGTTTGTTCGAGGTTCGCCAACGTAATCCCGGGCAGTTTGGCAGAGGCCGTCCCGGCCGCCACTCCCCAGCGCAGCGCTTCGCTAAAGGCATCGCCGCGCGCGAGCGACCAGACCATGGCCGCCGCCATGGCATCTCCAGCCCCGATCGGGCATACGGCGTCTATCGGCGGAGGAAGCACCTCCAGAATGCCTTCCGTGGCGCTAGCCGCAATACAGCCGCGCGCGCCGAGAGAAAGCACCACCGATTTGGGCCCCAGTGCCTTGATCCTTCGAACGGCATCGATGAGCTGCGAGCGTGTAATCAGCGCTGCGTTTAACAATCGCTCCGCTTCGGACTGATTGGGCTTGACAATCGTCGGATGCCCTTCAAGGCCATGTAGCAGCGGATCTCCGTCCGTATCGAGCAAGGTTTCGACTTTGTGCTTGTTCGCTAAGTTGAGAAGCTTCGTATAAAAATGGATATCCATTCCCGGCGGAAGACTGCCGCATAGCATCAGCCAGGATGAGCCCGGCAGCCACTTCTCGGTTGCCTCCATGATGCGTCGCTGCTCGAAAGCGGTCAAAGCAGGGCCACGCTCATTCAACTTAATTGACAAGCCCTGGCGGTCTGAAATGGTCAGGTTCGTACGGATTTCACTGCGAATCTTGACAATTTCTTTGTCGAACGTGTCGTGCTGCAACTGCTCTTCAAACCGGCGCCCGATTTCACGGCCGGCTGTAGTAATTGCCACGACTTGCGCGCCGAGACTGGTCAGCACGCGCGCCGCATTAATGCCCCGGCCGCCCGCCGCCTCGGTAGTCGATTCAATGTAGCCGCGATCTTCGAAAACCAGACGGTCAACCGACACAATCCGGTCCAGCGCGGGATTTACCGTGAGCGTAAGAATCGGTTTGTTCATCAAGACGGACGGCCGTTCCGCGCCTGCATCCGTGCGGCCAGCATGCCGCCAAAAGCTGCCGAAATCGTCAGAATAAAGAACCAGGGAATCAGGCTCAACATCAGTTTTCGGGGATCGTCTAAAACTTTAGCGAACTCCGGCATCTTGGTACTGAAAGCCTTGAGTATTTCTTGACCCTCTGGCGAGCTTAAGGAAATGACGGTCACAATGACGCATAACGCCACCATGAGAAACAGCCAGAAGCCGGTCATCACGCCGAGCTTTGCGCCAATAGACGGCGTAAGAGGCTCGGCCGCGACGTTCTTATAGAATTTGGTCGCCGCAAAACCTGCGCCGCACAATACAAGCGGCACCAGCAACGGGGCCACGACAGAAGCCACAGATAAGCCGACCAGCGAGCACGCCGCCACGGCTCCCGTAATACCGACGGCTCGCAAATTGCCGAAGCCGATGCGGCCCGGAGGAACGAGTGCCCGGACCGGCGGCGGAGGAACCCGAGTCCCTTCCTCCCGTTGCTCGCTCAGCCGCGCAATGTCTTCTTCATACTGCGGCTTCCCACATTTGTGACAAAAACGGGCGTCATCCGGCAGCAGGGCGCCACAACTACAACGCGGTTGCACAAGTCCATGGTACTGCGTGCAGCCCTTTTCAATCTGCTTGCCCTCGCTAAGATGACTGGTGAGCCTCAATGCCCAAACCGAACCTGCTGGTTGTCTCTCCACGCGACCACTACGCCCTTCGCAATCTCGCGCAAGTCAAAGAATTAGCTGATACTTCGATTAGCAATGATGAAGACGAACTCCAGCATCTCGGCAAAGACGCCGATATTCTTTTGCACACCAGCCTGACCGGCAAAACGGTCGCTTTCGCCAAAGTCTGGCCGCATACGAGGAAGGTGAAATGGGTGCACTCGCTTTCGGCAGGCGTGGAAAAGGTACTGATTCCCGCTTTCCGCGAAAGTCCGGTGCCGCTGACGAACGCGCGCGGGGTGTTCAAGCGCTCCCTCGCCGAATTCGCGCTGTTGGGCATGCTGTATTTCAGCAAGCGCGTGCGCCGCTTGGTGGAGAGCCAACGGGCGCACAAATGGGACGATTTTTCGACCGAATTTATCGAGAACAAGATCATGGGAATCGTGGGTTTCGGCGAGATTGGGCGCGAGTGCGCGCTGCTGGCCAAACCGCTGGGCGTAAAGATTTACGCCGTGCGCCGGAACCCGTCGCGCTCGGCGAACGATCCGCTGCTCGATAAGATTTTTGCGCCGGACGAATTGCCTAAGATGCTGGCCGAAACGGACGTACTGGTCGCGGCCGCGCCATTAACGCCCGAAACCAAACACATGTTGGGGGAGAGCGCGTTTGGCGCGATGAAGCCGTCGGCAATCGTCATCAACGTGGGGCGCGGCCCCGTGATTGACGAAGCCGCCTTGGTTCGCGCTTTGGCGGAAAAACGGCTGGGGGGCGCCGCGTTGGATGTTTTCGAGACGGAACCGCTGGCAGCCGATAGCCCGCTCTGGGACATGGAGAATGTCCTCATCTCGCCGCATTGCACGGACCGCACCGTGAATCCGGATTGGCTCGATTTGAGCATGCAGTGTTTTATCGATAATTTCCAGCGGTATCTGAAAGGTCAACCGCTGGAGAACGTGGTTGACAAGAAAGCCGGCTATTGATGGAGATTTCGCTCGCCGATATCGAGTCTGCCCGTATTCGCATTCAAGCGCTGGCGCAAAGAACGCCCGTGGCGCACTCGCGGCTGTTCGACGCAGCATCCGGGACGGAAGTCTATTTCAAGTGCGAAAACCTGCAACGCGGCGGGGCTTTCAAAATTCGCGGAGCTCTTAATTTTCTGATGTCGCTCGAGCCGGCGGAGCGGAAGCGCGGCGTGGTCACGTATTCCTCGGGAAACCATGCGCAGGCTGTGGCTATGGCCGCGGCGCATCTGGGAGCCACGGCAACCATTGTGATGCCCACCGACGCGCCCAAAGCCAAGCTCGCTTCCACTCAGGCTTACCATCCGAAAATCGTTTTCTTCGACCGCGCGCGCGAGGATCGCGAGGCGATTGCAGGCCGCATCGCAAACGAAACAGGGGCGGTGATTCTGCCTTCCTACGATCACCCGTGGATTATTGCCGGCCAGGGGACCGCCGCACTGGAATTGCTGGAAGAGAAGCCGGATCTGGATGCCATCGTCACGCCTCTGGGAGGAGGCGGCTTACTCTCTGGAACTTTGATCGCCGCCAAAGCGCTGCGGCCTGACATCAAAATCTACGGCATCGAACCGGAGTTGGCCGACGATTGGTATCGATCGCTTGAAGCAGGTGAACGCATCGCTATCGCGCCTCCGGCTACGATTGCCGATGGGCTGCGGACGCCGGTCCCGGGCGAGATTACATTTCCGATTGTGCGCGCGCTTGCGGACGGTGTTGTTCGGGTATCGGAAGAAGAAATCAAGGCCTCCGTACGATTCATCCTCTCGCGCATGAAATTGCTCACTGAACCCAGCGGAGCCGTTGCCGCCGCCGCGCTGCTGTATAAAAAACTCCCGGCAAATTTCAAGTCGGTAGGCGTCGTCCTTTCCGGGGGCAACGTCGATCTCGACGCATTGGCTCAAATCTGTGCCTGAAAATCCTTGGAAGATGAAATCGAGCCGCATCGCTTACGGCAATGCCTGGATTCGCGTGCGCGAGGATGAAGTTATACGGCCGGATGGCGGCGCGGGTCTATATGGAGTCGTCGAAATTCGTCCCTCGGTCGGCATTGTCGCCATGAACGAGCGCGATGAAATTGTGCTCGCCGGCCAATGGCGGTACGCACTGCGGCGTTATTCCTGGGAAATTCCACGCGGCGGCTCCAATCCCGGCGAAACCGATATGCGGAAAGTGGCGGAACGCGAATTGGCCGAAGAAGTGGGACTGAAGGCGGCGGAATGGCGGCTTTTGGGCCCAGTGGATGTATGCAACGGCGTGACGGACGATGTGCAGACTCTGTTTTGGGCGAGCAAACTGACGCGCGTGAGGAGAGCTCCCGATCCGGAAGAAGAAATCGCAGTAGCATGGAAGCCGTTTCAAGAGGCGTTAGCGATGGCGATGGATGGAAGAATTACCGAGGTCTGCAGCGTCGCGGCGATCCTTCGCGTGGCCTGGTTGAGACAGCATGGTTGAGACGGGATGTTGAGACGCAATGAATAAAGGTTTCGGCCGCTTTGCCTGGGCGGTGCTCGCCTATAACCTGCCCGTGATTCTGTGGGGCGCCTATGTTCGTGTATCGTTTTCGGGCGATGGCTGCGGAGCCCATTGGCCCACTTGCAACGGGCAGGTGCTACCCGGCCAAATGACTACTCCCACGCTGATCGAGTTCACGCATCGCATGATGACCACGGTCGATACGGTAGCGGTGGTTGGGTTGTGTATTTGGGCGTTTCTCGCTTTTCCGAAACGCCATGAAACGCGCCGCTATGCGGTGCTGTCCTTGGTGTTTCTGCTGATAGAAGCAGTTTTGGGAGCGGGCCTGGTTCTGCTGCGGCACGTGGCGCGGGATGCTTCTGCCGGACGCGCCTGGTACTTGTCAGCGCATCTGGTCAACACGATGCTGCTGCTTGCCGCCTTGACGGCGACCGCCTGGCTGGGGACCAGAGGCGCCGCACAGTTTCGTATGGCGCGCCCACCGCGTCCGATTTGGGGCGCGCTGGTTGTGACTGTAATTGTCAGCATCACGGGCGCCGTGGCGGCGCTCGGAGATACTCTGTTTCCTGCAGCATCCCTCGCGGAAGGAATGCGGCGCGATTTCTCCAGCGCCTCGAGTGTGCTGCTGCGCCTACGCCTGGTGCATCCTGTCATTGCCATCCTGGGCGCGGCCTACCTGGTTTGGGCGGCGGTGGCGATGCTGCGAGGCAAACTAGAGGGCGAGGCGTTACGCACCGCCGGTGCGCGAGTCATTGCGCTCACGCTATTCCAGCTCGTTCTTGGGGCGCTGAACCTTTCCCTGCTCGCGCCCGTTTG
>Ga0068856_100004908_pt1 | contig 13238 bp, 7 predicted proteins | sample KBSCornC62_FD_66595 | JGI IMG/M metagenome (GOLD analysis project Ga0068856, IMG submission 66595) | Corn rhizosphere microbial communities from Kellogg Biological Station, Michigan, USA - KBS Corn C6-2 | ecosystem: Host-associated > Plants > Roots > Rhizosphere > Soil ...
GTTTCAGCGCCGCCGATGTGAAATGGTGCGAATGTGCGCGGGCGTAGAGTGCCCTTGCGTGCAGTGGGTCCGCCCTACTTGATATCGATTGATCTACCTTGAAACGCAGCTAGTTTTCGGCTCGGAGACACGTCTGCCCCGGTACGTGATTCGCGCATGGCAATGCCGGGATTTTCGTTCCGGCCTACCCGGCAGGTTTGCGGCAATAAAAAAGCGGCGCTTTAGAGCGCCGCCTTTTTAGAACATCCCGGTTGTGCCGGACGCGTCAGCCCACGGCCACCGCTTTAGCAGACACACCCGCCAACATGCTGGCGATGCCGCTGCCCGCTTCGCGGCCGTCATACACCGCACGCACTACCAGATCCGCGCCGCGCACGTTGTCGCCACCAGCGAAGATCTTTGGATGGCTGGTCTGCTGCGGCAGTCGTCCTTGTGCGCCGGTGATCACTTTGCCGGACGGCGCCAGCTCCACGCCGTGCGCATGCAGCCAGTTCGGTGGGCTGGGCAAGAAGCCGAACGACTGGATCACAACGTCCGCCGGAATATCCGATTCGGTGCCGGGCACGTTCTGCGGACGCGGGCGTCCATCGCCCGAATCGACCAGTTGCGTTTCCACCACGCGCACGCCGCGCACGTGGCCCTTGCCGTTGTCGAGAATGGCCACCGGCTGGCGGTGGAACATGAAGGTGACGCCTTCCTCGCGGCTGTAATTCACCTCGCGTGCGGAGCCGGGCATGCTCGCTTCATCGCGTCGGTACACGCAGGTGACGGATGCGGCGCCAAGACGGATCGCGGTGCGGTTGCAATCCATGCCGGTATCGCCGCCGCCGAGCACTACCACGTGCTTGCCGTGGAAGTCGAAGACTGAAGTCGGTTCGTCGCGCAGCAAGCGCTCGGTGTTGGCGATCAGGAACGGCAAGGCATCGTGCACGCCCTGCAATTCGCGTCCGGGCAATTGGCCGTCCACGAACGTGTACGCACCGGTACCGACGAAGATCGCGTCGTATTCTTCGAGCAGCGCGCCAAATTCCACATCGCGCCCCACTTCCTTGCCGAGCAGGAAACGCACACCCATGCCTTCGAGCACTTCGCGGCGGGTGCGCACCACGCCCTTGTCCAGCTTGAACGGCGGGATGCCGAAGGTGAGCAAGCCACCGATCTCGTGCTGGCGATCGTAGACGTCCGCCGCGATGCCTTCGCGACGCAGGCGATCGGCGCATGCCAAGCCCGCGGGGCCAGCGCCAATTATCGCCACGCGATAACCGGTTTCGATCACTTTGGAAAGATCCGGACGCCAGCCTTGCCGCAGCGCTTCGTCCGTCACCCAGCGTTCGATGCTGCCGATGGTCACGGCGCCGAACGCGGTCTGTTCCAGCGTGCACGCGCCTTCGCACAAACGATCCTGCGGACACACGCGGCCGCAGATTTCCGGCAGCGGGTTGGTTTCGTGCATCAGCGTAGCCGCTTCCATGATGCGACCTTGCTGCACCAGCTTCAGCCAGTTCGGGATGTAGTTGTGCACCGGACAGGCGTGCTCGCAATACGGATTGCCGCAATCGATGCAGCGCTCCGCCTGCGAAGCGGCCTGCGGCGACGCGAAGTCGCCACCGATTTCACCGTAGCCCAGCACGCGCACCGCCACCGGGACGGTGCGCGGCGGCTGTCGGGGCAGATCGAGGAATTGGAACAGCTTCGCGCTCATGCCGCCCTCCTGAGTTCTTCGGCCAGCACGGCGAGGCTTGCGGCTTTCGGTTTCACCAGCCAGAACTTGTATTGCAGGCCGCGGAAGTCGCGCAGAATCTGCCGACCCCATTCGCTGCCGGTCAATTCGACGTGGCGGTTAACCAATCTCCGCAGGTGTTGCATGTAGTTTTCCATCCCCTCGGGTGAGATACGCAGGATGTCGACCAGCTCGTGGTTGTAGCAGTCGACGAAATCGCGCTCGAGGTCGAGCACGTAGGCAAAGCCGCCGGTCATGCCGGCGCCGAAGTTGAGCCCGACCTTGCCGAGCACGGCAACCACGCCGCCAGTCATGTATTCGCAGCAGTGATCGCCGGCGCCTTCGACGACGGCGATCGCACCGGAGTTGCGCACGGCGAAGCGCTCGCCCGCGCGGCCGGCGGCGTACAGTTCGCCATCGGTGGCGCCGTACAGGCAGGTGTTGCCGATGATCGAGGCATCCTGGCTGGCGTACGGCGCATCCTCCGGCGGACGCACCACGATGCGACCACCGGCCATGCCTTTGCCGACGCCATCGTTGGCTTCGCCGACCAATTCGATATGCACGCCACCGGCATTCCACGCGCCGAGGCTCTGGCCGGCCGCGCCTTCGAGTTTCAGCTCGATCGGGTTCGCGTCCATGCCATGGTCGCCATGCCGACGCGCGACGTCACCGGACAGGCGCGCACCGATCGCGCGATCGGTGTTCTCGATGCGATAGGCAAACGAGCCACCGCTCTTGTTCGCCACGGCGGCGGCCGTATCGATGGCAATGCGCGAGGCGAGTTCGGCTTCATCACGCATCGGGTTGCGCGGCAAGGTGCAGGCGAATTCGCTGCGCGCACTCAGGCCCGTGCCATCGATGAGCGGCGTGAGGTCGAGCTTGTGCTGCACCGGCGTTACGCCTTCGAGCTGTTCGAGCAGCTCCGTGCGGCCCACGATCTCGCCGAGCGAACGCACGCCGAGCTGTGCAAGATGCGCACGGACGTCTTGCGCGACGAAGGTGAAATAGTTCATCACCATCTCGGGCAGGCCGATGAAGTGGTCCTTGCGCAATACCGGATGCTGCGTGGCCACGCCGGTGGCGCAGTTGTTCAAGTGGCAGATGCGCAGGTACTTGCAGCCCAGCGCCACCATCGGGCCGGTGCCGAAGCCGAAGCTTTCCGCGCCGAGCAGCGCGGCTTTTATCACGTCCAGGCCGGTCTTCAAGCCGCCATCGGTCTGCAGGCGCACGCGGCCGCGCAGATCGTTACGGCGCAAGGTCTGCTGCGTTTCGGCCAGGCCGAGTTCCCACGGTGTGCCGGCATACTTGATCGATGTCAGCGGGCTTGCGCCGGTACCGCCATCGTGGCCGCTGACGGTGATCAGATCCGCGCCCGCCTTTACGACGCCGGCCGCGACCGTGCCGACACCGGCGTGCGAAACGAGCTTCACCGAGATCAGCGCTTCGGGATTCACTTCCTTCAAGTCATGAATCAGCTCGGCGAGATCTTCGATGGAGTAGATATCGTGATGCGGCGGCGGTGAAATCAGGCCGATGCCGGGCTTGGCGTAACGCAGGCGCGCAATGGTGGCGTCCACCTTGTGGCCGGGCAGCTGACCGCCTTCGCCGGGCTTGGCGCCCTGTGCGATCTTGATCTGCAGCACTTCGGCATTCACCAGGTAAGCCGGTGTAACGCCGAAGCGGCCGGAGGCCACCTGCTTGATCTTCGATGCCTTCTCTGTGCCGTAGCGCGCGGGATCTTCGCCACCTTCGCCGGAATTGCTGCGCGCGCCGAGGCGGTTCATCGCGATCGCCAGCGCTTCGTGCGCTTCCGGCGACAGTGCGCCCAGCGACATGCCGGCCGAATCGAAGCGCTTCAGGATGGCGTCGACGGATTCCACGTGATCAAGCGGAATCGGTTCGGCAGCGGGCTTCAGTCCCAGCAGATCGCGCAGCGCGGACGGCGGACGATGGTCGACGTAGTCGGCGTATTCGCGATAATCGCGCGGATTGCCCGTACGCACCGCCTTTTGCAGCGTGGCGATCACGTCCGGGTTGTACATGTGGTACTCGCCGCCATGCACATATTTGTACAGGCCCCCGGCGCGCAGCGATTGCGCCTGGTTCCAGGCTTCCGCCGCGAGCAGGCGCTGTTCGTGTTCCAGATCGGCGAAACCGGCGCCACCGATGCGCGAAGGCGTACCGGGGAAGCACAGCTCCACCACTTCCGGCGCGAGTCCGACGATTTCGAACAGCTGCGCACCACGATAGCCGGCCACGGTGGAGATGCCCATCTTCGACAGGATCTTCAGCAGGCCCTTGCGAATGCCGCGACGATAGCTGCGGCCGATCTCCGCGCGATCGCCTTCGATGTGCCCTTCGCGGCCCAGTTCGAACAAGCTCTGGTACGCCAGCCACGGATAGATCGCAGTGGCACCGTAACCGATCAGGCAGGCGAACTGATGCGGATCGCGCGGCGTCGCGGTCTCCACGATGATGTTGCAGTGGCAGCGCAGGCCTTCATCGATCAAGTGCGCATGCACGGCGCCGGTCGCCAGCAGCGAGTGGATCGGCAGCAGATCGCGCTGCGGATAACGGTCACTGAGGAACACCAGTGCGCAGCCGTCACGCACCGCTTGCGCCACTTCGCGGCACAGCCGGCGCAATGCTTCTTCCAGCCCTTCTTCCGCCGCATACATCAGATCGAAGCGCGGCGCATTGGCGTATTGCGGCATCGCCAGCAGCTGGCGCAGCTTGCGCTGCGAAAGTACCGGCGAGTTGATCAGGATCTGCTTGGCGTTCTCGGGCTTGAGATCGAATACGTTGCCTTCCGGTCCGATCTGCGTCACCAGCGACATCACCAGCTTTTCGCGCAGCGGATCGATCGGCGGATTGGTCACCTGCGCGAAGGCCTGGCGGAAGCGGTCAAACAACGGACGCACCTGGCGCGACATCGCGGCGACCGGCGTGTCGTCGCCCATCGAACCGGTGGCCTCGGCTTCGAGCTCGGCGATTACCTTCAGCACGGTTTCGCGCTCTTCGCGCGACAGGCCGTACAGCTTCTGATAACAGCGCAATTCGTCCGCCGGCAGCGGTTCGGCCGCCAGCGACGGATCGATCAGGTCGGATTCCAGATAGCTCACGCCCGCGCGCAGCCAATCGCGATATGGCGCGCGCTTGCGGTTGATCTCGTCGATGTCGGCGTCGCGCAGCAGGCGATGCGCCTTGAAATCCACGGCAATCATTTCGCCTGGCGCAAGCCGGCCTTTGGCGATCACGCGCGCGCTCGGCACATCCCACAAGCCGGCTTCGGAAGCGACGATCACATGGTTGTCATCCGACAGCGCCCAACGCGCAGGACGCAAACCGTTGCGGTCGAGCGTACATACCGCGTAACGGCCATCACACATCACCAGGCCAGCGGGACCGTCCCACGGCTCGCTGTGCAGCGCGTAGTACTCATAGAACGCGGCGAGGTCTTCGTCGATGCCTTCGCGCGCGGCAAACGCCGGCGGCACCAGCACGCGCATCGCGGCGAGCATGTCCAGGCCGCCGGCCAGCAACAGTTCCAACGCGTTGTCGAGGCTTTCCGAATCCGAACCGCTCTGGCGCACGAATGGGCCGATATCGGAAAGATCCACCTGCGGCGAGCGCCACACATGCGCGCGCGTCTGCATCCAACGCCTGTTGGCGCGGATGGTGTTGATTTCGCCGTTATGCGCCAGCAGGCGGAATGGCTGCGCCAGGCGCCATTGCGGCGTGGTGTTGGTGGAGAAGCGCTGGTGGAACACCACCGCATCGGCCGCCAGCGCCGGATGACGCAGGTCGTCGAATACATCACGCAGGCGCCCCGGTGCGGCCATCGCCTTGTAGCCGATCACCTGGGCGGAGAGCGACACCACATAGAACTGCGGATCGTCAGCCAGCGCGTGCTCGGCGCGACGGCGCGCTCGGAACAGCGCGCGCTCGAAGCTGGCGTCGTCCATGTCGTCCGCGGCGTTGATGAAGATCTGCCGTACCACCGGCATGGCCGCCGCGGACAGCGGACCGCAGGCGCCCGCGTTCACCGCCACGTCGCGCCAGCCTGCCACGCGCAGGCGTTCTTCCGCGGCGAAACGCTGCAGTGTCTTGGCCGCTTCGCTTTCAGACGATTCGAGGAAGACCAGGCCGGCGGCGAAACGCTCGCCCAGCGGGATGCCTGCCTGCACTGCCATGGCGCGCAACCAGGACTGCGGGTGATGGATCAGCACGCCGCAACCGTCGCCAGTGACGCCGTCGGCATTCACGCCGCCGCGGTGGGAAAGTTTGGCGAGCGCCGCGAAAGCCGTGTCGACCACCCATTTGCTGGCACGGCCGTCGATCTGGGCAACCAGACCAAAGCCGCAACTATCGTGTTCAAAACTGGGGTCGTACAACCGCGGTGCCACCGACATGACTACAAATCCCCTTTTTTCTCTTAGGGTCGAGGGCGCAAAAAGCCTGCCGCCACGGAAGCGGCAAGCTCCATGCGAACAAGGCTTGCAACCCGACTTTAAGCACAACTTGTGCGTCGCGTCAAAGCCGGCTAGACGTCCAAATGAAAAACAGTTGTTAGGCGTACCAGCGCGCGCTAACAGACCAGTGCTGCTCGAGTGTCCTCGAAAGCGCACTGGGGCGCCATTTGAGGTGTCTCGCGGGAATAGGCCAGCTCAGACATAATCCATCGCATGCCGACATTCTCCCATGCTTCTCGCCCGCTCCTTTTCACCCTCTTTTTCGTTGCGATCGCCCTTTCTGCAAGCTTTCCCGCCAACGCTGGCGCCGCGCAGGACAACAAGGCCGAAACCAAACAGGCCCAGGCCAAGCAGCAACTGACAGACCTGCGCGCCAGGATGCAAGCGCTGGCCAAGGAGCAGGCCGATACCGCCGCCAAGCGCGACAACGTGAATGCCGAACTGGCCAAGCAATCGGACGCGGTGGCGGCTGCCGCCAAGGCGGTGCGCGATACCGCTGCGCAGATTGCCGCCAAGCAGCAGCAACTCGATCAGTTGCAAACGCAACGATCGGCGCTCAATCAGAGCCTGAGCGGCCAGCGCGCGGCGATTGCCGATCTGCTGCGCGCCACCTACGCCGTCGGCCACGGGTCGGACTTGCGCCTGCTGCTGGGCGATGAGGACATCGCGCGCATTGCCCGCTCGCTGGAATACTCCAAATATTTCCAGCAGGACCGGCTGCAGAAAGTGCAGCAATTGATGACGGAACTGACCAAGCTGCAGGATCTGGAAAACCAGATCACTGCCGAGCAGCAGGCGCTGGAAGCCACCCGCACGCAACGCCAGCAGCAAACCGCGGCCTTGCAGCAGCAGCGCAAGCAACAGCAGCAGGTCGCCAGCCAGATCGACGCGCAATACAAGAACCAGGCGCAGAAGCTAGCGGCGTTGAAGCAGAACGAGCAGTCCCTCAACGATCTACTGGCGAAGCTGCAGAAGGCGATCGACGACGCCGCGCGTGAGGCGGCGCGCAAAGCGCGCAGCAATCCCACCGTGCCGGGCGGCGAAACCGGCAAGGCGATGGCTAACATCCGCGGCAATCTGCCCTGGCCTGCGCCGGGCCCGGTGCACACGTTCGGCAACGGCGTGCTGATCGGCGCGCCCCGCGGCGCGGACGTGAGGGCGGTGGCGCGCGGGCGGGTGGTGTATGCGCACTTCATGCGCGGCTACGGCCAGCTGATCATCCTCAGCCATGGCAACGGCTGGCTGAGCATGTATGGCAACAACGAAACGCTCCTGCACGGCGTTGGCGATGACGTCGCCGCCGGCGAAGCGCTGGGCACGGCAATGCTCAGTACGGGTGACAGCACCGGGGTGTATTTCGAGCTGCGGCAGAACGGCAAGCCGGTGGACCCGCGGACGTGGTTGAGTCAGAAGCGCTGATACTCCCTACCTTGCGTGGCAAAGGGGAATCGCATGCGCTGCGCACGAGATTGCGATCAACACTTCGCCTACCCGCTTCGGCGTATGCTTTGGCCATGAATCTCGACGACCCCGAGCGGTCTCTACGAGGTCGTCACCTCATTTCTTGTGGAGTTTTGCCCCATGCGTTTCCCCTGCTCCTGCCTGCTCGCCCTGTTGCTGGCGACACCCCCGCTGTACGCGCAGGCGGCCCCTGATGCGGCGCCCGTCGCCAGCGACGCCGCCCCGGCGAAAGCAAGCAGCAGCGCGGCACCATCCGATCAGGTCAGCATGGACGACGTGCGCAATTTCTCGCACGTGTACCAGATCATTCGCCAGGCTTACGTCGAAAAGGTCGACAACAAGACCCTGATGAACGATGCCATCAAGGGCATGCTTGCTGGCCTCGACCCGCACAGCGCCTACCTCGACAAGGAAGGCCTGCAGGAGCTCAACGAGGACACCACCGGCCAGTACGGCGGCCTGGGCATCGAGGTGATGCAGGACAACGGCATGCTGAAGATCGTCTCGCCCATCGACGACACGCCTGCTTCGCGCGCTGGCATCAAGCCCGGCGACGTGATCACCTCGGTCAACGGCAAGGTGATCACGCCGGACAATATCGACAGCATGTTCGACGCCCTGCGCGGTGATCCGGGCAGCAAGATCACGCTGGGCATCCTGCATGAGAAGGCCGATCAACCGGTCAATATGACGCTCACCCGCGAGCGCATCTCCATGACCAGCGTGAAGGTGCGCGAACTCGAACCGGGCTACGCCTATATCCGCATCAGCCAGTTCCAGGACGACACCGCCAGTGATCTGGAAAAGAAGCTGGGCGGACTGACGCAGAAGAACGGTGCGCAAAAGGGAGCGATCCTGGACCTGCGCTCCAACCCCGGCGGCCTGCTGACGGCAGCGGTGTCGGTGAGTGACGATTTTCTCGATTCGGGCACCATCGTCACCACGCGCGGACGCCTGCCTGATTCCAACCTCAGCTTCACCGCGCACTCGGGCGATCTCTTGAACGGCGCACCGATGGTGCTGCTGGCTGACAACGGCACCGCTTCGGCCGCGGAAATCGTGGCCGGCGCGCTCAAGGACAACCACCGTGCCCTGATCGTCGGTCGCCGCACTTTCGGCAAAGGCGTGGTGCAGACCGTGCTGCCGCTCGATTCCGATCATGCGGTGAAACTCACCACCGCGCGCTACTACACGCCCAAAGGCACGTCCATTCAGGCCGAAGGCATCAAGCCGGACATCCCGCTGGCCGACCTTACCGTCGCCAAGGTGGATGACTCGCAGAACCCGATCAGCTCCGAGGCCGATCTGCCGCATCACCTGGCCAACGAAGTCGCCGCCGGCGGCGATGGCATCAACAACGACGGTAGCGCGGAGAACGCGAAGCTGGCGACCAGCGACTATGCGCTGTCGCAGGCGTTGAATATCTTGAAGGGGTTGGCGCTGCGTCACGGTACCGACGCATCCGCACCCGCCGCGAAATAAGCTCGCCTCGGATTGTTCCCTCTCCCTTGCGGGAGAGGGTGTGCAATCGTGCATCAGAAATCGAACGGCTTCTCCACCGTCAGATACAAGCCTCGCCGCGGCGCGTACTGCGGCGCGCCCACGCCCACGCCGGTACCGCTGCGCATGCGGTACGAACGATCCAGCGCATTGATCAGCGCCAGTTGCGTGTGCACCTTGCCGACGCTGTCGAAGCTGAAGTCGTGCGACACATTCACGTTGAGCTGGAAGTAATACGGCAGCGAGCGGCCGTTGGGTACGTTGCCGTCCTGGCGCAGGCCACTGCCGAACAGGTAGTCGGCGCCAAGCTTGGTGCTGTCGTCGAACGCATACGTCACGCCACCGGATGAAGCCAGCTTCTGGTCATGGTCCAGGTGGATCCAGTTATCGGTGATGTAGGCCAGTTCGTCCGTGCCGAAGTTGTACTGGCTGGTGATCACGTCCCTGCCCATCGCGCGGCTGTAAGCGGCGTTGAAGTACGCGGAAATGGGACCGTGGTTGTACGACACGGTGAACTCGGTACCACGCACGCGACCGTCTTTGTAGTTGAAGGTGGAGTACACCAAGGCGGCACCGAACTGGCCTTCATCCTGCAGACGCTGCACCTTGCGGTAGTACGCATCCACGCCGAGCGTCCAATCCGTGCCGATGTTCTGCTGCACGCCCAGGTCGAAGTAGTTGGAACGCTCCGTCAGCGGCGTGTTGTTGCCGTAGTTCTGCACGGCATTGGTGGTGTTGGCGAAGGCATCGATGTTCTTGCTGGAAATCAGCTCGGTCTGCGGCGGCGTGAAGTAGCGCGAATAGCCGGCATGCAGCGTGGTGCTGTCGGTGGCCTGCCATACCACGCCCACGCGCGGGCTCAGTTGGCTTTCCTCGCGGAACGCGGTGTAGCGATCGCCGCGAACGCCGTAGTTGATCGTCCATGCCTCACTGATGTCCCACTCGTCCTGCAGATAGAACGCCGCCGTCTTCGCGAGAATGTGCTCGCCAGTGAAGATGTTGAACGGCACCGTGCTGGCCTGGCTGCCGTCCGGATTGGCCGGAAACACCAGCGAATTGGTGTTGGTGGCGGCGCGGTCGAACTCGTAATACACGCCATAGCGCAAAGTGTGGCTGCCCGCCCACGGCGTGGCGAAATCGGCCTGCAAGGTGGACGCGCGATCGGTCTGGCTGATCTGGCCGGCCACGCCGTTGAACATCAGGTCGCCGATGTCATCGGGGACATACTGTAGCCCGCTGTAGCGCTGGCCCACCGATACTTGATAGGCGGTATCGCCGAGCTTGCCCTGCAACGCCAGCATGCCGAAGCGCGTCTGTTCGTTCTGGCGCTCATTCAAGTCGGCGGAATCGAAATTGGTCTGATCCAGATAGCCGAATTGCGACGTCTGGCTTGGATTGTTCGGAATCTGGAAGCGATTGTTGGTGACGCCGAACAGGAAGCTCAGGCGCGTGTCGCTGTTGATCAGGTAAGTGATGTCACCGAAGCCTTTGACCTGGTTGGTGTGATCGTGGATCGGGTCGCGGCTGCGCGTCGGGTTCTCGATACCGACGTTGCTTTCCATGTAGTTGCCGGTGAAGAAATAGCTCCAATTGCCGCTGTGTCCCCACATCGAGGCATACGGATTGAGCGTACCGAACGACCCGCCAGTGATGCCCACCACGCCGCCATTGCCCATGTCCGTGGGGTTCTTCGTGGTGATGTCCACCACCGCCGCCGTGCGTTCGCCGTATTGCGCAGGCAGCGCGCCGTCGAGCAGCTTGACGTTCTGGATCATGCGCGCATCCAGGGTCTGGCCGAACCCGGAAATCGACTCGGGCAGCATGATGCCGTTGATGCGGTATTGCAGGTTGGCGTGGTCGCCGCGCACGTGCAGTTGCCCGAACGAATCCTGCACGACGCCCGGTGCCTGCAGCAGCACCTGGTTCAGCGGCGTGGATGCGCCCAACGGCAGCGCCTGGATGTCTTGCGCGCTCAGCACGTATTGGCTGCTGCCCGTATCCGGCGAAAGATTGTTCCGCGCCACGTCCAGTGCGGCCGATACGTTCACCGCGCCCAACTGCTTCGCATTGGTGGCACGGCGGTTGCGCGAACCCTGGTCAGCTCCCGGCGCATCATCGTTGGCTGGCGGTTGCGCGGTGGCTGGCGTAGCAGGCACCTGATCGACGCCAGCCGCGGCCATCGCGGTGGCGGCATACAACGCAAGGCTGAGGCCAAGGGCGAGCGCAGACATTTTCATGCACTGGAATCCGGAGCGAGGGGTTGAACGGGGGAATGGACTGCAATGTTATAACATTTCCAACCCTGTTCCTTGCCCCCTCCCAGAAGTCATGTCTGTAGTTCGGCCAGTTCATGCCGCTCTCATCAGCCGTCCACAGTGGCGGACTATGATCGGTCAATCTGTTGTTTTCCCACGGAGCACGGCATGACCGAGCCCAACGATCTGCAAACGTCCACGCCCAATCTTCCCGCCGTCATCGCGCAGGACGAAGCCGGCAGCCGGGTGACTCGCGCCATCCTGGATTTCGTCAGCCAGATTCCCGACAGCAAAGTGCACAGCCAGCGCGATCCGCAAGCGGAAGCGCGCCGGCTCGCCAATCGCGCCGCCCAGCGCGCGGCCGTCACCGCCGGTACGCTGGCGTTGCCGCCGGGTCCACTCGGCTGGCTCACCATCCTGCCGGAGCTGATTTCGATCTGGAAAATCCAGGCGCAGTTGGTCAGCGATATCGCCGCCGCCTACGGCAAGCACGCCGAACTGGGCCGCGAGCAAATGCTGTGGTGCCTGTTCCGGCACACGTCCGCGCAAGCCTTCCGCGACCTGGTGGTGCGATTGGGCGATCGCCTGATCTTCCGTCGCGTGTCCTACGGCGTGATCGAACGTGTCGCCAAGCAGATCGGCATAAAGGTGACGCAGCGCGCGCTGGGCGAGGGCTTGTCACGCTGGATGCCGGTGATCGGCGCTATTGGCGTGGGCGGCTACGCGTACTACGACACGCGCCAGGTCGCAGCGACCGCCATGGCGATGCTGGAGAGCGAGATCGGCAGGGATGAGAGCGAAGACACCGTTGAAGCAGCGGTGGCGCAGGAAGTGCAGGCAACGCGATTGCATTAGATTGGCGGCACAATATCGCAGCAAATGCCCTATCGCTCATCGTCATCCCGGCGAAGGCCGAAATGACGATGGGGCGAGATCGCGCACGACAGCAGGAGCCTGCCCATGGATTCGCCCACATCGCGCCCCGTTGCATTGGTTACAGGCGGCGCCAAGCGCGTAGGCGCGGTGATCGCGCGTACTTTGCATGCGGCGGGCTACGACCTTGCGCTGCACTGCCGCCATTCGCGAACCGACGCCGACGCACTCGCTGCCGAACTGTCGGCGCAACGCGCGCATAGCACACTCATCGTGCAAGCCGACCTCGCCGACCTGCCGACACTGCCGAACCTGATCGACGCTACGGTTTCGCATTTCGGCCGTCTCGATGCACTGGTCAACAACGCATCCGCGTTCTATCCCACGCCGCTCGGTAGCGCTACGTTGACGCAATGGAACGACTTGTTCGCATCCAACGCGCAAGCACCCTTCTTTCTTGCCCAAGCCGCGCTGCCGGCGCTGCGCAAAGCACGCGGTGCGATCGTAAACCTGGTCGACGTCTACGCCGAACGCGCGCTGGCGCAGCATCCGATCTACGTGATGGCGAAAGCCGCGCTGGCTGCGATGACGCGCTCGCTGGCGCTCGATCTTGGCCCGGACATCCGCGTCAACGGTGTCGCACCCGGCGCCGTAATGTGGCCCAGCGACGGCAAGCCATACAGCGATCAGGAAGCCATGCTGGCGCGCACGCCGTTGCAGCGTGCCGGCACGCCGGAAGATGTGGCGAGCGCAGTGCTGTGGCTGTTGCGCGACGCGCCGTTCGTCACCGGGCAGATCATTCGCGTGGATGGCGGGCGCAGCGTGTCGATCTAGGGATGCTCTGATCTATTCCACGTACCCGTCACCGCACTGTATGCGCGCCTCGCTGTGCTCCAGTGGCGAAGGCAGACTGGCCGTCTGTCGAGACGCTGGGGTGCAGCGAGGCGCGCATAC
>Ga0068856_100004910_pt1 | contig 13238 bp, 14 predicted proteins | sample KBSCornC62_FD_66595 | JGI IMG/M metagenome (GOLD analysis project Ga0068856, IMG submission 66595) | Corn rhizosphere microbial communities from Kellogg Biological Station, Michigan, USA - KBS Corn C6-2 | ecosystem: Host-associated > Plants > Roots > Rhizosphere > Soil ...
CCCCATATACATATACATTATTTTCATTATCAAAATCAATATCATATACTCCATTTGAGGAAGGGGTAAATACCGGAGTAATGGTCCAAGGATCAATAATTACAGTTTTATTTTTATTTATTGGGGCAATTTCAAATCCTATTTGATAGTCATCTGTCATCTTAAAATTACTTTTAAGGGGGGATCTGTTTTCTGCATAAAATGAGGTTGGTTTGTGATCAACTACGCTTCCCAATCCTGAACTTATTTCAAGATTATTGTTTTTTAAAACAACAGACTCATGGGGAAAGACCATTCTGATTTTTTCTATATCAGCACCCGGATATAAGTAAATAGAATATTTGATACCGGTAGAATCTTTCGGAAATTCAAATATTATATCTGTAAATGGATAAATGTTTTTGTATGTAATTTTTTTAAAGGCATCAGCTATAATTGTTTCATTATTAGTTAAACTTTTTGAATTTATATAAGAGTAATAATTGTTCACTTTATTTTCAGCAATTACTTCAAAATTATCAGTAGTATTTAAAAATTTTAACTCATGATATTTGTTAATGAATTCACCACTTCTTTTCTTTTCTTTTGATTGTTGTTTTTCGGAATAAACTACTGTGTATCCGGTTTTAGTAAAATAATAACAAACACCATCTATATGTGCGGTATATAATATGGTTTGGTGGCAGGGTAAGGTTTCTAAACCAAACTGTCCTTTGTTTTCGATGAAGTTTTTTTGTTCAAAAACATTTTTATTTACCCAATTAATTTGAGCACTCAAAAATTGTGTACTTATAATTATAAAAACTAAAAAAAATAGATGTCTAAAAAATGTCATGTTGTTTTATAATTAATCGCGTGTATCAGTTCTCATTTTTTTAATCCACAAGTAAAGTGTCCAACTAACTGTTATTACAAATATAACCAGCACGGCAATATAATAGTGGCGGAAAAAGTCATGGAAATAAGCACCTATTAAAATATACGCTGTAGCTATGCAGAGTTTAAGTGGAATAAATTCTGCGTTTGACCAGGTTGTTTTTATTTTTAAAAAGTTCATAGTGTTTTTATTTAAATTAAAAATTTAATTAGTTATTCCTTATATCATTTCATTTTCAACTAACTCCAATATCGTATATCTTTTGTTTTCCAAAGTATGTTTTAAACAGGCCTCAATAATTGTTTTAACACCATTTGTATACGAATTATGACCCAGCACTTTCGTTTCTATGGTAACCTCGTCGCTTTTGTCTTTAATAACAATTTTGTGGTACGCATGCCGGCCTATAAATTCTTTGGGAATACCTATTTTATGCTGTTGTATTTCAGGATCACGAATCGAAACTACTTTGTTATGCGGAACTCTTAATGAATCAGCAATATTAAACGCTGTTCCAGGTTCTGTTGTTTTTGTTGATTGATGCGACTCCACAATTGAAATATCATAATTCGCAATATTGCTCCCAAACTTTTTTAACATGTTTAGTGTTTTCAGCAATAGTATGGAAGTGTTAGGACAAACAATAAGTGGAAAATCAGGTGACATTTTTTCTGTTTCCAAACCCGTTGAAAGCTCAATAAGAACCGATTTTGTTCGTGAGCAAAATGCAATACATTCAGTTAGTTGCCTGCCCGAACCTGCATGAATAACGATGCACTTTTCATTTATGCTCTTGTTTGTTGTTTCCCACTTAAGTAGTTCACACGATGCAACTGATACATCAGATGATAAAATTGCTGTTGCTAATTTTCCTGAACCAACAATAAATATTTTCATTCTTTCTGCTTTCTATTTAATTCAATTATTCAAAATTCTTGTTTGATCACTTCCCGATTATTTTTTTTCTATGCAATGCTCCCCAAAGGCGTATTTCATTAATTGCTTTTTCTAATGTTTTGCCATGCGGAGTTAATTCATATTCAACGGTAATTGGTTTGGTATTTAGCACAGTCCTTTTAACGAGCATATTAATTTCAAGATCGTACAACTCTTTTGATAACATTTTTGCGCCAATTCCGTCAACGAGCCTTAACAGGTCCATAAACCGAATGGCCCCTTTACTATAAGTCAATGTTCCAATAATTTGAATTTTCCATTTGCCGCTTAATATATCCATTGCGTCTTTTATAGCAATAAACTCTCTCGAACATTCACTATGTGTTTCAGTTACTTTCTTTTTCATCTGGTAATTTTTAGTACTGATACAAATTTATGCCACAAAGGTATAATAGTTACACGCAGTTTCATAAAGGAAACCACTTTCCAAAAGGAAATCCATATCAATAGTGCACTTACTATGCAGTAAGTTTGTTGTGTTAATCAAATAAATAATTTAAAAACTAAAAAAATGAAATCAACAAAAACAACTCGCATTATTTCAATCGTACTACTGGTTATTCCTTCACTTATGCTCATCATGAGTGGTGTAATGAAACTCATCGGAGCGCAACAAGTGGTTGACGGTCTTACCAAAGGGGGATTGGGCAATTATATTATTCTATTCGGGCTCATCGAGTTGGTATCGGTCGCATTTTTATGGATACCCAAAACCCGCAACATCGGTTTCTTTCTTATTTGTTCTTACCTGGGTGGGGCTTTGTCAATAGAATTGGCAAGTGGTCAGATGCCTACAGCCGCAATTTTATTAACTATAGTTTGGATCGGTTCATTCCTAAGAGACCGTTCACTATTTTTTAAAACTGATAAAACGGACAATGTTTAAATGACCCCCGTTAAGCGTAGCACTTTACCCAGAGCTTGTAGAAGGGCTACGCTTTTTTATTTTAGTATTCTAAATTATTTCCCATAAAAGTATTTTCTGTCAACCGCTTGTATCAGGTAATTCAACGAACCAGTCATAACTGCACTAAAAGGGTCTCTCGTACCCCAGGGATTTAGTGCGTTACGTTTATATGACGGGTTAGATTGTATGGATATATAATTAGATTGTACAGATATATTATAATACACAGGTCGTAATAAAACAGTTTCTGAAAAGTTAAGCTTCAAATACAAACTTGGTAAAGTATAATTACTATATGAATTGTTTAACGGCAATGAAAAATGATTCGATAAATACTTCGAATTATAATTAGTAAGATAGTTCTCTTTTAACAAGGAGTCATTGCAAGAGGGGCCACCTGTTTGCGACCAACAAAGTTTAGAGAGCGTAATAAAAATGAATATGTATGAATAAATTTTCATTGTAATTAGTTTCTGTTGGGCCCAATTAAGCATAACAATTTACCCTGAGCTTGTCGCAACTTACACTACTGCAACAATTAATTTTTGTTTATATCTTTCCAATCACTGTAGTCAATGGTCTGCCAGTCCTTTTGTCGAAGAAATGGAAAAAGTGTATAATGCGTTTCTACACATTCATAATTACAATTCAAAATGTCTGTCATTAATGATGTAAGGAATATTTGAGTTCCGTCCTTGAGTCTGAATTTAATGTAATGGTAACCACACCAAGGGCTCGCGCGTCTATAAACGTTGTCAACTAATTTTTTGTAATACAGATTTAAATTTTTTTCAGAATGTGTTATGTCAGAAAATGAATAGTTTTTTGTTATTCCGTTTTTTGTTATTGTAAATGTTTTGGTGTCATAGTTAACGTCTATACTAAGTCCTCGATTGCTTATATAGTATGTGACATGAAAATAAATAACAGGAATAATCCATAATAGAAAAAAAAGTCCGAAAATTAACACAAGTACAGAATAGTCTTTTGTGTCGCCCCATATGTATTGATATATAAGAAATAAAGAAAACCCCAAAAGAAGTAAAAAACTGTCTCGAATTGATTGCCACTGATTCTTTCTATTTATTTCTAAATGTAGTGTTGTCATATTATTGCTGCTAGCTTATATATAACGGTAGTTTTTATATTTACTTCATCCAAAGTACTTCTACCCCTTCTAATCCTTAGGTTCCCACAATTGAATCTTATTTCCTTCAATATCTAAAATATGAACAAATTTTCCGTACTCATACGTTTCAATTTTGTCAAGGATAGTTACGTTTTCCTTTTTTAGTTCTTCAACCAAAGCTTCTAAATTCTCCACTCTATAATTTATCATAAAGTCTTTTGTTGAAGGCTCAAAATATTTTGTTTTTTCTTCAAAAGGATTCCACTGTGTAAGTCCCGTTTTTGTGCTGTCATCCATTTGCCGCCATTCAAAGCTTGTTCCGTATGCTGTTGTATCAAACCCAAGGTGTGTTTTATACCATTCGTTAATTGCTTTGGGGTCTTTACATTTAAAGAAAACACCTCCAATTCCTGTTACTTTTTTCATGGTTGATTGTTTTTAGTTAAATACACTTATCCGAACAGGGGTATGTTTATGTAGGTTCATTTACTGTCTGTTTTTTTATTTGCCCTGCACGCAGGTTAAGAAGCACGAATGTGAAGAATAAATTTACCGGAATTGAAAGATGGTCTCCTTCAAGAACAAAACCATAGGTAAAAAGTAAATTCACTAAAAGCCAAAAGCCCCAAAAAATTTCTTTAGCAATTTCTTTACTGTTATAAGTAGAAGGTCTAATAAATACAAATGTCGGCAAGTAATTATTAATTGAAGTCAGCCAAAGGAAAATGTTAAGTGGAATGAATGCAATTATGTATGTAATAGTTTGCGACATTATTGGAATGATAACAGTGTCTGCAAACCAAGGGTAGTCACCTCTTTCACCCCTATACATATAAAACCACCAAGTTGCAGGGAACATAATTAACCAAACAAGATTTGAAAAAATGAAAATTTGTTTTCGGGTTAGAGAGGTTGTCGTTTTGAAGTCCTGAAATGATTTTATTTTTTTCCAGTAGAGAAAAATTAAAAGTGTTGTTGAAGCAATTGCTAAACCTGAACCGAAGTCTTCATAAAACAACTTATTGGTTTTAAGTTTATCAACTTCTGTGTAGTAATAGAATTTAAAATTTGCATAATCATCTCCTCCAATTTTCTCTGATGCTTCACTGTCGAGTTTTTCTTTTGCTGCCGTGTCCGTATAATAATCAAGCCGTGTTGAATAGCTGTATAAAGCAAGTCCGATTAAAAGTAATATGTAGCAGATTACTCTTGGCATTGAATTTTGTCTTTTGTCTGTATATGAATAAGTTTTAACCGTATTGTTTTTTTGTATTCAGCCTTTGTTGGTTTTTATTTCACCAACAAACAAAAACTCGTTCATTTATTTTTTTCATTCATTTGCAGGTGAAATAACACCTGCAAGGGCTCGAAACCATCGTAGCGAGACGCTACGACGAACTGGGGCTATGCGAACTGGAAATAAATATTAATCCTCAGTTCATCTCTTTTGTAATTTCATTTAACCAACCAGATAAGATGGCAAAACGTCTAAATGCTAAAAATTGTAATTCAATATCTTGTGAATCTCTGACAAATTTTCTTACGATAGTAGAAATTTCATTTTGTTGGTCGGCTGGATTTTCATTTTCAATTAATGCAGATCTTATGTCACGACTAAAAACGTCTAACAGCTTTCTTCGTTCATCATTCAAATATTTTCTGTCGATATTACATTTTTCAATTGTGTATGCAAAGCGAACATTAGCAGACTCTATTAACCCGTCCCGTTTAAATTGAATATGTCCTAAAGGATCAGTGATTTCTGGATTAACCATTTTCGGCTCCTCTATCAAATCATAACTCGCAGAACTAGAATTAATATTGCGAATATTAACTTCTGTGTTATCGAATTCAACTTGATCACCGACTAATTCAAAATTAGTCCCTTTACTTTGATTACATGTTGGACAGGCCATAATTAAATTGTCCCAACTAAATGCCAACCAATAATAAGTCTTTTTCGGTCTATAATGCTCAACGTTGTACTGTTCAATTTTTTGCTCACAGAAAGCGCATTTATTTTTATAAATACCTTTTAATGCAATCCTAATATCCTCTTTTTTATACCTCGCATTATACTCGTCTTTATCAATGTAAGTTTCCCCATCAATTATAGCCATCCTTTTTTGATGTGTTCTTCTAGAGTGAATTGGTATACTTGCAAGACCTGAAAACAAATCCGCAAAAGCAGGAATCAAAGACTGCGGAATGACAGTAGTGTCTTTTTCTAGCTTAATCATTTGTTATCTAATTCGTCTTTAATTATTTTTTGAATTAGGTCATCAATTGCTTTGTCATTGATAAACACCTTGCCAGCTGATTTTTGCTTTTCTAATTCTTCTTCAAGTTTTTTATTAATTCTGTATAACAAATAGGTTTCACTTGTGTCTGAGTCATTATCTGCAGAATTCATTCTTGAATCATCCAGTCCAAATAGTGGAGATGTCAAAAGAGTATTTATCATTAGATGATCCAAATCCTTACGATAATATGGATCGCTTACTTTTGTTTTGCCGTCTTCTTTAGTCCTATAAACTCTGAACATCATTGCATCTTCAGACGCACCTTGGATTATTGTCGGACTGTGGGTCGTAAAAATGAACTGAACATTTGGAAAGAGTTTTCTTAATTTTCCAATTAGCACCCTTTGCCATTTAGGATGAAGGTGCAGATCTATTTCATCTACTAAAACAATACCTTTTAAATCAGTTGTTTTTTCTCCTTCGCTTGCATTTTTATTTAGGCGATATAATAAATCCGAAACAAAGATTAATATACTTTTGTATCCTTCTGACAATTGATCAAATGTTAAGTTGGTTCCTTTTTCTTTGAAAGAAACTCCAGTACCTTCGATTTTTATTTCAACATTTTTTTCTAATAATTCATAGAACATCTTTTCTAATAATGTTACGGGAAAGGAGTTGGGTAATTCTTTTAATTCACCTACAGCATTATTAGCATCAAGACTTTTCTCTAGCTCTAGTAACTTTTGATCTTTTAACCATGAAATAGGATTTATTAAGGTTTGTTCACTATCGAAAAGAGACATAAAACCATATTCCTCCGGTTTATCAGTTGAATACCTTCCTCTATGGGTGCCATAAGCAAAAAAGTTCTCTAAGTATACTCCTTTTTGCGGATTGTACTCAAGACCTTTATCATCTAAACCAGTTAATATTGTGTTTTTGTCATTTCTAAGAATATCTGATGCTCTACCAGTTTTTTCACGTACAGTTTTTTCAGTAATATAGTTTCCGTTGAATGCAAGGTAAATGGCCATTAAAATCAAAGACTTTCCATCTCCGTTCTCTCCTAAAAAGTAAATCTCTTTTGCTTTTTTAAAATCAAGTGATGTTTGCTCAACAGAAAAGAAATTCAAAATATTTACTTTTGCAATATATCTATTTTCAATATCAGCTATTCCCTCTAACCAATCTATAAATTGATCTTTGGAAATACTTAAGGCTTTATGAAAATTATTAGAAAAACATATTCTATAAAAATCCTCTTTTTCTAATTCAACATTTGTAAATCTTGAAATTCGTTCAAGTAAAACCTGCTTGAAAAGCTTGCCAACATTCGAATTCTGAAATATTGGTGTAAAATCATACGGAACATCTTGTGTACGCCTGTAAATCGGTTTCGCTGCACCAGATTCTATTAATGCACTCCTAATGTTTGTGTATTGTTTCCCCGCCTCTGTTTTAAAGACACCCTTCATATCCCCAGTAGAATACTTCGATGCGAATTCATCAATTATTCCCCCATGTGTAAAAAGTGTTGCAAATAAAGCAAAGAGTTTTTTTTCGTTAGGGTAATTCTGAATTTCAATCCAATAGTTTGGTATAGGAGCTTCAAGCGAGTTAATTCCAAGAAAAGATTTAAGTATAGCTTCATTTATAATAGCTTTTTTGCTTTTGAAGTCTTCTATTATTTGCAAACTTTCTATCACTTCCATCACTTGGACAATATCATATTTCGTCCACGATGTTCTTTGTTTTGTGAAATCAACTTCAATACTCATGACTTATCTGCGTTTTGCGATTATAAGATATTCTTGAACACTTCTGCTCTTATCATCTTTTCTACCCATAGTGCTGTGTTTATATGCAACTTCTTTAAAATCTACATCATAATTATTACCCAAATTCTTTTGAGCAATATCTATAATTTCGTCTAAACTAATCATCCCAGTATTGCTATAACTTAAAATTAAATTTGAGTTCTTAATTTTAATTTTTGCAAACATTTTTGCAAAGGCAGGTTTCACTTCAGTGCTCTTACAGAAAGGGGATTGGTGTCGGTCTATTCGATACCGACCTTTATGAGCAACTTCTGGGTAATCATATTTTACTAATGTTTCCAACGCATGATAAAATCTTGAATAGTGCACAAAAGCATAAGGTGGGTCTGCATATACTAACGAATTTGATTCAATTTGGTCAAGACATTCAAGATAATCTAAAGATGTAACATTATGATTTAATTTATTCTTGCCAAGATAACTTTGTAATATTTTGAACTTATTTATAAAATAAGGTAACATTTCCTTTTGTCTATATATCAGGATATCTGTCTTTGATGACAAGTTTGTCGCATCACGATATTGTGCGTAATGACCTGTACTTTGAGAATTATAAGACATCGCAAACATTAGGCTAGAGAGAATGACATAATGGACAGGTGTATTTTTATATTCATCAGCAACTTTCCGAAGTGCATCTATCCATAAACATTGTTGATATGACCAATAAGTTCCAGAATAATATTTAATGAAGAGATGGTGTGATAAATTACCAAAATCGAACTCCATTAAATCTTGTTGCTGTTTTTCAAGTTCTACAAATTCCTTTATCGTTTTTTTTTCTGAATAAGAAAAAACAAAATCGGGATATTTCTTTTGGATAGATTTTACATATTTGGTGGCCTTTTCAATAATATCATCTAAAATATTTAATGGATATTTATCCCATTCGTAATTTGACAAATATGTTTTTGCGAGTATTGCGGAGTATTCTTGAATATCATTGGAATGCATAGGAATTAATTTCCCTAATGCCCCAGATAAGATACTTGTCCCACCAAATAAATCACACAACTTACCTTCTTGATACGTATCATTAATTGCTTCAATAACAAAATCTAAGATATTTCTTTTTGATCCCATATATTTTATAATATGAGGAACACCCCTATCGTATTTAGCAAGTAAATCAGGTTTCAAATTTTCTTCTGGAATTATAATGTCTAATGTTAAGATTCTGCTCATTGTTTTTTATTGAATAATTCTAATCTTTTGTAGAAATTTGTAGTCCCCTCACACCAACATCTAAAACTTTTGCGATTTAAAAAATGTTTCCATTGTCAGTTGATTTGGTTTTTATACAACTTAGAAATAATAGTTTTTGTTCAATTCTTCAGCAAGCCGGTTATTGGTTTTTCATAGTTCCAACAAAACAGCTTAATAATCCAATTTTATATCCTTGCAAACTTCTTTTAATACCTCTCCCGGATCTACATTAATTGCAAGCGCAATCTTATATAATTCCTCCACACTCAATCTTGTAGATTCATTATTACAAAGTTCACCTATTCTCTGTCTGCCTAAGCCGGTTCTTCTTCCAATTTCCGCCTTACTAACCGAACGTTTTGTTAAATAAATACCCAGTTTAGTCATCTTTTGTAGCTTATTTCTTGCTATAAAGTTAGAGTTTTAATACTTCTGTATATTTTCTTCAACTTTAATTTGGAATTAAGCAATATTAATTCAATATTTGTAATGAAATTAATTACAAAAAGAAGAATATAAATTACAAAAAGAATATTTAATCTATTAAAAAATGAAAAAACCCCCAACTACAAGCCTATACAGCCCTGCCCAACTTGAGCTATTAGAATTGGTTGCAAGTAACGATGCGTTAGAATTGTCGGAAGAACTCATGTGCATACATGATATAGCGCTTTATCAATCGGACTGTAGCATTGATGAAAAAGAAAAAACAGCCCTTTATCAGCTTAAACAAATAGCAGATATTTTAAAACAAATTTCAAAGGAAGGTTAGTTTGGGGTATGTAAAAGCCGTCTCGAAAGTCCATTTTACTGCCACTTCACAGATACCGAATCATGCTTCGACAAGCTCAGCACAGGCGTTCGGTATGACTACGACATACTTGTCAGTTCGAGCGGAGTCGAGAACCAGGTAATCAACCCATCTCGACTCCGCTCGATGTGACATTCTACGTTTAAGCTAGCGCTTTTAACGTTACCGTAAAATTATTGCTCGTTCCGCGTTTTATATCCGCAGCCATATCCACATCCACTTTACCGGCGGCACTCAGCACAAAATGAAAATGCCCGGCCTTGTGTTTATCAATATTAATAACCCCTTCATCATCGGCAGTATAAATTTTTTCGGTGCTCATGTCCTTGCACGTAGCATTAACCAAGGCCTTACCGCTTTCATCGGTAACTGTAAATGCCACCGGCGTGTGCCTGATACCGGTATTTATTATTTTTATGGCCAGGCCCATTTCTGTTACCTCAGCAGGTTTGGTGGTTATAAAATAACTGTAAAACAGGTCGTACATGTTCTCCACAGCCGCATCGGCCGCAGTATAACCAACAGGTAATGCTTCCGTACCACTTGCTTTTTTTGCCTGCATGGCCACGGTGGCATTGTCCTTTAACCCATCGTAAGCCGTTATAGCGGCATCCATTTCCGTAACATTTGCAGCGGTAACATTTACCAATAGTGCCAAATTACTATTTAGCGCATTGCGTATATCCTGCGCACGTTGTACGGCCTCCGTTTTGGTAGCAGCAGCAATGTAAGTAATAGGCATTTCCAGTTGTCCGGCCAATACCATATTGCCCAGTATGCGTGCTTTGGCGGCACCACGCATGGCATATTTAAATACCGTGTTGGCCATAGCAGCTTTGGCCAGTGTACTTGCCGTGGTATTACCGCTTATATTCACCTGCTGTGCATTGGCCCCTGCAACAATAATGGCTACGGCGGCATCAAACTTGGTTTTTTCGCCGGCATAATCGGCAATAGTAGCAATGTCGGTAGCATACTTTACATTAAATTTTTTAATCCGGTCGTACGAATCGAGCTTAGCCCGCTGATTGTTAATCATAAAATTTTGTTTTTTAGGTTAGTTTATTTTTCTATCGCCGATAAATATAGATGTATTTAACAATTGACATGATTAAAATATATGATTATACGTTTAAATACGGTATAACTTAAACAAACAGTTACTAAAAACCCACTTATTGCCGTTCACGAATGCTCTAAAACCCATTTAAGACACTTCAACATCGTAAAAAGTCACGCTAACATCAATTTAAGACGCTTCAACATGATAAAAAGTCTCGTTAACATCAATTTAAGACTCTTCAACATCGTAAAAAGTCTCGTTAACATCAATCTAAGACGCTTCAACATCATAAAAAGTCTCTCTAACATCAATTTAAGACTCTTCAATACCATAAAAAGCTTCTCTAACATCAATAAAAGTCTCGTTAACATCAATAAAAGTTTTTTCAGTAACTGATACAGGCTTTCAACATTGCAAAAAAGTTTCTGTAACATTAATAAAACAGCTCTGTTCATTAAACTGTGTCATCATGTAGCTTTTTTATATCTTCGCGCAGCTTTTTTAAAGACATAAACAATCAGCACTAATTAATTTTTACTCATGGAATTGAATAAATACAGCAAAACCGTTACACAAGACGAATCGCAGCCGGCATCGCAAGCCATGCTTTATGGAGTGGGGCTTACCGAAGAAGATATGAAAAAACCACAAGTAGGTATTGTGTCTACCTGGTATGAGGGTAACACGTGCAACATGCACCTCAATGGGTTATCAAAATGGGTGAAAGAAGGCGTTAAAAATTCGGGTTTGGTAGGGTTGCAATTTAACACCATAGGTGTGAGTGATGGTATTTCTAACGGAACCGAAGGGATGCGTTACTCGCTGGTATCGCGCGAAATTATTGCCGATTCCATCGAAGCAGTTACAGGGGCACATTATTACGATGGTTTAGTAACCATTGCGGGTTGTGATAAAAACATGCCCGGTTCGGTAATGGCCATGATACGCTTAAACCGCCCGTCGATAATGGTTTACGGAGGTACCATTGCTGGAGGTCACTACAAAGGAAAAACATTAAATATCATATCGGCATTTGAGGCCCTTGGCGAAAAATATGCAGGTACCTTAAACGATGAGGATTTTAAAGGCATCATCAAAAATTCATGTCCCGGTGCAGGTGCCTGCGGTGGTATGTACACAGCAAACACTATGTCCACAGCCATTGAAGCGTTGGGTTTGTCATTGCCTTACAGCTCATCAAACCCTGCCATGAGCAAGGAAAAACACAACGAATGTTTAGAAGCCGGTAAGTATGTAAAATTGTTGTTAGAAAAAGATATCAAGCCCTTGGATATCCTCTCTAAAAAATCATTTGAAAATGCATTCAGGCTTATCATTATACTTGGCGGTTCTACAAATGCGGTGCTTCACTTAATAGCCATTGCACGTACTGCCAATATCGATTTTACATTGGAAGATGTAACCCGCTTAAACGCTACCACACCCGTATTGGCCGATTTAAAACCAAGCGGTAAATACCTGATGGAAGATTTGTTTGCCATAGGAGGCGCGCCTGCCGTAATGAAATACATGTTGGAAAAAGGCTTGTTGCATGGCGATTGTTTAACCGTTACCGGAAAAACGATAAAAGAAAATTTAGCAAGTGTAAATGATTTACCTAAAGATCAAAAAGTAGTAATGCCGCTTGAGCAGCCGTTAAAGGCCGACGGGCACTTGCGAATACTGTATGGTAACTTAGCACCGGACGGTTCGGTAGCAAAAATTACAGGTAAGGAAGGTGAAAAATTTACCGGCCCTGCTAAAGTATTTGAGAATGAATTTGAATGTTTTAAAGGCATTAAAGAAGGCCAGGTAAAAGCCGGCCAGGTAGTGGTTATACGTAACGAAGGGCCTAAAGGCGGACCCGGAATGCCGGAAATGTTAAAACCTACATCGGCATTGATGGGTGTTGGTTTAGGAAACAGCGTGGCCATGATAACCGACGGACGTTTTTCGGGTGGTACACATGGTTTTGTGGTTGGTCACGTTTCGCCGGAAGCATTTGACGGTGGCCCGATAGCATTGGTTAAAGACGGCGACATCATTGAAATAGATGCCGTTAATAATAAAATAGACATTAAAATTTCGGATGAAGAATTGGCTCACCGAAAAAGAAACTGGAAACAGGCCGATTACAAAGTAAAATCGGGTGTGCTTTACAAATACGCCAAACAAGTAAGTTCAGCCAGTTTGGGTTGTGTTAC
>Ga0068856_100004911_pt1 | contig 13234 bp, 12 predicted proteins | sample KBSCornC62_FD_66595 | JGI IMG/M metagenome (GOLD analysis project Ga0068856, IMG submission 66595) | Corn rhizosphere microbial communities from Kellogg Biological Station, Michigan, USA - KBS Corn C6-2 | ecosystem: Host-associated > Plants > Roots > Rhizosphere > Soil ...
CCCAAGCCCATGCATCCAAATGGTTAAGACGCATTCTCACGCGTTGGGCATGCGGTGGTACGATTTACTCTAGTCACCAGGAAATGGCAGATACCCATCGAAATCAAGGCGGTCGTTCGCGGCGCTGGATCTTTTGGACTATCGGCGCCGTTGTTGCCGTCATCGTTCTCGCGTCTTTCATGGGTCGAGACGACTCGGTTCCTGTTGTGGCAGCGACAGTCTCTCGTGCACCCATTCGCAGCGTTGTTGCCACTAACGGTAAAGTTGAGCCGGTCTCGAATTTTGAAGCACACGCCCCCACCGGCACCACCGTCAAACGCGTCCTGGTAAAAGAAGGCGACCACGTCAAGAAGGGACAGCTTCTCGTCGAACTCAACGCCGCCAGTGCTCGCAGCCAAGCCGCGCAGGCATTGGCTCAAGTGAAGTCTTCCGACGCCGACGTCCACGCTCTCCAGCAGGGAGGCACGCACGACGAGGTCCTCGCGAACCAGGCGCAGTTGGTCAAAGCACGCGGCGATCTCGACACTGCTCAGCGCAATCTTGATGCGCTCAAGAAACTTCAGCAGAACGGCGCCGCTTCTCCTGGCGAAGTCAAGACAGCGCAAAATGCCTATGACGCTGCCGCTGCCCAGGTAAAGCTCCTCGAAGCCCGCCAGAAGGATCGCTACTCGCGCCCGGAAGTCGAGCGTGTGAAGGCAGAGCAGAATCAGGCTCAAACCGCTTACACCGCTGCTGAAGACGTTCTCAGTCAACTGGTGATTCGCGCTCCATTCAACGGCGTCGTCTATTCACTTTCGGTGAAGCAGGGCGCTTACGTCAATCCTGGAGATCTCATCCTGCAGGAAGCCGATTTATCCAAAGTTCTGGTCCGCGCTTTTGTCGATGAGCCTGACATCGCCCGGCTTACTCCTGGCGATCGAATCGAAGTTACGTGGGATGCCATGCCCGGCCGCATCTGGACTGGAGCTGTCAGCGCTATTCCATCGGAAGTCAAGGTCCGTGGCACCCGTAATATCGGCGAAACTACCTGCATCGTCGGCAACGAGGACTACAAGCTTCTTCCCAACACCAATGTCGGCATCACCATTGTGACTGCCGAACGCAACAACGTGCTTACCATCCCCCGCGAATCGCTTCGTCTGGATGACATCACCCCTTACGTGTATCAGGTCGTGAATAACGTGCTTCACCGGACGACGGTTCAGACCGGCCTCACGAATCTTACAAAGGTGGAGATCACCGGCGGAATTCCCGAGAATTCCCTGGTGGCAATCGGTTCTACCAATAACAAGCCCCTGCGGGATGCCTTGCCTGTGAGAGTTATTCGACAATGAGACAATCGCTCCTTTTTACTTGTGTTTCCGTCTTTCTTTTTGTGACCACCGCAATCGCCGGAGCGGATGAGAGCGCTCCGTCGCTCATCGCCACCGGCCACATTGACGAAGCGCTCAATGTTCTACGGAGCCACATTACGCAGAGCCCCAATGATGCGGTGGCGCACAACCTTTTGTGCCGTGCTTATCTCACGCTCGGCGATTGGGACCGTGGCATTTCCGCGTGTGAAAGGGCAGTTTCCCTCGCCCCGGACAACAGCCAGTACCATCTTTGGCTCGGCAGAGTGTATGGAGAAAAAGCCGATCGCTCCGGCTGGATGACGGCCGCCGGCTTGGCCAAGCACGTTCGCTCAGAGTTCGAAACGGCGGTACGCCTCAATCCCAGGAACGTCGACGCGCGCACCGATCTTGCTGAGTTCTATCTTGAAGCGCCCGGCATCGTCGGCGGTGGACGCGATAAAGCCGAGGCACAGGCCGCAAGTTTACTTTCCTTGGATCCTCCGATGGCGCACTGGGTGAAGGCGCGCCTCGCCGAAAAAAAAGGAGACGTCTCGACGGCAGAGGCTGAGTACAAACAAGCCATCACCGCGAGCAACGGCGCCGCTACTCAGTGGCTGAACCTTGGCATTTTTTATAAACATCGCCAACGCTGGGACGAAATGGAGCAGGCGCTGTCCCATGTTCGTAACGCCCGCATCGATCGCGCCGACGCCTTAGTCGACTCCGCAGATATCCTTCTACACACGGGCCGCAATTTGCCGGAGGCCGCAGAACTGCTCCGCGCCTACTTGAATTCCGACGCCAAGGTGGAAGAAGCACCCGCGTTCAAAGCCCACTACCTTCTGGGAAATACCGTCGAAAAGATGGGCAATAAGCAGGCTGCTGCCGCCGAGTATCGTTCCGCTTTAGCTTTGGCGCACGACTTCCGTCCGGCGCAGGAAGCGCTGCAGCGTGTCAACCGTTGAGAGCGATTCCAAAATCAGAATGAAGCCAGGTCAACATACACAACCTGTCGCAGTGCGGATTGTGTGCTCTCTGACGCCGCTGCTCGTAATTTTTCTGACAAGCACCTTGTCGTTTGCGCAACAGACTCAAAAACTCACCCTGAAGCGCGCAGTAGAACTCGCGTTGGTTCACAGTCCGTCAGCGTTGCAAGCCATTGCCGACGAGCAGAAGGCACTCGATTCTTATCACGAGTCCCGCAACAGCTACATCCCACAGGTGACCGTCGGGTCGGGGCTCGGTGCAAGCTGGGGATATCCGCTCAGCCTCGAAGGCTTCGCGCCTTCAATTGTCAACATCACTGGGCAGTCGGCGATCATCAACCCCGCGTTGCAGCAGTACATCCACGCCGCCCAGCGTGAATACGCTGCCGCTCAAATCAGCACCAAGGATCGCCGCGGCCAGATTATTCAGGACACCGTCCTCACCTACACGGAACTCGTGAAGTGGCAACGCAATCTCGATCACATTCACCAGCAGCAGGACGACGCAAACCGGATGGAACAAGTTGCCGAGCAGCGCGTAGAAGCAGGCGTCGATCGTCCGCAAATGCTCACGGAAGCCAAATTGGCTGCCGCTCGTGCCAAGCTTCACGTCTTCCAGGCGGAAGATTCGGTGCAATCACTCCGCGCACTACTGTTTCAATTGACTGGCGTTCCTGCCGCTTCCATTCAGACCGATGCTGACTCCATCCCCGCGTTTCCCGATCTACCCACAGCCCCAGACACCGCAGAAAAAGCCGCGGAGTCCAGCTTTGCTGTCTCGATGTCACAGCAGCACGCCCTCGCCCAAGCCTTCAAGGCTCGTGCCGAACACCGAGCGCTTTGGCCTTCGGTGGACTTCGCCACGCAGTATGCCGTTCTTGCCAAGTACAACAACTGGGAGCAATTTTTTCCCAAGGCATTTCAGCGCAACAACGCCAGCATTGGGGTTGTAATTCGCTTTCCATTCTTCAATGCCCCACAACGGGCTCATGCGCAGGCAGCTGACGCCGATGCTGCCCGCGCGAAAGCCGACGTGCAGTCCGTGAAGGACCAAGTTTCCCAGCAAGTCCTGAAGCTTCAGAGTTCCGCGCGACAAGCGGCTGCCGCCAAAGAGGTCTCGGATCTCGAATACCAGCTCGCGAAATCGAGCTTCGACGAAATCGAAGTCCGTATGAACTCGGGAGGGGCAACGGTCCACGACGAGGCCAACGCCCGCGCAGATATGTCAGAGAAATACAATCAGCTGCAAGATGCCGATTTTGAACTGGTGCGCGCTCGCCTGGCCCTGATGCGCGCCACCGGCGATCTGGCGGCCTGGGTAGGCGTGCCCAAGTAGAGCTCTCGCCAACGAGACTTTTCGCCACTTCACTGCATCCAAACGCCTTTCGGGATATTGCGATTGGTCCAAGAGTGCCCTCTCATGTAGCCTGAAGTCCTGTCAGGGGCCGTTCCGCTCGGGGAGTGACCAAAGGATTACCCGTAAGAAGTGTCTGAACGCCAAATGTTAGGATAAATACTCACATCTATGCCCCTAAGAACTCTGTTCCTAAACCCTCCTTCTTTTGAAAATTTTGATGGCGGTGCCGGGTCGCGTTGGCCGGCCACTCGAGAAATCGAGTCTTACTGGTACCCAGTTTGGCTCGCCTACCCAACCGGGATGATTGAAGGGGCAAAGCTGGTTGACGCTCCGCCGCATCATGTTTCGGCCGAACAGACCATCGAAATGGCGAAACAGTACGAATTTCTCGTCCTTTATACCAGTACGCCCGGTTTTCCCGGCGACATTCGCCTGGCTCAGCGCATTAAGGATGTTAATCCCAAGATTAAGATCGCCTTTGTCGGTCCGCATGTAACCGTTCTGCCGGAGCAGAGTCTGCGCGATGGCTCAGCGATAGACTTTGTCGTCCGCAAAGAATTCGACTACGCCACCAAGGAATTTGCGGAAGGGAAGCCGCTCGACCAGATTCTCGGCGCCTCTTATCGCAGGAACGGTTCGGTTGTGCACAATGCCGATCGTCCGCAGTTGCAGGACCTCGACGCCCTGCCGCACGTCACAGACATTTACCACCGCGATCTCGATGTTCGCCGCTACAACGTTCCATTTTTGCTGCACCCGTACGTTTCGCTTTACACCACCCGCGGATGCCCGGCGCAGTGTACCTTCTGCCTGTGGCCGCAGACCACCAGCGGTCACGCGTGGCGCAAGCGCTCTACAGACGACGTTGCGCGCGAGATGGCCAAAGCCAAAGAGTATTGGCCGTACGTAAAGGAATTCTTCTTCGATGACGACACCTTCAACATCCAGAAGGCGCGCACCATCGAGCTCTGCGAGAAGTTGAAGCCGCTGAAGCTGACCTGGTCCTGCACCTCGCGCGTGACCACCGACTACGAAACGTTGAAAGCCATGAAGGAAGCTGGCTGCCGGCTGATGATCGTCGGCTACGAATCCGGCGATCAGCAGATTCTGAAGAATATTAAAAAAGGCGCCACGCTCGAACGCGCTCGCCAGTTCACCAAGGACGCGCACAAGCTGGGCCTCGTTATTCATGGCGACTTCATCCTCGGTCTCCCCGGCGAGACCCGCGAAACGATTAAGAACACCACCGCATTCGCTAAGGAGCTCGACGTCGAGACCATTCAGGTTTCCGTCGCGCACGCCTATCCAGGAACCGAGCTTTACGACTTTGCCATCAAAAACAATTTCCTGGTCAAGGGCAGCATGGTCGATGAAGGCGGGCACCAGCTCGCGCACATCGAGTATCCCGGGCTGCCTGCCGACGAAGTACTGGATTCGGTTCACCGCTTTTATGACGAGTATTATTTCCGGCCCAAGGCGATTTTCCGCATCGTTCGCAAGGCCGTGTTCGATTCCGATGAGCGCAAGCGCCTGTACAAGGAAGCCAGAACGTTCCTGAAGCTTCGCTCCATGCGCAACAAGTTGGTGAAGGATAATGCCCGCAAGGCCGCCAGCAACGGCAATGGGCATCCCACGAGTGGCTCGTCAAGTCTCCCCGCGCAGAGTGAGCCCGCTGAGGAAACTGTTCAGGTCTGATCAGCCGTGAACTTTCGCAAATACCTGGTTCTGGCCGGGGTCACCATCTTCGCGCCTGTCGGTGACTCCCTGCTTTCCTATGGCATGAAGCAGGAAGGCAATATCTCATTTCATGATGTCGGCGGGTTGTTATTGGCGATCTCGAACCCTTGGGTGGGCCTCGGCATCGTCTTCCTGCTCGGATTCTTCGCTTCCTACATGACAGCGCTTTCCTGGGCCGATCTGACTTACGTTCTCCCTGCCAGTTCTCTGGGATACGTTTTGCTTGCGATCATCGCGCGATTCGCCCTTCACGAACGCGTGAGCGTGATGCGCTGGATCGGCATTGCTCTCGTCTCCAGCGGCGTCGGATTCGTCACCACCGGTCCTGAAATCACTAAGCGACCACCGAAATCGCGGGCCATCGCAGATCATCCCTCTCCGGAGCACTCATGATCCGTCACGCCATGTCGAATCTGAACGCGTGGCTGGCGATTCTTGCGGTCGTGGTCTCCTCCAGTTCCGGCGACGTTCTCCTTTCACGTGCGATGAAGAAGATCGGCGACCTCGGGGAGCTTCGCGCTAAGAAGGGAATTACATTCGTGGTCTTGCTGATGCTCCGCAACCGGTACTTCCTGATCGGCGTCGGGTGCATGGCCGTTTCCTTCTACAGCCTGCTCTTTGGATTATCGTGGAACGATGTGAGCCTGATCGGCCCCGCCGCAGCCTCGCTCACCTTCGTGGCCAATGCGATTGCCGCGAAATTCTTCCTGCACGAAAGAGTAGACGGCCGCCGTTGGGCCGCAGCCTTACTCGTCGCCGCAGGCGTCGTCCTGATGGCGTTCTAGCAACCGGTACTCTCCTCAACCGCGAGTTCCTGCTCCCTCGAAGCCCCAACTCGTCCCCCAAAGCAGGAGGCCGATCATTCTCAGGTCGCCCAGAGTAGCCGCTGAATTACACAACCTCTAGCCGAAAAAGGCTTGCGAAAAATTCTCTTGACATCGGAAATGCGTAACTGTAAGGTTACACATTATGCGTCACCGATCGGTTACATATTCCAAAGCGAGGGTGGCCAACCCAACCGGGGGTTCGTTGGGTGGGGGCTTTCAAGGCCCGAGAACACGCGACCTCGCATTCAGCGCCCTGGCCGATCCCACACGCCGTGCCGTGCTGGACCTGCTGCGCGCAGGTACTCGTCCCGCAGGGGACATTGCCCGCGCCTTCACCGTCTCCCGGCCGGCCATCTCCAAGCACCTCAGCATTCTTCGCCGCGCTCACCTCGTTGAGGAGCGCAGGGAAGGCCGCCATCGCCTCTACCAACTCAATCCCGAACCGCTTCGGGAAGTGGACACATGGCTCCAGCAGTACCGCGAGTTCTGGACCGCCAGTCTCAACAACCTGAAAGCGTTCGTGGAGGCGGAGTATGCCAAGGAAACCGCGGCACAACCGCACCAAAAAGAACCGAAACAATCAAATAAGGAGAAATGAAATGAATCGCTCTGGCATTGCAGTTTCGTTGGTTGTACTTCTAAGCGCTCTGGCCGCATACGCGCAGTCCAGTTCGCAGCGGTCGTTCGACTCGATCAAAGCCCTCGCCGGTCATTGGGAAGGAAAGGGCGAGATGAATGAACCCGTGCACGTGTCGTTCAAGCTGACCGCAGGCGGCTCGGCCGTGATGAGCGAAATCACCAGTCAAATGCATGGGAAGTCGGACGACATGATCACCATGTTCAACCTGGATGGCGACCGCCTCCTCATGACCCACTACTGCGAAGCCGGCAATCAGCCTCGCATGAAGGCCAGCACCTCGCCGGATGGCAAGACCCTGACGTTCGATTTTGTTGATGCAACCAACCTCACGGCCGCGCAACCTGGACACATGCAGCGCGTCGTGTTCACCTTGATCGACTCCAACCATCACACCGAGGAGTGGCACTTCGCTACAGGCAAGGGTAATGAAATTGTCCGCACCTTTGAACTGCAGAAGAAAAGCTAAACAAATTTCCAATGGAGGGACGGGCCTGTCGCCCGTCCGCTGGTTTGACGTATGAAACTGTACAACCCAACATTTACCGAAATCATTTCCGTTCTCGAGGAGGGTGCGATGGAAATATCACGTCGCGAGTTTGTAACGGCGGCTGTGTCCGCCACCGCAGTAGCAGCCGTACCCGCAGCCGCAATGTCGGATGAACCAGCGCCAGCAAAGAAAGGAGAACCCGTGACTACCACATTGACTCCCTACCTCTTATTTGACGGTACCTGCCACAGTGCAATGGAGTTCTACAAGTCCTGCTTGGGTGGGGAACTAACCGTTCTGAAAGTGAAAGATTCTCCCGTCAAGGAACACATGCCTGCCGCCCAGCAGGAGAAGGTCCTGAACGCGCACCTCAAAAGCCGCGGTCTTGAGATCTCCGCCTCCGACTGGCTGATGCCGAACCGAACACCTCAACCTGGCAATACGGTTTGCATGTACCTGAGCGGCGGGACCTTTCAGGAACTGAAAGCTTTATTCGACAGACTCTCCGATGGCGCGCAAGTCACCGACCCATTGAAAGAGTTATTCTTCGGAACGTATGGCGCCCTGAACGACAAGTTTGGAGTTCGCTGGATGTTTCAGACCAACAGTAAAGGGTAATCAACGATTCATAATTTGAAGATCTGAAGGAGATTCATATGCCCAACCCGTTTTGCCACGTTGAACTTAATACAACCGATGTCAAAAAAGCCAAAGACTTCTACGGCAAACTGTTCGACTGGAAGCTGGAAGACATGCCCGGCGGCGAGTACACCATGATCGGCGTGGGCGAAGGCACTGGCGGCGGAATGATGAAGCACCCCATTCCTGGCGCGCCGTCGTTCTGGCTGTCGTATGTTCTGGTCGACGACATCCACGCTGCCACCGAGAAAGCCAAATCGCTTGGCGGCAACGTAATGAAGGATGTCACCGAAATTCCAAACTACGGTGACTTCAGCGTAATTACCGATCCCACCGGCGCGCACTTTGCGCTGTGGCAACCGAAGAAGAAGTAGTAGTCAGTTGTCAGTTCCCGCTTCCCAGTAATCTGCTTCAACACCGGGAACTGACAACTAGCAACTGGCAACTTTTTACGCCGGAGGACTCATGCCAACACTTACTACAGCTCCCATCGCACACACCAGCGCCAACCACGACGCCGTCACTTGCGAAATCTTTATCGCAGCTCCACGCGAGCGCATCTTCGAAGCCCTGACGGATCCGAAGCAAGCGGCCCAGTGGTGGGGAGACAAGGGCCAGTATTCCATGCTCCACTTCTCCATGGATGTGCGTCCAGGAGGGAAGTGGTTCACCACCGGACACTCGGCTAAGAACGGCGAGATCAAGGTGGAGGGCGAGTTTATCGAAATCGATCCACCTCGGCGCTTGGCCTACACGTGGATTTCGAGTTGGCTGCCCAAGATCACGAAAGTTATGTGGGAACTCGAGCCGCATAACGGCGGCACCGCGTTGAAGCTGACGCATACCGGATTCGGAGGGAATGCCGAAGCCACCAAGGCCCACACTCACGGATGGGGTCTGGCTCTGGTCTGGCTGCAGGCTTATGCCGAGCGCGGAGAAACTGTGGCCACGCGGAACTGACTCCGCCACGAGTTTGTGGTAGCGGGAACTGACCACGGGGGTACGAGTCTACTCGTGCCAATAACCTACCCTTAGTTCCGTTCGCGGGCTTTAGCCGGGAGGATTAGCATATCGTGGAATGGCAGCGATTTAACGCCAGGCACACGCAAGAAGGAGCGGGGCCTTAGCCCTGATCAATATGGCAACTGCACAGATCACTCCCGATCAAGACGCGATCGTGGCAGAGATATTCATTGCTGCTCCGCCATCCCGTGTCTTCGAGGCAATCGCTGACGTCGACCAGCGCGCGCAATGGTGGGGCATGAAAGGCAACTTTCATGTCACCAGCTCGACCTCCGATCTCCGCCCTGGCGGGAAGTGGTCGCATGAGGGAGTTGGCCCGGCTGGCCAACCGTTTCACATGGAAGGCGAGTATCTGGAGGTCGAACCCCCGCGCTTGCTGGTCCACACGCGCCAGGCCGATTTCGTCGGCCCCTTTAACACGATCGTGCGCTGGGAACTCGAAGCTAAGGATGTTCGCGAGCTCCATTCTGGCGGTACTCATAAGGTGGGCACTGGCACTCTGGTGCGCGTGAGACATTCCGGCTTTGCTGGACATCCAGATCAAGCCGCCAGCCACCACAAGGGCTGGGATGCTGGCATGCATTGGTTGAAGTCTTACATCGAAACCGGCGAAACCTGGGAGATGAGGCCCTGAAGTGAGGTCGCAAGCGAGAACCACCGCATTGGAACAGTCACGGCTTTTAGGGCGGCCGCTTGAAAAGACCGCCCTATATCCCGCCAACATCTGCAAGGGCGCCCGGGTCCTACGAACGAGCTAGCGCGGGCCTTACCCTGGTCGTCAACTGCATCGCGAGGCCGCCGGCTCAAACCCATGTGGCTCGCGCGATCAGTCCAGTCGGAGAATCCTGGACGCGTTCTCCCGGTCGGCTCCCATCACTTTTTTCGCATTCCTGCATCGATTGTTTGAATTGCAACATCCAATCGGGCAAGCGATACTAATAAGGCAATGCTCAAGAACTGTACCCAGAAGCTGATGGCGTGTTGTTGTTGCGCCTGTTGTGTGCCTTCTGGGGATGGTGAATGAGCTAAATCGCACTAATATCAAGAGTTAAGCTCATCGCCCACCGCCAGAAGCTGGCCGGTGGGTTTTGTGTTTTTGGCCCAGCTTTCAGCGATCAGCTGTCAGTTCGTCAGATCGGGATCGGGGTAGCTGAGAGCTGAAGGCAGATAGCTGATAGCAATTTATGAAATCTTCCAATCCCAGCTGGAAAGAGAAACTCACCGGGCAGATGCCGGAAGCGCTGGCCCGCGAGATCGACAACTTTGAAACCGAGATCGCGCTGCGCAAGCAGGGCAAGCTCGACGAGAAACTATTTGCCGAGACTCGCCTTCGCCGCGGCGCGTACGGGCAGCGTTACGACAATGGTCAGCGCAGCGATGGACAGAAAGTGCAGAAGCTGAATTTTCCTTCGGCCGATCTCACCAAGGGTCCGAACACGATGTGGGATGCGCCAGGAATGCAGAGGATCAAGATTCCGGGCGGCGGGCTGAATGCCGCTCAGATCGAAACGCTGGCGGAGCTGGCGGAAGAGTATAGCGACGGCATCGCGCACATCACCACGCGACAGGATTTCCAGCTGCACTATGTCCACATTGATGACACCCCCAGCGTGATGCGGCGGCTCGCGGCGGTGGGGATTACGACGCGCGAGGCTTGCGGCAACTCGGTGCGCAATGTGACCGCGTGTCCGTACGCCGGAGTTTGCCAGGACGAGAGCTTTGACGTGACGCCGTATTCGAAGGCGCTGATGCGCTTCATGCTGGGGCATCCGGACTGCCAGAGTTTTGGGCGCAAATTCAAGCCCGCGTTTAGCGGTTGCGCGCAGCACGCTTGCGGGCTGACCAGCTTGCATGATCTGGGAGTGATCGCGAAGAAGCGCGTGAATGAAGCTACGGGCAGGGAAGAGGTCGGCTTCGAAGTCTACGTGGGCGGCGGGCTGGGCGCGGTGCCGTATCAGGCGAAGCTGTTTGAGTCGTTCATCCCGGCGGAAGAACTGTTGCCGCTGTCGCAAGCGATCGCGCGAGTGTTTGCGCGCTTGGGCGAAAAGAAGAACCGCAGCCGCGCAAGGTTGAAGTTCCTTGTTCAGGATTTAGGGATTGAGAAGTTTCGCCAGCTAGTACTTGAGGAGCGGAAGATTCTGCCGCATGACCCGCGGTGGACCGAGCTGATCGAAGAAGAGTTGAAGACGGTTGAGTCGGCAAAGAATCCTGGCGGGGAACTGCCGGAGCTGGTGACGATCGCGAGCGGGGCGGCAGCGGATTCGGATGCGTTCGGTGAGTGGCTGCGGTCGAATATCCGCCCACAGCGGCAACCGGGATACGTGACGGTCACGGTTGCTTTGCCACTCGGCGATATCACCGCGAATCAGTTGCGGTCGTTGGCGGACATTGTGCGTCGGTTCACGAAAGAGACGATTCGCACCACGGTCGAGCAGAATTTCGTGATCCGCTGGGTGAGCAAGAAAGACTTGCCGGAGCTGTATCGCGCGCTAGACGCAGTGAAGCTGGCTGCACCTGGAGCGGGAGCGCTGGTCGACATCGTTTCGTGCCCGGGAACGGATACCTGCAAGCTGGGAATCTCGTCATCCCGAGGGCTCGCGGGCGAGTTGCGCAAGCGGGTGAGCGAGGCGGGCTATCAGGCGGACGAAGCGGTGCGCAATCTGCACATCAAGGTCAGCGGCTGCTTCAACAGCTGCGGACAGCACCACGTCGCGGATATGGGCTTTTATGGCGTGAGCCGCAAGGTCGCCGGCTATGCCGTGCCTCACTTCCAGGTCGTCCTCGGTGGCGAGTGGGAGCACAACGCGGGGTCGTATGGAACGCCAATTTTGGCGGTGCCCTCGAAGAATATTCCGCACGTGGTCAAGCGCCTCACTGACAGCTATGTCGCAGGACGCGAGCAGGGAGAGTCATTCAGGTCGTACATCAAACGGACTGGCAAAGCGCAACTTAAAGTATTACTTGAAGATTTGACGAAGCTGCCGGCAGGTGATCGCTCGTACTTCTCCGACTGGGGCGATCCGCGAACTTATACGCTCGGAGACATGGGTGATGGGGAGTGCGCGGGCGAAGTGGTTTCGCCGGTCGACTTCGGATTGGCAGCGGCGGAGAGGGAACTGTTCGACGCGCAATTGGCGCTGGAGAAAGGCGAGGCGCAGAAGGCCGGCGTGGGCGCGTATAAGGCCATGCTGAATGCGGCGCGGGCGCTGGTTCTGGCGGAGAATCCCGATATTAAGGAAAACGCCGAGCAGATTGTGGCGGAGTTCCGCACACGTTATTACGACACGCAGAAGTTCTGGGATCCGTTTGCGGGAGGGAAGTTCGGCAACTACTTGTTCGACGCGCATGCGAAGGCCGCACACGCGTACAGCGAGGAGTCGAGCCGATATCTGATCGAAGAGGCGCAGCTGTTCATCGACGCGGCGCACAGCTGCAATAACAAGCTGAGCATGGCGGCGGTGGGGGCGTAAGGATGCGTGACTGGTGGTGATTGGGTCATCCCGAACATCGGCGCTTCAAGTCGGCGGAGGGATGCTCGCGAGGGTCATTCATGAATTTCTCGATTACTGCACGCGAGATCCCTCCGCCCGCTGGAGAAAGCGCGGGCGTTCGGGATGACGCCGTCAAATAGATGAATTGATTGTGGAGTATTAGCTTTGACAAACACTAAAGGCGTTCTGGATTACGAAATGGAACAGGTCGCAATAGAGCTACAGCACATCAACGTGAAGCTGTTCGTGAAGGATGCGGAGAAGGTTGATCTGGAGGCCGTGGTGCCGGTGTTCCATAGCTGGATACAGGGACAGATCTTCGACGAACTGCTGTTGGATGTTGCGGACTACAGCCACGTGCCTGACGGGCCGGGGATTGTGCTGATCGGCCACGAAGCCGATTACGCGCTCGACAACACCGATGGACGACTCGGGTTGCGCTACAACCGTAAGGCGCCAGCGCCAGGAAGCAATCGGGAACGGTTGGTGCAGGCTACGCGGGCGGCCGTGATAGCTTTCCAGCGACTGGAGCAAGGCTTCAACCTTCACTTTAATGCGCGCGAAATCGAGATCGTTATCAATGATCGCCTGCTTGCGCCGAATACCAATGTCAGCCGGCAAGCCGCTGAACCGGACCTCAGGGAATTCTTGGATCAGCTCCTTGCCGGAGCCGGATATTCGCTTCAGTATCCGACGGAACGGCGCAAGCTGTT
>Ga0068856_100004913_pt1 | contig 13231 bp, 12 predicted proteins | sample KBSCornC62_FD_66595 | JGI IMG/M metagenome (GOLD analysis project Ga0068856, IMG submission 66595) | Corn rhizosphere microbial communities from Kellogg Biological Station, Michigan, USA - KBS Corn C6-2 | ecosystem: Host-associated > Plants > Roots > Rhizosphere > Soil ...
GAGCCTTCGGTGCCGTATCCGGCGGAAACCGAAATCATCGCAAATATCGTGACAAGCCCGCACCATCTTTCGGCAACGATGGTGACGGGACGAATACACAGAATGACGGAGCTGTTCGGCCGACTAGCGCCGGGCGTAAGTCTCGAAGCGGCACGAGCGGAATTGCGAACAGTGTACGCACGCATGGTGAAGGACCATCCGGAGGCGTATTCGGCCAAGGCGGATTCACAGATCAACGCGGTGCTGCTGCGCGATCAGATTACTTCGCGCGCGCGGACCGTGCTGCTGGTACTTATGGCGGCATCGTTGCTGGTGTTTCTGATCGCCTGCTCGAATGTGGCCAACTTGATTTTGGCGCGAACCGTGCGACGGGAAGGCGAACTTGCGATTCGCGCGGCACTTGGAGCGGGAACGGGTGCGCTCCGGCGATTGCTGTTGGCCGAAAGTCTGCTGCTATGTGGAGCGGGGGCGATATTGGGGGTGCTGAGCGCGGGGCCGATGGTGGCGCTGCTTGCGCGTTATGCGGCGCGATTTTCGGTGCGGGCGCTCGATTTAACCGTGGATTCGAGTCTGCTTTGGGTAGGAGCGGTGCTGGCGGTTGTCGCGGCAATACTGCTGGCGTTTGTACCGCGTTTGCCTACCACGAATACTTCGCACGGAATCGGTTTGGGAAGCAGCAGCGTACGTATCACGGGGAGCACGAGCAGGCGTCTACGTTTGTTCGCAGTTACGCAAATTGCCGCTTCGTTCGTGCTGCTGGCGGGCGCAAGCATGTTGGTGAAGACACTGCTCTCGTTGCAGGCAGTGCAGACGGGCGTGGATACGCGGCATGTTCTGGCACTGAATGTGCCGGTGATGACCTATGGACGGACGCATGAACAGGTGTATGCCTTTTATCGGCAAATCATACGACGGATCACGGAGCTTCCGGGAGTAGAGCAGGTGGCGGTCGGCACCAGCATTCCCTGGAGGGATGCAGGCAGCTTCGGCCCGGGCTTCCAGTTTTCGGCGGATGGACACGTACGAGCGCCGGGCGAAGAAGACCCGCGGGCGCGCTACCGCAACATATCGCCTGGATTCTTCGCAGCTCTAGGCGTGCCGATGCTGGCCGGGCGCGACTTCAACGACAGCGACCGCAGCGGCAGTGAGCCGGTAGTGATTGTGAGTGAGACGCTGGCGCACCGGATGTTCCCGCATGGAGATGCGGTGAACCGGCACATTATGTGGACCGACCCGATCATGAAGTTCATCGACGTGAGCCCGGCACCGCGACGGATTGTGGGGGTTGCCGCCGATCTCGACGACGAAAATATCGTGCCCGGTCCGGCAGTGACGGTTTATCATCCGTTCGAGCAACAGCCGGCGTGGGGAGGACGATTGTTCATTCACACACGTGGGAATCCGTACGCCTTGGTGGCGCCTGTGACACATGTGATCCGGCAGATTTCAGCGGACCAGCCGGTGGAGCATGCGGCGACGCTTCAGGATGTACGCGCCGAAGTGCTGACGCCAGACCGGCTGAACACGCTAGTATTTGGCGGGTTTGCCTTTGTAGCTCTGGCGATCGCGGTGGTTGGCGTAGCGGGTGTATTGGCGTTTTCAGTGAGTGGACGGACACGGGAGTTCGGCATTCGCCTGGCGGTTGGATCGCAGCCGCGGCATCTGGTGCGAGGTGTGATTGCCGAAGGAGCGGCGATGGCGGGAATCGGCATCGCGGCGGGTGCTATCGGAGGCTTCGCGCTGGCGCGGCTGGCAGCCGGATATTTCCAGGACCTCAAGATGCCCGGGCCGACGCCGGTGATCGGTTCAGCGATGGTGTTATTGGCGGCAGCAGTGATTGCGTCGATGCTGCCGGCGACGCGTGCGGCGCGTGTCGATGTGATGCAAGCGCTGCGGTCGGATTGAGAAACGCTAGGCACGCAGGTCCCATAAGCAATAGCTTAAAAGTTCCGGAGATGTGGTTGAGTCGTTGGACCGCCAAAGCCACTTGCGAGAGCCCTGTTTCACGAACTACAAATGTTCCAGGCGCATGGGTAGAGCGACGTAGCTAATCTTGCTGAAGGCTGCCGGTTCTGTAGCCGTGCTTTTCTTGGCTCAGCGATTTCAACACACTCCCTTTCCCACCTGTTTTTCGGAGAATGAGGGATCGCCTCGCTAGAATCACCAAATCGTTGCAGGCTTTTCCTGGATAGAATTATCTACCATGCTCCGCTCGCACTGGATAGCCGTTTCTGTTCTGATAATTGGAGCGCTCCTGCCGGGGCAGTCCGGTCCACCGATCGCGCGCAAAGAACCCGTTACTGATGTTTACCACGGCGTCAAGGTCACCGATGACTACCGCTGGCTGGAAGATTGGTCGAATCCGAATACGCGGTTATGGAGTGATGCCCAAAACGAATATGCGCGTAAATACCTTGGGGCAATCCCCGGACGATCGGTTCTTCGCGAGCAGCTTGCAGCTCTCTTTTCAAAACAAGGCAGTAATTTCCTCGGGCTGCGCCGTCGCGGCGACAAAATATTTGCCCTCCATTTCCAGCCACCCAGAGAGCAGCCATTCCTGATTGTGCTCGACTCGCCTGACGACCTCGAATCGGCTCGGATCATTTTGGATCCGATACAGTTGGATCCATCCGGCGGAACGTCCATAGATTTTTTGTCCCTTCACGTGATGGCAAGTACGTTGCAGTCTCACTTTCGAAAGGTGGCAGCGAATCCGGTGATGTTCATGTGTATGAAACGACAACCGGCAAGAGTCTGCCTGACGTGATACACCGCGTCAACGCCGGGACTTGCCGGGGGCGGCCTGGCCTGGAATGCAGACGGCTCCGGCTTCTACTACACGCGGTATCCACATGCGAGGGAGCGCGCGGCCGCAGATCTTGGCTTTTATCAGCAGGTCTGGTTTCACCGCCTTGGTTCCGATGCCGATAAAACTGATACCTATTCCCTTGGCAAGGACTTCCCTCGCATAGCCGAGATCTCCCTTCAATCATCCGACGATGGTCAATACATCCTCGCAACCATGGCAAACGGGGATGGCGGCGAGTTTGCACAGTATCTTCTCGGCCCGGATGGCAAGTGGATCCACATTGCGAACCTGGCCGACCAAGTCATTTCCGGCGCGTTCGGCGACGACGGTTCTCTGTATCTGCTTTCGCGTCAGGGGGCGCCAAAGGGAAAAGTACTGAAGCTCTCCGTAAGAGATGCGCAAATCAAGCGTGCGAAGGAGATTATCCCGGAAAGCGATATCGCGCTGAAGAGCGTTGTGGCTGCCGGCGACCGTCTCTACGTTATAGGGGTGACCGGTGGCCCATCGGAAGTCCGCATCTACGGACAAAATGGCGCGCCCCAAGGTAAGATTCCGACGGAGCCGAACTCAGCCGTTTACCATGTGCTGCGATATAGCGAAGGGAGCGTGCTCTTCAAGAGTGCCAGTTATGTGAATTCTCCCGCTTGGTATCGCTTCAGTCCATCCACGCGTAAGGTCTCGCGCACCGCCCTACGGTCCAGCGCGTCGGTGGATTTCAGCGATATCGTTGTGAGTCGGGAGTTTGCAGTTTCAAGAGATGGCACGAGGATTCCGCTCACTATACTCCAGAAAAAGGGATCAATCCTCGACGGAAATAATCCCACGCTTTTGACTGGTTACGGTGGTTACCGTATTAGCTTGCCGCCCTACTTTGACCCAACCCTTCGGCCGCTGTTCGACCGTGGCGTGGTGTACGCGGTCGCAAACCTCCGCGGAGGTGGAGAATATGGCGAGGAGTGGCATCATGCCGGCCGTCTGACTCACAAACAAAACGTGTTCGACGACTTTGACGCTTGCGCGCGCTTTCTGATTGACAAGCGTTACACGAAAGTTGCGCGACTCGCCATTCTAGGCGGCAGTAATGGAGGGTTGCTAATGGGAGCGGCCTTCACACAACACCCGGAACTATACTCCGCAGTGGTTTCCATGGTTGGCATTTACGACATGCTGCGCGTTGAGCAGTCTCCGAACGGAGTCTTCAATACCACGGAGTTTGGAACGGTGAAAGAGCCAGACCAGTTCCGGGCTCTCTTCACATACTCCCCTTATCATCACGTCCGAGACGGTACTCAATACCCGGCAATTCTATTCACAACGGGCGCAAACGATCCTCGAGTCGATCCAATGCAGTCGCGGAAGATGACCGCGCGCTTGCAAGCAAGCGGCACTCATAAGCCGGTCCTTCTACGAACAAGCAGTAACTCCGGCCACGGCATCGGAACAGCACTTAGCGAGCAGATCGACGAGCTCACAGACATTTATCAGTTCCTGTTCGCGCAGTGGGGCGGTATTAAAAACCGGGTCGCGAGGTGGTAAGTTCTAGCTGGAGACCGCAGCTCTGCGCGACATGGTTCTCTGGATTTGGCGCTTGTAAATCCACTTGTAAGCCTTTATAGCCTCGAGAGTTAACGATTATGGACGCAAAGGGCCGCGCCCCGGGAATTGAGCCTTTCAGACAGCGCAGACGCGAGCGCGCTCCAAAAGGAGCATTCGCTCGCGCTCATTGCGGGTGAGAGAAGCGGCGCGCTCAAATTCGGTACGCGCTTCGGCGAAGCGGTTGAGCTTGGCCAGAAGATCGCCGCGGACGCTGGGCAGCAAATGGTAGCTTTCCAACGCGGGTTCGGATAAGAGCTTGTCCACCAGTTCGAGACCGGCCGCCGGACTAAAGGCCATGCCGTGGGCGACCGCACGGTTCAGTTCCACAACGGGGGACGGCGCAAGGAGCGCGAGATCGTCGTAGAGCGCGGCAATACGCGGCCAGTCCGTTTCTTGCGCGGTACGCGCGCGGGCGTGACAGGCAGCAATGGCGGCCTGGAGAGTGTAGCGACCTGCAGTTGCGGCAGCTTGCCGGGCGCGTTCGAGAGCGGCGAGACCGCGGCGAATGAGAAGCTGATCCCAAAGCGCGCGGTTTTGATCGAGAAGCAGAATCGGCTCTCCAGAGCGGTTGATGCGAGCTCGTGCACGCGATGCCTGAATTTCCATGAGGGCGACAAGGCCGTGAACTTCCGGCTCGGCGGGAGTGAGCTCAGCCAGAACGCGCCCAAGCCGGAGCGCATCTTCGCAGAGTCCGGGCCGCATCCAGTCTTCCCCGGCTGTCGCGGCGTAGCCTTCATTGAACACCAGATAAATAACTTCGAGCACGGAGGCGAGGCGCGCAGCGAGATCTTCGCCGCGAGGCACTTCGAAAGGAACCTGGGCGGCACTCAGAGTGCGTTTGGCGCGGACGATGCGCTGCGCGATAGTGGGTTCGGGAACGAGGAAGGCGCGGGCGATTTCGGTGGTGGTGAGGCCGCCGAGTAAGCGGAGCGTGAGCGCAATACGCGCCTCGGTCGGCAAGATGGGGTGGCAGGAAATAAAAATGAGCCGCAGGAGATCGTCGCCCATGTTGTCGTCCAGAGCTTCGTCAATATCGGCAACGACGGTGCGTTGGCGGGCATCCAGATCGCGGCCCATATCGGCGTGCTTGCGATCGAGCATCCGGTTGCGGCGGAAGTGATCGATGGCCCGATGCTTGGCGGTAGCCATGAGCCAGGCGCCCGGATTGTTCGGGACACCCGACTCTGGCCACTGTTCGAGGGCGGCAACCAGAGCGTCTTGCGCGAGTTCTTCGGCCATCCCGACATCACGCACGATACGCGTGAGGCCGGCGATGAGGCGCGGGGATTCGATCCGCCAGACGGCGTCAATTGCACTGTGAGTGTCGGTAGCCGCCACTCTTTATCGATAGCATCATCGATTGATAACAGCGTGGCGATACTAGCGATAACAGGGGGCTTTATTTTTTGGCGCTGAGTTGCGCGCGAAGGCGCTCTTCCTGTTCTCGCATCTCCGGCGTGAGAGTTGGTCCGAAGTCTTCGGCCTCGAATACCTGGCGAATTTCGATCTCACTCTCACCCGGCATGGGATTGGGGCAACGCTTGACCCATTCGATCGCTTCGGCGAGGGATTTTACCTGCCAAAGCCAAAAACCGGCGACCAGTTCCTTGGTTTCGGTAAATGGACCATCGATGACAGTCCGCTTGTTCCCCGAGAACCGCACGCGTACGCCCTTCGAACTCGGTTGCAACCCTTCGCCGGCCAACATCACGCCGGCTTTTACCAACTCTTCGTTGTACTTCCCCATATCCGCGAGAAGCTTTTGGCTCGGCATCACGCCCGCTTCGCTCTCTTTGGTCGCTTTAACCATTACCATGAATCGCATATAAGTTTTCTCCTTTTCGATTTGACTGTTCTTCATTCAGTCTCACTTAGGCGTCGAACGAGGCCTTGCCGGAATCGACAGTTTGCGACGGCTTTTTTCGCCACGAATACACGCGAATAAACGCAAATGTGACCGTCAGGTTCAGGCATAAGGCTAAGAAACCGGCGTTAACTCCTAGAAAAGGATCATGGTTACTGAGGATTAAAACACATGCGCTCAATAAGCCGGTGAGTAGGCCGGCGAAGACAGCGGATTTGGTGACACGGTTGGAATAGAGGCCCAGAACAATACCTGGAAAGAATTGCGTTACGCCGGCATAGCCGAGTAAGAGGAGGGAGACGAGCGTCGTGGAACTGTAGATAGCGAAGTAGAGCGTGAGGAGGCTCAACACGATGACCATGGCGCGGGCGAGGCGGGCAATTTGGGATTCGCTCATTGTGGGAGCGAATAACGGGCGGTACACATTTTTTGCAAAGAGCGTGGCGGCTGTGAGCAGAAGGATAGCGGCGGGAACCATGGCCGTGAGCGCGCCGGCGCCCCCGATTAGGCCTAAGAACCAGTTTGGGAATGCTTTGCGGACCAGAGTGAATAAAGCGAGATCGCCGTTGGACAAACCAGGTATGACAAGCAAAGCGGTGAAGCCGGTGAAGAAAATGAACGTCAGGCTGAGCGTGTAGAGCGGCATCACGATGGCATTGCGGCGGAGGACGGCGGCGCTGCGCGCGGTAAAAGCGGCTGCGAAGGTGTGCGGCCACATATAAAAGCCGAGCGACGTAAGCAGAACGGTCGAGATATACCAGGCGTGGCCCATGTGGGCGGTCGCCCCAGGCATTACCAGATGAGCGGGCCGGGTATGCGCGAGCGTAGAGAACATCGGACGGATGCCGCCGAAATAGATATAAGGTACGCCGATACCGACGGCAAGAGCGGCGAAAATCATCAGCGCGTCTTTTAGAATGCTGACCCAGGCGACGGCGCGAATTCCGCCGGCGAAGACGAAGGCAGCTACGAGAGCGACGGCGATAATCATAGCCGGGGCCCGGCCGATGCGATCGAAGCTGGAAATCTGCGCGATGATGCCGAGGCCGGTAATCTGGATTTCGAGATACGGAATTAGGAAGGCTACGCCCGAGAGCGAGACCAGCGCAGCGAGCGCTTTGCTTTGATAGCGAGTTTCGAAGAAATCGGATTGCGTTTGGAGCGAAAATTTATGGCCCATTTCCCAGATGGGCGGCAGGATGAAAAAAGATACGACATAGCCGAGAGTGATATAGGCGAGGATGTAAAGCGCGGGTGCGCCGCGAGAATAGGCCCAACCGCTCGCGCCGAGAAAAGCGAACGTGGTGTACACTTCGCCGGCCATGAGCAGCCATACCAGGATGAGTCCGAAGCCACGGCCGCCAACCGTCCACTGTTCGAGATCCATTTTGCGGCGCGAGCCGGCCAGCAGGCCAATGCCTGAACCGAGCAAAACAATCGCGGCAATGATGGCGATAGGAATCGCGGACTTCATCGGCGATGGCGATCTACACGGTAAGCCATCCAAAGGCAAAGGCTGCTAACCGGAATCCACAGCACAAGCCAGAATAAATTAAACGGCATGCCGAGGACCATGGGATCGATTCGATCCCACAGAGGAACGGAAAAGCACATACCGAGGAAGGGAAGCGCGCCCAGAAGGACAGCGCGGACGGACGGCTTTTCGGGCATAGGCTATTGCTCCTTCGGCAAATGCGGTATGGGCGGCTGAAACTGTTCGGGTTCTTGGGAAGTGAGGCCAAAAATGAAAGACTTGAGCCGGGCGATAGCGCTGCCTGAGCTCAAAATTTTCAAATGCCGGTCCTCCAGGAATTGGATCGTGAGAGGCCCAATAGACGCGACGGCCATTTATGCGTACGCGCAAATCGGGTTCGATGTAACTGGCGGGAACTTTCCAATATTGAGTAAGCCGCGGCAGTTGATAATGCCAGTGCGACGCCGCCGTCGTCGAAAAAACGTTCGAAGGAGAAGTTTCGTTTGAGGTGGATAGGGCAAAGGCGTCTCCACTGGCACTGCGAAGCATTTCATCGAGCATATAATTTTCGTGCTCGATGAAATTGTCCTCGCGGTATCCGGCGTAGCGTTGATCGCTGCGGACCAGGCGGTCTTTGAGCCAGAGCACGCGCAATCTTTCAAAATTCCCCATGGTGGCGGTGAGGGTGAGCTCTTCGATAGGAGGGCTGTCGGGATAGGCGGCGACAGAGAGGTGGAGTTCGTTCGGCTGATCGCTGAACATCGAGGCGACGACGAACACATGGGCGCCGTTGGCGGAAAAACGTTCGACGGCAATCGGCACCTGCAATTGTTCGATGCCACGCGAGCGCAGCAGCCGAGGGCGGCTTTTAGCGTAAGACGTTTTCCCCGTTGGCCGGGATCGAGAAGGCTTGGTTCGAGCTCACTGAACGCCATGCGCGCGCGGCGTGGACCGGAAGCCGAGATGACGGGTTCGATGGCGATAAAGTTGACGAGTTCAGGACGCGAGTGTTGCTTTGAAAAGACGCCTACGCGGATCAGGCCGCGCGGACCGGGCAAGCCGCCCGGAGAAGGCAAGCCAAACACGAGGCCGTCCTTGCGTCCCCATATCAAGGGATCGCCGGGAGCTTGCGGACAAAGCCAGGCTGGGTCAGTGAGCGCGCCGCATAGGGAGATAAGAGCAAGTAGGAGAGGCAAATTGAAACCTTTCAATTATACTGGCAGATACCAGTGACGACGATCAAGGAAGTGGCGAAGCGGGCGCGTGTGTCCGTGGGTACGGCTTCAAACGTGATCAACGGCACTGCGCCTGTCAGTTCGGCGCGGGCCGCCAGAGTGCTGGCCGCGGCCAAAGAACTCGATTATCATCCGAACGAAATCGCACGCAGCCTGAAGAGCAAGCAAACCAGAATGCTGGGTTTGGTGCTTCCGGACATCACCAATCCTTTTTTTTCGGATATGATTCGGGGCGCGGAAAATGCAGCGCTGGAGCGCGGCTATTTGCTGGTTACCGCCAACAGCGACGAACAGGTGGAACGGGAGAAGCGACTTGTGGCGGCTTTGCGTTCTCATCGAGCCGACGGAATTCTGCTGGCGGCGGCAGCCAGCAAATCGGAGGCGCACCTGGAGAGCGCCCTCGCGGCCGGCATTCCCATCGTTTGTCTGGACCGCGCCGCGCCGGGTATCGCGGTGGACGCTGTGCTGGCGGATAATGCGCGGGGCACGCAGGAATGCGTGCGGCACCTGATACGACTGGGCCACAAAGACATAGCGATCATTACAGGATCGCTGAGTTTGCAGATTGGGCGCGAGCGGCTGGATGGCTATCGTGCCGCGTTGAAGGAAGCGGGCATCCGCTACGAGGCGGACCTAGTGCTGGAAGGCGATTTCCGTGAGGAAGCCGGCCACCGGCTCGGCAAGGAATTGCTGTTGCGCCGAAAACGGCCGTCGGCGATTTTCACTTCGAATGGCGTGATGATGCTGGGATTATTGCTGGCGCTGGACGAACTTGGAGTGCGCTGCCCCGAGGATATCGCGGCGGCGACGTTCGACGATCTTCCCTTTGCACGCTCGTTTCATCCACGGCTGACAGCGGTGGCACAGCCGGGCAATGAAATGGGCTATCGAGGAGCGAACCTGCTGATGGACCGGGTAGAGGGGAAACTATCTGGCGAGCCGGTGACGATCCGACTGGCACCGGAACTGAAGATTCGCGAGTCGAGTAAAGTTTCTCTTGACGGCAAGCGGCGCGCGTGATGTAATCGACTCAATTTTGAATCGTTTCATTTTTGGGGAGTACATACGAGCAGATTACGAGTGGTCGCCGCGCTGTGCTTATTGGCATTGTTGACAACGCCGGTCTATGGACAGATCGACCGGGGAACGATCACTGGTACCGTTACCGATCCGCAGAACGCCATGGTAGCGGACGCCAAGATCACGCTGAACAATCCGGCCACGGGCGCGAGCCTGGAGACCACGACCGAGCCGGGAGGATCCTTCACGTTTGTGGGTCTGGTAGCGGGCCAATACAAGCTAACGTGTGAGAGCAGCGGGTTCAAGAAATTCGTTCAGGAGACAGTGCCGGTGGATGTGGGCAGGACGACGACGTTGAACATTTTGCTGGCGCCGGGAACGGTGTATGAATCGGTGATGGTAAAGGAAGAAGCGCCGCTGGTAGACGCCGAAACTTCCGACGTTGGAACATCGGTGACGCGGCGCGAAATCATGAACCTGCCGGTTCCTCTGACGTCCGATAGCCGTAACCCGCTTTCGTTCGTCGTGCTGACTCCCGGCGTAGCGGGCTCGGTGCCCGGCGCTCGGGAAGGCGTATCTCGAAATGGGCCGCATTGAAACAGAGCGGCTGCTCGCGGTTGCACGGGACGGCAGGCGCGCTTGGCAGTTGGCGGCGGAGCAGTGCCAAATGCGGGGTGAGCGTTCGCAAGCGCTCGAGTTCTTCCACGGCGCCTATGAGCGCCGGCCCGACCTCACCGAGATACAGAGCGCCATTCGGGAACTCGGCGGCGCGGAAGTTTCTGTTAATCGAAGATCCGTTGTCGTGGCCGGAGAGGACGAGATTTTCCAAAAAGCGCGCGGATATGAGTCCCTGGCAAGAGAGACGTTCGCGCGGGTCCGAGACGTATCGCCGGATTCTTATCGGGCGCATGAGGTGCTTGCCGATTCGCTGGCGGTAGCGCGGCGCAGGACAGAGGCAATCGCGGAATATCGCGTTGTCCTCCGTCTGAAGCCCGACCTTCCGGCTATTCATCAGGCTATTGGCAGAGAGCTTCTAAGAGAGCTTCTATAGGAGGGTCATACGGCCGAGGCGGTGCGGGAGTTCGAAGCGGAACTTGCGCTTCAGCCGCAATCGGCGACGGCCCATGTGGATTTGGCTGGTGCGTTACTGCTTGCCGGAAGTGACCCGGATGCCAAAACATTTGTTGTCGGCGATTGATTGGGCCGGCCGCCGGCAGTGGTGCGAAAACTGCTGGCGAAGGCCAGTTTGCGGCGACAGGACTATCGGGCCGCCATCCCGATGCTCGAGGAATATATACGATCGGTTCCGGACGATTCGTCAGCGCATTACTTGCTGACGCGCGCTTATCGGGCGGTAGACAATAAGCAGGGGATTGGATCGGGAAATGAAAGCGTATCAGGCATTGTCGGCAGACGCAAAGAACCGGACCGCGGCGCGCCGGGCCATGGAGCAGTATGGCGAAGCCGGTAGGATTGAATAATTGGAACCACTTCTCAGAATCGAACACACGAACAAGCACTATGAAGGGACGCGCGCGCTGGCGGATGTCGCTTTTAGCGTTTTGCCGGGTGAAGTGCATGCGCTGATGGGTGAGAACGGGGCCGGGAAGAGCACGTTGAGCAAGATTATCGCGGGCGCCGAGCAGGCGGATTCAGCCGAGATTTACTGGCGCGGCGAGCGAGTGCCGATCGCGTCGCCCATGGCGGCGCAGCGGCTGGGCATCGGAATCGTTTTTCAGGAGCTGGATGTTTTTCCGAACTTGTCGATCGCGGAAAACATTGTCATCGGCAATTTGCGGATGGAGCGCCGTGCTTTCGTAAATTGGCGCGAGCTGATTGCGTTCACGAAACCGTTTCTCGGCCAGGTGGGCTTGACGGCAAGGCCGCGTACGCGGGTAGGCGACTTGCGTACGGGCGAGCGGCAGCTTGTGGCCATCGCGCGGGCATTGAGCTTCGAGGCGAACCTGATTTTAATGGATGAGCCGACCAGCTCGCTGCCGGAAGATGCGGTGGAACGCCTTTTTTCGGTAATCCGCCGTCTGAAGACGAACGGTGTTTCGATCGTGTATGTCTCACACAAGATGAAAGAGATTTTGGAAATCGCCGATCGCGTGACGGTTTTGCGGGACGGCGCGACGATCGGTACGCGGCACACGCGGGAGACGACGATTGAAGAGATCATCGCCATGATGGTGGGGCGGGAACTGGCGGCGTGTCCCGAACGAGAGCGGAGTGAACCGGGCGAAGTTCTGCTTAGTGTGGAACGGCTGAAGACGGAGAAGATCCGCGACGTATCGTTCGATCTGCGCCGCGGCGAGATTTTAGGCATCGCCGGTTTGGTGGGCGCGGGGCGCAGCGAATTAGGGGCGGCGCTGTTCGGGTTGGATCGAATCGACTCGGGCACGATTCGGATGGAAGGCCGCGAGATCCGTCCGAAATCGGCGCGCGATGCTCTGGAGGCAGGGATCGGCCTGTTGCCGGAAGACCGGAAGCTCGAAGGTTTGATGATGCAGATGAGCGTGGGGGAAAACACGACAATGGCATCGCTCGCTCGTTTTCAGAAATTGGGATTGCTGCGGCGGCGCTCGGAAACCCGAGCGGCAGAGCCGGTTCATCGGCGCATGCGGTTGAAAGCCGCGTCAAACAGCATCAGCGTCGGCAGTCTGAGCGGGGGGAATCAGCAGAAGGTTTTATTTTCTAAATGGCTGCTGAACAATCCCGCGGTATTGTTTCTGGACGATCCGACACGCGGCATCGATATCGGTGCGAAGCAGGATATTTACGCCATTATCGAAGAGCTGGCGAGGGAGGGGAAAGGCATTCTGTTTGTAAGTTCGGAGCTGCCGGAGCTTCTCGGCAATTGCCATCGGATTCTGGTTTTACGTGACGGTCGATCGACGGGGATATTGGACGCCCATTCCGCCACGCAAGAACAGATTATGACACTCGCCACCATGCAGGAGAGGGCGGCCTGAATCCGGCTTTCCGAAAGTTCAAGAGCGTAGCGGGGCTGGCCGGAATTGTTCTGATTGCCGTGCTGGTGAGCCCGCATGCGCGCGACGGCTCCAATATTTTTTTGCAGGCCGGCAACCTGACAGATGTATTGCGGCAGATGTCGGTGATCGGCATTATCGCGCTGGCCATGACTTACGTAATTCTGACCGCCGGCATCGACCTGAGCGTGGGGAGCACGCTGGCGCTGGCGACATCACTGGTGGCAATGTATGTGGTGC
>Ga0068856_100004918_pt1 | contig 13226 bp, 13 predicted proteins | sample KBSCornC62_FD_66595 | JGI IMG/M metagenome (GOLD analysis project Ga0068856, IMG submission 66595) | Corn rhizosphere microbial communities from Kellogg Biological Station, Michigan, USA - KBS Corn C6-2 | ecosystem: Host-associated > Plants > Roots > Rhizosphere > Soil ...
CCGCTGCGCACGTTCTCCACCCACGCGGCATGATTCAAGTACCACTCGACCGTGTTGCGCAGGCCCTGTTCGAACTTCACCGATGGCTGCCAGCCGAGTTCGCGAGCGATTTTGCGCGCATCGATGGCATAGCGTCGGTCGTGGCCCGGACGGTCGGTGACGAACTTGACCAGCTTGCGGCGCGACCCGATTGTCGCATCAGGGCGCATTTCGTCGACCAGATCGCAGATCGTCTCCACCACGTGCAGGTTGTTGCGTTCGCTGTTGCCGCCGATGTTGTATGTCTCCCCGAGTTCGCCGCGTTCGAGGACTGTGCGGATTGCGGAGCAGTGGTCGTCGACAAAGAGCCAGTCGCGCACGTTCTGTCCGTCGCCGTAGACGGGCAGTGGCTTGCCTTCGAGCGCGTTGAGAATCATCAGCGGAATAAGCTTTTCCGGAAACTGAAAGGGCCCGTAGTTGTTCGAGCAGTTCGTGGTCAAGATCGGCATCTTGTACGTGTGGAAGTATGCGCGTGCCAAGTGATCCGATCCGGCCTTCGACGCGGCGTACGGGCTATTGGGAGCGTACGGAGTGGTCTCGGAAAATGCCGGATCGTCGGGGCCAAGCGTTCCGTATACTTCGTCTGTCGACACGTGCAGGAACCGGAAATTGTCCTTCGCGGAGCCTTCCAGCGCGGACCAGTAGCGCCGCGCCTGATCGAGCATCGTGTAAGTGCCTTGCACGTTGGTGCGGATAAATGCGCCTGGATCGACGATGGAGCGATCGACGTGGCTCTCGGCGGCGAAGTGGAGAATTGCGCGGGGACGATGCTTCGCAATGGCAGCAGCCACAGCATCGGCGTCGCAGATATCGGCGCGAACAAGCTGATAACGCGAGTCATCTTCGAGCGAAGCGAGGTTTGTGGCGTTTCCGGCATAAGTCAGCAGGTCAAGATTCACGACCGGACTGCCGACCTTCTCGATCCAGCGGAGAACGAAATTGGAACCGATAAACCCCGCACCGCCGGTGACAAGGATCGTGTCTTTTGTAGCTGTCATTGCGTGGTAATTTCCTTAATCTGGTTGGGCCCGAGTAGTGGATGAACAGACCGGGACCGGGCGCTCTAAGTCTCTATGAATGCGTACGGCGTAAGTCTATCGTATCCCGCGGAGTGAAACTTTAAACTTCATCCAGAACGGGGCAGGGATTCCCTCACAGGCTTTGATGCGATTCAGGCCAGAAACATACAGTCGCCATAGCTGAAAAAACGGTACCGATTCTCAACCGCGCGCCGGTAGGCGGCTAGGACGTGTTCCCGTCCCGCGAAGGCACTGACCAGCATCAGCAGGCTCGACTGTGGCAGGTGGAAATTCGTCAGCAAGGCATCGACAACGCGGAACTGAAAACCCGGCGAGATGAATATTTTTGTATTGCCGGAGTGGGGCATGATCGGCCCGGAGCCGGCCCGCAGCGCCGCAGCTTCCAACGTACGCACGACCGTGGTCCCGACTGCGACTACGCGCCGGCTCTGGGCACGCGCGCGGCAAAGCGCATCAGCAGTTGCAGCCGACATACTGTAGCGCTCCCGGTGAAGTTGAACCTGGTCTACGCGTTCGACCCGCAGCGGCGCAAACGTCCCAAGTCCGACATGCAGCGTTACTCGCGCAATTTCGACTCCGCGCGCTTCGATCGTGTCCAGCACCTGCGGCGTGAAGTGCAGTCCTGCAGTGGGAGCAGCGACGGAACCGCGCTCGCGCGAGAAGACCGTCTGGTAGCGCTCGCGGTCTGTCGCGGCATCCTCGCGATGGATGTACGGCGGCAGGGGCACGTGGCCAATGCGCTCGAGGACGCCGAAGAAATCATTGACGGGAGCGAACTCGAGCAGACGATCGCCAAACTGCCCGCGCTCCAGCACCTCGGCTTCCAATACGATCGTGCCGTCGTGCGCGGGGAAGACGAGACGCTCGCCAATAGCCACCTTGCGTCCCGGCCGCACCAGTGCGCGCCAGCGGTTTTCGCTCGCGGGTTCAGTAAGCATCACTTCGATGCGGCCTGTCGGTTTTTCCTTTTCGCGCCGCAGCGTTCGTCGTGCGTAGAGGCGTGCCGGAATCACCCGGCTGTCATTCAGGACGAGCAGGTCACCTTCGCGCAACAGGGAAGGGAATTCGGCGAAGTGGTTGTCGCGAAGCGCCCCCGTCCCTCGATCCATCACCAGCATGCGGCTCGTGCCGCGTTCGGCGGGCGGCTCCTGCGCGATCAACTCCTCAGGCAGTTCGTAATCGAAATCGGTAACGAGCAGGTCGCTCATGGTGTCGGTTGGCCGAAATGCTGGTGGGCCCGCGTGCGGGCACGCTCAAGTGCATCGTTGAGTTCCTGCCGCTTGGTTTCGAAATGTTCCGGAGCCAAATCTGTGGGAACGTGCGTCCACTGTGCCCAGCTGACCACGATGCGCGTAAACGGCTTGGGCACGAGGAAGTGATCCCATGATTTCATTACCCAAGCTTTCTCGGGCTGCAAATGAAATGCGCCGATGGGTGCGCCCGTTGTTTGTGCCAGCTTGATCGGCCCCATCTTGGTCTGATAGATCGGCCCGCGCGGTCCATCGGCGGTAAAGATTGCAGTGCGTCCCGTCGCGATGACGTGTTTAAGCCCCAGTAGCCCCTCACGCGAATTCCGTGAACTTGATCCGCGCACGGCGTCGAACCCAAACATCCTGAGAATGCGTGTGATCAGCTCGCCATCGAAGCTCTGGCTGATGAGAATCACTGCGTTCGATTTCCGAAAATAGATGGTGCAGGGCAGCACACACTGATGCCAGAAGCAGTAGATCTCAGGTCCTGCCTTCTGTCCGAAGAGAACCGGCGTGACGCCTTCTTCCGCGATCACTTCAAATCGCCACGTTCGCGCGAAAATCGACAGCAGCGCCCAGACGAGGCGTGGCACGATCGCCAGCACGAAGCGTTGGCCGATTGTGAATCCTGGACTGTCCTCGCGGTTCACTCAGTCGATTCTAACGAAGTGCAGCCATCAGCTTGTAGCCCGTAACCTGTAGCTCCGGACCGCGCCAGGCTGCTACCAGCTACAAGCTACCGGCTATTGGCTCGTTTCAGCAATTCCAAGATCTGTTGTTGCTCGGCTTTCGCTTCTGCCGATCCAGAGCCTCCGCGGCCAGTATTCATGCTCGCAAGCAGCATCGAGTTCGACCCGCGCTTGTTCCTCCTTGCAGGATCTGCACCCGATTCGAGCAGAGTTCGAACCGCGTCGGCGCACCGAGTGCGCACGGCCTTGTGTAGCGGTGAGACGCCCATCTTGTTCACTGTGTTCGGATCGGCGCCGGCTTTGATCAGTGCCTTGATGGCGGCCGATTGTGCTTTTGGATTCCAGCGTTCCGACGCCGGAGTTCCCATCGCAGCCGCCTGCAGAGGCTCATCGCCAAGACGATTTCTGGCGCGGACATCCGCACCCAACGAGATCAGCCTGCTGATCACCTCAGCTTCATACGCTGCCGCCGCAAAATGCAATGCGGTGTCGCCGCGGTAAATATATCTTCCGACCTCAGGGACGAAGTTCTCTTTCGCCGCCTGACGGGTTGCATTTGTGGTTTCAAAATGGGTCTTGGCCAACGCAGGATTCTCAGCCAGCAACTGCGAGAACTTCGCGGAATTCCCGTTTGCGATGGCAATAACCAGCCTGCGAAGTGCTGCGTCGGAATTTGCCATTACTCGGATATTGCTGCCTTCCAAAGTTGAGCTAAAAGCTAAAGGCTAAGAGCTGCCTTCACACAGCCTTCAGCGCTTGCTCCAGATCTGCGATGAGATCTTCCTGATCCTCAATACCCACAGAGAGCCGCACCAGCCCGTCCGTGATTCCAACCTTGGCCCGGTCCTCTGCAGAGAGCGCCGCATGCGTGGTCGTGGCCGAATGGGATGCTAGCGACTCAACACCACCGAGCGACTCCGCGTTTAGAAACAGCTTCAGTGCGCCGAGAAATTTTGCGACGTTTGCGCGCGAGCCCAGATCGAAGCTCAGCATCGATCCGAATCCGCGCTGCTGCTTTTTTGCCAGCTCGTGCTGCGGATGATTCTTCAGCCCCGGGTAGTTGAGACGAGATACCTTGCTTTGGGTAGACAGGAACTCAGCAACGGCGCGTCCATTTTCTTCGTGTTGCTTCATGCGCAGAACGAGCGTCTTGATCCCGCGCAGAACCAGAAAGCATTCGAACGGAGACATGATGCCTCCTGCGGCCTTCTGGACGAGCAGAAACCGGTCTTTGTGCGCGGGCTTGGTCCCGATCAGCGCTCCGCCCAGCCCGTCGGAGTGGCCATTGAGAAACTTCGTTGTCGAGTGCATCACGACATCCGCGCCGAGCGCGATAGGGCTCTGCAGCGCCGGCGACATGAAGGTGTTGTCGACGCTGACCTCCACGCCTTTCGTGTGCGCAATCTCGCAGACTGCGGCGATATCCGTCAGCACCATCAGAGGATTAGTCGGCGTCTCAATGTGGATCAGCTTCGTATTCGGCTTGATCGCCTCCTTCACTGCATCGAGATCGGCGGTGTCCACGTATTCAATGGCGATGCCGTAGTGCTGAATGATGAGATTGAAAAGCCGCGCTGTGCCGCCATAGACATTCGCCGAGCAGATGAGATGATCGCCGGTGTGCAGCGTCGCAACAAGCGCGTAAATCGCCGCCATTCCACTGGCAAAGGCATGTCCGCAGGTGCCGCCTTCGAGCGTAGCCAGCGCCTCTTCCACTCGTGCGCGGGTCGGGTTCCCGGCCCGGGAATAGTCATATCCCCGACTAGATTCAATGCCGGTCAGTTCAAACGTGGAAGTCAGGTAAACAGGCACATTTACGGCGCCGGTAAGAGGATCAGGCTGCTGACCGGCGTGTACGGCCAAGGTGGCATATTTCGGTTTCGACATGGTGGGCGTCAAGCTCCAGGCGTTTCTGTTTTAGCTTATCGCGATGCCGCGCTCCATTTCCGGAGAGGCCGAAGCTTTGCTGCTGCATCCTTTCGCTCGCCGCCAGCATCGAAACCGGGCACACCGGAAGCCGTTCCGGTGTTGAGGAGGATCCATGGCCAACGCTCCCAAGAAATGCGGAAATCCTGCGTGCAGCTGTACCGCGCCGGACAAGGAAAAGTATTGCAGCGCACACTGCGAGGGCATTGCGAACAAGATCGAGATTGTCTGCACCTGCGGCCACGATGGCTGCACACATGCAGGAATGAGGGCTTAACCCGCTTCAAATTTGCGTTGGGAAAAGCAGTTTTCGCAACACGAGCAAAGGCTCGTCCAGGAGATCTCCGTCTCCCATCTTGTTGAGCTGAAGGATGAGAGCTGAAAGCCAACGACTGCTTTACACTCCACCCTCAAAGATCTTCTTCGATAGATAGCGCTCCGCCGAATCCGGAATAATCGTAATCACCCGCTTGCCGCTTCCCAATTCCTGCGCCAGCTCGAGGGCCGCATGTACGGCAGCCCCCGCACTGGAACCCCCCAGCACGCCTTCTTCCGCCGCGAGCCGCTTCACCATTGCGAAGGCATCCTCGTCGCTGACCATCATCACGCGATCGCACACTTCGCTGTGAAACGTCTCCGGGATGAAGCTCACGCCGATTCCCTCCACGCGATGTTTGCCGGGAGGGCCTCCCTGAAGGATCGACCCTTGCGTCTCGACTGCGACGGTGACAATCGCCGGGTTTCTTTCTTTCATGTACTGAGCCACGCCGGAGAACGTTCCACCCGTGCCTACACCTCCGACGAAGCCATCCACCCGGCCTTCCATCTGCTCCCAAATCTCGGCCGCTGTGGTGTCATGGTGGAACTTCGGATTGGCCTGGTTCGTAAACTGTCCCGCCATGAAAGCCCCGGGAATCGACTCGGCCAGTTTGTTTGCTTCCGCAATCGCACCCTTCATTCCGTCAGCTTCGGGCGTGCGAACGACCTCGGCTCCGAAACCCCGCATTAGAATGCACTTCTCTTCAGCGAAGCCTTCCGGCACGAAGAGCTTGACCTTGTAGCCGCGGTTGACCCCGATCAGCGCGAGGCCTACACCCGTATTTCCCGCCGTCGCTTCAACAATCGTGGAACCCGGACGAAGCAGACCTCTCGCCTCGGCGTCCAGGATCATGCCCAGGGCCGCGCGGTCTTTCACGCTGCCGCCCGGGTTCAGAAACTCAAGTTTCGCGAAAACGTCAGCCGACCCCGGCAACACGACTCTGCCCAGGCGGAGCATGGGTGTGTGGCCTACAAGCTGGGTAATACTGGCTGCGATGCGCGCGGGAGAGGAGATGGGGCTTTCGACTGCCATGGGAAGCCAGTTTAGCTTATTTGCCTGCACTACTTCTTGGCCGCTCCGGCTCTCTTCGCCCGGCTCTCTGGGAAGTAGCCTGTGCGCGTTCTTACCGTCAGTTTGCCGCCGCCTGCTTCCTCCGCGGTCACCTGCACACGGCGGAATCCCGGTTGCGTTGACGGCTTGGTCGAGTGATAGCCGATGGTGTACTGGCTGCGAATATCGCGGGCGACTTCGGCAGCTATCTGGTCCACTTGCTCAATGTTTTTGGGGAAGAATGCGATGCCGCCCGTTTCGGTCGAAAGCATCTCCAGCGCTCGCCGGGCATGGCGCACCTCGGCGCGGCTCATCTCATCGCCAAAGAGCAGCCCGATCGAGTAAATCACCGGTCCTGAAAGTTCCTGCACGCGGCGGATGGTCTGTTCCAGCGACAGCGTTGACGCGTTGTCCTCGCCGTCGGTCACGATTACCAACACCTGCTTCGGCCGGCTCGCATCGGCTACCAGCTTGTCCGCGGAAGCCACAACTGCGTCGTAAAGTGCGGTTCCTCCGCGCGATTCGATGTGCGCCAGCCCATCTCGCAGCTTGTTCACGCTCGAGGTGAACTCCTGGTCGATATAGGCTTCGTCGGAGAAGTTCACGACGAAGGCTTCATCCTGCGGGTTTGAAGCCTCAACCAGGTCCAGGGCAGCTTTGTTCACGGAAGGTCGCTTCTTCGACATCGATCCGGAATTGTCGACCACAAGCGCGATCGATACCGGCAAATCCGAGTGCTGAAAACTGACGATGTTCTGCTTTGTGCCGTCCTCGAAAACCTGGAAATTCTCTTTCTTGAGATTCTGGATCAGTTGGTTGCTGCTCGACAAAACCGTGGCGTTGAGGATCACTTCTTCTACGTCGGTGTGCAGAACGTAGCTCTCGCCTTTTTTTTCGAGCGGCTCGCCGGTGGGTGTTGGCGGCGCTTCAGCGTCAGGGGAGCGTACAGGATCGCGGTCGACCGTCAGGGGTGCACCCTGAGTCTGCGCCGCGGGCGCGGCCGGCTTGGCGGGCTGTTGCGCCTCAAGGGAGAGTGTTGAAACCAGGATAAGAAAGGAAAGGACCGATTTATTGCAAAGGCGCATAGTATCCGGTTCGAGCATGGACCGTGAGTGGAGGCAGACCCGATGGCGGGGTGAGCTTCACCTTCACTTTACGCCACTTGCCGTCACGCGAGATGTTCTTGGGGGTGTAGCCGATTACGTATTGGTTACGCAATTCGGTGGAAATCTTCTCCGCGATGTCGCTCATTTCCGAGATATCGTCAACCCGGAACAGACGCCCGCCGGTCTCCTCGCAAAGTTCGTTCAGCAGAATCGGGCCGGTCCGTTCCTCGGGGGTCGCCGCATAGGGGTCGAAGATCCCAATCGAGTAGATCTCCACGTCTGATTCGCGCACCTGGGAACGTACCTCTCCCTCGGTATAGCGGGACCGATTGTCGCCACCGTCGGAGACGACTAGCAGAGCCTTGCGCTCGTGCTTGGCCTCTTTCATTTTGGCCACGCCGTAGTAAATTGCGTCGAGCAGGGCGGTCCGGTGTCCGCTGCGCACGGTGGCCAGGCGAGCCTGAATCTCTTCCACAGAATTTGTAAAGTCCTCGATCAGCTCCGGCCGGTCATTGAACCCGATAACAAAGAACTCATCCTCGGGATTCGCCGTCTTTGCAAATTGCAGGATCGACTCGCGTGCCCGGACTAGCTTCGAATTCATAGATCCGGAAAGGTCGAAGACGATGCCGATCGAAACCGGGGCATCCTCCGCCGCAAAGGTCTTGATCCGCTGCACTCCGTTATTTTCGAATATCGAAAAGTCTTCCTTCTCCAGCCCTGTTACAAGCCGGTTCATCGGATCGGTAACGGTGACAGGAACCAGCACCATATCGACGTTCATCCGGATAACCGAGCCGGGCTTCACTCTGTCTTTGGGGGCCCCTGTGATCGCCGGTGCGTCAACCCCGGTCGGCGCCCCTGTCGGGGGTGTGTTGGTCGTCGACGGCGGTGGAACATGCACCTTGTTTAAGGGATCGTCCTGGGCCCACAAGGAAGAAGCGCAGAAACCAGCCAGAGCAAGGAGATAGAGAGCGGCGATCCGCGGGACGCGGCTCGATCCGCGTGACACCTCGGAGCGATGGAGGAGTGGTTTCATTAGCTCGCACCAGGGAATGAAGGCGATATTAGCATGCCCGGGGGAGGCCCTGCGTTTCTCCACTGATGCCCTCGTTTTCTTTGACGTTGCCTCCCCGAAATCCGTCATCCGCGCTGGGATACAATCGACTCTAAGCGACAGTTCCTTCGGCACTTCTACATAGCTGATCTCCGGCGCGAATTCTCTTAGTGGTTCAGGGAGCAAGCCCGTTCGCATGGCAAGTATTTATCCGTTCCGCGCGTGGCGCTACAACCCATCGGCTGTCCGTCTCGAAGACGTCGTTACTCAGCCATACGACAAAATCTCACCGGCCATGCAGGAGGGGTACTACCAGCGCAGCCCCTACAACCTTGTCCGCATTATCCTTGGACTGCCCGAGTTGTTTGATGCTGACGGGGCGGAGAATGTGTACACCCGTGCCGCCCGCGACCTGAAGGCATGGCGTGAACAGGGAATCCTCGTTCAGGAAAAGGATCCCTGCATCTTCGCCTACTCGCAACGTTTCCGCGTCCCGGGCTCGGGCGACGTCAAGGAGCGCCGAGGGTTTATAGCTCTGGGCAAACTGCACGATTACGCCGATCAGGTGGTCTTTCGCCACGAGCAGACCTTGTCCAAGCCCAAGAGCGACCGCCTGAATCTGCTGAAGGCCACGAAGGCCCACTTCGGCCAGATCTTCATGCTCTACTCCGATCCAGCCGGCACGGTGGAGAAGCTGTTGTATGAAGGTGCCGGTCCGGCCGACGCCCAGGTAACCGACGAATATGGCGTGCTCCATCGCGTTTGGCGCGTCAACGAACCGGCTGTGATCCGAATGCTGACGTCCACCATGGCCGACAAGAAGCTCATCATCGCCGACGGACACCATCGCTACGAGACGGCGCTGAACTACTCGAAAGAGCATGCGCCGGCAACCATTGCCAGGACGGAGCACAACGCCAGCGACCTGCCTCAGCCTCCTTTTCCCGAGGCTGCGGTGATGATGACCTTTGTGAACATGGACTCAGATGGCCTGGTCATCCTGCCGACGCACCGGGTGGTTCACGGCCTGCCGGGATTCGATGCCCAAGGCTTTGCCAAGACCGCGGAACAGTTCTTCACGATTGAGAAGCTGCCGGAAGCCCCAGCCGCCAGCTATCTCGAAACTCTCCGTCAGCAAAAGGGAACTGCCTTCATTGCAATTTCCCGCGCCGGAGCCCTGCTGCTTCGTTCGAAATCCGATGCTGTCGCGGCCCCGCTTTCTTCATTGCCAGAAAATCAACGCCAGCTTGATCTGACTCAGCTCCACACCGTCATTCTCGATACACTGCTCGGGCTGGACGCAGAAAAGGTTCGCGAACAGACGAACATTCGCTATCTTCGCGATGCCGGTGAGGCGGTGGATCAGGTCAAGCGTGGCGAAGCCGACGTTACATTCCTGACTAACCCAGTCACCATGGAGCAATTGCGCGAAGTGGCGTTTGCCGGCTCGGTGATGCCGCAGAAATCGACTGACTTTTACCCGAAGCTGCTGAGCGGCCTCACCATCTATGCGCTGGAGTAACAGCACGGCCCTGATCTTGGCTGTGGCGCTGCGAGCCGGTGCGCAGCAGCCTCAGCCGACCCAACCCCCACCTCCACCTGGACCACGCTTTGTGGTCGTGATCGATGCGGCCCACGGCGGCGAAGACACCGGCGCTCACCTCTCTAGCGGACAGCTCGAAAAAGCAGCAAATCTCGCCCTCAGCGTCCGTCTGCGCTCATTGTTGACGGCCCGTGGATTCCAGGTTGTGACCACGCGCGAGAACGACTCCTTCATCGAACTGAACCGCCGCGCCGAACTTGCCAACCACGCAAACGCCGCAGCGTGCATCAGTTTGCACGCGACAGAAAGCGGATCCGGCGTTCATCTCTTCGCCTCATCCCTTGCGCCGGCGAATCCCACGAGATTCATGCCCTGGAAGACTGCACAGGCAGCCTGGGAAACGCGCAGCCTAGCTTTAGCTGGCGCAGTCAACTCCGCGCTGACCCATTCCGGCCTTAACGTCACGCTCGGCCGCATCCCGTTACCTGGGATCGAAAGCATGACGTGTCCGGCACTCGCCGTCGAACTTGGGCCCCAGCGCGATGCGGACAAGAAGATCACTGCCGAGCCCGACAGTCCCGACTACCAGGCGCAGGTCGCCAGCGCGCTTGCCGCCGCCGTTCTCGAATGGCGCTCCGATCCCAACCGCACGGGGGCGCGCCAGCCATGATTCCGCGCTATCAGAAGGTGCTATTCGTTATTCTCCTCATTGCCGCGCTTGGCATGGGGTTCAAGCTCTGGCAGCTTCGCGATCGCGCCCACAAGCGCCTGCTTGCCGGCCAGACGATCGCTCCCACTGCTGCACCGGTCGTCTCGCCCGCAGAACAGGCCACGCTCGTTGTGGCCAACGATCTTGAAAACTCTCTCGTTCCTCAGGTTCATTCGCTCCCGTTGCCCGCTGATCCGGGCGCACGCGCTCGTGCGGTTCTCGGCAAGCTGCTCGATCTCTATGCTGCGCCTGAATCCACGCACCAGATTGCCGGCGGTGCGGCGTCGGTCGATCAGGTCTTTCTACTGCCGGTTCAAGGCGCAAAAGATTCAGGCGACCAACTGGCGGTCGTCAACCTGACCGGCACCTTCGCAGCCAGCCATCCGGCAGGATTGGAAACTGAATCTCTGACCGTACTATCGATCTGCGCTACACTGCGTGCGACTTTGCCAACCGTCAAGGAAGTCCGTTTTCTGGTGGACGGCGTTGAACGCCCCACCCTGGCAGGCCACGCCGATCTGACCCGCACCTACCTGACTAACGAGGCCGCGCCGGTGGAAGGAACAAGACCTTGACCGACACTCAATCGACCCCCACCATCGGCGTATTCGACTCCGGATTCGGCGGACTCACCGTTCTTGCCGCGTTGATGCGCAGGCTGCCTCATGCGCGTTATGCCTTCATCGGCGATACGGCGCGCCTTCCCTACGGCTCGAAGTCGCGCCGCACTGTCGCGCGTTACGCGGCGGAGAGCGCCCAGTTTCTTGTCCGCGAGCAGGGAGCCGAGTTCCTCGTCATTGCCTGCAATACGGCGAGCGCGCTGGCCATCGATGCAATTCAGGATGCGGTTCCGGTTCCAGTGCTGGGTGTGATCGAGCCCGGAGCCGCCGCAGCCCAGGCTGCCTCGCAAACCGGAGACGTTCTGGTTGTCGCAACCGACGCCACGGTGCACAGCCACGCCTACAAGTCTGCTTGCGCCGCGAAGAATCTGCGCGCCTATGAGAAGGCCTGTCCCCTCCTCGTCCCTCTCGTGGAAGAAGGCTGGATCAACCATCACGTTACGGATGCGGTCGTCCGCATCTACCTCGGCGAGCTCACGAGCGATGCAGCCACCGCCGGCATGAGCGCCGATACGCTCGTCCTTGGCTGTACTCATTACCCACTGCTGAGGCCGCTCATCGAACGAGCCGCGCCTCGCGGCATCACCGTTATCGATTCAGCCGAATCCACTGCCGAAGCTGCGGCTGCTCTTATCAATGGCGGTGCATCTGGACTGCCGCCGAGCACCGATCGCCCCCTCGAAATCCACTGCTTCGCCACCGACTCCGTCGACAAATTTGAGCGCCTCGGCTCGCGCTTCCTCGGCAGGCCCACAGGCAAGGTTCAACTGGTGGACCTCGGCGGCTAAGAGCCGAATTCGACTTGGTATCCTAAGAAACGGTTGGCTCGACATCTCCCCACACCGTGAGCGAGCCGCGAAGGAACAGGAAAAGCATGATCAATCTGGCGGGCAAAACCGCTGTTGTCTTCGGACTGGCCAACAAGCGCTCCATCGCCTGGGGCATCGCCCAGAAACTCTCCGCAGCCGGAGCCACACTGGCCATCTGCTATCAGAATGAGCGCATGCGCGCCGAAGCCGAAGATCTCATCAAAGAACTCCCCGGCGCCAGCGGCTTCCAGTGCGATGTCTCGGTAGACAGTGAGATTGACAAGCTCTTCTCAGCGCTCAAGGAGAAGTACGGCAAGCTCGACGTTCTGGTCCATGCAGTGGCCTACGCGCCCGCTGAAGACCTCAAAGGCGAATTCATCAACACCAGCCGCGAAGGCTTTCGCATAGCCCACGATGTCAGCGTCTACTCGCTGATCGCTGTCAGCCGCGCCGCCGCTCCGCTGATGACTGAGGGCGGCAGCATCATGACGCTGACCTACTTCGCGGCCGAGAAGGTCGTTCCCAACTACAACGTGATGGCGCTGGCCAAGGCATCGCTCGAATCGTGTGTGCGCTACCTCGCCGCCGGCCTCGGCCCAAAGAACATTCGCGTCAATGCCATCTCCGCTGGGCCCATTAAGACGCTCGCTGCCCGAGGCATTGGCGCACTCGGCGACATGCTGAAGATGGCTGCCGATCGCGCGCCGCTGAAGCGCAATGTCGATCAGTTGGAAGTTGGCGGAGTCGCGCTCTTCCTCGCTAGCGATCTGTCCAGCGCGGTCACAGGCGAGACGTTGTACGTCGATTGCGGATACAACATCATGGGGTTCTGACTGCTCAAACAGGAAACGTCAGCGGCGATCTTCATCGGGAGAGTGTCCTGGTTGCGGCGGAACTTGGCGACGCCGGTCCAGCACCTGGTAGCCCTGCGGAAGTTGGAAAAGCGCAGGGTCAGGCTCGCTCAGGCTCAGGTCTGAGAGTGTAAAGGTCTGCTTGCCAATACGCGGACCCTCCACGATCGAGAGAAGATTGACGCCAATCTGCGGAGAGTTCCAATATTCACGTGTCG
>Ga0068856_100004920_pt1 | contig 13222 bp, 5 predicted proteins | sample KBSCornC62_FD_66595 | JGI IMG/M metagenome (GOLD analysis project Ga0068856, IMG submission 66595) | Corn rhizosphere microbial communities from Kellogg Biological Station, Michigan, USA - KBS Corn C6-2 | ecosystem: Host-associated > Plants > Roots > Rhizosphere > Soil ...
CCCGATCGAATCCACGCGATCCATGATCTGCGTCACGTCGGCGCTCGGCGGGCCAGGCGGCACCGTGTCGCCCGGTGCGTAGCTCGCGGTGGGGACGGGAACGGGCGGCGTGAGGCCGACCGCGACGTCGCCGAAGATGCCGACCGCCTTCACGGTCGCCGTGGAACCCTTGGGCACCGTGTACTGGTCGTCGATCCGCAGCATCACGTCGAGGAAACCGTCGCGGCGCAGGTTCACGTCGCCCACGTAGCCCACGCTCACGCCCGCGAGCAGCACGGGCTGTCCCTGCTTGAGGTTCTGTCCCCAGGCGAATCGCGTGTAGAGCGGATAGCCGGATTTCAGACCGCCGCGCGCGAGCCACAGCGTCCCGAGGACCAGGACGATGATGGACGCCATGATGAGGATTCCGACGGTGACTTCGTTGCGACGGTTCATGTTTGGAGCAGCGGACCCAGGACAGCCGCGGTCACGGCGTCGAGCACGAGAATCGTCACGGAGGTGATGACGACGGCGCGCGCCGTCGAGCGCCCGACTCCCTCCGCACCGGCCTCGGTAATGTAACCCTCATAGGAGCACATGAAAGCGATGGCCATGCCGAACATCGTCGCCTTGACGAGACTGTAAATCACCTGGAACAGGCCGAACCCCAGGCGCAGCCCCTCGATGAAATCCTGCGACGGCACGCCGGTGAGCTGCACCGAGACGAAGTAGGCGGCCAACAATCCGGTCGCGTCCGCGAGAATGACGAGCATCGGCAGCACCACCGTTGCCGCGAGCAGGCGCGGTACGATGAGAAACGCGACCGGATCGTAGGCGAGCGTCTCGAGCGCGTCGATCTGCTCCGTCACGCGCATCGTGCCGATCTCCGCGGTCATGCGGCCGCCGACGCGTCCCGTGAGCACGAGCCCGGTGAGCAGCGGCCCGAGCTCCGGGATGATCATCAACCGGCTGGCGAGGCCAATGATCGAGAGCTGCACGCCGGGGAGCAGTTGATAGCGCGTGAGCACGGCGATGACGCCGCCGATGAACGCCGCGACGAGCACCGTGAGCGGCACCGAGTCGACGCCGATGTAGCGCATCTGGCGGATCGTCTCCGGCACGTACGTCGCCGGATCGCCGAATCCGCGGAGGATGTCGCGGAGGAAGTAGCCGCGCAGCCCGATGTCGCGAAACATCGCGAGCCAGAACCGCGTGATGCGCCGGAAGAAGCGGATGGACGCGCGTTGAGCGACCGGGTATTGGCCGGTCTCGCGCGACATCGTGTTAGGCGCGCTCACGTGCGTACGCGAACAAGTAGGACCAGTCCGATGCAGGCGAAGAGGATACCCGGCACCCACGCGGCGAAGTCGGGCGGGATCACGCCCTTGCCGCCAATCGCGCGTGTGAGCTGGATGAGCAGCAGAAAGATCATCGTCGTGGCAAGGCTCACCGCCACGCCGTACGCCGACCCTCCCCGCTGGGTGCTCGTGGCCAGCGGCGCGCCGAACAGTGCGATGATGATGCACGTCGCCGGCACCGCGAGCTTGAGCGCCCGCTCCACGCGCGAGAGATTCGCGTCGCTCCCCGAGCGCTCGGTCGCCTGGATCACGCGCGTGAGCTCCGCGTAGCGCATGTTGTGCGGATCGGGCGGCTTGAGCATCATCTCGGCCGGCTGCTCGGTGAAGTACCGGTCGCGCGCGCCGGTATATGAGATCGCGAAACTCGGACCCGAGTCCGCCATCACGTGCATCACGCCCGCGCCGAGCCGCCAGCGGCCCCTGCGCGCGTCGTACTTCGCGGTGTCCGCGGTCAGAATGTAAGTGGGGTAGCTCGCACCTTTGCCTTTCCGCTCGATCTGCAGGCTGCGGATCATCCCGGTGTCCACGCGCAGCTCGTACGCTTTGTAGACGCGGCCGTACTGCGCGGCGAACGCGAACGTGTAGCGCGCGTTCCCCTGCTGCGCCTTGTCTTCCTGCAGCAGCTCGCTCCGGCGCTGATTCGTGATCGGCACCACCTCGCCGAGCGCGAGATCCAGGCCGCAGGCGAAGACCGCGCCGAGGAGGATCGGCATGACGAGTCGATAAAAGCTGATCCCCGACGCCTTGGCCGCCGTGACTTCCGAGTGCCGCGTCAACGCGCCGATCGAGAACACCGTCGCGAACAGCACCGCGGCCGGCAGCACCATGAACATCGAGTCCGGCATCCAGAACAGGTAGCTCAACGCGATGTCGTGCGTGCTCACGTGCCGGTTGAGGTATTTCTCGATGTTCTCCGCCAGGTCGGTGACCACGAGCAGGAACGGAAAGCCCACCGCCGTGACGATGAAGATCTTCGAGAACTCGGCCAGCACGTAGCGGTCGAGCGCACGCGTGAGATGCCGTCTCATGCGCGCACCTCGTCGCCGCGCTTGCGGCTGAACCGGTGGCGCACGCTCTCGAACAGCTCGGCGAAGCTTCCGCCGCGGCCGGTCACGCCCTCGCGCCCCATGCGCGCCATGAGCACGATGCCGACCATGAGGAAAATGATATTATCGGCCCACATCGCCCAGAACGGCGTGATGATCCCCTTGTTCGCGAGCGACTCGCCGCCGATCAGCCCCACGTAGTAGACGGCGAAGACGAAGAAGCTCACGCCGATCACCACGCCCACGCCGCCGCGCGGGAAGCGCAGCGCGATCGGCGCGCCGACGAGCACGAAGACGATGCACGCCGCGGCGAGCGAGAACTTCTTCTGGATCTCCACCCCGTAGCGGTTCCGCCGATGCGCCGCGTCGTCGATGCGGAACTTCGCGTCGGTGATCTCCGACATCGCGCTGATGCCCGCGCTCGGCGCGACCGTGGCGCTGGGTTGCCCCGGGCGCGCGATCGGTGGGGGCGCGGGAGTTGGCGTCGGCGTCTGCGCGATCGGGGCAGGGGCGGGCGCGGCCGCGTTGGGTACCGGACGCCCCCCAGGCGCCGGCTGCGCCGCGCCGGGCTGCTGGTGCGAGCCCGGGATGTACGCGCCCGGCGGAATCTTGTCGATCGGCACCTTCTTGAACTGCCCGTCGACCATGACGAAGATCGACCCCGGCTTCTGCGGCGGCACCGCCGGTGCCTTCACGGGCTGCTGCGCCTTCTTCTTCGACGTGTCCTGCGCCTGGCGCGGGACCTCCGCCGCGTCCGCCTCGGGCACGTGGAAGACGTTGATCAGCATCGAGCAATACAGCGCGCCGATGCCGCCCGCCGGCTGCGGCTTGGGATCCGGCGGCGGCCGAGACACCTTGAGCCCGCGATCCACCTTCGCGCGATACTCGGCGCGGATGCTGTCGAATCGCGCGCGCTGCAGCGAGGCGACCGCCGCGTCGAGCTCGTGCTGCATCTCGCAGATCGACATCTCGCGCTCGCCTTTGGACGTGGTGTCGGCGCTCGTTTCCTGGAAGGAGTTCGCGACCCCCTGCACTTTGAGCCGGTTCTCCGTGTAGTAGATGCGCTGGAGCTCGGCCGGCTGCGCGGTGGGGACCGACAGGATCATGCCGTGGAAGAGATGCATGACCAGATCCTGCTTGTTCGGCGCGAAGGCGAGCGTTCCGCTGTCGGCGTAGATCGTCCGCCGCTCGCGATCGTCGCCCAGGTCGAAGATCGTGATGTCGCGCATGCGCCCCGACTCGTCGCGCGCGACCGAGCCGGCGCGCAGATAGAGCACCCCTTCCTTGATCGTATTGAGCGTTTGCTCTTTGAGCGCGAACGTCGGCTTCGTGCGCAGGATGTCGACCTCCAGCGTCGCCAGGCGGTGATTCGCCTGCGGCAGCACCCGATCGTTGAACCAGAGCATGAACAGTGCGGCCAACACCGACGCGTAGAGCGCGGGCCGCACCAGCGCGCGGCTCGAGATGCCGCCGGCGCGCATCGCCGTGATCTCGTTCTCCGACGCGAGGCGGCTGAACGCGTAGAGCACCGAGACGAGCACCGCCATCGGCAGCGTCATCGCGATGACGAACGGGAACGAGAGGAGGAAGAACTCCGTGATCACCTGCCACGCGAGTCCCTTTCCGACCAGGTCCCCGAACCTGCGGGCGATGTACTGCAGGAGCATCAGCGACGTGAGCGCCGACAGGGCGAACACGAACGGGCCAATGTGCTCCTTGAGGACGTAGCGATTGATTATCTTCACAAAGGGATCGGACTGTCCGTACGATCGCGGAACTTCAAGTGTCCCACAGGGTTGTACGGCCGTGCCTGGACTGTATATTCCACCCGCCGGCTGCTCGAATTCAAGCCTTGCGTTGCGGTGTCGAATCGAGCAGCGCCGAGGAATTCGTCAGCGCACGGCACGGGCCGGCGACGGGTTCCTACCCCACCTGTAGGCTTTGGTGCGACACCTTTTGTCCCTCCGGCGCGCGATCGTCGCATCGGCCGCGCTCGCCCTTCCCACGCTCGCGCACGCGCAGCAGGCGCCGAAGACGCCGCCGCGTGACACGAGCGCGCACGCCGCGGACTCCTCGGCGCACGGAGGCACGGTCGTCGACATCGGCGGGCTCCCCGTGCAGCTCGACCTGCGCATGGAGGCCAAGGAGCGCCAGGACCTCAACCAGCGCTGCAATTCCCTGCAGGCGCTGAACACGCTCTCGGGCTGCCGCGCGCCGTTCATCGGCCCGGAGTTCCAGTACCGGTTCGCGCTCAAGAGCGTCGGCACCCTCGGCGACCAGCTCCACGTGAACGTCGACTACGACGACCAGCGCGAGTTCCAGGCGTCGAACGCGCTGTCGCTCTGGGTGGAAGGGAAGCCCGGCTCCCACCTCGAGCGGCTCGACCTCGGCAACATCAGCTTCGCGCCGCCGTCCTCGCGCTACATCACGTCGTCGCTGCCGAGCGGCAACTACGGCATCCAGGCGATCGGCCGGTTCGGCCGCATGCAGCTCAAGACGATCTTCGCGAAGCAGACCGGCAACGTGGTGCAGCGGCAGCAGTTCACGATCGGCGCGCGCACCGCCGAGCCCAACGCGCGCGACGTCGACGACTACCAGATCGAGCGCGACCGGTTCTTCTTCACCGTCGACCCGATCCGGTTCGGATCAGCATTTCCGAATATCGATATTCTAAACCGCGGCCAGTTGAACCGGCTGCGCGCCGCGCTCCCGGCCGAGTACCGGCCCACACGCGTCTTTGTCTACCGGCTCCAGTTCGGCACCCAGCCGCAGAATCCCAACGGCCCGCGCTTCCGCCTTCAGGGCGACTCGACCGGCAGCCAGGTCTACGACCTCCTCCGCGAGGGCGTCGACTACTACATGGATCCGTCGCTGCTCTGGTTCGCGCTGGTCCGTCCGCTCAACGAGAACAACGAGCGGCTCGTCGTCGCCTACAACGTGAACGTCAACGGGCGCGACACCGTCATCGCGTCCACGGGCGGCACGCCGGACATCGCGTTCACCACGGCGCACGAGCAGGTCGCGAACCTCGTCATGGATCCGAACGTCGGCCCGTCGTCGCCGGCGTTCCGCAACGAGATCCGATCCGTCTACCGCATCTCCGGACCGGGGCTGATCCGCCAGACGATGCAGGTGCGCGTCGTCACGGGGAGCGGCCTGCTCGAGCATCCGCTCGCCGGCACCGACGCCACGTTCCTGCAGATGCTCGGACTCGCGCAGCCGACCAACGCCGCCGAATTCGATTATGAGAATCGTATCTGGCCGCGCGTGAGCGACGCAACGTTCAACCTGGGCGCCGGCGCCGTCGACGTGCGCAACGGCCAGTCGACCGACCTCGCGCAGATCATCTCCGACTACTTCCTCGTCTTCCCGTCGCTGCACCCGTTCTCGGCGCGCGACTCCGGGCTCGTCGTGCCCGGCAATCCGACGAACGACGCGATCTACACCATCCCGGGCGAGTATCTGTACTCGCCGCAGCATCCGCCACCGGCGTACCGCCTCCATCTCGAGTACGAGGTCGCCGGCACCGACGTGGCGGGCGCGATCACGCTCGGCGCGTCGCAGATGCGTCAGGGCTCCGAGCGCGTGCTCGTCGACGGACGGCCGCTCGTGCGCGATCTCGACTATCGCATCGACTACGATCTCGGGCGGATCGAGTTCATGCGCCCGGACACGCTGTTCCGGCTCGAGCGGCACGTCGAGGTGAGCTACGAGGACAACCCGACGTTCATCTCCACGCCGACGTCCCTCGCCGGCTTCGTGTCCGAGCTACCGGTGAGCCACGGGCTGCTCAGCTTCACCGCGATCGACCAGACGCAGGCGAGCACGTTCACGCGCCCGCAGCTCGGCTTTCAAGGTGCGTCGTCGCTCATGGCGGGCTTTACCGGGGCGTTCAATTGGGATGCGCCCGCGCTCACGCGATTTGCGAGCGCGCTGCCATTCGGAAACACGAAAGTCCCGTCGCGCTTTTCGATCAACGCGGAGATGGCGAGCAGTCATCCGCAGTTCGGGCTCGGCAGCCAAGGGCAGGCGTATGTCGAGACCTTCGACGCGGAGTCCGGCACGCCGATTCCGCTCGCCGACATCTCGTGGTACTACAGCAGCCTCCCGGCCTACGGCAACACGCTGCATCGCATCGGCACGTTCGAGCCGACCAATGCGGCGACGCTGGTCTGGCAGACGTTCGTGCGAGACGCCCGCGGCAATCTGATTCAATTCAAGCAAACTGATATCGACCCGCTCACGCACCTTGCCGGGACCGGCGTGTTGTTCAACGAGCCCGTGCTGTGGTTGTCGCTGCTGCCGCTCGCCGACGGCGGCCAATTCAATCGCTCGACCAAGAAATACGATTGGACCGTGGCGAACACGCCCCCCGGCCGCCGCTTTCGATCGATCCGCACCGTGCTCAGTCCCGCGGGGCTCGATCTCACGAATCACGAGCTGCTCCAGTTCTGGACGCTGGTCGATACGAGCATCACGGGGCGCGGGAAGAATCCCACGCTGGTGTTCGATTTCGGCGACGTCTCCGAGAACTCGCTCACCTTCGCGCCGGAGACGCTCACGATCGTCCACAACGCGAACGGCGCGGTCGACAGCCTGTTCACCGGCAAGAAGAAGCAGGGCTTCGATTCGCTCGACACTGAGCGCGATCCATTCACGCGCGCGTTCAACGTCGAAGTCAACGACACCGGCCTGCCCGGCGACGTCGCCGATACGCTCGTCGTGATCGACGGCACCTCGGTGAAGCGCGTGCTGCGCGCGCCGCTCTGTCATGGCGCGCTCGGCGTCGCCGATTTCCTGGGCGATCCACACACGAATTGCACCGTCGGCAACAATCGGCTGGACGAGGAGGACATCGACCAGGACAACGCGCTCAACTTCACGAACGCCGAACGCGAGCGCGAGCGGCTGTTGCGGTACGTGGTCGACCTGAGCAATCCCGGGCTCTACAAGCGTGTCGGAAAAACGTTCAGCGATACCGTCGTCGTCAACGGGATTCCCGAGGCGCGCAAGCGCGAGTGGGTGCTCGTGAGCATTCCGTTCAAGACGCCGACGGATTCGTTGAACGACGTGAATCGCCGCCGCATTCGCGCGCTCCGCCTCACCGTCGTCTCCGGGGCGCAGGAGCCGGACAACGAGACGACGCAGTTTCCGATCGCCGAACTCGAGATCACCGGCGCTCCGTGGATCGATCGCAGCAACGTCACGCTCGCCGGGATCGCGGGTGTGCAGCCCGAGGGCGGCTTCGTGATCGCGTCGACGATCGGCACGAACGACTCGAGCACCGCGGTCGTCTACCAGCCGCCGCCGGGTGTGACCGACGAGACGGTGAACAAGGGCGGCCAGCTCAGCCCGGGGCTCACCGCGATCAACGAGCGGTCGATGCGCATTCAAGCCGGCAACATGCCGCTGAACAATCGCGCGGAGACGTACTTCCGGTTTCCCGCCGGCCCGCAGAATTACTTCGCGTTCCGCCAACTGCACGTCTGGGGACGCGGGCGCGGCGACGGCTGGGGCGAGAACGGCGATCTCCAGATGTACGTGAAGCTCGGCCGCGACGAGAACAACTTCTATCTGTATCGCACGTCGCTGAGCGCGGGGCAGACGCCCGCGGCGTGGACGGACGTCGCGGTCGACTTCAACAAGTTCATCGATCTGCGGAAGCAGGTGCAGGCGGACTATCTCGCCGGCAAGTCGCAGTCGATCCGCTGCACGGGCGCCGATTCGGCGCTGATCGCGGCGTCGCCGATTCCGGCCGGTCTCGTCGCGCACCGCTTCGCCGCCTGCGAAGACGGCTACATGGTCTACACGATCGATCCCGCCGTCGCCGCGCCGAATCTGCAATCGGTGCAGGAGATCGCCGTCGGCATCGTGCGCGTCGCGGCTGGCGGCACGACGCCGATCCTGCCGAGCGACACGCTCGAGCTCTGGGTCGACGACATTCGGCTCACGCAGCCCGTGAGCACGGGCGGCATGGCGGGCCAGGTCGCGATGAACATGAACATTGCCGACTTCGCCGACATGCGCGTGAACGTCGGGAATCGCGATCCGAACTTCCGCCAGCTCGGCGAGCAGCCGACCTTCCAGTCGCAGCGCAACATCGACATCGCCTCGACGATCCGGCTGGAGAAGCTGCTCCCGGCGGGGGCGGGCATCGCCGTCCCGCTCACGATACAAAAAACCTCATTAGCATCTGATCCGCTGTTCCTGTCGCAGTCGGACATCAGCGGGCGCGGGCTGCCGGGGATCCGGGCGCCCAAGAACGACCTGACCACGTACACGCTGAGCGTGCGCCGCTCCACACCGCTCGACGTCCGCATGCTCGGGCCGCTGGTGAACAATCTCTCGGCGACCACGACGTACGTGAGCGGGGTCGATCGCACCGAGTTCCAGGACGGCAATTCGCACAATCTCACGGTGGCACTCGATTATCTCGTCACCGACGACAGCGCGCGCACCGCTCGCCTTCCAGCGTGGGTGGACGGTGCGCTCGGCGCGCTGCCCGCGGTGCTCCAGGACGGTCCGCTCGGCACGCTCCGCCACACCGTCTTTCGCTGGAATCCCACGCAGATCCGATTCACGAGCGGTATCGTTCGCGCGGACGACCATCGCGTCTCGTATCTGAAGCCTTCGGATGCGGTGAGCGACGCGCCCGCGGCGAGCGAGGCGCTGAGCCGCCTCTGGCGCAACGGCGGCGTCCTCGAGCTGCGGCCGACCACGAGCCTCGATGCGCGATGGGAGCTCCAGTCGACGCGCGACATGCGCAACTACGGCGACAGCCTCGCGGCGGCGCAGGGCTTCTCGCAGAGCGCGATCGGCGTGGGGCAGGGCTTCGAGCGCGAGCGCGCGATGCTCACCAACTTCTCGTTCGCGCCGGCGTTCTCCGCCTGGTTTCATCCACGCACCGATCTCGGCGCGCAGTACAGCATGCTGCGCGATCCCAATCAGCGGCGGCTGTCCGAGCTGCCCGGCGTGATCGGGATCGACAGCGTGCTCGCGCAGCACGACTCCCTCGTCACCGCGCGCGGTCTCGCGCTGCCGCGCCGCATGACCGCTGCGCAGACGTCCAGCATCGGGACGATGATCGACGTCGCGCGCGCGTTCGCGACGTACACGCGCGACTCAGGCGTGGTGCGGCGGATCGGCAAGTTCTTCGCGCCGATCGACGTCTCCTACACGCGGAGCCTCCTCTCGGCGATCGACGAATCGCCCGTCGACGCGCCGCTGTCGCTGCAGCTCGGGTTGGGCGGCACATCCGCGTTTCGCCGGATCGACGGCGTGAACGCGACGACCGCCGGGCGCACCGGGTCGCTCGATGCATCCGGCGCGCTGCTGCTCCCACTCGGCACGTCGTTCGTGAGCCGTTATCGTCACGTCACGACCGACAACTGGATCCTGCGTCCCGACTCGAGCCAGGCGCAGGCCGCCGGCGCGCAGACGACGTTCCCCGACGTCGCGCTGCACTGGGCGTATCGCCCGGCCGCGGTGACCACGGTCGTCTCCAGCGTGGACGCGAGCGCCGGCTACTCGCACAGCACCGTGGGCGTGTCGCTCCCGAGCTTCGCCGACGACCTGCCGCCGGAGTTCCGCCGCACGAATCAGGAGACGTTCCCGATTGGCGCGTCGTTCTCATGGGCCGTTCGCGGCTCGCCGAGCACGGCACTCAACTTCCAGCACACGAACCGGATCGACAGTCTCCCGGGCAGCGTGGCGCGTTCGCACACCAACGAGCTGAGCGCCGACGCCGGTCGCGCGTTTCACATTCCCGAAAGCTGGGGCCTCGGCCTCAAGAGCGACGTCCGCACGCGCGTCGGGTATCAGCAGAGTCGCACGATCACCGACATCTTCGCCGATGACGCGGCGATCGAGCGCCGCTTGCAGGACAATGGCCGGCAGTCGTTCACGCTGGCCGGGGACACGAACGTGCAGGACAATCTCGTCCTCACGTTCCAGGGCTCGCACGTCGTGACGTTCGACAACACGCTCAACCGGCGCTTCGCCCAGACCGTGTTCTCGATCGTGTTCCAGTTGCAGATGTACGGCAGCGTGAAATGACCGTGGGTGTCATCCCGAGCGCAGCGGCGAAGCCGCGAAGTCGAGGGATGACACCGCTGCGCTCGGGATGACAATCCATCGTGGAGCGTTAGACTGTAGGTTACAACTTCGGCGAGACCCTTCACGTGCGAATGCTCTCTCTTTCGATCCTCTGCGTCTCCTTCGTCGCGCTTTCGGGCTGCGACTCGATCAAGGATCGCTTCTCGGGCGCGAAGAGCGCGTTCGATGGCAAGCAGGCGCTCGAGTACGTCAAGCCGCAGCTCGCGTTCGGCCCGCGCGTGCCCGGCACGCCGGCGCACGAGAAGGAAGCCGACTGGATCATCGCCGAGATCAAGAAGCGCACGGACAGCGTGATCGTGCAGAGCTGGACGCAGACGACCGCGGACGGCACCAAGCTCCCGATGCGAAACATCATCGCGCGCTTCAATCCCAAGGCCACGCAGCGCGTGCTCTATCTCACGCACTGGGACACCCGGCCCCACGCCGACCAGGATCCGAACTTCGGCGCGCGGGCGGGCTCGTTCCCCGGCGCGAACGACGGCGCCGCCGGCGTCGCGATGTTCATCGCGCTCGGCGACGCGATGAAGAAGACGCCGCCGTCGGTCGGCGTGGATCTCCTGTTCGACGACGGAGAGGATTGGGGAGCCTTTGACCCGGATAGCAGCGGCAAGGTGTATCCCGATGCGCTCTTCGGCACACAGTACTTCGCCGCGCACCTGCCCGATCCCGGCTACAAGCCGCTCTTCGGCGTGCTGTGGGACATGATCGGCGACAAGGATTTACAGATCTATCAAGAGCAGATCTCGGTCGACGCCGCGCCGGAGGTCGTGCAGCGCGTCTGGCAGACCGCGGCGGACCTGGGGTACAGCAAGTATTTCATCCCGCAGGTAAAGGGCGGGGTGACGGACGATCATGTGCCACTGATCAACGTCGGCCTCCGCGTAATCGACGTCGTCGACATCGACTACTGCGCGCACGGCATCGGCTGCGCACCGGGCTCGCCGGACAACTACCACCACACGACGCAGGACACGTTCGACAAGCTCTCCGCGCATAGCCTGCAAGTCGTTGGCGACGTCGCGCTGACGCTCGTGAAATAGCCGCGGTCAGTCCGAGCGAGGTCGAGGAATCCGGGCTCGTGGCGGGAAAAGGAAGGATAACCGCAACTGCATTCGCTGCGGATAACGGCCGGATGTTGCGGAACGGCGCGGAGATGCGGGAACGGCGGGAGATGATGATGTTAGAAAACCCACAAGAAGCTTTGATGTACCGAAGTCTCATGATGGTTTTATTATGAAATCACGTCGTCGCTGCCGTTCACGCCGTCTCCGCGCCTTTCCGCGACATCCGGCCGTCATCCGCGGCTGCCGCAGTTTTCCCGCTTACGGCCGCGCTTTCCCGTCGCTCACCTGCTCGGCCATCTTGAGCGCGTTGTACGCGTTCACGATGCCGCCGGTCACCGAGAGCGACGAGAACGCCGTGTGACTGCTCTCGCTCCCCGGCCGGACCACGGATTGATCGACGCGCATCACCGAGCTCGTGATGATGTGCTTCAGATCGGCGGCGGTGAGATTCGGGTAGTAGTCGAGAATGAGCGCCGCGAGACCGCTCACCACCGGTGCCGCCATACTCGTGCCGCTGTCGCGCTGATACTTGTTCCCGGGCACCGTCGAGAGAATGTCCACGCCCGGCGCGAAGACGTCCACCTGCTGCTGGCCGTAGTTCGAGAACGAGGCGGCGAGCGAATCGCCGCCCTTCCACGACGACGCGCCAACCTCGATCCAATTCCGCGCGTGGCCGCCGTCGAGGTATACCGGAGTCGGGAAGTTCTTCCCCATCGCGAGATTCGCTCCGTCGTTCCCCGCCGCGTGCACCATCAGCACCCCGTGCGCGTCGGCGTACTTCACCGCGTCGTCGACCGCTGATTTGTACGGCGAGTACGGTTTGCCGAAGCTCATGCTGATGATCCTCGCGCCATTGTCCGTCGCGTAGCGAATCGCGTTCGCCACGTCCTTGTCGCGCTCGTCCCCGTCGGGCACGGTGCGAATCATCATCAGCTTGACCGCCGGCGCGATGCCGTCGATGCCGACGCCGTTGCCGCGCACCGCGCCGATGATCCCGGCCACGTGCGTCCCGTGTCCGGCGTCCTGCCCCATCACGTCGCCGTTGCCGTAGTGGTGCTGCGTCGGGTCCGCGTAGTTGTCGCCGACGATCGTCCGCGGATTCCACTGCGGGTTTAGAGAATACTTGAGCTGCCCCTCGAGCGACGAGAGCCCGGACTCGATCTGCTCCGGCGTCGCGCCCTGCGCCGCGAGATCGAGGTAGATGCCCTTGGCCTGCGAGATCTGCGGCGTCGACGCGGCGATCGCGCGCACCGCGTCCGGCGTCAGCGTGTCCTTGCCGGCGGCCCGCTTCAGCACCGGCACGATCTGCTGCATCATCGCGTTGATCTGCCGGTAGCTCTGCGCCTCCTGCTCGATCTGCCCGTGCTGCTTTTCGAAGTCCGCGTCGATCGCTCGGCACTCTGCCGCGTCCGTGATCGGCGGCTGCCCGCTCGCCGCCGGCTGGTTATGGCAGCGCGCGTATTGACGCGTCACCTCGAACGTGTCGAAGTGCACGTCCTCTCCGTTCGCGCCGCCGATGAAATTCCAGCCGTGCACGTCGTCGGCGAATCCATTGCCGTCGTCATCCTTGTGGTTGCCGCCGATCTCCTTCGGATTCGTCCACAGGTTCGCGCGCAAGTCCACCTGCGACGTATCGATGCCATTGTCGATCACCGCGACG
>Ga0068856_100004922_pt1 | contig 13221 bp, 10 predicted proteins | sample KBSCornC62_FD_66595 | JGI IMG/M metagenome (GOLD analysis project Ga0068856, IMG submission 66595) | Corn rhizosphere microbial communities from Kellogg Biological Station, Michigan, USA - KBS Corn C6-2 | ecosystem: Host-associated > Plants > Roots > Rhizosphere > Soil ...
AGGGGAGTTTTCAAGTGGCCGGGCAAACTGGGACGAGCACTGCTTCCCATCAGAAAGCAAACGTCCCTCGGAAGCCGCCGATTGCGGACACCAGATCATTGCCCGCCCCGTCGAAGAAGGCAGATGTCACTTACGTTCAGGATATCCGGCCCATTTTTCAAAAGAATTGTTTCGCATGCCACGGCGAGCAAAACCAGTTCGCCGGCCTCCGACTGGATACATTGAAGGACACGCTGAAGGGGACGAAGGAAGGCCCCGTGATCGTTCCCGGTAAAAGCAGGCAGAGTTCCTTGGTGATTGCCGTTGCTCAACTGGATGAGGAAACCGCCATGCCTCCGCCACTCAGCTCAGGAAAATCAAACCGACTGTCGTCAAAAGAGATCGGATTGATCCGGGCATGGATCATCCAGGGGGCTAGGTGATAGGAAGCAAGAACCTCGAAAATCTGGAACTCACGAACTCAGGAACATTCCTCCAAAAACTAGTGTGACCTGCAATGGATGTATTCTCCCAATTTGGCATCGATCCGGGTAAATTTTTGGCGCAGCTGCTGGCTGGGCTTGCCATCATCGTGGCTCCGGCTGTTTACGCGACGGTTGCGATTGTAAAATCATGTCGCTCCAGCGGCGCGATTTTACTTTGGGTGGCACTGATATGGCTCTTCCCCATTCTGGGACCAACTTCCGCGATTTTGTCTGCTCGGAGTAATGACGCCAAGCGATGAATGACAGGGGCCTCAGAATCATGCGCTATGATCGATCCCACTCCCAATTCCCCAAATTCTACAGGGGTACACACGGGAAAGCGACGAGCTTTCAGAGAAGATCCGGTAACTGATAGTATACCACAAAAAACTGGCGCTGGTATCCTGCCGATGAAGCGAACCAATTGTTGGCTGAATGCCGATGCTTTACATCAAGCCGCACACACACTGCCAGCGAAGAAATCGATTCTATATTGAGGGCACGCGGAGGGAGGCGAAGATCTCGAGGCTGTCGATGTGGCAGAGGTGGCGTTACATCAAATTGACATGTATTACGGAGAGGATAATCCAGTTTCCCCTAGTGCGGCAGATTTGCCATCTGGCGCAGTCAGCTATTACGACATGAATAATGCAATTGTGGTTCTTGATGGCTGCTAAAATGAAAATTACACTGTTTCTGTTTTTTGTGATTTCAGCTATGCAAGGGGTTTTTGCGACAGGTCTCTTTTCATTGACAAAATTTTATTTGGTTAAAGAGTCGCGAATTGAAAATATTAAGGGACTGCGTCTTTCAATGGATGTTTCCGGATTCATTCCGGTTTCAATGTCTATTAATGGTAATGTGCTCAATGTCACCATGCGCAAACTAGATGAGGTGAGTACGAAGAGGATAGAATTGAAGATGCCACCGGAATATCTGAAACACAAGCTTTCTGGGGGTGTGAAAATCTTGCCAAACGGAGAGATGTTATTGCCATTTCGAGGTCAATCTGAAGAGGTTGAATTTCCGAGAAAGAACGCTACGATTTTTGCGGTGAGTGTCTTTCCCAGGGGAGGAAAATTATTGGTTGCAAACGCGGTTAATGGTGTGTCTGGTGGGATGATAAGTGTGCTTGATTTAAATAGTGGTGCAATTAGTAAAAATATCCTCTTCCTCGAAACGTATGATGCTTACAGTGGACAATTACTTTGGATAGATGACCGGCTGGTGCTGCAAAACTTTGTGGGTCGTAAAGGTGGAGCATACGGGATTATTGACCTGAAAAGCGGGAGAATTGTGAAAAATGGGGGATATGCATCGCCAGACCACCGAATTTGTGTTGCAGGGGGAAAAGTAATAATTCTAAACGACCGTCTCATAGGAGCTCCCAGTGCCGAGATATTTAGATAGCCCAGTCACCTTGTCGAGAGCCGCCTCGATCGAGTGGAGGCGCACGGGACCGGCGCAACTCGACCAATAGGCGAGAAGGGGGCTGGAAGATATCCTTGCGATTTGCGGGTGCAGAATGTGGGACTGGCCGCCTCCCATTGGAGTTTTTCTCTGAAAGGGGCGCCGTTTTCCCGTGTGTACCCCTGTGGAATTTGGGGAATTTGGGGAATTGCCTGTGCCGCTGAGAGTGTCGTGCGCGGGCTGAAGATCGAGCATCGGCAGTGAGCCAATGGTTTGGTTGATTCATCGGCGGGATGCCGATGCCGGGATCTACGCGAAGCGTTGCGGACGTGGTGTGACTTCTTGTGGGTGCCGATGCTTCGGAGATGGTGCGCGCTACAGGGTTCGAACCTGTGACTTCTTGCGTGTGAAGCAAGCGCTCTACCGCTGAGCTAAGCGCGCGAGACCTGCATCCGGAAGGGATGCCGAGTTGCCGACAGTATCCGGGTCGCTTTCCAGGTGCAAGAGGGAAAACGCGAAACTCGCGCAACATCGCAGGGGACGAATCGCAGATGCCAATCTTGGCGAACCTGCAGGGACCGGATGAAATGAAGGAATCTACGGCGTTTTCGATGAAAGCGCCGACTCTTTAGTCGTTGACGCCGAAGAGAGCGGAGAGCGAGCCGGAACTTCTATCCCTGACGGTACGGGTTCGAGGGCTTCTTGAAGAACTTGCCGAAATGTTTCTTGAAGAAGGCTCCGAGGGCAATTGCGCCGATGATGATGAACTTCTTGAAGGCGAGCACGGCGAGCCAGAGCATCTTGAAGAGGCCCATCTTGGCGGCGACTCCGCCGGCGATGAGTGCGGCGAGGCCATAGGCCGCGACTTTGTCCGTGGAACGGTTGAAGTCCTCGTACCGGTTGCCTTTGTTGAATGAGACGGCGGAGAGCAATTCGGGAGTGGCAGCCTCGATCTGGGCCAGGCCGCTATTGCCCGCGATGGCGTTGAGATTTAGGACGCCTTTGCGGCCGAGGATGCGAATGTCGTAATTGAGGGTGTTCTCGGATTCTCCAGAGAACGAGAGTTCCTTGGCCCAATAGAGCTTTTTCCCCACGGCATCGTACTTCGGCGGCGCAGCCCAGCCGACGAGGTGGATGGCGGGATAGCCTTGCTTTTCCCGCTCGGGATTCACCTCCTCCGTGGATTTCTGCATGCGCTTGAGGAGGTCGTCGTAGTTTATGCTTTTGGCATCGTCGTCCTTGATGTGGCCGTCTTCTTCATACGTGATTACGACGGCCCAGGAATCGGCCCCGAGAAGATCGACCTTGGTGGGGACGATCATGCCCAGATTGCCTTCGGCCGTTTTGGGCGGGTTGCCCCAGAGCCGGGTGAGTACGGTGGTCGCGTCCTGCCGATCGAGGTACCGGAAGTTGGCGGGCAGTCGGATCGTGGCGAGATTCGAGCCGAGCGGGATTTCGCCGGTCCGGAAGTGGAGGCCTGCGACGACTTTCTCATTGGCGGCTTCGCGAGCTTCGGTGCCCGTCTGCGCCTGTGCGGCGGTGAAGAGGGACGCCAAAGTGAGGGCTGCAAAAATTCCAATGGTCCAGCGCATAGCAGGGACGATTATCGGGAGCCGGTCAGAAAACGAGTGGAAATTGGAGAAAGTTTCGACGCTTTTCACGGCGGCCGCCTCTCGGATGGAGGCGAAAGCCAGGTCGCGAAATCGGCGTTTCGTTTCACGCGATTTGGCCGAATTACAGAGTAAAACTAATTTCGTTTCATCGTTTCACGCCTATACACTGAAACGATGAAACGAAATTTCCGGGACGAGCGGGGAACCGTGGGTCGCGGCCAAAACGGACGAGGCGCGTTTGACGGAAGAGCGAAGGAATCCACGGCGCTTTCGGCGAAAACGCCCTGCCGAGCAGGGACAACGCGCTGCCGCGCGGATGACGATGCCAGCGCCGTGAGTGCGCAGCGATTCGCCCGCCGGGCGAATTTCATCTGGGTGGTAGGGCATTTTCGCCGAAAGCGCCGACTATTTACTCAGCTATGCTTGGCTTCGGGAGGAGTTCGAAAATGCGGAAGCTACGGCTCGGACGGAGCCTCGCCCTCCCGTCCAAAGAATGGCTCTCGCGGAGGGCTCTCGGCATCTGCCGGGTTCGTTTTTTGCGGTAGGGAAGCCGCGCCGTCGGGTTCCGTAGATTTCCCCTTCAGCGCAGATTTCATACGAGGACGCTTATTAGAATTTCTGGATTAGCCCTCGGGGAGGTCTTCGCCGTGGCAGCCATCTTCATCGTGGCATTTGCCCTTATGGCAGCAGCCTTGTGAGAGGACGCTGGCGGCGAGAGGGATCGTCGTGAGGGCGCCGACGCCGAGAAGCGTCCAGCCGATGGCTTTGCGCTGCTCGCGATCGAGCTTGTCTGCGCAGAGAAGGGCGAGTCCGGCCCCGGCCATGACGCGGGTGCCAATGAGAAGGGCGAGCTCGGGCAGGGGTAGCGAGATGGTTCTCATGCCCCAAAGATAGCCCTCGATGCCGTGATGTCACGGGATTCGGCGAGGATTTTCATTCTATATAATCGCGGTGGCAGGATGCTTCTTTTCCTTCCACCTGAAAAATGGGGCTGCTATATGCTGCTGCGTGTCGAGCAACCCTGTCTACGTTTTCTTCGCGACTCCGAAGAGCTTCGGGCCGCTTTTCCTTCGTCTGCTGCTGGCGGCGATATTCATCTACCATGGTGGGCAGAGTGCCTTTGGCCTGTTTGGCGGGCCGGGGTGGGAGGCGACAATGCAGGAATGGGCCAAGCCAGACGGGCTGCACTTCCCGATGTGGGCGACGGCGGCGGTGATGTTCACGGAGTTGGCCGCGGCGATCGGGCTGTTCTTTGGCCTGCTCACGCGATTCTTTGCACTGTGCATCATGGTTATCATGGCCAGTGCGATCGCCTTGGTGCACGCCGATCAGGGGCTGAGCGCTTGCGAATATCCGTTCTCCTTATTTGTCGTGGCGCTGTCCCTTCTTTTCATTGGGGGCGGACGCTGGTCGATCGATCGGACGATCAGTGGCCAATTATTGCCGACAGTCGGCTGATTTTCGAAGGAATGAACGATCCGTTTCGTGGAGAACGGGACTGGGCCGACTGGCAGCCGTCAGAGCGCGCCACGCTTTGCTTCATTGTCCGGGCGGGTGAGATCCTGCTCATTCGGAAGAAGCGCGGCCTCGGCGCAGGCAAGGTGAATGGCCCAGGCGGACGCCTCGAGCCCGGAGAAACCCTGGTCGAATGCGCCATCCGCGAGTCGCAGGAGGAGCTGGGTATTACTCCCGTAGACCCGGAATGGCGGGGAGAGCTTCATTTTCAATTCACGGATGGATACGCCCTGCACTGCGCCGTCTTCACAGCCCATGACTGCGAGGGTGAGCCATACGAAACAGACGAAGCCATCCCCCTGTGGACGCCATTGGATGCGATTCCCTTCGACGAAATGTGGGCGGATGACATTCATTGGCTGCCAGGCGTCATCAAGGGACGAAATTTCCGTGGCTATTTCGATTTCGATGGTGAGAAGATGCTCACCTGCCGCGTGGATTGGTTCGAGCGCACGATTGTACGTCCCGATATGGCGGATTTTAAGTAGCTGATGCACAACGCTTTGAAAATTAATCAAAAATTTTTGAAAAAATCCCTTGCACGCCCCGTGGGATTTGTTACCTTGTGCCCATCGAAAGATTGTTCTGGGGGGAACAACAGCCCGTCGCGCCATTCGGTTGCGGCGGGCTGTATCTTTTCCGGGATTGCGCGGAAACGCGGCCCCAGAGTTGATCGCACCCGGCGAAGCCGCCGATTTTCACAGAGGAGTCTGATTCATGGGAACTGACTCCACAGCCCAGACTGCTCCCCAGCCGAAGCGCCGCCGCCGGATCTGGCCCTGGATACTCCTTGCGCTGATTGTCGGCGCAATCTGGTTTGGCCATGAGCGCGTCCTCATCTGGGCAGCCCGCAAGGGTATCGCCTATGCCGAGCCCCGTCTCGGGATCCGGCTGGACGTGGGGACCATGCACCTGCACCTGTTCCGGCCGATCGAGTTCGATGACGTACGATTCACGGTGATGAATCCGCGCGCATCGCGCACCAATGCCACCGCAAGGGCGATCCGGCTCACGCCCTGTTCTATATGGGGGATCATCTTTGGCGACGGTCGGGTTTTCCGCGACCTGAGGGTCGAGTCGCTCGAGGGCACTTTCGACTTCCGCCGTGTGGCGACGATCCAGAGGCCGATGACCTCCTTCACGCGCGAGCAGCAGGAGAAGATGGCGGCCATGGAGCTGCGTTTCCTTCCCAAGAAGCTCGAGGTGGTGTCGAGCGATGCGGTATTCCTGGCGGACGGGCAAAGCTACGCGGTGCGGGGCCTGAACGCCATGTTTTCGGAGCAATCGAGCGGTCAGTTCCAGATCCGGCAGGCTGTGATCCAGGCGGGATCGATTCACCAGGAGCTGGCAAATCTCCAGGGCGTCACGGCTTGGAAGGATGGAGCGATGTATCTCTCCGACCTGCACCTGCGCAAAGAGATCGTGTTGCGGCAGTTCGTGACGAATTTCGTGAACGTCGGCGGGCTTTCCCTCGACTGGGATCTCGGTGCTTACGGCGGTACGCTGCGGGGAAGCATCACATTCGGCGAAGAGAACCACGAGCCTGCCCTCGACGCAGCACTGGCTGTGGTGAATCTGCCGGTGAAATCCATCCCGGATCTCATTGCTCTGCACGCACGGACGGACGGGATCATTCGCGACGCGCGGCTCACCTTCCGCGGGAGTCCGGACCATCCTCTGGACAATGAGATTTCGCTCCGCCTCTCGGCCGATAATTTCCGCTGGAACGAGCGAGGATGGCAGTCACTCGTGGCCGGGGTGAACTACATCGGCCGCCGCCTCTATATCACGACTTTCGAACTCACACAGGCGGACAACAGCATTTCACTCAGTGGGCAGCTGGCCGTGCCGGAGCAGCCGAAGGATCTGCCTCGCGCGCGCTACAATGCGACCCTCTCTGCGGACGTGCGCGACCTCAGCGCCCTGGCGGCGCTGGCCGGGCCTCCCTTCGACCAGCTCAAGGGGCAGCTCTACGCAGAGGGATCGGTCGAGGGCGATAATGGCCGGATCGACGGCTATCTCGACGCCCGGGCGAGCGGCATCCAATACAGCTCGCTCCCGCCCGCCTCGGCGAGGCTCTCGCTCACCGCGAAGGACGACGAGCTGGAGATCGGATATGCCGGCCTCTGGGCCGACAAGGACCACCTCGAGGCCAAGGGTACAGTCGGCATCCGCGGGCCCCATCGCTATGCGGGCGAGGTCACCGGGCGAATCGAGGACCTTGGCGTTTACACGCCATTTGCCGGCGACGCCGTCGCGAAGAATGTCTTCACGGGTGCGGCGACGATCAACTGGCAGGGCGATGGTGCGCAGGATACGCACTCCGGAGCATTCGAGATCAAACTGGATAAGGTGATGACGAGCGCGACGCCCACGGGGCTCACCGGCGAGTTCAACGCCACCTACTCGCCGGACAATATCTATTTCCGCACGGTCGAGCTGCGCCACGGCGAACTCGACCTGAATACCCAGCTCACCATCTCATCCAGCGGGGTGAACGTGACCGGCCTTACACTGAAGCGCGGGAAGCTTGGGTTGCTGTCGGGCGATGGTTACCTGCCGCTCGACATTTTCGCCCTCAGCTCCGGGAAAAAGCTGGCTCAAGCCTTGGACACGACGAAGCCGGTCTATGCGAATTTTACCTCCGCCGATCTGCCCGTCGCCGATTTGATCCAGATGGCGGGGCAACACGCAACAGTGCGCGGGCAGGTAAGGCTGAGTCTCGGTGCGTCGGGTACGTTGCCGCAGCTTGCGCTCACTGGTCGGCTGACGGGGCGCGATCTCTCCGCCTCGATCGATAACTTCACCGTCCCGCCCACCACGGCAAACGTGTCTCTGGAGACGGGCAATGGCGGCCTGCGGGTGAAAGGCTCCGTCCAGACGCAGGGATTCCAGCCGGTGACTGTCGATGCGCTCATGCCATTCGCCTACGAGGAGACGAACGATGGCGGTGTGAGACTCTTCCACGACAATGCCCCGATCTCCGCGCGCATGTCCTTCCCCGGCACGAGCCTGGAAATCTTCCGGCCATTTGCGCCCGCGGCCCGGCAACTGCAGGGCACACTGGCAGGCAGCGTAAATGTCTCTGGAACGCTGAACGCACCGAAGATCGACGGCGAGGCAACGGTCACCGGTGGTCGGATCGAGATGGGGCCGAATGATCCGGTCATCAACGAGCTGAGCGGCCGGGTGACGATGAATACGTCCCGGATCACGCTGGAGTCATTGAACGGCGATGTCGGCGCGGGACCATTCGAAGCTTCGGGTTGGGCCGACATCACCAACCCTCAGGTGCCAGCCGTGCATCTCCAATTCAAGGGGTCGAAAGTCCTCCTCGCACGCGATCCCGGCCTGCGCCTGCGCGCGGATATCGATCTCGCGGCCGACGGTCGGGGGACATCCGGCTCGGTGACCGGCAGCATCGGACTCGTGGACGGACGCATCTTCAAGCGGCTCGAGGTCACTCCCCTCATCGTGAAAAACCCGGCGAATCCCCAGGTTTTCACGCCTCCGATGCTCGCGGGCATCGTGCCCGATCCGATCGGGCGGTGGAACGTGAACGTCACGATCAAGGACAGCGAGCCATTCCTCATCATGGGGAATCTCGCGACCGGGAATATCTCGCCTGATCTGACGCTCGGGGGTACGCTTGGGAATCCCTTCCTTAACGGGACCGTGTACCTGAAGAACCTCCAGGCCTACCTGCCCGCCACGACGCTTCTCATCCCAGAGGGCGAGATCTATTTCACGCAGCAGAATCCCTTCATGCCCATCCTCGATGTGCGCGCGCGTACCGAGACCTCCGGCTACAACATCCAGATGTATGCCTATGGCCCACTGAGCGACTCGAAGCTCATCATGCGCTCCGACCCCCCGCTCTCGCAGGAGAATCTCATCCTGCTCGTGACAACCGGATTCGCCCCGGCGGGCATGAGCGGCAGTGGCCTGGGTGAGGCAGCGGCGGGGCAGGGCGGCATCATCCTGCTGCGCAGCATTGCGCGGCAGCTGGAGCCGCTCGGGCTGGATCTCAATAGCTTCGTCAATCGCCTGAGCGTCAACGTCGTGCCTCCGAAGGAGCCGTCGCAATCGGCCTCCCTTCTCAGCGAGCTTCGGCTGATCGACGGATTCTCGCTCACCACCGGGCGGGACGGCTACGGGTTCTACAACGCGGGCGTGCGTTATACCATCCAGCTTCGGTAGCCATGAGCGCGGCGTCCCTCCTCGCCGTTGCATTGTTTGGACTTTGGGGCAGGCCCGTGCCCACGCCCGTCGGCGATGTCCGCTTCGAGGGAAACCACTCGTTTCCCGAGAGGCAGCTCCTGGCGGTGCTGCAGAATCGCTATTACGTGAAGCTCACCGGGTACTTCGACGTGACGGATGCGGACGACGCCGCATACTTCCTGCGGACATTCTATTTCTCGCGTGGGTTCCGGGACGCGTCTGTTTCCTACAAGTACCGCGGCACGCGGCCCCCGTCGGCGCTCTTCGATATTCATGAGGGGAGTCGGTACTCGATCGGCACGGTCACATTTTCTGGGGACTCGCCTGTGCCGCCGAATCGGATGCGCGAGATATTCAATGCCACGGTGCGGACGAATACGCTGCGGCCATTCGGCCCCATGCCGTATGTATCGAGCGCCATCGAGGACGCGCGCCAGGCCATCGTGACCGATCTCCAGCAGCGGGGGTATCTCATTGCCACTGCCGACGTCACGGAGCCCGAGCCGGCCGCGAACGGCCTCGTCCCCTTGAAGATCGGAATATTTGCCGGTCTCGCGTACTCGGTGCACGACGTCAGCTTCGCCGGCGCGCCTGTGGGCGAGGAAACCCTCCGCGGAGTGGTGAAGGATTACCTCAACCAGCCATACCAGCGGAACCAGGAGTCGCTCATGCGTACGCGCATCCAGGACTGGCTGAGGAACAATGGATATCTCCAGGCCGAGGTGACGTCATATCCGACCATCGACCCCGCCACGGGCAGGGTGGATATTTCCTTCAACATCAATGCGGGGCGGACTTACACCATCGGCAAGATCCGGATCGAGAATACCGCGTCGAAGAAGGGAGCCGAACCGATCAGCAGCTCCCGGGCGATCTACTCGCGGCTCTCGCTCCATCCCGGTACGCTGTACAACGCGAGCGCTGTGGATGAAGCCGCCCGGCGGTTGTGGTTCAGCGGCGCATTCGAGGATGCCGAGATCCAGCGTGTGCCACAGCCGGATGGCACCGTCGATCTGGTGGTGAAGCTTAAGGAGACCTCGGCCAAGCGCATCCAGTTCGGCATTGGCTACAGCCAGTGGTTCGGGGGTATTGGCGAACTCCACTATATCGACCGCAACTTCTTCGGGACGCTCAATCGATTAAACCTCGATGCCACCTTCTCGCGGAAGAACTACGGAATCTCCGGCCAGCTCACACACCCGTGGCTCTATGGAACCGATTTCGAGGGGAGCATCGGCGCCTCCTACGCGCGGCGGGACCTGCCCGCTTACAAAGCCACGATCTACGGAGGATCGATCTCCCTCGCCCGCCGCTACGACTCGGTAAATCTCACTGGCTACCACCTTAGCTACGGGTGGAAGCGTGTGACCGATGCCACGGTGTACGGGCAATCGGCCGCGGATCAGGCCGATCCAAACTACACGCTCGGCTCGGTCACGTTCAGCCAGATCTACGACACCCGGAACAGCATCATCACGCCGATGAAGGGTATCTACCTCGAGCACGAGGAGGAGCTCGCGAGCCGCGTATTTATGGGTGATACGTCGTATATCCGCCTCTCGGCGCAGGCGACATACTACCTGCCTCTGCGCGAGATCACGACCGAGCGACCATTCGTTCCGTTTCTGGCTTTCAACCACCGCATCGGCCTGCTCGTGCCCTACGGTGATTCCACGACGGTCCCCGTGCAGGAGCGATATTTCCTGGGCGGCCCGGATACGGTGAGGAGCTTCCAGCTCCAGGGTCTCGGGCCGCGAGATAGTGCGGGGAATCCGATCGGAGGCCTGGGGATGCTCCTTTTCAATGCGGAGGTCCAATGGCCGGTCTTCAACAACATCTACGTCGTCGCCTTCGCCGACGCGGGTAATCTCTGGGCTGCGGCGAGGGACATCCAGCCGCTCGACCTCCAAGTCGGGGTCGGCCCTGGCATGCGCATTTATACTCCGCTCGGAGCAGTGCGCGTGGATTACGGATACAATCTCAACCGCACTCCCGGCGATCCGATCGGCGCGTGGCAGGTTGGGTTTGGATTTACGTTCTGAGGCATTGGTTGCGGAGTCTCGGTCGCATGAGGAATCCACGGAACCCGCGGCGCGGCTTCCCTACCGCAGGAAACGAACCCGGCAGATGCCGGGTGTGTCGGGCGCGAGCTGTTCTTGGGGTGGGAGGGCGCGTTGTTCCCCTCGGTCACCATAGCTTTGTATTTTAAAATAGTCGGCGCTTTCATCGAAAACGCCCTACCGAGCGGAACGACGCGCTGCCGCGCGGAGAGCGAGCGAGGCAAATAAGGGCGTAAGTCATTCGCTCATCGGGCGAATCGACTTCTGGGATAGGACGCGTCGCGCCGAATCCACGGGATGAAATCCCGGCCACTCGCTTTGAGCGTCTCCTGCGATCTCTTGGGGTGAGTCATGAAAACCGGACTGCTTTCTGAGCCCTTCAATGCGCCAAGGGAGATTCTTCTGCGTGCGGCATTCTTGTTCGGCCTTTGCTTCCTCGCTTCGGAGATCGTGTGTGCCTACCTCGGTGGCATCTACCTCGTCGCTTCGATACACGCGGCGAGCCCCTTGTGCGATCCCTGCTTCAATCGGATTTCTCTCCTCGCGGCCACGGGGCTCCCTGTGGCCATAGGATACTGGCAATATGGACATGCCCATCTGGAATTCGAACGCATCCTGGCGACTCTCGATTGCATCGCGGGTTCATCCGATGGAGGCGTCTCCGGCTCGCGTCCCGCGGCCTGGCAGTTGGCGCAAATCCTCGATCAAATTGAGACCATCTCCGACACATGGGAAAGGCATACGCTCCAGCAAAGGGCCGCGAGCATTCTTATCGACAAGCCGGAGCTGATCGAAGAATTCGAGGGCCGACTCGATTACCGGACCGCACTGCTCGTCCATAATCGAGGGCGATGATTTCGCTGCGAGCAGAGCAATTTCTCATTCCGCAAATCGAGTCACCCGAGCGCGGGGACAGAGCGCCGCGGCTACAGGAATAATGGTCAGGCCCTTTCTTAAAAAGCCCCAGCGGGATTGCGGCTACGCCTTTTATTGAACTCCAGCGCCGACGGAGGGCGCGGTATTCGCTATTGGCCGCCGCTTCCGCTCTGGTCCAGTTCGAACGCGATGTTGATCGTATAACTGTCGCCCTTGCCGAGGCCCTGGGGCAGGGGAGCGATCTTTTTCGTGCGCTTCGCGGCGGAGAGGACGCTGTCATCCATTACCGGATTGCCACTCGATTTCGAGATCTCTGCGTCGATGATCGTGCCATCCCTCGCGATCTTGATCTGGAGTGTGCACGAGAACACGTGCCCCTCGCTGTAGAGCGAGGTGGGCTGGTCCCAGTTTCCGAAGAAGGCGTCGTGGATCAGATCATTGTACCAGCCGAAATTCGCGGTGCCTCCGCCTCCGCTTTTCGCATCCGATCCGGAGCCGGACTCCGCCGCACCATCCTTCGACTGCGCGCCCTTCTTCTTGCTGGTGTTGCGGGGCTGCTCGTCCTTCGCCGATTCGTTATCATCCCCATCGGACTTCGGCGTAGCCGAGGGCTTCGGCTTGGCCTTCGGCGTTGCGGAAGGTTTGGGCTTTGGCTTGGGATTGTCTTCGTCCTCGTCGTGGTGCTTTGGCTTCGGTGTCGGAGTCGGTGACGGATGATGCTTGTGATGCGGAGTCGGCGAGGGTGTCGGCTTCGGCTTCGGCTTGTGTTTGGGCGTCGGCGAAGGAGTGGGCTTGGGCTTCGGCTTTGGCGTTGGTTTCGGCGTCGGCTTTGGCGTGGGCTTGGGTGTTGGTTTTGGGGTGGGCTTCGGCGTCGGTTTGGGAGTCGGCTTTGGGGTTGGTTTCGGCGTGGGCTTGGGCGTAGGCGTTGGGGTGGGTGTCTGGGCGAAGTCGCTTTTTTGCGGTTCGGGCGTGGGCTCGGGGGTCGGCGGAGGTGTGGGTTCCGGAGTTTGCTCCGGTGTGGGTACGGGCGTTTCCTCGGGAGTGGCTTCCGGCGTCGGTGCT
>Ga0068856_100004923_pt1 | contig 13220 bp, 13 predicted proteins | sample KBSCornC62_FD_66595 | JGI IMG/M metagenome (GOLD analysis project Ga0068856, IMG submission 66595) | Corn rhizosphere microbial communities from Kellogg Biological Station, Michigan, USA - KBS Corn C6-2 | ecosystem: Host-associated > Plants > Roots > Rhizosphere > Soil ...
TGGATTGCGTCGCAAGCGCGCGCGTCGTCTGCTGGAGCTGGTAGGCCTGGGCGACCGCATGAGCTATCGTCCCGACCGCCTCTCTGGCGGCGAGCAGCAGCGCGGCGCATTGGCGGTGGCGCTGGCCAACGAGCCGCAACTGTTGCTGGCCGATGAGCCAACCGGCGAGCTTGATAGCGTCACCGCGCGTGAGGTCTTGCTGCTGCTCCGCCAGCTCAACGCCGAGCTGAGCCTCACGACGGTAATCGTGACACACGATCCGATGGTGGCGTCGGCGATGGATCGTTCGGTGGCTATCCGCGATGGGCGCACCAGCACCGAGGTGGTGCATGCGGAGGAAGCCGAGGAGACGGTCATCATTGATGGCGTGGGTCGTCTGCAAATCCCCCGCCCGCTGCTCGAAGCGATCCCCTTTGGTGGGCGCGCGCGCGTTCACCTGGCGGGCGATCACATCGAGCTCTGGCCCGCTGGTCTGCCGGAGCGAAATGGGCATACGTCTCAGTCGTCTCAGTCGTCTCAGCGTCACTGAGGATCTTCCCCTTGTTCCGCGCCTCCAAATCGCGTATGCTTCTGCTGCAAGCCAGCGTCTCGGCGACCTGGCGCACGTCACGGAGAGCGATGGAAGCAGATCGCTGTGGCCAGCGGCCTGGAGGAAGTGCGTGAAGAGACTATGGGTTCTGCTACCAATGTTGCTCCTGCTGGTGGTGTTGATCGCGGGATGTAGCGTCGATTCATCAGGGGTCTATGGCCCCACGTCCGCACCGGGCGCGTTTCCGGGCGATGCTGCTCACCCGACGCCAAATACCACCTCATTTCAGGGATGCCCGCCCGGTGGTGATGGGGGCGACCAGGCGCTCAATACGCTCAAGAACCGCACCGACGATGGCGATAACGGCGCGTTCCAGGATGTCTCGTTTGATACGCTCGTCAACCTGAGTTATCCGCAGGACATCGGGCGCACCCAGCGCGCGAACTGGAGCCAGAGCGATGTCGCGGCTGTCGACAAATATGAGGGCATCGCCGTACGCACGACGGGATATGTCCTCGGCGTGAGGCACGAGGGCACCGAGTCCACCAATTGCCATTCGACGGACTACCGCGATTACCACGTCTGGCTGGGCGCGAACGCAAGCGACCCCAGGAGCAAATCGATGGTGATCGAGGTGACGCCGCGCGAACGTGACCAGCGTCCCGGATGGACGAGCAGCGCGCTCTCCAGTCTGACGGGCGAGCAGGTGCGCATCAGCGGCTGGTTACTGATGGATCAGGAACACCCTGAACAGTTGGGGCAGACGCGGGCGACGCTCTGGGAGATTCATCCCATCATCCATATCGAAGTCAATCAGGGTGGGAGCTGGCAGAGCATCGACAGCTAGGCGGCACGAGTCGTGCATGCCGCAATCTGCTCGGATATCTTCGAACGTCGCCGTCGAGAAAGGGAGCGTTGCCGCATGATGAAGGGCGTGATGATGTCTGCCACGGTGTCGGTGTCGAACGTCCCCACAACCGGGCAGAGCGGGTCCGCGGACAACACGACCGAGGCGAACACACAGGTGGTGACCGCGCTGGTGAATGCTGGCAAGCAGACATCTGTTGGCTCATATACTGTGACGGTCAGGAAGATCGAGCCGATTGCCGGGAGCGATCAGGTGCGTGTCACGTTCTTCGTGACGGGTGACGATGAGCCAGCTCACGACTTTACCGAGACGGGACGCCAGGTAGTCTCGGCATTGCTCAACGCGGGCATGCACGCCAACGTCACCGGGGCAGGCACAGCGAAGGTGGAGCAGATCGAGGCGGTCGAGGGCGGCGACGACGATTCCGACGAGGATTCGGACACCGACGCGCTGAGTGGCCTGGTTGATGACGATGATCCACCACAGCAGCCTGCCCGCCCGCCAGATGCGCAGTAATATTGCTAGCAGGGCTGTTGTGCATAACTCACGCTTTGCCACGTAGCCACGGGAGTGGTGAGCGTTTCAGCCAGGGCCACCACGCCAGCAACAGTCCGAAGGAGATTGCGCCGAGCCACGCGCCCATCGCGAAGGTAGCGCCTGGCCCAAACTGCCCCCAGAGCCACGCGCCGACCAGATTCGCCGGGAGCGCCGCCGCGCCCGTCAGCCCACTGAACCAGCCGAGCGCGGTTCCACGGCGCGCGCGCGGAACGAGGTCAGCCACGAAGGCTCTGGCGACCCCGTCCGTCGCCGCATAGTACGCGCCATAGAGCAAGAAGAGCGCCCAGATGTTCCAGGTCGTGCGCGCCTGCGTCCAGCCGAGATAAACCAGCGTAAAGGCGGCGTAGCCACCCGCCAGCACCGGCAGCCGTCCCCAGCGGTCCGAGAGCGAGCCGAGCGGCGCCGCCAGCAGCGCATAGACGAGGTTGAAGGCAAAATAAACGAGCGGCACGGCCACCAGCGAGCTTTCCAGTCCCTCAGTGCGCAGGAAGAGAAACGCATCGGACGAGTTGCCCAGTGCAAAGCAGGTGGCAATCGCGGTGAAGAGCCAGAAGCGCGCTCCCAGCGCTGGCGTATCTGCTGGCCGAGCGATGGACGATTGCCCCGTGGCCACGGCTTCAGGCAAGACTGTGGATGAGGATGAGGATGAGGATGAGGATGAGGATGAGGATGAGGATGAGGATGAGGATGAGGATGAGGATGAGGACGACGGGGCATTGCGTCGGCGGCGGTCGCGCAGGAAAAGCAGCGCCACCGCAACCGCCAGCACGCCCGGAACCAGCGTCCAGCCGAAGACGGCGCGCAGGTCGCCATTCGTCGCGTTGAGGATGACCAGCGCCACTAACGGCCCAATCGCCGCGCCCAGCGTATCGGCAGAGCGATGGATGCCGAACGCGCGTCCTCGCTTCTGCGTTGGTACGGCGTCGGCGATCATCGCGTCACGCGGGCTGACACGCACCGCCTTGCCCGCACGATCCATCAACACCAGCCCCAGCGCGGGCAGCCAGCTTGGAACCAGCGCCAGCAGCGGCTTAGCGGCGGCGGAAATACTGTAGCCCCAGGTCACCAACCCACGGCGAGACGGCGACTGATCGGCCAGCCGACCGGCCAGAATCTTGAGCAGACTGGTCGCGCTCTCCGCCAGCCCTTCGATCAACGCCGCCAGCGCCAGTGGAGCCCCCAGCGCCTGTACCAGAAAGATGAGCCGGAGCGGCATAATCATTTCGCTGGCAATGTCGGTGAAGAGGCTGGCCGCGCCAAGCACGTACACGACGCCGGGAATCGCTCGCAGCCCCGTCCGGCCCTGTTCTGGTGGCGTCTCTGTCTCGTCAATCAATTTCGTCGTCATCGGGACTCCAGTACAGGGCGTTGATCTTCCCGGATGGGCTGAATCGCTGGACGACGCGGCCATCGAAATCGCAGACGTAGACCTGGCCATGGGCGTCGCGGGCGAAACCGCCTACCTGCTGGAACTCGCCTGGCCAGATGCCATGCTTGCCCCAGGCGCCGAGCGGCTTTCCATCGGGTGTGAACAGGTCAAGACGGTGCAAACCCAGGTCCGTCACCGCGATGTGGTTCGCGTCGAGCGCCAGTACCGCCTGATAGGGTGTGCGCAGTGTGGTGGTTGGCGCGGGCAGCGCCCATGAGCTTATCGCCCCCGTCCTCGGATTGATACGGTAGACTCGCGACGTCGAGAGCGCGTAGACCGTCTTGCTATCGGGCGCGACGGAGATGCCGCCAAACAGGCGCTCAGGGATGGTCCAGCGCGCCAATAGATGACCACTGGTGTCCACTCGCAGCACCGCGCCGTGGGTATCGCTGAGCAACAGGTCATTTCCGAGCATGGCGATGCAGTTGAGTGACGGCTCATAGCCCTGTGGCAGAGTCCAACGCGCCAGCAGCCGCCCGGTTGGGGCGAAACGCAGCATGCGTCCGCGCATCCAGTCGGTCACATAGAGGTCGTGATTGGTGGCGACTGTCATGCCGCAGAACCAGAAATCGTCCACGCCATACGGGATGGGATTGAGCACGCCGGAGATGGCGCGCGCGCCGGGTGTGCTCCGCGGCACGCCCAGCCCATCGGGATCGTTGTACGGCCCAGGCGGCATGAAGCCCGGCCCAGGCGGACCCTGCACGCTGGCGAGTCCGGGGCGCAGCTTATAGCGTAGCGCGCCGTCCGGCCCGAAGACGCGGATGACGGGCGCGTAGGCATCAGTGACGTAGAATGTGCCGGTGCTATCAACGGCGACGTAATACGGCTGAAAGTCGAGTGGGTGTGGCGGTCGGCTCCAGGCGACGAGCGCCAGTGCCAGCAGCGACGGCACGATCACCGCCAGCAAGGCGCGCCGCTGCCACGAGCGCGGCAGCAAGAGCCAGAGCCAGAGGCCGAGCGCCAGCACGAGCGGCAGTCCGCGCAGCCCCCAGGTGAGACTGCGCGGCTCTGTGATCGGGCTGATCTGGCTGAAGACGCACCAGCCCGCCAGCAGCCAGAGGAGTGTCGCCCCGGCGATGTAGAGCGCGAGCCACGCCCAGCGTCGCCAGTGGCGATGGGTCGGCAGCAATGACACGGCCAGCAGTGCTGTGCCTACAACGAATAGCAGCATGGCTGGCAATCGCTCTGGCTCGAAGGCGGCAACGGGCGGTATCAGCAGGCAGCAGAGAAGAGCGCCCACGACCAGCGTGAGCGCCGCAAGCAACAGCTTCCAGTTGGCCGGGACAGGTGTCTTGAACATCAAGTGGTGTGTGCTCCTGCGGTGGCCTTCGGTACCGCCGCTGGAAAGTCTCCGCGTCACCAGATTCTATCATGATTGCAATGGAGAGGATGCCATTCTTCGCGGTCAACCAGGGACGAGGGCTGCCTGACACGCGGGAAACTTCTGGGGTATAACAAACACAATGGAGCACAGAACGCATGATGGCGCGGATGCGTTCACGCGCTCGCGCTATCCATCCCTGGCAAATGAATCCCCTACTGTGTGCAGCGCGATGGCATCGGAGGTATTCACGATGACACAGACAGAAACCCAGCACCATCCCCACATCACTGATCGTAGCGCCGTCCGCTGGAGCTATGTCAGCGGCACCAGCGAGACGCCACTGCTTGGCATGACTATCGGTGACGCGCTTGATCGCACCGTTGCGCGGTTCCCTGACCGTGACGCGCTCATCTCGCGCCACCAAAGCCTGCGCTATACCTGGCGCCAGCTTCAGGACGAGGTGAATCGCTTTGCACGGGGGCTGATGGCGCTTGGCATCGAGAAGGGTGATCGCGTCGGCATCTGGTCGCCGACCTACGCCGAGTGGGCGATCACGCAGTATGCCACGGCCAAGATCGGCGCAATACTGGTCAATGTCAATCCGGGCTACCGCCTCCACGAGCTGGAATACGCCCTGAACCAGTCTGGCTGCAACACGCTGGTGCTTGCCCCGAACTTCCGCGCCACCAGCTACATCGAGATGATGCAGACGCTTGCGCCCGAGTTGGCGCGGTGCGCGCCGGGCCAGCTCGACAGCCATAAGTTGCCCCATCTGCGCCATGTCATTCGTCTTGGCACGGAGCGCACGCCGGGCATGTGGGTCTGGGGTGAGGTCATGGAGCGGGCCATGGAGATCGCGCCGGAGCAGTTAGCCGAACGCCAGGCGCAGCAGGAGTTCGATGACCCCGCGAACATCCAGTACACCTCTGGCACCACCGGCAACCCGAAGGGCGCGACGCTCTCACACCACAACATCCTCAACAACGGCTATTTTGTCGCCCACCTGCAAGGGTTCACCGAGAACGACCGGCTCTGCGCGCCTGTCCCGCTCTACCATTGCTTCGGTTGCGTGATGGGCAACCTGGGCACGATGACGCACGGCGCGGCAATCGTCTATCCCGCCGAGACATTCGACCCACAGGAGACCCTGGAGGCGGTCGAGGCGGAGCGCTGCACCTCGCTCTATGGTGTGCCGACGATGTTCATCGCCGAGCTGGCGCACCCTGACTTCGACCACTACGACTACAGCTCGCTCCGCACCGGTGTCATGGCGGGATCGCCCTGTCCCGTCGAGGTCATGCGCCAGGTGATGAGCAAGATGCACATGAGCGACGTCGAGATCTGCTATGGCATGACTGAGACGAGCCCCGTCTCCTTCCAAACCCATCTGGACGATAGCATCGAAAAGCGTGTCGCGACGGTGGGCCAGATTCACCCGTTCGTCGAGGTCAAGGTGGTTGATCCGGCAAATGGGGCGGTCGTGCCGCGTGGCGAGCCGGGAGAGCTCTTGACGCGAGGCTACAGCGTGATGCTCGGCTACTGGAACAACGAAGATGCGACACGCGCGGCGATTGACGCTGCCCGCTGGATGCATACCGGCGACCTCGCGACGATGGACGACGACGGCTACGTGAACATTGTCGGGCGGCTCAAAGATATGGTGATTCGCGGTGGCGAGAACATCTACCCGCGGGAGGTCGAGGAGTTCCTCTACAGCCATCCGAAGGTCAGTGACGTGCAGGTCTTCGGCGTGCCCGACACGAAGTATGGCGAGGAGCTGATGGCCTGGGTCAAGCTCAAGGAGGGCCAGACGGCGACGGCAGAGGAGTTGCAGGACTTCTGCCGTGGGCAGATCGCGACCTTTAAGATTCCCAGGTACTGGAAGTTTGTCGATGCTTTCCCGATGACCGTGACGGGCAAGATCCAGAAGTTCATCATGCGCCAGCAGTCCGTCGAGGAGTTGGGCCTGCAAGTCGCCGCGAACACCCGCACAGCGTGAATGTCGGACTATCGGGTCAGGGCGTTCGTCTTTGGATGGTGTGGCTGGCTATCACGCTTGTGCGTACGGAATCAGGCTTCTAGCGGCTCGGCGTCTCGTTAAGGCATCGCCTGGTGACGAAACGATAGCGATAAGACCTGCCGAAGGGTGTACGCCTTTAGGAGTGGAAGGAGCACATCCACAGGGTGGCACAGAACATGCACTTACGAATAGCGTCTCACCACAAGTGCGCATGAGGCGATACATTGGTGAGATGGGTAGGGAAGGATACCTACTCGTGGCAGGGATGCAGCTTTTCTTCTACATAGAGCATGGGCCATGTGACCTGTGCTCTATGTACTTTATTGCGCCATATGATGCGCGACATGCGTAGGCCGCGCAGTGACGTTGCTATTTCTCGTGAGGTAAGGATAACCTGCATGAAAACTTCACACGACGCCAGGGCGACATCATCCGCTTCCAGACAGGCAAAGATTGGGTTTGTGCTCTCCAGCGAGCAGTTCCCCGTCACCGAACTCATCGAATTGGGCAAGGCGGCTGAGACGGCAGGATTTGATCTGGTCTGGAGTAGCGACCATTTCCAGCCATGGCAGGACAACCAGGGGAACGCCAGTCTCGCCTGGCTTACCTTGAGCGCTCTAGGACAGCATAGCCAGCGTCTGACCATGGGGACCGGCGTGACGTGCCCGAGTTATCGTTATCACCCCAGCGTTGTGGCTGAGGCGTTTGCCACGCTGGGTATGCTGTACCCCGGACGCATCTTTCTGGGGGTTGGCGCTGGCGAGGCGCTTAACGAGCAGGCAGCCACCGGTGAATGGGGCGACTACGAGGAGCGCGCCGCGCGGCTGGCTGAAGCAATCGATCTCATCCGGCAGCTCTGGTCGGGCGAGCGGATCGATTTTGCCGGTCGGTACTTCAAGACGACACGGGCGCGCCTCTATAATGCGCCAGCCCGTCCCATCCCGATCTATGTCGCGGCGAGTGGGCCAAAAAGTATGCGCCTGGCGGGTGAGAAAGGCGATGGTCTGATCGCCGACGCGAAACGGATCGTGCAGCAAGATCTGTGGCAGGCGTTTGAAGAAGGGGCCAGATCGGCAGGCAAGGATGCCAGCAAGATGCCTCTCGTCAGCGAGCATATGGTCGTGGTTGGCGGTCAGAGCGAGGCGGAGAAGTATGCTCGACTCTGGCGGTTTATGCCCAAGTCATGGGAGAAGTACGTGAACGATCCTGATCCACTCGATATCCAACAGCAGGCCGAGCAAGAGGTTCCGCTTCAGGAGGTCTACAAAGACTGGCCCGTGAGCGAGGATCCATCCGTACATATTCAGGCGCTGCAAAAATTGGTAGATCAGGGCATCACCCACATTTTCGTTCACTCGCCTCAGGCGGATCAGCGCCGTGTCATACGGTTCTACAGTGAGCAGGTACTTCCCCACGTTGAGCGCGTTGCGGCACGATAGCCCTCGACATCACTTTCCAGCGCCCATCTAGCCTGGATTATTCACGGAGGTTGAGGCGAGCGGCGAGCAGATGCCAGAGCGGTTCGCCCGGATGACTGCTCGCCAGATGGAGCGAGAGCGTGAGCGCCTGCTCGCGGAGCCAGCCACCGATCTTAGAGCAACTTTCAGGTACCCCGAGCAGGCAAGGCATAGCCGACATGGGCGCACCAGGCGCGGGCATCTGCGGGCGTGATCGCGGCGACGGCCACCGCCATGGCCTCCCAGAGCGCCTCCGTGGTGCGGGCGCCGAGCCGACGCAGGACGGCTTTGAGCTTGGAGAAGGCTTGTTCGATCGGCGTGAAATCGGGCGAGTACGGCGGCAGAAAGAGCAGCTGGCACTGGCGCGCCTCAATGGCGTGGCGAATGCGGGCGGCTTTATGCACGCTCAAATTGTCGAGCACCACGATCTGCCCCGGCCGCAGTCTCGGCGCCAGGTGCTCGCTGATATACCAGACAAAGGTCTCCGTATCCATGGCACCTTCAATCAGCCACGGCTCCTGCAGCCCGCCAGGGGTCAGCGCCGCCACCAGCGTCGTATTCTTGCCGTGGTTGCGCGGCACGGAGCCGGTCGCCCGCTGGTCATGCGGTGCCCAGCCGTAGAGGCGCGTCAAGGTGATGTTTGACCCGCTTTCGTCGATAAAGACGAGCTGCTCCGGGTCGAGGTGGGCGACGGCTTCCCGCCACGCGGTGCGCGCCTCCTCGTTGCGTTCGCTGGCTGCCAGGAGTTTTTTTTATGGGTCCACCCCAAACGGCGGATCGCTCGCCACCTCATCCCACATCGTCGCTTCGCTCAACTGCTGGCCGGACTGCTCGGCCCACCAGGCACAGTGCTCCAGGACGGTGGCATTGGGCGCGACCTCCAGCCGGGCCAGTAACGCGGCTTCCTGCTCAGATCCAGGGCCAATACGGCGTGGACCGCCGGGAATGGGTCGGCGGGCGAGCGAGCCGGTCTCGCGCTGCTGCACCACGGCACGCTTGACGGTCGTCACCGCCACCCCAAAGCGGCGAGCGGCTTCTCGCATGGGCTGACCCTCGGCCACCGCTCGCACCAAGCGTTCTTTCAGGTCAATCGAATAGGCACGCATACCACAGTCCTGCTGCACAAATTGTGCCTGTCTTTGGCTCGTGCAAGTTGCTGTAATAAGGCGCAGCCGCAGGGTATCGAGCTGCATGCGAGCGACTCCGGCCTGGAGCAAGAGGCGACGGAGCGTGTCGAGCAGCCAGTAGGCGGCGGCGTGCAGGAGCAAGCGGAACTGGTTGGCCCAGAAGCGGTGACAGCTGAGGCGGTCAGCAAAGCAGGCGTCTTTGAGATCCTTGATCCACAGTTCGGGCTCGCCGCGGCGCACATACCAGTTGTAGAGCGCAAGTGGCGCCAGGTCGGTGCGTGAAGTGACCACGAAGCGCAGATTGCTGCCTTTCTCCAGCTCCTCGGCTTTGTAGACGACACGGCGCTCGTGTGGCCAGGAGTCGGCGGCGTACTGTCCCTCACCGGTCAGACGCACCTTCACGCCGGTCTGCTCGTGCTGCTGCTTGGCCAGCTTGGCCAGCTCGACCAGCGGCGCGGCCAGCGCCGCCAATCGCGTGTTGGGGGCAAGACCAATGGTGTAGGCGATCTGCTCGCGTTCGCAGTAATCGTAGAGGGCGGGGATCGCGAAGCCGCTGTCGGCGCGCAGTTCAAGGTGGACGTGGGGCCAGCGCGCACGGATGGCGGCGACCAGGCGCGTGAGGACGGCGACCACGCCACGGCTGGCATGCACCGTTCCGTGCCGCAAGGCGGCGGTGATGAGCTGGTTGGTGTCGCCGTCGAAGACGAGCAGAGGGTGATAGATGTGCTGCTGGTAGTAGCCGTGATAGCTGCTGCCCTCTTGGTCGCCATGGGTCGGATCGGCGGTGCTGTCTAGATCGAGCAGCAGGTGCGTGGGCGGACCACTGGCCACCCGTTCGCGTTCCTGCAGGTAGATCGCCACGAGCGCGTGGGCTAAACGGTAACAGGCACGTCGGTCGACGGCATTCTCCAAGCGCGAGAGGGTCGGCTGGCTGGCCAAGTCAGCGCTGGGCTCGTGGGGACGTCGGCCACACACGAGCTTGAGCAACGGGATCGCGCCGCAAGGTATCAGCATCGTCCTGGTCTTCGTAACCACAGGCGATCTGCAGGATGCGCTGGCGCAGCAAGAGCGCGAGCGAATGGCGCACCGAACCGCGGCGCCAGTCGCGGATCTGGGCGGCAAAGGCGGCCGACAGCCCCATGCGGCCGTCGGCTTGCGCGAGCCAGACGAGGCCGCCATCCGCGGTGAGTTGCCCGGCGTCAAAGGACACCGAAAGCGCAGTGCTGTGGGACGATGTGCGAGAATCGGACATGGCTGAGCCTCCTAGTGCTCAGTCCAGTTGGGTTTTGACATCGGGCTAGAGGCGGACCAGCTTTCGGTAGGCGTTGGAGATGGTGACAGGCTAAGGGATGGTGCACCGCCGGGCGTGGCGCTACGTCTTCAGCGCGACGACTCGGCGCTTCAGTATGCCGGGTCGCGCCCCTCGAAACGGAGCGGAATGCAAGGGCCGGACCATCATCTGGTCCTTCACTGCCGACGACGCGCAGATCACGCTCCGCCGTCGGTATCTCATCCCGCACCACGACTGGGACAGTCCGTCGGCTCTCCCGCTGACACTTGACGCAGATGAATTGTCAGTGTATACTAACGGTCAATGAATATTGACGTAGCTGCTGGCCTTGCGACTCTTGGTGAGCCTACTCGACGCCTCATCGTCGAACGGCTCGCTCGCGGACCCCTGTCCGTCCAAGAGATCGCCGACCGGCTGCCTGTCGGGCGTCCGGCGGTCTCCATGCATCTGCGCCTGCTCAAGGATGCTGGATTGGTGGTCGACCGGCGAATGGGAACCCGGCGCCTGTATCAGTTGAACCCGGAGACGCTCGCCGCCCTGCGTGACTACCTCGACTGGTATTGGACGCAGGCGCTTGCGACGTACAAGCAGGCGGTGGAAAACCAGGGGGGAAGGGATACTGACGCCATGGTGCCAGAGGTCAGCGTGACCAAGTCGGTTGTCGTTGAGGTGCCGCGTGTGCAGGCCTTCGAGTTCTTCATCCGCCAGGAGGCATGGTGGCCCGTCGCGACACATCACCTCGCTGAGCCGCCGGGAGAGAGGGTGACCCTCGAGCCATTTGTGGGTGGCCGCTGGTTCGAGCGCGGGCACGACGGGCGGGAATGTGACTGGGGCACAGTGCTTATTTGGGAGCCGCCGCGGCGGATTGTGGTCACCTGGCAGGTCGGCCCCAGCTGGGTCTATGAGCCCGATCCGGCCAAGGCGTCGGAAATCGAGGTGCGGTTCCTGGCGGAGTCGCAGCAGCGCACGCGTATCGAGTTCGAGCACCGCCATCTGGAGCGTTACGCTGAGCAGGCGGAACACATGCGCGCGATTCTCGATGCGCCCGGGGGGGCGGCCGGAGTGCTCCGGGCGTACGTCGCCGGGCTCGAAGAAGCGCAGGCAGGGGCGAGCCCTTCACCTCAGTAGTATAGGAGAGAGACGCTTGGTTGAGATCCCACCAGCCATGTTCCGGAACCCCGCGATTAACATCTACTCCCGCGACGTCATGCGACTGGTCAGGTTCTATGCGAGCCTCGGCTTCCAGGAAACGTTTCGGACTCCGGCCGACGGGACACCAGTCCACGTTGAGCTGACCCTTGATGGATTCAGGATCGGGGTCGCCTCAGTCGACGCGGCGGTTGCCGACCACGGCCTGCGCCCGGATCTGGGTGGACGGCCGGTCGAGATCGTGCTCTGGTCGGACGACACCGACCGCGACTACGCCTGTCTGACTGCTGCTGGCGCGCTCTCGCTCAGCCCGCCGCACGATTTCCTGGCTGACACCCTGCGCTCCGCCTGGGTGGCGGACCCGGACGGCAATCCCATCCAGCTCGTTCAGCGCCGCTGAGCGGCCACTCTTCACGGGAGGTGAGGCGCATGTTCGTGAACTTCCAGATCAACATGGTCGTCGAGAACGTGGAACCCTGCGTGTCGTTCTACAAAGCTCTCGGTTTTGAGGAGACGTACCGTACTCCCGCCGAAGGCGCAGCCGAGCACGTCGAAGTGCGAGCGCTCGGTCTCATACTCGGCATCTCCTCAGCTGTCGCGGCGCGAGAGGTTCACGGGCTCGACGTGTCTGGCGCGGGCAACGCCGTGCAGGTGTGCCTGTGGTGCCACGACGTGGACACTGCCTTCGCAAGGATGTTGCAGGCCGGCGCCCATGCTGTCCGAGAGCCGCACAACTTTCAAGGAGGACGTCTGCGCAACGGGTGGGTGCTGGACCCGGCCAACAATCTGGTCGAGGTCGTGCAGCAGCGACAGTGACCGGCCCGCCCGAACAAGATCCCCTGCGTGGAGGCGTGGCCTGCTACCGCTCACCCAAAACCGGGTAGAGCTTCTTGAGCTTGATGCGAGCCTGGGGTGAAGTGAACTGCCACTCAATGGTCGCACGCCGCGCGTTGCGCTCGGCCTCGAGTGCGCTCACCCGCTGTTCTAAGGTTGTCATGTCCCCGACGGGTCGCGAGAGGCAGCCGCGCTCGAAGATGCTGATCTCGATCTCAGCCTGGTTGAGCCAACTGCCGTGTTTGGGCGTGTAATGGAACTCTAAGCGGGAGAGGATGCGACGGGCCTGCTTGGGCGGGAAGGTCTCGTAGAGCGCGCCAGCGGTATGGGTGTTGAGGTTGTCTTGCACCACGCAGATGCACTCGGCGTCCGGGTAGCGCTCCTCGACCAGATAGCGCAGCACATGGGCGTAGTCCCGCTTGGTCCGGTGCTCCGTCACTGACACATGGCGCCAGCCGGCCAGTGGCTCAACCATGACGAAGAGGTTGGCCGTGCCGTGCCGCTCGTACTCGTAGTCCCGACACTCGACCTGACCAGGAGCTGGGAGCAGCGATGGGCGCACATCGGCATGCAGGACGACGGGCTTCTCGTCGAGGCAGATCGTCGGATAGCATGCCTCGTAGGGCAGCGC
>Ga0068856_100004926_pt1 | contig 13218 bp, 10 predicted proteins | sample KBSCornC62_FD_66595 | JGI IMG/M metagenome (GOLD analysis project Ga0068856, IMG submission 66595) | Corn rhizosphere microbial communities from Kellogg Biological Station, Michigan, USA - KBS Corn C6-2 | ecosystem: Host-associated > Plants > Roots > Rhizosphere > Soil ...
CAGCCTCCGTTGCATTCTCAGCGTCATCGTTGCCGGCTGGAGTCACCGCAGCCTTTTCCGCGGCCAATTGCACTGCAACATGCAGCACGACTCTCACACTCGCTACGTCGTCAAGCACTCCGACAGGAGTTTTCCCTCTCATGATCAGCGGCACAGGATCTGGATTCGCTGCATCCACCACCGTTTCTCTCAGCATTAGCGCGGCAACCAACTTGGCGTCAGGCTTGATGGCACTTTGGAATTTTAATGAGCTGCGTGGCGTCACAACTGCCGATTCCTCCGGCAATGGAAACACGGGGACGCTTCAGAATGTCTCTTGGGCATCGAATGTTTGCGCCAGCTGTATCTCATTGAGTGGCTCCAATAGCTATGTTTCCGTGTCCGAAAGCTCCAGCCTGGAGGGCGCAACGCAAATTACGGTATCTATGTGGTTGCGGCCGAATTCCAACGGAAACGTCGATCCGCGCACCGTATCCAAGCTGTACAGCTGGGATGTCAAGTTGAACGGCAGCAGCCGCGCACCGCAGTTTTCTGCGACCGGCATGTACGGCAGGTTGAATTATTCGCTGGCGCTCAACCAATGGCAGCATCTTGTATTTACGTTTTCATCGGGTGTACTTAAGGGATATGTGAACGGGAAACCCGTTGCTTTCACCGCCAATACCTTCGCGGCCGGCTCAACCCTTCCCCTGCAGATGTACGGGCTCTACCTTGGCACTGACCCCAGTAGGTCTGCATCTTATAAAGGCTATATGGATGATGTGCGGATCTACAATCGAGTGCTAAGTGACACTGATGTGGCTTCCCTGTATGCCACCACTCTCCATTAGACGGGTGATCTGCGAACCAAGGATGCCGCGGTCTCAGCGATAGGCAGACCGCCACCATGCGCGCCGAGAAGCCCATTAACGCGGCTACACTTCAGTAAGATCTTCAGGTTTACATACCAGGTTGGATTCTCCGGATACAACGGAATTCGCGGCAAGAGCCACGGATTCGCCGAGTCCACGCTTCCGAGCGTCATGGTTGCAGCCGAGTCGTAGAGTTTTTGTGCGATAAAAGCGGCCCGCGGGCCAATGCTCCGACTGCTTCCGAACGGATATGCCAGGTGACGACAGAGACGCCCAGTGTGGCGGGATACTAGGTCCCGGCTGTATTTCATCTCGAAAATAAGTTCTTCGTCGGTAAGCGTGGACATGGCGGCGTGCGAAACTCCGTGACTCTCGAAGCGGATCAGGTCATCCCGGCTGATTTGAGTAACCTCGTCCCATGTAATCGGTTCCGGCGGTCGAATGGCCTCGAGGCCCATACCGCTTTCGCGCATCGCAATCTCAGCGAGTTCCAGAGTAAGCGGAAGGTAGGACTCTATCCGCTGGGAATGCCACATCGCTTCCATCTTCCGCGACAGATCCCGAATCGCACCCGGCCGCGAGAGGTCAATGACCCCGCTCGTCAGCTCGATTTTCCGCAGGGGTAGAAATGGCATCAGGTTTCGCCACCACTGAAATCCCATTCCCTCCTTCGAGTCCAGATAGTTTGTTGCGACGTAGAAAGTAGCAGGCCAGCCGCGCTCGCGGAACAGTTGAGTGAGGCCCTTGACGGTTTCGCCCACTCCGTCATCGACGGTGATAGCGAACAATCCGGCCGTAGACTTGCCGGCTTTGCTGCGATCCACCAATTCAGTTAACGATATGGCTTGCGCGGGCCGGATACAGTCGACGAGCTCCGCAAGTCGATCTGGCTGAATGTCATGAAACGCGAGAACGCAACCGCTCGACAATCGCATTCTAAACTTCCGCACTAAATTAGACAAGGAAACCTCCGCTCAAATAGGTTGACCGACAGCCTTCAGGTCGCCGCTCAGTTGCTCGTCTCTCGCGGGAAGATGCCCCTGGTACTCAGGCACCAATCGTGCCAAGTGCAGCTTAATGGCCTGGACATTCCCGCCGGCAAGCAGGAGACGCAGATTCTCCAGCCAGTCCATGAGCACTTGGGAATCAGGTCCCTGTCGCCGGAAGCGCCGAATTTTTTCGTGGTATGTCGGAAGAATATCCTCACCATCCAATCGCACCTCCTCGAACATCTTTTCTCCGGGACGCAGACCCGTGACGGAAATCTCGATGTCCTTTCCCTCCACCAGGCCCGCAAGGTGAATCATGTTGCGAGCGAGAGTGATGATTGGCACAGCTTCACCCATATCCAGGACAAACACCTCTGAACCCTCGCCCATGGTGGACGCCTGCAAGACCAGCTGCACTGCTTCCGAGATACTCATAAAATAGCGGCGCATTTCGGGATGCGTTATGGTGATGGGCCCTCCGGCGGCGATTTGACGCCGGAAGATCGGAATTACGCTTCCGGAGCTGCCCAGCACATTGCCGAAGCGAACAGCCAGAAACGTGCCGGACTTGACGCCCCCGTCCAGCGGCGTCGCGGAAACAATGAGTTCTGCGATGCGTTTTGTAAGGCCCATGATGCTGGTCGGGTTTACGGCTTTATCGGAGGAGATCAGAACGAAGTTCTTCACTCCGTTCCGGTGAGCTGCCCGAGCCACGTTATACGTACCGATGATGTTGTTTTCGACGGCCTCGATGATGTTCTCTTCCATCAGTGGTACGTGCTTGTAGGCGGCGGCATGGAAAACAACCTGTACTCCATGCCGCGACATAACTTGTTGCACCCGAGAGGCACGATAAATATCGCCTATTTCGGTCACCAGGTTCAACTCCGGATGCCGCTTGCGCAAGTCCAAAGCCAGCATGAACATCTCACTTTCGGCCTGATCGAAAATCACCAGTTTGCGAGGACCATACTGGGCCAATTGCCGCGACAGTTCGGAGCCGATTGATCCGCACCCTCCGGTAACCATAACCACCTCACCGGCGATCGCCGCCGCGATTTTACTCTCGTCGATATGGACGGGTTCACGACCCAGCAGGTCATTGGCGGACACTTCTCTGATCTGACGGCTCATCTTCCCATCGAGCAATTCACCCAAGCTGGGTAGAGTCCGGAAAGGAACGCCGGCCGCGCGGCAATGAGCGGTGACCATCTGCATCTGCCGCCCGGACGCGGAGGGCATGGCGATGATGATTTCGGAGACCGGTTTACGGGCACGCTCAAACCCAGCAATTAACCGCCTCGCGTCACGTCCAGCGCCGAGTATTTCCGCTCCCAGCAGGGAGCTGTTGTGCTTTTTGGGATCGTCATCCAGAAACCCCACAATCGTCGTCTTGAGGCGAGAATTGGAGTGAAGTTCACGCCCCAGCATGAATCCAGCGACTCCCGCTCCATAGATCAACACTCGTTTCCTTTCGGATTCTCGCGGATCGAGCACGAAGACTTCCGAATACATCCTTACGCTAAAGACAATACCGGCGGTGAATAGGAAGCAGAGCGCGGCATCGATGATATATACGGAACGTGGAAACGCAGGTCCAACCACTACCGCCGTAATGAGAGAACTCAAGCCGGAAGCTGTGATATTCGCCAATGCGATCCGGTGCAAATCAAACAGGCTCGAGGTTTTCCAGTCGCCTGCGTGAAGCCGGCTCGCCCAAAATATAGGTACCTTCACGATGACGAAGATGCACAAGCCAAGTCGAAATAACCATTCCTGTGAGCTGGGGAGAGCGAAATCAAAGCGTAGTAGTAGTGCGCAAACGTAGGATAGGACGGTCGCGCCGAACAACGATATCATTCGGAGATTTCTTTGCAGGGCATTACGCATGCGGTAGATTCCCCTTCAAGACACTACCCCTTAGGCCGCAGCCGAAGCATTTTGAGGGTGCGTGGCCAGCTGTCCCGCCAGGAGACTCGCAAGTTCCGAAGTTACGCGCGCGATATCGTGGGTCTCGCGAACGTGCTTCCGGCCGCGGTCGCCGATCTGTCGTAGCAGCATCCGATTTTGCAGAAGCGTTTGGAGCGCGTCCGCCAGTGCCTGCGGATCGGCTGGCGGGACCAGAAGCCCCGTTCCCGGTTTCACTAACTCCGGAGTGCCTCCAGTGGATGTAGCGACGATGGGGATTCCGTAGGCCATCGCCTCCATCAGCGCCACTGGTATTCCCTCATGCACGCCCCGGCCCAGGTCCGTGCTTGCCAGAGCGGCCGCCGAAATCGGAATCTCTTTGTAAATTCGCAACAGTTCGTCGTGCCCTAAAGTTCCCAGGAACTTGATGGAATGATGCAGGCCGAAGGATCGCGCGAAAGATTCCAGTTGAGATCTTAATGGACCATCGCCGGCCAGCCACAATTCACCATGCAAGCCGCGCTTCCGCAGAATTCGCCAGGCTTCTAGCAGGAAACGGTGACCCTTCACATCCACCAAACGCGCCGGACAGATCACGATTGGCCACTCGCCAATTCGTCGCTCTATTTCGGCCGGAAGAGCCACGCCCATATATAGGACGCGCGCGTTATGCGCCGTTCCAATACCTATCGCCGTGGCCATTCTCAGACCGTCTTCGGAAATAAAACGGGCCACCCTCGCATGCCTTATTTTCTGTTTCAGAAGATTGTTCTCGACGATATCCCACCGATGAGCCGTGAAGCTCCACGGGATTCCAGAGAAAGTGCTTGCGAACATTGTCAAGCTGGCGGTGGTTCCCGCCCAGTGTGAGTGCAAATGCTCAGCTCCCCATTCGCGCGCGATGTCCGCTAACCATAGAGCTTTGGGCACGATGGATGCATTCTTGACCGCGATCCCCAGCGTCCTGCTGGTTAAGACGGGCGCTATCGCCCGGAGAGCGCGCGCGGGCGCAGAACTGGCCACGCGCATTGCTTTTTTCAACACCGTAGACGAACAGAGTGCTTCGGATTTCGAGTGCTTCAATACGTCCTTGCCGTGTATAACCAGGCCCTTGGGAGAACGAGGAACGATTAACACCTGGTGCCCGTCCTTCATTAGCTGTTCGATCTCAGGGACAATGAAAGCCTCGTCTGTTCCATACGGCAAGTTAGCAGTGACAAGTATCAATTTCATTTCGGTTTTGATCGAGCGCTAAGTTTGTGAAGCGGCCCACCGGGTCATAGCCTTGAGCTGCGTCCCGCGCGATTTCTGCACCATTTCACGGTATAGATTCGCGTAACCCTCCACCATGCGCTCCACTTTGAATTCCCGCATCGCACGCGTCTGGGCGGCGCGGCCCATGGCGTGTCGTGTTTCGGCGCTGTCGATTAGGGCCTTCATGGCCCCGGTAAACCGAATGCAATCACCCGCCGGCACCAAAAAGCCCTGGTCACCGGACTGAACGAGTTCGGGAACGCCCCCGACCTGGGTTGCAATGACAGGCAGTCCAGCCGCCATCGCTTCCATAACTGCGAGCGGATTTCCCTCCCAGTTTGACGAGAGCACAAATACGTCCGAAGCGGCTAGAATATTCGGAACATTATTTTGTTTGCCGAGCAGGTGAACTCGGTCACCTAGCTTTTGCGCCTTTACATAGGCCTTGAGCTGTTCCCGAAGCGATCCGTCTCCCGAGAGCACAAGATGGGCATGAGAATACTTCAACTCCGCGAAAGCTTGCAAAAGCAGCAGAGGGTTTTTTTGAGGCTCCAGACGTCCGACGCAAGTAAACACGATGGCATCGGAGCTCAGACCGTTTTCTGCGCGCCAGCGAATGCGTTCTTCTGGCTTGTGTCGGTAGTTTTCGACCGGGATGCAATTAGGAATAACCGCCTTGCATTCCATTCCGTAGATCCGCTGGACACTTGCCGAGACCTCTTGCGAAATCCCAATCGGTAACACCCGATTCCTGAAAGCGAACCTATGGACCCAACGGCCGAACGCATCCGTCTCGTGCTCGGCGAGATTATGCACCGTATGGATCGCCACGACGGTTCGGTGGCGGAGCACTACTGGAAATACATAACGCTGAACCGCCATATGAGTATGTACGACGTCTGGTCGAAATTCGCGAAACGCGCGATTCAGCGACGCGAACATCCGCGGGTCGAATCCCGCCCGCTTGTTGAGATGCCATCTGGGAATATCCGCCTCCGCCAAGCGGCGTTCCACGGCGCTGTGCGCTGCCGGAAACAGGCCCACTGCGCCTACAGCGTGCGATTTGGACAATCCAACCATTAAATGTGTGGCCATGTGTTCGGCGCCGCCGGCAGTCAGCGTCGGCGTTACATGTAATATGCGAAGGGGCGCTGACAAGGATTTAGTCTCCTGAACATTTGGATCGTGGTTCATGCCTGAATGTGCTCTTGCGAATCAGGCCGACATAGTGAGTGCGAAGACACGGCACTGATTTCAATATGGAAGCTATGAGTCTCGAACGGCTGGCGACACGACGTGAAATTGGAGGCGCCAGGACTTCTGAGGCAAGCTGGATCTCGCAGCCGGGAAACAAAGATCGAATTTCTCGGGCGCCGATCCCCTTTACCTGGGCGTTGTGCGGATTGTTCACGCGAAAATCGAACCATAGAATCGATCCATCGGGTTTGAGCACCCGCAGCATCTCGTCCGCGATTGCCCGCCTCAGCCGGGGGTCAAGAATAGAAGTAAATACTGTGAATTGACTAACCATGTCGAAGGATGTGTCCGGCCAAGGGATCTCCGTTGCGTTTCCGACACGTAAGTCCGCATGCGGAATCCGCTGGCGCGCGGCCGCGATGCGGTCGGCACTCAGGTCGATCCCGCAAAGCGCCGTGGGATCTGCGCCCCACTGCATGAACTCCAGCAGCCACGTTCCAGCGCCACAGCCAATATCCGCGACACGCTGCCCACGGAGCGGAAAAAGTGAGGCGCGATCGAGTATTTGAATGCACCTGCTCGCGGTATCCTGATGCATCATCAAATTTGACGGATCGCCCCACGAATAGAAGTTGGTGGGTAATTCGCGGTCCCGGCGTTTGTACTCGGCGATAATGCGGACTGTGTCCGAGCTGGAGTAATTCATAAGACTTTCGCGAATGGTATAGCTCTTGTCCGTCGCGAGTATGCATGCGCGACCAGGAGCCCAAACATGATCCAGGTAGGCTTGCGATATTCCCAAGTGAGCGCCATTACGCCCACCGTCCAGGTGAGAACCACGGTAATCCACAGTCGCCGCTCCAGGCCGCGCATCCGGAACGCAATGTAGTACAAGCTCGCGATCAATGCCAGTATTAATAAAGCTCCGAAGATGCCGAGCTCCACCAATACGGATATGAAAGTATTGTGCGCGACGTAGGGAACATTCACCACTCGTAATACCGTCGCGGCGTATGCTCCCGATCCAATTCCGAGAAATGGATGCTCTCGAAATGCCGCCAGCCCGGCCGACCAAATCAATGTGCGGTGAGTGAGGGTGCCCTGGGTAAGTTCGGTGGAAAATAGCAGCAAGCGTCCCCACGTCTCGGCAGGAATGAAAAAGATGGCGCATGCAGCCGCCCCGGCGCACGCCAACGCGGCAGCAACCTTCTGCGGCGAAGGGAGAAACCTAAAGCTCAATGGCAGCATAGCCGATGCAATCGTGGCACTGAGGAGTGCTCCCCGCGATCCAGTGAGCAGAATCGCGGCAATGCACGCCACGAGCTGGATCCAGAGAAACACTTTCATCGCATTGCTCTTTACACGAATCACCAGATAAAGCATCAGGGGCATGGACATTGCCAGCATCAATCCCAAGTCGTTTTCATTGACGCCCATGATGGAGTAGCGGCTTTCTTGCCACCGTTCCACGCCTCGCGCCGCTTCCAATTGAGCGGCAGTGGTGCCGCTGGCGAAGTTATAGAGCGTGAGCATGGAGGCAACAAAGATTCCGAGCAGATAAGCCCGCATCAACCCCAAGACACGGACTTCGGCCGGAGCCAACTCCCATATCAGCCACACTACGATCAGGAGTTGGGAATAGGTGCCGATACGCGTGAATGTGCTTTCGGCATCGGCGCTCCAAAAGACACTCACTGAAGAAAGCGCCACGAAACTCGCCATCAGAGAATGAGCCACCGAAAGGCCACGGCGCTCATTTTTCACCGCGAGTTCCAGTAGGGTAAGTCCCAGCGTCGCCGCTCCCAACCACCGGCTCAGGGCGAACCCATCGAGTTGCGGCGCCTCTTCCCAGGGAAGGGAAAATAGAAACGCACACAGGCCGAGATAAGCAATCCGCTCCAATGCCGCTGCGGAACCGCTGGTGTAGCTATGAGCGTATCTGTCTGCCGAAATCGCGACATTCATGCTGCTTCCACCCCGGTTATTTGAGCGGACAAACTTTCGACTCCGCAGGAAGCGGCGGTGGGCTTCGCGAGTCGCCGGTCGACCCTTAACAGGATGACGCCGGTTCCGACGAGTTGCACTATGGACGCCAGCAGAGACGCATCTGCGGCTCCAATAAGCCCAAATTTGGGGATAAGAAACGCAGACGAAGCTGCTGTTGCTGCACCCACAATCACCAGGAGAGGCACTTGCGGCCGCAAGCTTCGAGCCGCTGTCATCACAAAGCCCAGGCCCGATGCGATAAACGCGATTGTGCCAGCAATCATCAGCCTTACCAGTACTCCGGCATAGCGGGCATATTCCGGCCGGAAGAGATGCGTGAGTATGGCCGCGCCGAAGAATATTGATATGAGGACCGCACAGCTTCCCAATACCCCTCCCAGAAAGACGGTGAGCAATACGAATTTGCGAAACTCATTGCGGTTCGCGCTGACACATGCCTTTGCGACCGGTAGAAACAACGACTGCCCATACGCGGATACCACCAGCGTTCCGGCGCTCAAGAGAGACGCGACTGCGGAATATATGCCGAGTTCCGCGCTTCCACGATGAGCTTCCACAAAGTAGCGGGTAATGTTTCCGTTCAGCGAAACCAGCATTGAGATCACGCCCAGCGGAAGCGCCAATCGAAAAAGAGAGAGCATCCACTCGTTGTTTCCGCGCGGCAAAATCGCGTCTTCGAAGTTGACAGGCTCAAAGCGTTTGTCCCAACTGAGAAGCACAAACAGCCGGCCAAGTAACAGGGCCGCCAGAGCCCAAACCAAGCTACCCGTGGAATACATCGTGATCCACATTGCCCCGAGCGATAGCGCGCCGCGAAACATCAGGGATTGAGAAACCCTATCCATACGGTCCTGCTTCTGCATCCGCCCGTAAAAGGTCTCACTTACGAGTTCCACCGCCTGAGCCGCTCCAACCAAAATCACAACTAGAGCCTTTTCGCCGCCGCTCCCCAATTCGGCAACCGTTGCAATGGCGCCGAGGGCCACCACGAGCGAAATGAGACGGAAGCCCAGATACTGAGACAACCGGAAGCGTTCCGGTAAGTCGGATGCGATCAGCGATCGCAGCTGAAAATTTGCAAATAATAAGATAGGGGCTGAAATCGCTAAACCCCAGGCGTATTCGCCCAACTTTTGGGGAGTCCCCAATTTCGCCAGCACCACCACGATCAACCACTGGCACGCTGAGTAAAATATATTCCCGGCTAATACCCACGTGAAATCTCTCTTCAAACGGTTTTCAATGCGCATGTGAGTGAGAGGAATCGAAACCGGGCGTCAGGCGTGCCGCTGGTAGTGATCCCGGTATCTCCCGTAGGCACGGGTCTGGATGGGATCCATTCTCCAGTCGTTCAGAATAGTGCCCAACACCGGGATTTGATCCTGTCGGAGTCTTTCGCAAACCGCCTTCAGTTCCTCTTGGCTTCTGGTATTCGCACGAACCACCATCACAACACCGTCCGATAGTCGTCCCAGAATGCGCGCGTCGGCATATAGCATCAAAGGAGGCGTATCGATCAGAATGAAGTCGAAATCTCGACGGCAGCGCTGCAAGAAGGAATAAAAGTCAGCCGAATGGAGCAGCGTCATGGAAGTCGAGTCTACCGGACCCGTCGGCAGCACCGAGAGCCCCGGCGTCGAAGTAGGCCGAACAAAAGACTCAAGCGGAAGGTGGTTCGCGGCATCCGGTGCATGACTGCGCAGCAGCACATCGGTCAAACCACGATCGTTAGGCATACTAAAGATATCATGCAGCCTCGGCCGGCGTAAGTCCGCATCAATGAGCAGCACCCGCTGCCTGCGCTCGGCCGCGACCACCCCCAGGTTAGTCAGAACAGTGGTTTTCCCCTCCATCATGTCTACGCTGGTAACCACCAGAGTCTGCCCGCTGGACCGCATCGCGTAGGATCTAGAATCTCGGGGTTGATCTGAACCGAATAGGATGGAAGTCAAAGCTCCCCGAAAGGACTCGCTCAATATCGAGTTGGCGTGATCGCGAGCCACCAGCCCCACCTCACCCGACGAGCGGGACTTAACTAGTCCTCCGCCGCGGTAATCCAACGCGCGCGCATCTTTAGCCGAAGGAATCACGCCCAGCTCCGGGATGTCCAACACTCTGATCTCCCCTGGGCGCCTTACTTTGTTGGAACGATCGGTGAACAGCACTAATCCAAAGCCTCCAATGGTTCCGAGAGCGAAACCGATTGCCATATTGAGAGGCGTCTTTGGACTGTAGGGCTCGGAAGGAACGGTAGCAGCGTCGATCAGGCGAATGTTGGTAGCTCGTAAGGCGGACGCTGCGCCGGCCTCCTTTGCCTTTTGAAGAACCGTTTCGTATAACTTTTGAGTTGTGTCGATCTCGCTTTTCAGAGTGTTGTATTGCCTGTCATTGGCCATCTCCTGTTCGGCGGCCCGCAGTTGGCGGGCGTGGGCCTCCGCAAGAAGCTTTTCCAGACGACTGGCCGCCGCGTACTCATTGCCCATCCTCGCCACCGTAGCCTTGCGCTCTTCCTCCATGGCACGTTCGGTTTCTGCAATTTGCGCTTTGAGCCGCTCCACTTTGTAGTTGGTTGGCGTGTAAAGCGTCTGGAGTTGAGCTAACTCCCGGCGCATGTTTGCGAGGTCGACTTGATATTGGTGGAAAGGTCCGGTCGCAAGCGTATCCGAAAACAGGTCGGTGCCCTTACTCGCAGCCGTCTCATAGCGGGATTGTTTCGCCGCGCGATCAGCTTCTGCCCTGCCTAGCGCTTCTTGCGTGAGGCGCGTTTGTTCCTGTGCGACTGTGCCTTCATTTCCCGCGAGAACCAAACCCGTTGACCGGGCGAAGCTCTGCAGATGTTGATTGGCTTTCTCCACCGACGCCTTTAAATCAGCTGCCTGCTTGTTCAGCCAATCGGTCGTGTCCATCACCAGCTGCTCCCGAGCTTCGCGGTTCATATCCACAAAGGCCGATTTGGCGGCGTTAGCCCCTTGAGCCGCCTTTTCAGGATCCGGGGAATCAAAGAACAGTTCGATCACCTGCGACTGCAAGGAGGTCCGGATGGTAAGTGCGTCTTTTACCGCCTTGATGCGTTGCTCTTCGTCCGGGATTCGGGACGTGTGCGGAAATCCGATCCAGCTCTCCAGCTTCTCGAGAATCCCCAGATCCGGCTCCGCTTTCGAGGTCCCGATCTTCAAGGCGTCAGCGACCCGTTTCGCCAGCGTGTCGCTTTCGAGAACCTTCACTTGGTTTTGGAGATAGTTTTCCGGTGAAGCGTTGGGCAAAGATGCGGTGATCGGTGAAATTTGATCGTTGTTAAAGCCCTCCAGTTGAATCGAGGTGCGAGCCCGATAAGTGGGAGTCATCAGCAGGCTTACGCCCCCTCCGATGATCAAACCCAAAACCGCCATGGCGATAATTACGCCTTTCCGGCGCCATAACCTGCTGGTAAGAGCATTCAAGGCAACCGGGTCGCCAGGCGCCGCAACATACTCACTCTGTATATAACGAGGAGCGGGTGGAGGAATTGCTCCGGACCATCGTCGATCAATCTCCGTCCGAGGAAAATTAGTCAGTTCATGCGCCATTCGGTTATTCCTCCCAACGAGCCGGCAAGCAGGCGGTGATGTCAAGCTAAATCTACGGACGGCTCCAAATAGCTACTCCGGTGGCCGCCTGGATAGCCGCTTCCATGGCTCTTGCGGCGAATTTCTTCGGGCCACTCGGGGGAACCACCAGAATGTCGTTCGGTCGCATTGCGATGTCCTCGGATTTTCCGGCAAGAATTTTTTTCAGATCCACCGGGATTTCCTTGCGCTCGGATGTTCCGGGCATTACCCGGACAATCTTGGAATTCTGCGGTGCTGGAGTAGTACCGAAACCCTCGGCGCTGGAAAGTGCCTGTAAGACTGTCACGCCGTCGCCTTTCAAGATGACTTCACCCGGTTTTTTGACTTCACCGATCACGAACACTGCCTCAGCGGTCGGTACCGTGATAACGTCGTTCGGGAATACCAGTATGTTCTCAGCGGGGTGAGTGCCAGACAACAAATCCTTGACACCTATATCCGCTACGCTAAATTTTCCGCTGGTGTCGGTCCGGGCAGTCGGCAGAGGGATGGGCCCATACTGTATCTGCCGGCTGATGTTAATGCGGGGGCCTGCGTCGGGCCGCAGACCGTCGGCGAGCGAGATGGTTTCCACAAGTGTTTTGTGTCCCTCTAGCTGATGGATGCCGGGATGATTCACGGCCCCCATAACGGAGACTGGTTGACTGCCGAAGTCGGTGAGCTCGACTGACACCTGAGGTTTGAGAAGGTCCTTTGAGAATCGTTGAACCAGATGTGCCTTGAGTTGTGCAGTGGTCAGGCCCGCCGCATGGACCTTTCCCACTAAGGGCAAGTCCAAGTCCCCGCTGGGGTCGATTTTAATCGGTTTGTCGCCGATTTCTTCAACCCCTAACACCCAGATCTTTATTTGATCGTTCGGCCCGAGCAGGTACGACGATCGACTCTCCGATGGAGTCTGTGCGACGGCTTGAGGCTGTCCGCTCACATTGGAAATACGCAACAGGAAGGCTGTCGCAACCAGGCCTGTGCGCACGGTCCGGTTAAGATAGTTGATTAAATTAGGCATAGCTACCGCATTCTCAAGTGCCAAGCATTCCTTTCGGGAACTCGCCTTGTCTCCCGATATCAATGCAACACTTGGGCCAAAACAAATCGCATGCGAAGAATGAAAGGGATAAGTCCCGGCGTTCGAACCCATGGGCGGCACCGTCTGAGGGATAGCGGCGCGGCAGTCACTAGAAGTGGAAGGTGCGTACTCCCTTGTTATTCCACTTGCGGACGGGAAAGGCGCCATTTAGAGATGCAATCCCGGATTACCCGATTGTTCGGGCTTATGATTCAAATCCGCTCCGGCGAAGGGTGAAGAAACTTGCCCGCGTGCCTCCCAGCGGTGGAGCTTATTCAGCAGCGATTTGTAACAAATATCCAATCGTTTCGCTGCCAGCTTGCGATTCCAGTTCACTT
>Ga0068856_100004930_pt1 | contig 13214 bp, 9 predicted proteins | sample KBSCornC62_FD_66595 | JGI IMG/M metagenome (GOLD analysis project Ga0068856, IMG submission 66595) | Corn rhizosphere microbial communities from Kellogg Biological Station, Michigan, USA - KBS Corn C6-2 | ecosystem: Host-associated > Plants > Roots > Rhizosphere > Soil ...
TGCCGATCGAGGTCTGGCAGCAGGTCAAGCTCCACTACATCGGGCTGCTCATCAACCACTACCAGCCCGAGTGCGCCGAGACGTTCTTCAACTCGGTGACGACCAAGATCCTGCACCGCAACTACTTTCACAACGACGTCCTCTTCGTGCGCTCCGCGGTCGCGACCGAGCACCTCGAGAACGAGGAGCCGGCGGCGCTGCCGACGTACCGCGCCTACTACCCGACGCGCGACACGCTCGCCGAGACGTGGCACCGCGTCGTCACCAACTTCCAGCTCGCGCCAGAGTTCGAGGATCTCGGCCGCGACGTCGCCGCGGTGATGGCGGCGGTCGACGAGCAGCTCGGCGACTTCCGCATGCAGGCGAACTTCCAGATCCAGGTGTTGTCGTCGCTGTTCTTCCGCAACAAGGGCGCCTACATCGTCGGCAAGATCGTCAACGGCTTCGTCGAGACGCCGTTCGCGCTGCCCGTCCTGCACGGCGAGCGCGGCCTCGTGATCGACGCGGCGCTGTTCGGCGAGGACGACCTCGAGGTCGTCTTCAGCTTCGCGCGCGCCTACTTCATGGTGACGATGGAGGTGCCGTCGGCGTACGTGCAGTTCCTGCGCTCGCTGATGCCCAGGAAGCCGAACTCCGAGCTCTACAGCGCGCTCGGCCTCCAGAAGCAGGGCAAGAGCCTCTTCTACCGCGACCTCCTGATGCACATGCGGCACTCGTCGGACAACTTCCGCATCGCGCCGGGAATCAAGGGGATGGTGATGCTCGTCTTCGACCTGCCGAGCTTCCCGTACGTCTTCAAGGTGATCAAGGACCACTTCCCGCCGCCCAAGGAGACGACGCGCGAGCAGGTCCAGGCCAAGTACCTGCTCGTCAAGCAGCACGACCGCGTCGGCAGGATGGCCGACACGCTCGAGTACAGCGACGTCGCCTTGCCGCTCGCACGCTTCGACGACGAGCTCGTCGCCGAGCTGCGCCAGCACTGCCCGAGCCTGCTCGAGGAGGAGCGCGACGTCATCGTCATCCGCCACGTCTACATCGAGCGGCGGATGATCCCGCTCAACATCTATCTGCAGGAAGCGACTGCCGAGCAGCGCGCCGCGGTCATCGTCGAGTACGGCAACGCGATCAAGGACCTCGTGCGCGCCAACATCTTCCCCGGCGACATGCTGTGGAAGAACTTCGGCGTCACCCGCCACGGCCGCGTCGTCTTCTACGACTACGACGAGATCGAGTACCTGACCGACTGCAACTTCCGCAAGATCCCCGCGGCGCGCACCGAGGAGGAGGAGCTCTCGGGCGAGGTCTGGTACCGGGTCGGGCCGAAGGACGTCTTTCCCGAGACGTTCGCGCCGTTCCTGCTCGGCGATCCGGCGATCCGCGAAGTCTTCCTCGCGCACCACGCCGACCTGCTCGACGCCGCCTTCTGGCAAGGCCACAAGCAGGAAATCCTGGCCGGCTACGTGCATGATGTCTTCCCCTACGAGCCGCACAAGCGCTTCGAGGCGCGCCGGCAGCGCACCGCGCTCGCCGTCGCCGCATGAATTCCGAAGGAGGTTTCCAAATGGCTGAATCCATCGTCATCGTTTCCGCTGCGCGCACGCCGATCGGCGGCATGCTCGGCGACTTCAGCGCGCTCGCCGCGCACCAGCTCGGCAGCGTTGCGATCAAGGCTGCGATCGAGCGCGCCGGGGTCCCCGGCGACGCCGTCGACGAAGTCCTCATGGGCAACTGCCTGATGGCGGGCCAGGGCCAGGCGCCGGCGCGCCAGGCGACGCTCGGCGCCGGGCTGCCGCAGTCGGCCGGCGCGGTGACGCTCTCGAAGATGTGCGGCTCCGGGATGCGCGCGATGATGTTCGCCAACGACATGCTCAAGGCCGAGAGCGCCGACGTCGTCGTCGCCGGCGGCATGGAGAGCATGACCAACGCGCCGCATCTCGTCTTCGCGAGAAAGGGCGTCCGCTACGGCGCGGCGCAGCTCTACGACCACATGGCGATCGACGGCCTCGAGGACGCCTACGAGCGCGGCCGTGCGATGGGCGTCTTCGCCGAGGAGTGCGTCGCCAAGTACAGCTTCTCGCGCGAGGCGATGGACCAGTTCGCGATCAGCTCCACCGAGCGCTCGAAGAAGGCCAACGAGGACGGCAGCTTCGCTTGGGAGATCGCGCCCGTCGCCGTCCCCGGCAAGAGCGGCGACACGCTGATCAAGTTCGACGAGCAGCCGTTCAAGGCCAAGCTCGACAAGATCCCGGGCCTCAAGCCCGCGTTCAAGAAGGACGGCTCGATCACCGCGGCGACGTCGTCGAGCATCTCCGACGGCGCTGCCGCGCTGGTCCTGATGCGCGAGTCGACCGCGAAGCGGCTCGGCACCAAGCCGATCGCGCGCATCGTCGGCACGAGCGTGCACGCGCAGGCGCCCAACATGTTCACGACGGCACCGATCGGCGCGATCCAGAAGGTGCTCAAGAAGACCGGCTGGAACGTCAAGGACGTCGACCTCTGGGAGGTCAACGAGGCATTCGCCGCCGTGACGATGGCGGCGATGACCGAGTTCAAGCTCTCGCGCGACATCGTCAACGTCCACGGCGGCGCGGTCGCGCTCGGCCATCCGATCGGGGCGAGCGGCGCGCGCATCGTCGTCACGCTGCTCGGCGCGCTGAGGAAGACGGGCAAGAAGAAGGGCGTCGCGGCGCTGTGCATCGGCGGCGGCGAAGCGACTGCCCTCGCGGTCGAGATGCTCTGACGCCAACGCCCGCGGCGGCACCGTGCTCGGCACGCACTCGCTCGGCGTTTTCGCGGCGACGGTGCTCGTCGTCAACGCAACGCCGGGCGTCGACATGATGCTCGTGCTGACGCGCACGATGCGCCACGGCGTCGTCGGCGGCATCGCCGCCGCGCTCGGCGTCTCCGCCGGCTGCGTCGTCCACACCCTCGTCGCCGCGTTCGGCCTCGCGGCGCTGCTTGCCGCTTCGGCCGCTGCGTTCGCGGTCGTCAAGTGGGCGGGCGCCGCGTACCTGCTCTGGCTCGCGTTCGGCATGCTGCGCGACGGCGTCCGCGCGCGCGGGCCGCTCGCTGTCGACGCCGAGCGCACGGCGAGCCCGGGTGTCGCGCGGCTCTTCGCGCAGGGGCTCGCGACCAACGTGCTCAACCCCAAGGTCGCGATCTTCTTCCTCGCGCTGCTGCCGCAGTTCATCGACGCCGACGCGCCCGCGAAGCTCCTCGCGTTCGTCTTCCTCGGCGCCTGGTTCGTCGTCCAGGGAACGGCGTTCCTCGTCGCGTTCGTGCTGCTCGTCGCGCCGCTGCGGCGCTGGCGCGCGCCGAGCGGCGCGGCACGCGCGCTCAATGTCGGCGGCGCCGGCCTCTTCGCCTGGCTCGCAGCGCGGCTCGCGCTGGTCGAGCGCGCGTGATGGCGCCCGAATCCGCCGGCGCTCCGCTCGCGACCGTCGGCGAAGCGTTCGTGCAGCGCACGCGCCTGAGCGCCGACGTCATCCGCGACTTCGCGACGATGGTCGGCGACCACAACCCGCTCCACCACGACGTCGTCGCGGCGCGCGCCGCTGGTTATCGCGGGCTGATCGCTTCCGGGACGCAGCTCGGCAGCATCCTGATGGCGATGACCGCGACGCACTTCGCGCAGCCGGCCGCCGACAAGCGGCCGCGGCTCAGCCTCGGGCTCGGCTTCGAGCTGACGTTTCGCGGCCCGGTCTACGCCGACGAGGACGTCGACCTGCGCTGGACCGTGACCGGCGTGTCGTGGAAGGAGAGCCTCGTCGGCTGGCTGACGCTGCTCGCCGGCGACGCGCGCGCCGGCGACCGGCTGCTGCTCGCGGCGACCGGGACGCTGCTGGTTCGCGCACCGAAAGCGTTGCCATGATCCTCGACGACGACCATCGTGCGGTGCAGGACGCGGTGCGCGCCTACGTGCAGGACCGCATCGCGCCGAACGCCGCGGCGTGGGACCGCGACGCGCACTTCCCGAAGGACGAGCTGCAAGGCCTCGCCGCGCTCGGCTGCTACGGCGTCGCGGTGCCGAGCGAATACGACGGCGCCGGCCTCGACTACCTCGCGCTCGCCGTCATCCTCGAGGAGATCGCCGCCGGCGACGGCGCGACGTCGACGATCGTCAGCGTCAACAACTGCCCGGTCTGCTCGATCCTGATGGCGTATGCCGACGGCGCGCAGAAGGACAAGTGGCTGAAGCCGCTCGCGCGCGGCGAGATGCTCGGCGCGTTCTGCCTCACCGAGCCGCACGTCGGCTCGGAGGCGGGGGGCCTGCGAACGACCGCGGTGCGCGAGGGCGACGCGTACGTGCTCGACGGCGTCAAGCAGTTCATCACCAGCGGCAAGAACGGCGACGTCGCGATCGTGATGGCGGTGACCGACAAGGCTGCCGGCAAGCGCGGCATCAGCGCGTTCGTCGTGCCGACGTCGTCGCCGGGCTACACGGTCGCGCGGGTCGAGGAAAAGGCGGGCCAGCACGCGAGCGACACCGCGCAGATCGTCTTCGAGCGCTGCCGCGTTCCCGCCGAGAACCTGCTCGGCGAGGAAGGGCAGGGGCTGAAGATCGCGCTCTCCGGGCTCGAGGGCGGCCGCATCGGCATCGGCGCGCAGGCGATCGGCATGGCGCGCGCCGCGTTCGACGCGGCGCTCGCCTACGCCAAGGAGCGCGTCGCGTTCGGCAAGCCCATCTTCGAGCACCAGGCGGTGCAGTTCCGCCTCGCCGAGATGGCGACGCGGATCGAGTCGGCGCGCCAGCTCGTCCACCACGCGGCGAGCCTGAAGGACGCCGGCCTGCCGTGCCTGAAGGAAGCCGCGATGGGCAAGCTCGTCGCGACCGAGATGGCCGAGCGCGTGTGCAGCGATGCGATCCAGATCCACGGCGGCTACGGCTACGTGCGCGATTTCCCGGTCGAGCGCATCTGGCGCGACGTCCGCGTCTGCCAGATCTACGAGGGAACGAGCGACGTGCAGAAGATCCTGATCGCGCGCGCGTTGGCGTAGTCGTCGCGAGGCCCGCTCCACACGACCGTCGCGATGGACGAGCGCCACGCCCGCGAAGTCACCTGCCTCGAGGCGTTCGAGACGGCGCGCCCCGAGTCGCCGAGCTGGACCGACGACGACCGCGCCTGGGCCGACCGCGTCGCGCTCGAGGCGGTCGCCGCCGACGCGTCCGCCGATGCCTACATCGCCGGCCGCGCGCGCCACGCTCTGCAGCGGCTCGGTCCGCGCGAGCCGATCGTCGAGCGGATCGTTCGCGAGCCGATGTCGCGAAGCGGCTGGACGGTCGTCATCGTTGTCGTGGCGTTCGCGCTCGGCGTCGCCGCCGACGCGGTCGGCAGCGGCCAGCGCATCAACCTGCTCGCGCCGCCGCTCTGGGGCGTGCTGCTCTGGAACGTCGTCGTCTATGCGCTGCTGATCTTGTGGCCGCTCCTGCGTGCGCTGCGTCGCAAGTCCCAGCGTCCGGGCCCGCTCGTGCGCGCGACCGAGGCGCTCTTGCGCAGCCGCCGGCTGCTGCCGCGCGTCTCATCGGGTGGCAGCGCGCCGGCGTTGCGCGAGTTCGCGCGGCTCTGGCTCGAACGCAGCACCAGCCTCGCGGCGCTTCGCGCCGAAGCGGTGCTCCACGCCGGCGCCGCGGCGCTCGCGCTCGGCCTCGTCGCCGGGATGTACGCGCGCGGTCTCGTCCTCGACTACCGCGCAGTCTGGGAGAGCACGTTCCTCGGCGCCGACGCGGCGCACGCGATCGTCACGACGGTGTTCGGCCCGGCGGCGCGGCTCGCTGGAATCGCGCTGCCGGACGAAGCCGCGTTCGCGGCGATGCGCGCGACCCACGACAGCACCGTGACCGGAGCGCCGGCAGCACCATGGCTGCACCTGATCGCGCTCACGCTCGCCGGCGTCGTCGTGCTGCCGCGTGCCGCGCTCGCGCTCGGTTGCGCCGTGATCGTGATGTGGAAGACGAGTCGTTTCGCGCTGCCGCTCGACCGCCCGTACTTCCAGCGGCTGCTGCGCGAGCGCAAGGGCGGGCCGGCGCGCGTCTCGGTCCATCCCTACGGCACCGCGCCGACGCCGCAGGCGACGCTCGGACTGCAGACGGTGCTCGCCGGCGCGCTCGGGCCGCGCGTCGCGCTCGAGTTCGCGGCGACGGTCGGCTTCGGCCGCGAGGACGACGCCGCGCCGGTCGTCGACGCCGAGTGCACGCACGCCGTCGCGCTGTTCGACCTCGGTGCGACCCCCGAGCTCGAGAGCCAGGGACGATTCGTTCGCGCGCTCGCCGCGGCGGCGTCGGCGACGCCGCTCGCCGTCGTCGTCGACACGAGCGCGTTCGACCGTCGCTTCGCGAGCGTCGGCGAGCGCGTCGCCGAGCGCCGCGACGCCTGGCGCGCGTGGGGCACGGCGATCGGCTGCGCGCCCGCGTTCGTCGCGCTCGAAGGCGACGCCGCCGCGGCGGCGGTCGACGTCGAGACGTCGTTCGCGACATCGCCGGCGGCAGCGAGGCCATGAGCGATCGCACGCCGGCGAGCGTCGACACGACCGGCTGCAGCGTCGCGCTCAGCCTCGTCTCGCACACCAACGTCGGCAAGACCGCGCTGGCGCGGACGCTGCTCGGGCGCGACATCGGCGAGGTCCGCGATGCGCCGCACGTCACCGAGTTCAACGAGGTCCACACCCTCGTCGAAACGGCCGCGGGCGAGCGCCTCTGCCTGTGGGACACGCCCGGCTTCGGCGACACCGTGCGACTCGTCAAGCGCCTGCGCGCCGGCGAGCGGCCGATCGTGCGGTTTCTCGGCGAGACGTGGGATCGCTGGCGCGACCGCGGCTTCTGGGCGAGCCAGCAGGCGGTTCGCAACCTGCGCGACGACGCCGACCTCCTGCTCTATCTCGTCGACGCGTCGCAGTCGCCCGACGCCGCCGGCTACGTCGCTCCCGAGATGGTGCTGCTCGGCTGGATCGGCAAGCCCGTCGTCGTGCTGCTCAACCAGCTCGGCGCGCCTGCCGTCGATGGCAGCGACGACGACGCCGCGCGCTGGCGGCGTGCGCTCGCCGGCGTCGCGATCGTTCGCGCGGTGCTGCCGCTCGACGCGTTCGCGCGCTGCTGGGTGCAGGAGCTGACGCTGCTGCGCGCGGTCGCTGACGCGTTGCCGGCAGAGCGCCGACCGGCGATGGCACGGCTCGGCGCGGCGTGGCGCGAGCGCCGCGAGCAGACCTTCCTCGCCGCGATGCGCGCCGTCGCGAGCGGCGTCGCGCGCACTGCGCTGGCGACCGAGACGGTCGCCGACCGCGCCGACCTGAAGACGCGGCTGCGCCAGGCCGGCGCCGCGATCGGCATCGGCAAGGCCGACGACACGCCGACCGCGCTCGCGCAACGCGCGCTCGCCGAGCGGCTCGACGGCGAGGCGCGTGCCGACACCGTCGCGCTGATCCGTCTGCACGGGCTCGGCGGCAGCGCCGAGCGCGACATCGTCGACCGCCTCGCGACCGAGTACGACCTGCGGCTGCGCGTCGACGAAGCGAACGCCGCGGTGTGGGGCGGCGCGGTCACGGGCGCGCTGATGGGACTCAAGGCCGATGTGCTGAGCGGCGGCCTGACGCTCGGCGGTGGGCTCCTCACCGGCGGCATCCTCGGCGCGCTCGGCGGTGCCGGCATCGCGCGCGGCGTCAACCTCGTCCGCGGCACCGACCGCTCGCTCGTCGCGTGGAAGGCCGAGACGCTCGACGCCGTCGTCGACGCGGCGCTGCTGCGCTACCTGGCGGTCGCGCACTTCGGCCGCGGCCGCGGCGACTGGGCGCGCAGCGAGTCGCCGGCGCACTGGAGGGACGTCGTCGCCGCAGCGCTCGCGCCGCACCGCGCGGCGCTCGCCGCCGCATGGGCCGAGCGCGCGATCGGCGGCAGCGACGATGCCGCGAATGCAGCCGCGGTCGAAACGCTCGCGGTGCGGATCGAGCCGATCGTCCGCGACGCTGCGTGGCAGGCGTTGCGCCGGCTCTATCCGCAGTCGGACATGGCGAGCGTTGCGCCCGAGAATGCGCGTGCCGCAGCGACCGCTTCGATGCCATGACCACCGCTTCTGCGCTCGACGTCCGCGCGCTCGTCTTCGACGTCTTCGGCACCGTCGTCGACTGGCGCTCGGCGATCGTCCGCGACGGTCGCGCGCTCGCCGCGGCCAAGGCGCTCGCGGTCGACTGGGAAGCGTTCGCCGACGCCTGGCGCGCGGGCTATCAGCCGGCGATGCAGCGCGTCCGCAGCGGCGAGGTCGGCTGGACGACGATCGACCGGCTGCACCGCGAGATCCTCGAGTCGCTTCTCCCGCGCTTCGGACTCTCGAACCTCGACGACCGCGAGCGCGACGCGCTCAACCGCGTCTGGCATCGCCTCGATCCGTGGCCCGACGTCGTCGCAGGTCTTTCCCGTCTCAAGCGCCGCTACACGATCGCGACGCTCTCGAACGGCAACGTCTCGCTCCTCGTCGACATGGCCAGGCGTGCCGGCCTGCCGTGGGACACCGTGCTCTCGGCCGAGCTGTTCGGTCATTACAAGCCCGATCGCGAGGTCTACCTCGGCGCCGCGCGTGTCCTCGACGTCGCGCCGCACGAGCTGCTGATGGTCGCTGCGCATCCGAGCGATCTCGCCGCGGCGGCGAGCGCCGGGCTGCGCACCGCGTACGTGCCGCGGCCGCTCGAATACGGACCGGGCGGCGGTCTGCACGACCCGCCCGGCGAGCAGACGTTCGACGTCGTCGCCGACGACTTCGGCGCGCTCGCCGACCGCCTCGGCGCTTGACGCCGGAGGAAGACATGGACCTTCTCGCCTTCCTGCGCAACCAGGCCCGCGCCAACCGGCTCGCGAACCATCGGCTGCATTCGGCGATGCGGCCGCTTCCGCATACCGACTACGTCGCGACGCGGACGAGCTTCTTCCCGAGCCTCGCGGCGACGCTCGAGCACATCCTCGCGGTCGATCTCTACTACATCGCGGCGCTCCACGGCGACCGCGACATGGAGCGCATCTGGAGCACGGCTCCGCGCGACATCGCGCTCGCCGAGCTGGCGGAAGCGCAGGCGGCCTCGGACCAGCGTCTCATCGGCCACGTCGAGTCGCTCGACGCAGCAGCGCTCGACGAGGTCGTCGATCTCGACCGCGGCAACGGTCGCATCCAGCGCGAGCGTCGCGGCCACGTCCTCGGGCACCTGCTCAACCACCAGGTCCACCATCGCGGCCAGGCGCACGCGATGCTCGCCGGGACGTCGGTCAAGCCGCCGCAGCTCGACGAGTTCCTGATGCCGAGCGAGGCGCACCTGCGCGAGGACGACATGCGCGCGCTCGCCTGGAGCGAGGCGAAGCTCTTTTCCTGAGCGAAGCGCACGGTGGACAACGTCTACGTCACTGCCGAGCACGAGCTGCTGCGCGATCAGGTCGCGCGCTTTCTCGCGCGCGAGGTCGAGCCGCACGCGCTCGCCTGGGAGGACGCCGGCATGACGCCGCGCGAGGTGCTGAGAAAGCTCGGCGCTGCGGGCCTGCTCGGCCTGATGTTCGAGGGCCAATACGGCGGCGGCGACGCCGATGCGCTCACCAACCTCGTCTTCGCCGAGGCCCTCTCGCAGTCGACGTTCGGTGGCTTCATCATCACCGTGCTCGTCCACACCGACATGGCGGGGCCGCACCTGCACCACGCCGGGACGCCGGCGCAGAAGGCGCGCTGGATGCCGGGCATCACGGCGGGCACGACGGTCACCGCGGTCGCCGTCACCGAGCCAGGCGCCGGCTCGGACGTCGCCGGGATTCGCACGACCGCGACGCGCTCGGCCGACGGCAGCGAATGGGTGCTCAACGGCACCAAGCTCTTCATCACCAACGGCGTCCACGCCGACCTCGTCTTCGTCGCCGCGCGAACCGGCAGCGCGCGCCACGCGATCTCGATGTTCGCGGTCGAGAAGGGGACGCCGGGGTTCACCGTCGGCCGCGCGCTCGACAAGACGGGGTGGCTTTCCTCGGACACCGCCGAGCTCGTCTTCGCCGACTGCCGCATCCCCGCCGAGCACCTGCTCGGCGAGGAGCACCGCGGCTTCCAGTCGGTGATGAAGAACTTCCAGACCGAGCGGATCGCGCTCGCCGCGATGGCGGTCGGGCACGCGACGCAGGCGCTGCGCGTCACGCTCGAGCACGTCCACGACCGCCACCTGTTCGGCGTCCGCCTGTTCGACATGCAGGTCGTCCGCCAGCGCATCGCGATGCTTGACGCTCGCGTCCGCGCGGCGCGCGCCTTCATGTACCACTGCGCGTGGCGGGTGACGCGCGGCGACGACGTCGTCCAGGAGGTCTCGATGCTGAAGGCGCTCACGGGCGAGCTCGTCAACGACGTCGTCCAGACGTGCCAGCAGTTCCACGGCGGCATGGGCTACATGCGCGGCACCGTGATCGAGCGGCTCTGGCGCGACGCGCGCATCCTCGCGATCGGCGGCGGTGCGACGGAGGTGATGCTCGACGAGGTCGCGAAGCGGTATTAGCGGGTCTGCCGCGACGTCGTCGCAAGCTCGCGACGCATGCGGCTGCTCGTTTGTGCCGACGTCGGCGGCAACACTGCCGCCTCCCGGCACGCGACATCGCTTGGGGCTTGGCGGACCATGTGGCGGCCGCCGTACCCCACCTGAAGGCGCTGACGGGCAGCTATGCTCGGTGTCGACGGAGGGGGCCAAATGGCGATGACGAGCAAGACTTCAGCGCCAGCGCGTTGGAGTCCGGTTCTGCCCATCGTGGGCGCGCTGCTCGCGAGCTGCGGGGGCGGTGGCGGCGGCGGCGGAGAAGGCGGGACGAACGCGAGCCCGCCGCCGCCACCTGCACAGACGGCCAATGTTTCCATCAGCGCGGCGGGGCCGGTCGACGCGGTGCCAAGCGGCCTCAGGACACACATCGTCGTCACGGTGTCCAACGCGGGGCCGGCTGCCGCCAGCGCGCTGCTTGTCACGCCCCATCTTGGAAGCCAGCTCTCGCAGACGAATTCCAGTTGCGTCGCGACCGGCGCAGCCGTCTGTCCACGCCTCGACAGGCAAACGTACAGCGTCGACAGCCTGCCCCCCGGCAGCAGCCTGACGTTCGATCTCGAGGTCTTGCTTTTCCCCGGTCTTTCGGGCGCGCAGAGCAGCACGTTCACCGCGAGCGCGAGCAACAACGCCGTTCCCGGCGACGTCACTGCCGTCGGAATCGTCAATGCCTACAGCGCTGACGTGGGCGTCACGACCTCGGCGTCGACGGCCGCCGTCGCCGCGGGTGGCGCGATCACCTACACCATGACCGTCGTCAACAGCGGACCCGACACCGCGCGCAATGTCGTCGTCAACGACTGGCCCGATCTGGGCCAGCTTGTCGGCCAGGTGACATGCGTGGCCAATGGGGGTGCCGTGTGCCCGGCCGCGCCTGCGACTTTCATGACGATCCCCGTGCTTCCGGTCGGCGCGAGCCTGCAGTTCGTCGTGTCGAGCACCGTACCGCCCTCGACCGGCGGTCCGATCGTCAACCGTGCGCGGGTGTCCGCCGCCGGAGATCCAAACACTTTCAACGACAGCGATGCGGTCGCGGCCAATGCCATCTATGTTCCGCCACCCACGTCGAACGCCGTCGTGCTGCAAAGCGACCCGGGCGACTACATCGGCCTCGGCGAGAGCCATGTCTACACGCAGACGGACGCGATCCTGACGGTCAACGCCGCCGGCAACCATCTCCGCGTCACGATCGCCGGCGAGCAGCAGTGGGACGCCGACTTCGCACTGCCGAGCGCCTTGTCGCAGCTTCAGCCAGGCACCTACGCCAACCTGACGCGCTATGGCTTCGACGACCCGGCTGTCGGCGGCCTCGACTGGCATGGCGAAGGACGAGGATGCAATCAGATCGGCGGCACCATCGTGGTCAACAGCGCTTCCTATGTCGCCGGGCAGCTGAGTGCCCTGGACATGAGCTTCGAACAACACTGCGAGAACATCGTGGCTGCTTTGCGAGGGCAGATTCGCTGGAGCCAGTCCGACAACTCCGCGCCGCCAGGGCCGCTGGCAACCGCGCCGGCGGGCCTCTGGTCGCCCGCCGCGGACGCGCTGCCGGCTTCCGGAAGCTACGTCTACTTGCAGAGCGACCCGACCGACTTCGTCGGACAAGGCGGCTACTTTCTCACCACGAAGACATATGCCTACACCAAGGCGAATGCCGTGATCGCCGTGACGATGGCCAACGGCGTGCTGACGGTGAAGACCGACGGAAACGAGCACTGGATCGGTCAGTTCCAGGCGATGAACAACCTCGAGTCGCCCAGCGCCGGCTACTACGGCGGCGTGCTGCGCTACCCATTCCACAACCCCGCCAAGGGCGGCATGGACTGGGGGGGCGAGGGGCGCGGCTGCAACGAAGAAAACGGCTGGTTCGCCATTGACGACATCACCTTCGCCAACGGCAACGTGTCGACTCTCGACCTGCGCTTCGAACAACACTGCGAAAAGAGCGCTGCCGCGCTGCGCGGCAAGATTCATTGGGCTTCCAGCGACGTCACCGTTCCCGCCGGGCCGGTCCAACCGCCACCGGCAGGCCTGTGGTCACCGCCCGCCGGCGCGACGCCGGCCATGGGCAACTACGTCTACCTTGCAAGCGATCCCGGCGATTTCATTGGCATGGGAAGCACGACGACGTTCACACCTGCCAATTCCACCATCGCTTTGCAGACGGGGGGAGCACTGTTCAGCATCTCGATCGGAGGACAGAACATCTCGCAGCAAGGGTACTTCCAGGGCATGAACGTGTTGGCGCAGCTGCAGCCCGGCTACTACCCGAACCTGCAGGACTATCCCTTCCACAATCCGACAGCGGGCGGACTCGACTGGTCCGGAGATGGTCGCGGATGCGGCTCGGCGAACGGCTGGTTCGTCATCGACCGCATCGTTTACACGAACGGAATCATCACGTCTATCGACCTGCGGTTCGAGCAGCATTGCGGGCCGAGCTTTCCGGCGTTGCGCGGAAAGATCCACTGGGGCTGATGGCGCGCGCCTTTTGCTGCCGAGCCTGTGGCGATGGGCTACGCTCTACGTTTCACCGCAAGACGGGCTATGACGACCTCTGCCCTTCGCATCGAACGTGACGGCGCGGTCGCGCGCGTCTGGCTCGACCGCCCCGAGATCCGCAACGCGCTCAACGCCGCGCTGATCGGCGAGCTCGCGGCGGCGTTCGCGGCGCTCGCCGC
>Ga0068856_100004935_pt1 | contig 13204 bp, 14 predicted proteins | sample KBSCornC62_FD_66595 | JGI IMG/M metagenome (GOLD analysis project Ga0068856, IMG submission 66595) | Corn rhizosphere microbial communities from Kellogg Biological Station, Michigan, USA - KBS Corn C6-2 | ecosystem: Host-associated > Plants > Roots > Rhizosphere > Soil ...
TGGAGCGAATGTACGCGAGGCCGTTGCAGCAGGCCGCGCCGACTACACGCCAATCTTTTTGAGTGAGATAGAAGGACTGTTTGAAAGCGGAGCAATGCCGCTGGATGTAGTGCTGATGCAGGTGACTCCCCCGGATGCGCACGGATTCGTCAGTCTGGGCTCAACCATCGATTGCACGCTGACCGCGACGCGTTGTGCCAGGACGGTAATAGCCGAGGTAAATGAACACGTTCCCCGCACTCACGGAGACACGTCCATTCACGTCAGCCAGATCACTGCATTCGTTGACGCATCGCACCCCCTCCTGGAAGTCGGCGCAGAACCGTTATGTGAGTCTCATCTTGGAGTTGCGCGAAACGTGGCGTCACTCATTCCGGATGGTGCGACCATTCAAACCGGCATCGGCGGCATTTCAGCCGCCGTGCTGACATGTCTGGGAGACAAGCGCGACCTGGGAATTCACTCCGAAATGTGTCCCGACGGTGTCATTGAGCTCATGGAGTCGGGCGTGATCAATGGGCAGCGAAAGTCGATCAATCGAGGAAAGGTCGTGACTGCCTTCGTGCTCGGGACGAAGCGTCTTTTCGACTTCATTCACGAGAATGCAAGCTTCGAATTTCGATCGGTTTCCTACACCAACGACCCATTCGTGGTGGCGCAAAACGACAGGATGGTCGCCATCAATTCGGCACTGCAGGTGGATTTGACCGGCCAGGTGTGTGCGGATTCGATTGGAACAAAGCCGTATAGCGGATTTGGGGGGCAATTGGACTTCATTCGCGGCGCTGCACGCTCGCACGGTGGAGTGCCGATCATTGCGTTGCCCTCGACAGCAATGCAGGGAGCGGTTTCACGCATAGTGCCGGTGCTGGAGCCCGGTGCCGGAGTTGTGACCTCGCGGGCCGACGTGCACTACGTCGTGACTGAGTACGGCATCGCCTACCTTCATGGCAAAACACTACGAGAGCGCGCAGAGGCTTTGATCGCAATTGCCGACCCACGCTTTCAAGCGGAACTGGAAGATTTTGCCTTGCGGGCGCATTACCTGGAACGCAAGGCTGCTGTGTGCGTCTGAACGCGACGGCGGAAGAGAGAGGAATGATGGACGCGGAAAAGCGGGATCGAGGCTTGCTGCGGGTTGATGTCAATGAGTGCAAGGGATGTGGCCTCTGTGTGGAAGCATGCCCGCCGAAGGTGATTCATCTGAGCGAGAGGCTTAACCACTACGGATATCGCACTGCGACCTATAAGGGAACGGGATGCACTGGATGCGGCATTTGCTTTATGGCTTGCCCTGAGCCTGGAGCGATTACAGTTCTTCGTCTGATGAATCGCCTTGCCGTTGAACCAGCCTTGCATGGAGATATGGGAGGATCAATCGGATGCGCAAGCAACTGATGAAAGGGAACGAAGCGATCGTAAAGAGCGCGATCTTGTCTGGGTGCCGCGCATTCTATGGATATCCGATTACACCCGCCAGCGAAATCACAGAAGCCGCGGCGCTCTACATGCCCGAGACCGGTGGAGTCTTTCTGCAGGCCGAAAGCGAAGTTGCCGCCATCAACATGCTCTACGGCGCATCGTCGGCAGGCATACGATGCATGACTGCATCCAGCGGCCCTGGCATAAGTCTTATGCAGGAAGGTATCAGCTACATGGCAGGTGCGGAGCTACCCTGCGTAATCGCGGACATCACGCGCGGCGGTCCGGGTCTCGGAAACATTGCGTCAGAACAGAGCGATTATCACCAGGTGGTAAAGGGCGGTGGCAACGGAAACTACCGTACCATCGTGCTCGCGCCCCACTCCGTGCAGGAGATGGCTGACCTGACCGCGTTGGCTTTCGAATTGGCCGACCGCTATCGGAACCCGGTCGTTCTACTTGCCGATGGCTTTGTGGGCCAGATGATGGAGCCGGTTGAATTCGCGCAGAATGCAACCGCGCCATGCCAGCCCGATTGGGCCGTAGCAGGCACCGTCGAGACGCGGGGAAATATGATCACTTCCCTGCACATGGGCTGCGACGATCTCGAGGCGCATGTGCAAAAGTTGGAAGCCAAATATCGACAAGCAAAGGAGCACGAGACGCGCGCCGAAGACTATTACGCAGATGGCGCGCACGTCGTCCTGGTGGGCTACGGAATCGTCGGCCGCATCCTGAAGGCCGTTGTGGCGGAGGCCCGCAGCCTCGGAATGAACGTAGGCTTACTGCGGCCGATCACGCTTTATCCATTTCCGACACGTGATTTTGAGCGACTGGCAAAATGCGCGAAGGCCTTTGTTGTAGTCGAGATGAGCAATGGCCAGTTGCTCGATGACGTTCGCCTGGCGCTCAATGGTGCGCGGCCCGTTGAATTCTATAGCCGTGTTGGAGGCAACGTTCCTTCGCACGAAGAAGTATTTCGGTTTGTCGAGAAGCAGGCCGGGAAATACCTGGCGGCGGTTGCGCCTGAAACGGAGCAGATGGCTCATGTCTAGTGCGATGGAATCGGAATACACGGTAGTGCACGCCAAGCCGAAGGTGTTTTACGAAACCTACGAGCGTAAAGAAGAACTCCAGCATCAGACGCACTATTGCCCCGGATGCGGCCATGGCATTGTGCACAAGATGCTTGCCAAGGCGATCGATGAGTTGGGCATTCAGGATCGAACCGTCCTGATTAGCCCGGTGGGCTGTTCCGTCTTTGCGTACTACTACTTCGACGTTGGCAATGTACAAGCCGCGCACGGCCGCGCGCCCGCTGTTGCTACGGGCATGAAGCGCAGCCATCCCCAAAGCATCGTCGTCAGCTATCAGGGTGACGGAGACTTGTCCGCCATTGGTTCGGCCGAGATTCTGCATGCGGCCAATCGCGGGGAAAACATTACCGTAATTTTTGTGAACAACGCCATCTATAGCATGACGGGTGGCCAGGCAGCGCCCACCACGCTACTCGGACAGAAGAGCACTACAACTCCCAAGGGGCGCAGCGCGGCTAATGAAGGCTATCCGCTGCGCATGAGCGAGCTGCTCGCAACCCTTGACGCGCCCGTGTTCATTGAGCGAGTAGGTTTGGGAGATAACAAGCAGATTGCGCAAGCGACGCGGGCGATCCGCAAGGCGGTAGAAAACCAGACACGCGGCCTCGGCTTTTCGATGATTGAGGTGCTCTCCCCTTGCCCGACGATCTGGAAAATGTCCCCGGTGGAATCGCAGCGTTGGGTTCGCGATGTGCTCGAAAAGACCTATCCGCTAGGCGTGGTTTGTGATCGCACCAAGGAGAGGCAGTCGCGACCTGCGCCCGAGCCGCCACCGATGCTTGAAAAGATCCCCGAGATCCTTGGCATCGCTCACGAAGAAGCCACCGCAATCTCACCCAGACGTGAAGCAGTTGAACACGCCGATCTTCGCGTGCGGGTTGCGGGCTTTGGCGGCCAGGGTGTCCTGTTACTCGGTGAGGTGCTGGCAGAAGCCGGCCTCGACGCAGGTCTTGAGGTGTCGTGGTTGCCCTCTTATGGTCCTGAAATGCGTTCAGGCACTTCGAACTGCCACGTGCGGCTGTCGAACGAGACGATTGATTCGCCGCTTGTGTCTGTCCCTACTGTCTTGGTTGCAATGAACGAGCCGTCGCTGCGCAAGTTCGATCTGAGCGTGCAGCCCGGCGGGTGGGTCATCTACAACGGTGACACATTCCCCGCAGATTGCGAGCGGAAAGACGTCAACGTACTCGCGCTCAATTTCACCCACGCGGCGGATGACCTGGGCGATGCGCGGGTCACCAACATGGTGATGCTCGGCTCGCTGCTCGAGATCACTGGAGCCTTGCCCCAGGAAAGCATCGATGCAGCACTCCGCCGCCTCGTCAAGAGCCCGCGCTGGTATGAACTGGACGAGCGCGCTCTCGCAAGAGGCCGGGAACTGTACCGGGAATCGCAAAAAGAGGTACTGGCATGAAAGCTGATGCGGATCCAAACCTGATCGTGTACTTTGATGGACGTTATATGCCGTTGCGCGACGCGCGCGTGGGAATTCTGACGCATGCCCTGCATTACGGAACCGGCGTCTTCGAAGGGATTCGTGCGCATTGGAACAAGGTCGAAGAAGAGCTTTTTGTGCTTCGTCCGCGCGAACACTTCGAACGCTGGAAGCGCAACTGCGGCATTCTGCGCATTCACGTACCGGCATCGGCCGCCGAGCTATGCGCGATCACCGTCGAGCTGATGCGCCGTAATTCCTTCCACACAAATGTCTATGTGCGTCCTCTCGCCTACAAGAGCGCAGAACGCGTCGGCGTAAGCACAGATGAGCAGGATGCCTTCGCCATTGTTCCCCTCCCATTCGGGGACTATCTGCATAGTGAATTGGGATTGCACGCGGGAGTCAGCTCATGGCGGCGCATTGAAGACAACGCGATTCCTGCGCGAGCAAAAATTTGCGGCGCTTATGTCAACAGCGCGCTCGCGAGCGATGAGGCACGTCAGAACGGATTCGATGAAGCAATTTTTCTCAACGAGAGCGGCCATGTCGCGGAAGGCGCGACCTGCAACATCTTCATGGTGCGAAACGGAAACCTCATTACGCCCTCGGTGACCGAGAACGCTCTTGAAGGCATCACGCGCAGTTCCGTAATGGAGCTGGCGCAGAGAGAGCTCGGCCTGCGAGCGACAGAGCGACCAATCGACCGCAGCGAACTCTACGTTTGTGACGAACTTTTCTTCACTGGAACTGCGGTGGGCATTGCGCCAATCGTACGTGTCGATCACCGGCCAGTTAAAGAGGGCACCATTGGACCGGTTACGCGCGCGATTCAGCAATTGTATTTCGACGCCACCCGCGGAAATTTGCGGCCTTACATGAACTGGCTTACGCCGATTTATCAATCGCGGATGACGCACGAGCAGGAACTGGCCTCTCTGGCTGGGTGATGTTGATTGAGCGGATGATTCCTGTTACGACCGCGCGGTGAATGGGATGCGGCCAAGGGAGGAACACAATGCTCGCAACAAAAGCTGTAGAAAACGCCTACGACCTTGCGCTGGAGAATTTCGACACTGCTGCGGAGGTTCTTGGGCTCGACAACGATACACGGGAGATGATCAAGTATCCCGAGCGCGTGCTGACCGTCACGGTGCCGGTACGCATGGACGACGGCCATATTCGCCGATTTGAAGCCTATCGCGTGCAACACAGCACCGCGCGAGGTCCCGCCAAGGGCGGCATCCGCTTCCATCCACAGGTCACGCTGGATGAGGTCAAAGCGCTCGCCACCTGGATGACCTGGAAGTGCGCGGTCGTGAACATTCCGTTTGGCGGCGGCAAAGGCGGAGTCACCTGCGATCCAAAGCAGATGACGCAACGCGAGCTGGAGCGCATGACGCGGCGCTACACCAGCGCAATTTTGCCTTTGATTGGACCGGACCAGGATATTCCCGCGCCGGATGTTTACACCAATCCGCAGACCATGGCCTGGATCATGGATACATACAGCATGACCAAAGGCTTTCCCATTCCCGGCGTCGTAACAGGAAAGCCCATCAGCTTGGGCGGTTCCCTTGGTCGCAACGAAGCGACCGGCCGCGGAGTTTTCTACACCATCGGATCTGCGTGCGAGTACATGGGCATGACTCTCAAGGGTGCGACGGTCGCTGTGCAGGGATTCGGCAACGCCGGATCGATTGCGGCCCTGCTACTGCATGAGGCCGGAGCAAAGGTGTTAGCCGTGAGCGATTCGGGTGGCTGCATTTACAACAAAAACGGCCTCGACATTCCAGAGCTGATTCATATGAAGACGCTCACTGGCCACGTAAGCGGATTCCCGGAGAGCGAGGCCATCGATCCGGCTGCGTTACTCGCTATGAAATGTGACATTCTCGTACCCGCCGCACTGGAGAATGCCATCACTGCAGAAAACGCGGAATCCGTGAACGCCACCATCATCGCCGAAGCGGCCAACGGGCCAGTCACTCCGGCAGCCGACAGAATCCTGGAAAGCAGAGGAGCATTTGTGATTCCGGACATTCTCTGCAACGCAGGCGGAGTGACGGTGTCTTATTTTGAGTGGGTGCAGGACGAGCAGCACCTGTTCTGGGAAGCGCAGGACGTCTATAACCGCCTTGAGCGCGTGATGAAAACATCGTTCCGCGACGTGCTCAAAATCCATATGGACCACAAGGTACCGATGCGCACCGCGGCAAACATGCTTGGCATCAGCCGGGTTGCCGAGGCTGTCAATCTGCGCGGAATCTACCCCTAAGGTCACGAAGGTCCATCGAGAGGTATGTCTCCCAGGGCGGCACTCACAAGGGCGCCGCCTCTTTTTTCCCTCTGCGAACATGACGCAGTTGCCCGATCCAAATGCGTCCCTTAAGAATTGTTAAGCAGTGCCCCATCGCTTTCGATTGTGCGAGACTTAGGCCGGAGGGGCAGCGCCGGGTCATTGGCGTATTTAGCGGGCAAATGGAAATCGTGGAGAAACAGAAAAAGTTGTCGCTGCTCCTGGTCGATGACGACGCTGAGTTATGCGGCATGATGCGCGAGTTCTTTGACCAGGCCGGTCACCAGTTGGATTGCGCCTACAATGGCCGCGAGGGCCTCTCCGCGGCGCAGAATGGCACATACGATCTGGTGATCCTCGATGTGATGCTCCCCGTCCTCGATGGATTCGAAGTGCTGAAACAGTTGCGGCGTCGCAAAGACCTTCCGGTGATCATGCTCACGGCGCGCGTTCAGCAGCATGATCGCATCATGGGCCTCAATATCGGCGCTGATGATTACCTGCCCAAACCTTTCGACCCTGACGAACTGCTCGCGCGGATACGCGCGGTCCTGCGCCGCACAGAAACCTTTAGCCGAACAGAAAACATTGTGCTTGAGGTCGGCGTCCTTCGAGTCAATGTCACCAATCGGGAGGCCTGGTTTGCCGACTCTCCCCTCGAACTTACAGCAATGGAGTTTGATCTATTGGAAATGCTGGTGCGCGCAGCCGGCCGGGTTGTGTCTCGCGAAGAGATTACGGCGGCCCTCTTCGAGCGCGAAGCGACTCCGTATGACCGCTTCCTCGACGTCCACATCAGTCACCTGCGCAAAAAGCTTGAAGGCGGCCACAGCCTGATTCGCACTGTGAGAGGGGTGGGGTATGTCTTTACCGGAACGTCCTAAAGTACTGCCGATGAAATCCCTTTACATCTGGGTGCTGTTGGCAATGATCGGCATTCTCGGTCTCTCCTTCCTCGCTTTCCGCGCGATCTCTCAGCGCATGAAAGTACTCACAATTGATCCCATGTATGACCGTTTCGACGAGTTGCAGCTCGAGAGCGCGCGCAGCGAGTTGGCAGAAAATGGGCAGAAATCACTAGGCTCCTATCTTGCCAATCTCGACAACATCTTCAGCGGTTCGCACTACCTGCTCGATCAAAATGGTCTGGATCTCATCAACGGCGTCAACAGAGCGACACTTCTCCCTCCGCCTCCCCTCACCAAATCGCGCACCCAGACACATGATCACTGGATCATCACTCATCGATCGCAAGACGGTAAGTTCTGGTTCGTTGCCGAGGGCCCAACCGGGCCGCCGCACATCTGGGCCTTTCTTCCGTATTACTTCCTGGTGATCGGTGCAACTGGCGTTCTCTGTTGGCTCGCTGCGGCCGCAGTGGTTTCTCCCATCAGGAGAATCGCAAACACCATCGCACTGTTCGGTCACGGCAACTTGAGCATCCGCGTTAAGACAAAGCGCGAAGATGAAATTGGACAGCTAGGGCGCTCCTTCAACCAGATGGCCGAACGCCTTGAGCGTCTGATCTTGAGTGAACGACGACTTCTTAGCGACATCTCGCACGAATTGAGATCACCGCTCGCACGGTTGAAGTTCGCCACGAAGCTTGCGAGAACTAGCGCGGACAGCAATGCGGCCCTCGATCGCATCGAGCGCGATGTGGATCGCATTACGTCGCTTGTCGCCGACATCGTAGAAATCAACTTTGTTGAAGGCGATCCGGCAGTCCAACGCACCGAGGCGGTGCAAATTGGGAAAGTCATTGAAGAAGTTGTTCACGATTGCAGCGTTGAAGCCGAGTTCAGAAATTGCAGAATCGACGTGAGCGGAAAAGTCTGCGGAAAGATAATTGGCAATCACGAGTTGTTGCGCAGAGCGATTGAAAACGTGCTCCGCAACGCCATTCGCTATTCGCCTGAGCAATCCGCCCTTCAATTGTGCATGAGTGAAAACTCGAACAATGCAGTGGTTGCAGTGCGCGATTATGGCCCAGGTGTTCCCGAAGAGGCGCTGACACGAATCTTCGACCCGTTCTTCAGAGTCGAAGAGGCGCGAAATGCAAACGGAGGCGGCTCTGGATTGGGCTTGTCGATTGCAAAGCGCGCCGTGCAACTGCATCACGGCGCCATCGCGGCTGAAAATGCATTTCCAGGTCTGCGCGTGAAAATCACTATCCCTCTTGCACTCACACAAATTGTGACTTCGATGTAAATGCCATTTAAAAATCTTGAGCCAATCTTCAAGGCTTCGAGTGCGTTATAGCTCTTAAGGATTCTTAAGCTGCAAAAGTTGCGCGTCGTAGTGTAATCCCGATAGTGCCTCATTCTTACCTCAAATTCATCGAGGCATCCGAGGAGATTCATATGAAGCGTTTCTTTGGTTACGCACTCATGCTCGCCCTCTCAACTGCCCCGACTTTTGCCGCCAAGAATGCGCAGTCCGTGAATTTCGCGCAGGACATGAAGGTCGGAACGACACAACTCCCAGCCGGCAGCTACAAGGTTACGTGGGCGGGCGAAGGCCCCAGCGTCCAGGTCACTCTTGAGCAAAATGGCAAAGCCCCGGTCACCGTTCCGGCAAAGCTTGTCGAAGAGAAGCACGATCGCAACAGCTATACCGTCAATCGCATTGGCGGAGCAGATCAGCTCGAAGTCATTCAGCTCAACAAGGTCAGCCTCGTTTTGCAGAACCCCACAGCTTCCGGTCAGTAGTAAATCTGCGGACCATTGGGAACCCGATTCTGCATCAAACCTTTTGGTTCATTCGATTTATTTGATTTTTTGGTTCAGACCCTCCCTCTTTAGTCCTACATGGACCTTCCTTAACCCCTTCCGGTTCACCGGAAGGGGATCTTTTCGACTTCGATCACCCCATCCACCTCAGGTCGAGCTTCCAAGAGAGTTCCGATCCGATGAAGATCTATGCAGTTCAACCACTATCTCTCCGTCCGCCTGGCCGCAATCCGTCGCGACCCTTGGCCTGCGGGGCAATTCCGGGTATACTTAAGATTCGGCAAGCCGAGGGGCTGAGCGTCTTTCTGCGCCCCGAGTGGCCGTACTGAAGCCAAAATGGCCCAGGACCGGTTCAAAGTCGCTGCGAAGCGACTCCGGCAGCATGAAACCATACAAGTTTGGAGCAATGTAATGGCACAGGTATGTGATATTTGCGGCAAAGGCCCGCAGTTTGGCAACAATATCTCACACGCGCACAACGTTACCCGGCGCCGCTGGAATGTAAATCTTCAGGCCGTCAAAGCCCTCGTCAATGGTTCCGCGAAGCGCATTCGCGTCTGCACCAGCTGCATCAAGAGCGGCAAGATCGCAAAAGCCTAGTCAGCCGGTCCGACCCTGTCCAGGAGTTCACGGCTTCAAGGTCCGACAAAAACCCCGTCCTCCGCAGGACGGGGTTTTGTTGTGTCCAAAATCTACGGCCCGCATAAATCCTTCAGTTTGAAAATGGCTTCGATCGGTTGGCTCACCTTCCCCAATTGGTCTTGCCACCAGTTGGACAAGAGATCCCTCACCTTTCCGAAGGCTTATCTCCATCGCGTGTAAAGGTGAGAGATGCGGAATTGATGCAGTAGCGCAGCCCGGTTGGACGAGGTCCGTCTGGAAACACGTGCCCTAGATGCCCCCCGCAGCGCGCGCACGTCACCTCGATGCGTCGCATCCCAAAGCTGTTATCTTCGTGCTCCGCGATCGCTTTCGAGTCAGCAGGAAGCATGAAGCTAGGCCAACCGCAACCCGAGTCGAACTTCGCATCTGAATGAAACAGCAGCGCTCCACAGCCTGCGCAGTGGTAGTCCCCCGTCTCGTGATTTTGAGTCAGAGCCCCTGAGAACGGACGTTCCGTGCCCTTCTCCCGCAGCACGTGATACCGCTCGGGATCGAGCCTGGCACGCCACTCCGCCTCAGTTCGGGTGAACTCTTCCGGCATCTGCGAAGTCTTCACCGATTCGTTCAATTCAACCTCCAGTTGGAAACCCCGAAGCACATTGGATGCACAAGAGCCGAAGAAGGCTGCGAATGGTTTCGCTGCTTCAAATCTCAGCGATTAAATCAATCTCCACCAACACATCCTTGGGGAGTCGCGAAACCTCCACCGTGGTGCGAGCCGGCGGCGCCGCACCCCCGGCACTCAGGTAGGCCCCATAAACCGCATTCATCGCCGCGAAATCATTGAAATCCTTCAGAAACACCGTAGCCTTCACTGTCTTCGCCAGGCTTGATCCCGCGGCTTCGAGAATAGCCTTCAGATTCTCAAGCACGCGCGTCGTTTGCTCAGTGATGCCGCCCGCCACAACCTGCTGGGTGGCCGGGTCCAGAGCTACCTGGCCCGCGGTAAAGACAAGATTGCCCGTTCTGATGGCCTGCGAATAAGGTCCGATGGCGGCCGGAGCTGCGTTTGTGGCGATTACGTTCTTGCTCATGCGGTGATTCTACCGTTGAAGCTTGCAGAGACTCAAAATTCACCCGTCACGGCACGCGACTCAGGCCACGACTCGCTTCGTCTATCGCCACGCCGCGAGAATACCCCCTGAAACCAAAAGACCAATCAGCCAATAGCCATTGTTGATCGCGAACAGCTTGAAAGGCCTGCCTTCGTAGATCCCCTGAGGCAGGTTGGGCGCGGCAAAGAAGCCACACCAAACGAGGAAGCCTATTAATGCACCCCAGCCAACAGTGGATGCGTCTGACCAGATTATGAAATGCGCGAGGATGAAACTCAAGACAAGGTCGCCGATCAAAGAGGAGATCATGCCAGCTATCAGGCTTGCCCGCTTGCTCTGACCTTTTTGAATGCCTAGCATGACCATCCAGGGTTTCGCGAACACGGGAGGGGAATACCAGACCGCGCCAAACAGCCAAAGAAAAACGCCCGAAGCGATGATCGCTAGGTGGTTGAAAGAGTGGTGAATATGTTCCACGAAACACCTCCCAAGTTGCACGAAGTCCAATGCCGTCAAGTTCGCGGCGTTTTGAGGATGGGGAAGTAATCGCGAGTCGACTCTCAGGCTGGCGCATCAGCGCTGTCAAGCGGAATCTAAATCCGGGCGATTGAGAGCAACTCTTGGACAGGATGGGGAGGCAACCTGCAAATTACCCAGGAGTCTTCACGCCTGCTCTGAGCAAGTCGATAGCCTTCGTCATACGCGCCTGCCGAGTCTCTTCTTTCTTGGCCTCGACGATCCACCGGCAATATTCCTTGCGATGTGTGAAGCTCAGCTTTTCAAACCCCGCCAGAAGCTTCTCTTTCTTCAGGAGCGCTGCAAATGGCAGCGGCACTTCGACCGTTCTGGCAGATACATCTCGTTCGAGGACGACTTCAACCATCTCGCCGGGCCCCTTCCCGACCTGCTCCCGGATGTTCTTCAAGATCGGAAGCATGTGCTCCGGGCGACCATACTTTACGAGCGATCCCGTATAGGCCACACCATCGAACAAAGCCTTGACCGGCACCCGTGCCTTTGTTCCAAACTCCTTCTCCGTGTCATACGGGAATAAAACGTAGGCGCCGCCCCCGCCCGCAGATTCAATTCTGGCTTTGAACTTGTATCTCTTCATCGCTACTCCGGCTGTGCCCTCTCACCGCCGAACCGAGGACGCCCAACTAATTTCCCACAGCGAGGCAGGGTCCGCAAGCCGCCGGCAAATTCTGACGCATCGCAAAAAACATCCCATCCCGCCGAACGCTCACAAGAACGTCAGCAAGATGGGATGTCAGTTTGTGTGTGCGAGGCGCCGATTCAGGCCGGACTAGACCAGCTTTGCGTCAAGCGTGATCTCAGTGTTATTGGCAAACAACTTCGAGATTGGGCATCCGCTCTTGGCATCTGCCGCAGCCTTGTCAAAGACTTCTTTCGATGCGCCTGGAACGCTGGCAGTCGTTGTAAGCGCAATCTTGGTGACCTGGAAACCCTCACCTACCTTCGCCAGGGTGACGGCGGCGTGCGTCTCGATCTTTGCGGGGGTCAGGCCCGCTCCGCCAAGCTGCGCGCCAAGAGCCATCGAAAAGCAGCTCGCGTGGGCCGCGGCGATCAACTCTTCGGGGGTGGTGCCGCTGGTCGCGCCTTCAAAGCGGGTGGCGAACGAATAATTCGCGTTGCTCAGAACGCCCGTCGCTGTCGAGATCGTGCCCTTGCCTTCCTTCAATGAACCTGTCCAAACCGCACTAGCCTTGCTTGCCATATTCCCTCCTTTGGGGGTTTTGAATTCCGGTGATTTCTGGGGGTGATTTTGGGTGTCGCCTGTGGAAGTGCGCGGGCGACGCTATCAAGTTGATGCCTGGGGCACCCGCCGCGACGCTAGTGGCGACTGTGCCCTCTTCTCCATGCTAATCTGTCGGGCATGCTCCCACAGCGGCCACTTGCTCTCGACAGCGATTTTGGGTCCGATTTCTCACAAAGTGGTGCGGCCTGCCCCGTCGACGTCGAACAGCCGGTCGACCATCACTGCCAGATCTGCCCAAATTGCTCCCACCGGCTCAGCGGACATCATTGCAAGCTCGTCTGCATCCAGTGCGGCTACTACCTTAGCTGCGCGGACTACTACTAAATCCCAAACTTCCCGCCGCAACCAGATCTAACGTCTCGATTACCGCCAACTTCGTTATGCAAAGGTCAACGTTCTCCAGCCAATTTATTTAGCCTCGCTTGCCTTCCGCGCCGCTTCGAATTCGTCCCCGCTGTGCCACTCGATGGACTTCGTCTGCTCGCTCGCCATCCATCCCAGCACAAAACCAAATCTCGCCAGCTTGGCGTCTCCGCGAAAATCCCAGTCGGCGCGAAACTCGTCCGCAGGCTGGTGATAATGATGCGCCACGTAATCCGCGAACTGGGCACGGCCCCATGATTCATCGTGTCCTTCGAACAGGCGGCCCTCATCGATAGAGAAAGCAGGAACACCCGCGCGAGCCAGCGAAAAGTGATCCGAGCGGTAGTAGTGTCCCGCA
>Ga0068856_100004936_pt1 | contig 13203 bp, 8 predicted proteins | sample KBSCornC62_FD_66595 | JGI IMG/M metagenome (GOLD analysis project Ga0068856, IMG submission 66595) | Corn rhizosphere microbial communities from Kellogg Biological Station, Michigan, USA - KBS Corn C6-2 | ecosystem: Host-associated > Plants > Roots > Rhizosphere > Soil ...
CATCATAGTCTTCCTGCACTTCATGCGGCGTTTGAGATGCGTGATACGCGATCACTTCCTGCACACGGATATTATTAATGCGTAACGTTTCGGGAAGATCATCGAGCCTTTGATCACCGCAAAAGAAAATTACTTCTCTAATATTTTTTTGCTCGATTATTTTACGCGACAAAATTGAGGCATTCCTCGCACTTGCAACAATTGAAGCTTCACCAAAATGTTTACATACTGCATCTTTCGTTACACCGCCAATACAAAATATTTTCCATTCGGGATTTTCATCAACATGCTGTGCAACACTTTCTACTGCATTCACACTGGTAAACGCAACATTTATTTTTTGTAAAGAAAGTTGCGATACCTGGTTGATAAAAGAAGAAGAAGCAGCAGGTTTTATTTCGATGAAAGGCAAAGTAGTGATATGAATATTATGTTCTTCAGCTTTTTTTATGATCTGCTGATCTAAATTTCTTGTACATAATATGGCGATCTTATTTTGTTGCATAGCGAATGGCTTCAACAATTTTATTTCCACCGTTTGCCAATACCTCATTTCCCGACTCAACTCCTAATGTTGAAGCATTTTCTATTTGCGCCTTTTTTTCTGTACCTGCAAAATATTTTCCATCTAATGAAAAAATATTTCCCTTGAAATAAATTGTGTCACCTTCAACAATAGCTAACGCACTGATCGGTGTAGAGCATCCGCCCATTAATGTTCGCAAAAAATCTCTTTCGATCTTTGTACACAATTCTGTTGCTTCATCATTTAACTTACTGCATGCTTCTTTTGTTGCTTCATCATTTGTTCTGCACACAACCATTATTGCTCCTTGTGCAGGCGCAGGCAACATCCAATCAAGTTCAATGGAATTTTCGGGACGAAGATGAATGCGTTCCAATCCTGCTGCTGCAAAGATGGCTCCGTTCCAATTATTTTCTTTTACTTTTTTTAATCGTGTGTTTACATTGCCGCGAAGATTTTCAACAGTATGATTGGGATAACGATGCAACCATTGCGCTTTACGACGAATGCTGCTGGTAGCAATGACAAGTTTTGAGTTTTGAGTTCTAAGTTCTGAGTTCAAAGCAGAGAACTCACCTTTGTAAACAAAAATATCTTTATAAGAAGCTCTTTTTAAAACTGCTGCTTGTGATATTCCTTTTGCAAGTTGAGTAGGAACATCTTTCATTGAATGAACAGCGATATCAATTTTATTCGTTAGCAAAGCGGCGTCAAGTGTTCTTGTAAAAATACCCTGCACACCAATTTCGTATAACGGTGTTGCAAGATCAATATCACCTTCACTTTTTATATAAACAAGTTCGCTCTCAATATTATGTTTTGCCAATTCATCCTTTACCAATGTGGCTTGCCATACGGCTAACTGACTATCACGTGTGCCGATAAGCAAAACTCTTTTCATCCGGCAAAATTAATTAACGCTGTTGGTGATGAAATCATTAATCGCTTCAATATAATTGCACCCGGGCTGATGTTGCTGGCGCATTTTAAGCGCCATATTATTTAAAGCTTTTTGAATAGCGGGATTAGAAGGGTATGTATTATTTTTTATGTGAGGATTTGCATTTAAAAATAAATTGCATTGATGCATTTCCATCAACTTTTGTTTCAATGCTTTAATAACAGGAACATTTTTACGCATGCTGTACCATTCAACGAATTCTTCAATATGTTGTGCAATTAAACATTTTGCTTTTGGTACTTCTGCGACTCTTTTTTGCAAAGTAGCGTCGTTGATCTTGGCAAGGTCATCCACGTTTACAAGCGTAATATGTTCTAATTCTTTTGATGAAGGATCGATGTTATGAGGAATGGAAAGATCTACAAGAATTTTTTTATTACTGTTGATAAGATCCCGTTTTAATAAAACAGGTTGCTCAGCATTCGTTGCAACAATTATAACATCTGCATCCTGGATTTGTCGTGATGCTTCATCGTTTGATGCGAATTGTAAACCCAATTCATTTGCTAATTCAAACGCCTTATCATCAGTTCTGTTGATGAGCGTAATATTTTTTGTGCCGAGATAATCAACAAGATTTTTACAAGTGTTGCGACCAATCTTTCCTGTGCCAAGTAAAACAATTTTTTTATTAGCAGCATTTACTACTGTTTCGCGAAGGAATTGTACGGCAGCAAACGAAACAGAAACAGTTCCGCTGCTCAATTCAGTTTGACTTCTTATCGCTTTTGATGATTGCAAAACAGTATTAATCAATCTTTCAAGAAATGTTTTTACAAACCCTTTTTCTTTTGCAAATTTTGCCGCTTGCTTTATTTGTCCTACAATTTCGTAATCCCCCAAGATTTGTGAATCCAAACCTGCTGCTACATTAAATAAATGTTCTACTGCATCAAGACCGCATTTTGCATAAGCCAATTCTTTAAATGTTTCAACAGAGCCGGTTGTTTCGCTGCACAACAAATCTACCAGCACATGAGCACTGTTCGCCAAACCATAAATCTCTGTACGGTTGCAAGTGCTTAATACAAATAATTCGGAAATATTTAGCGAAGAAGCTTTTTGTAATATAGACGCATAATGATCTGCATTCACGGCGAATTGTCCTCTCACAGATGCATCGGTCTTTTTGTAATTGATACCTGCGATATAAAACTGGTTAATATCCATTCCTTGTGAAGAATTTTTCGGTATAACGATGCAAAAATACTTGAGCAGCGTGCGATAAAAAGCTGATCTCAGTCATGCTTATGTCATTTCTGTGTCATTAATTATATGAATCGGTATTAGAAAAGAATGAGCAGGGTTTTTTATATGTTGAAACGAAATTAAATTTTATGAAAGAATTTTATGAGCCAAACTGCTTGCTGCTATTGAGTTTCCGTTGCGTCGCACACTTGTACGACAACAAATAATTCAAACTAAAATTCAAAAATCAAACAATTCTTACCTTTTTTATTTTTCAATTTCGACTTTTATTCGATCCATAATCTTTTGAAAGTACAAGTGAATGACCAACCGGTGATGACAAGAAATACAAATGCCGGTAACAAAAAAATATTACGGTATTATAAATAAAAAACCGAAGCGCAATCGCTTCGGTTAACTTTTTTATTCTCCCTTTAGGGAGTTAGAAAGCTTCATATATCAAGCTTTGCATACTTTGCATGGGATTCAATAAACTCACGACGCGGAGCAACTTCATCACCCATCAGCATACTGAAAATTCTATCTGCTTCTGCCGCACTTTCAATGGTAACCTGCTTCAATGTCCTGCGTGCAGGATCCATTGTAGTATCCCATAATTGATCTGCATTCATTTCACCTAAACCTTTGTAACGTTGCGTTGTAACACTATCATCTTTTCCGCCACCTAATTTTTCTATCAACGCTTTGCGTTGCTCTTCGCTGTATGCGTACTCCTGCTCCTTCCCTTTCTTTACAAGATATAAAGGCGGTTGAGCAATATAAACATATCCATTCTCCACCAGCTCTTTCATGTAACGGAAAATAAAAGTGAGAATAAGCGTTGCAATGTGACTACCATCAACATCAGCATCGGTCATAATAATCAGCTTATGATAACGAAGTTTTGCAAGATTCAATGCTTTCGGATCATCGGGCGTACCAACTGTTACACCCATTGCTGTGAAGATGTTGCGTATTTCTTCATTCTCGTAGATCTTATGTTCCATCGCTTTCTCCACGTTCAGAATTTTACCACGCAATGGAAGAATAGCCTGGAAACTTCTTTCACGTCCCTGCTTTGCAGTGCCGCCTGCAGAATCACCTTCAACAAGATAGAGTTCACATTTTTCAGGATCACGTTCGCTGCAATCAGCAAGTTTACCGGGCAAACCGCTTCCGCTTAAAACGGTTTTGCGTTGCACCATTTCACGAGCCTTCTTTGCTGCAACTCTTGCCTGCGCAGCAAGTATCACTTTATTGATGATGTTCTTTGCATCTTTCGGATGCTCTTCAAGATAAGCTTCCAATACACGTGACACAGTTGTTTGAACAACGCCGCTTACTTCACTGTTACCAAGCTTTGTTTTTGTTTGACCTTCAAACTGCGGCTCGGGGACTTTTACAGAAATGATTGCACTTAAACCTTCACGAAAATCATCGCCTTCAATGCTCACCTTCGCTTTTTCGAATGCGCCTTGCTTATCACCATAATTTTTAAACACTCTTGTAAGCGCCTGCCTGAAACCTGTAACGTGTGTGCCTCCTTCAATCGTGTTGATATTATTTACATAAGAGAAGATGTGTTCTTTAAAATCATCATTGTAAGTTAAAGCCACATCTACCGCAACGTTCGTTGTTTCGTCATGTCCTTCAACATATAATGTTTTGGGGATAAGAGGATTTCGTTTACCGCTTTTATCAAGCATTTCAACAAACTCTACAATACCTCCCTCACTGTAAAAAGTTTTTGAGTATGTTTCACCATTCTCATTTTTTTCACGAAGATCATTAAGTATTATGTTAATTCTTTTGTTTAAATATGCAAGTTCACGTAAACGACCTTCAAGAATATCTTTGTTATAAGTTGTTGTTTGAAAAATAGTAGTATCAGGCCAGAAGTGAGTACTGGTGCCGGTTTTATCGCTTGTACCAATTTCTCTTACCGCATACAACGGAATACCCGTGTGATATTCCTGCTCAAATATTTTTCCGTCGCGTTGAACAGTTACAATTAATCTTGTGCTCAATGCATTCACGCAACTCACGCCCACACCATGTAAACCACCGGAAACTTTATAGGTATTCTTATCAAATTTACCTCCCGCATGCAAAACAGTCATTACAACCTGCAATGCACTAACGCCTTCTTTCGAATGAATATCTGTGGGAATGCCGCGCCCATCATCAGTTACGCTGATGGAATTATCTTCATGAATTGTAACAACAATGTTTTTGCAGTAACCGGCTAATGCTTCATCAATGGAGTTATCAACTACTTCATAAACCAGGTGATGCAATCCTTTTACACTTACATCTCCAATATACATCGCCGGTCTTTTACGAACGGCTTCCAATCCTTCCAAAACCTGGATGCTTTCTGCACTATATCCATTTTCTTTAGGGGGGGCTTGTACTATTAGTTCTTCGTTCATAGAATGTTTAATCGGTTAATTTCCTATGCAATTTTTGCAAGGTGGCGAAGTTAACGAAAAGCACCCGGATTAGCTTTTTTAAAACAAGTTTTTTCCCCTATTTTAAGCTTTATTTTAGAATAAATTTTTTATTATTTTGAGCCCGGCAATTTTGCATCTGTTAAGCATCGTTGCGTCGCAACTCTTGTACACTTTGTTCTTTATTCGGCACATAAAAAATCTTGTTATAACAAAGAAAACAGTGGCATTATTCTTAGTTCAACTTAACTGTGCAACATTATTTTTATAACTTCTGGAAAAGAAATGTTTAGCACTATTGCAACATGATTGGAATTTAACTTTATAAAAAATTATAGCATGGTAATTCAAAAGAAGAAGACAATGGTACTTGGCGCCTCGCCAAATCCAATGAGGTATAGTTATCTTGCTGTTAATCGTTTGCGTTCAAAACAACACCCGGTTGTTGCGATTGGAAAAAGAGAAGGAACTGTTGCTGATGTTTCAATTCAAACAGATCATCCGTATATTGATGATGTCCATACAATCACATTATATCTTAATTCAAATAATCAAAAACAATATTATGATTATATAATGTCGCTTCATCCTAAGCGGATTATTTTTAACCCCGGCGCTGAAAATGAAGAATTGACTAAAATGGCTGCACAGCAAGGCATTCAAGCGATTGAAGCATGTACTTTGGTGATGTTAAGTACAGGGCAATTTTAAAGAACTAAAAAATATTTTAGCTGATGAAGTGTCCTTAAATCTATCTCTTTAAAATATTCTAACATTCTAAATTTGGAAACTACTTATTGTTTACACTATATTTGCACCCGGAAATTTTTTAGAAGAAGGGAACGAAGTCGTTCCCTTCTCTTTTTACCATATGGCAACAGATATTGTAATTCAGCAGGTAGAAAAGTTGGCTGATGAAATGTTATCGGCGGAACCTGAATACTTCAGGGTGAATGTTAAAATAAAGCCAACGAACAACGTGAAAGTTTATATAGACGGAGATAACGGGATAGCAATTGAAAAATGTGTTCAGTTTAATCGCAAGCTCTATAAAATGATCGAAGATGCGAACATCTATCCCTCCGGTGAATTTTCTCTCGAGGTTTCTTCGCCCGGTGTTGATGAACCCTTGCATTTTCATCGCCAGTACACAAAAAATATTGGTCGCGCTGTAGAAGTGCTTTTTAATGATGGCACAAAAAAAGAAGGAAAACTTGTTGAAGTAGCCGAGTCTGATATCATCATAGAACAGGTAACGGGCAAAGGAAAAAAAACCGTCATACAACAAATAGTAATTCCATTTAATAATATAAAAACAACAACAGTTCAAATTAAATTTTAAACTATTACGATGAACGTTTAAACCGTAATTCGTAAATCGCAAAATCGTAAATAAACATGGCAAGTATTAATTTAATTGAGGCATTCCAGGAATTTAAAGACGCGGAAAATATTGACCGCCCCACTTTGATGAAAGTTGTGGAAGACGTCTTTAAAACATTACTTCGCAAAAAATTCGGAAGTGATGAAAATTTTGACGTGATCGTAAATGCCGAGAAAGGTGACCTTGAAATTATACGACGCCGCATGATCGTAGAAGATGGTGAAGTGCAGGATCCGCTTGCAGAAATCGAATATAAAGACGCAGTGAAAATTGAACCAGACTTTGAAGTGGGTGAAGAATTATATGAAGAAGTTGATATTCTCGATTTCGGTCGCCGTGCAATACTTGCAGCAAAACAAACACTTGCAAGCCGTATCAGTGACTTAAAGAAAAATGTACTTATAAAAAAATATGGCGATCGTGTTGGTGAAATTGTTACTGCTGAAGTTTACCAGGTTTGGAAAAAGGAAGTTTTGTTACTTGATGAGGAAGGCAACGAATTAATTCTTCCAAAGTCTGAGCAAATACCCCAGGATTATTTCAAGAAAGGCGAGAATATTCGTGCAGTTGTGCGCCGTGTTGATTTAAAAAATAATACGCCGGTAATTATTCTAAGCCGTACCAGTCCTGATTTTCTTGCTAAATTGCTCGAAATTGAGGTACCTGAAATTTTTGATGGTCTCATCAGCATTCGCAAAATTGTTCGTGAGCCGGGTGAAAGAGCTAAGGTTGCAGTGGAAAGTTTTGATGACAGGATTGATCCCGTAGGCGCATGTGTTGGTATGAAAGGAAGCAGAATTCACGGCATTGTTCGTGAACTCAAGAACGAAAATATTGACGTGATCAACTGGACGGCGAATACACAACTTTTGATTCAACGTTCATTAACGCCGGCAAAGATCAGCTACATGGATCTTGATAATGAAAATAAACACGCTGATGTTTATTTGAAAGCAGACCAGGTTTCATTGGCGATCGGTCGTCGAGGCGTGAATATAAAATTGGCGTGCGAATTGACGGGATACGACATCGACGTGTTTCGTGAAAGCGAAGGCGAAGAAGAAGAATTTGATATCGATCTTGATGAATTTACTGATGAAATTGAACCGTGGATCATCGACGAGTTGAAACGTGTAGGATGTGATACCGCACGAAGCGTTTTGAATCTTACCGCGGATGAATTGGAAAGAAGAACCGATCTTGAAAAGGAAACAATACAAGATCTCAGGAAAATTTTAGAAGAAGAATTTCAAAAGGGATAACAAGAGTAGTTTATTTTTTTGAACCATAAGCTATTACTGCTATTGAGCTTTTCTTGCGTCGCACACTTGTACATTTTATTCTTTACCGAACAAGCGGGAACGCAAAGAAGTTTGATCTTAAACCATAAGATTTTTTAATAACAGTTGCATCGGTGTTGATTAAAGTTGATACAGATGCAGTGTGCGACGCAACAGGTGTTAAATAAGAATTCTGTTGCTCAGTACATAAAAATAAAAATATTAAGCCTTGATATAAGCAGGGCAAAACAAAAAACACTGAATGTCTGAACTGAAATTACCAAGATTGTTGGCAGCCGCCAAAGAGTTTAACGTTGGACAGGATACCCTCGTGGAATATCTTGTGAGCAAAGGTTTTAGCCGTGACGATTTGAAACCTACTGCAAAACTTACGGAAGATATGTACCGTTCTTTGCAGCAGCAGTTTCAAAGCGATAAGGTTGCTAAAACAAAGGCTGATCAAATTGAAATTCCCAAGGGTGCGCCGGCAGAAAGAAGAAAAAGAGACGAAGAAGAAATATCTTTTAGAAAAGAAAAGGAAGAGCCCAAAGTTGAAAAGCAACCGGAGCCTGTTATTGAAGTAACTCAGCCTGTTGAAGAAAAAGTTGCCTCAGCACCAAAGGTTGAAGCAAAAGTAGAAACACCTGTAATTGCAGAACCGGAAATGGTAAAGATTGAAGCGCCTGAAATTGAAGGACCAAAAACCTTAGGTAAAATTGATCTTTCGCAAATTGATTCTTCGACAAGACCAAAAAAAGGTTCGAAGAAGCAACAAGAGGAAGAGGTGAAAGAAATAAATGAAATAATTGAAGAAGATACTCAGGTTCCTGAAGCAGCAATAGAAGAAGAATTACCCATAATTGAAAGTCTTGATGAAGACCTTGTTGAAGAAGAAATTGAAGAGGAGGAAGAAGAGCAACAAGAACAGGAAGAACAGGAAGAACAAGCTCCGGCAATTGAAAATATTCGTGCCGAAAAATTGGAAGGGCCGAAAATCATTGGTAAAATTCAACTTCCTGTTGATAGTGATACACGACCGAAACCCGGTTTGCGTGACGAAAAAAGGAAACGTAAACGTATTCCTGTAGATAGAAAGGGAGATAACAACAAGACAGGAGAAGAGAGAGACAGGTTTAAAAAAGATTTTAGCAAGAATTCCGGAACAACTACACAAGAACCACCAAGAGAAAGACGAAACATCACTATTCAGAAAGCGGGAGACAGACCTCCGCAACATCATGATGACAGACGAGGAAGAGATGGAAGGAGAGGAGGAAGAGATCACCGTCATGAAGACAAAGAAATTGATCAAAAAGAAATACAGGAAAAGATTCGCGAAACACAGGCGAAACTTGCTGGTGCAACTGGTCGTGGAAAAAGCTTGAAAGCAAAACATCGTCGTGAAAAACGTCATGAAGCGGCAGAAGCCGGTGAACTTACAGATTCCAACAAACTACAGGTAACAGAATTTGTAACTGTGAGCGAATTAGCAAATCTTCTTGACGTAAGTTTTGCTGATGTTATTAGCAAATGTATGAGTCTTGGTATCATGGTTTCCATCAACCAAAGACTTGATGCAGAAGTAATAGAGCTTGTTGCCGGTGAATTTGGCTATGAAGTAGAATTTATTGGTCTTGAAGATACCGAGGAAGAGGAAGAAGAAATTGAAGAGGATGAGGAAGATCTTAAATCTCGTGCACCAATCGTAACCATCATGGGTCACGTTGACCATGGTAAAACATCTTTACTTGACTATATAAGAAGTGCGAATGTGGTTGCAGGTGAAGCAGGTGGTATTACACAGCACATCGGTGCATATGAAGTTACATTGCCGAATGAAAAGCATATTACTTTCCTTGATACACCAGGTCACGAAGCATTTACTGCTATGCGTGCAAGAGGCGCGAAGATCACTGACATTGCGGTGATCGTAATTGCCGCGGATGATGCAGTGATGCCTCAAACAAAAGAAGCGATCAGCCACGCGCAGGCAGCAGGTGTTCCAATGATATTTGCAATAAACAAAATCGATAAAGAAGGTGCAAACCCAACAAAAATTTACGAGCAACTTTCACAAATGAATTTGTTGGTGGAAGAATGGGGAGGTAAGTATCAGAGCCAGGAATTATCAGCAAAGAAAGGATTAAATGTTGATCTTCTTCTTGAAAAAATATTATTGGAAGCAGAGCTGCTTGATCTTAAAGCAAATCCCGACAGAGAAGCACTGGGAACGCTCATAGAAGCTTCGCTTGATAAAGGGCGTGGTTATGTTGCTACATTACTTGTGCAGAATGGAACTTTAAAACAGGGTGATCTGATCGTTAGCGGTCAGCATTATGGAAGGGTAAAGGCAATGTTCAACGAGCGCAATCAACGTGTTGACAATGCTCCTCCATCCACTCCGGTTCAAATACTTGGTTTGAATGGTGCGCCACAAGCAGGTGAAAAATTCCGCATGTATGACGATGAAGGTGAAGCAAAAGAAGTTGCTGTGAAGCGTGCGCAAATCGTGCGTGAACAAGGTTTACGTGCAAGGAAGCATATCACGCTTGATGAAATCGGTCGCCGACTTGCATTGGGTAACTTTAAAGAACTTAATCTTATCATTAAAGGTGATGTAGATGGTTCTGTAGAAGCGTTGAGTGATTCATTGCAAAAATTATCAACTGATGAAATTATTGTAAGCGTTGTGCATAAGGGTGTAGGACAAATTTCTGAAAGTGATGTATTGCTTGCAACCGCATCTGATGCTGTTATCGTGGGCTTTAATGTAAGACCTTCTATGCAGGCGAATCGGCTTGCGGAAACTGAAGGTGTGCAGATAAGAACATACTCTATCATCTATAACGCGATTGAAGAAATCAAAAGTGCGATGGAAGGTATGCTTGAGCCAAAGATACAAGAACGTATTGTTGCCAATGTTGAAGTGCGCCAGGTGTATAAATTCGACAAAGCAACAGTTGCAGGTTGCCAGGTAATAGATGGAAAGATCAGCCGCAACAATAAGATTCGCCTTATCCGCGATGGTATTGTGATCTATCCAACAGCGGAAGGAGCAAGCGCTGAGCTTGCATCATTAAAACGTTATAAAGATGATGTAAAAGAAGTTGCTTCAGGAATGGAGTGTGGTTTAACTATTAAGAATTATAACGACATAAAAGTTGGCGATATAGTTGAAGCATACGAGGAAGAGGAAGTGAAGAGAACCCTCTAAATCTACGCCTCTAAATCTCCCTGAAAGGAGACTTATTGAGAAAGAATATTTATCTGATGGAGAATAAATCTTCAGCTATTAATCATCCATAAAAAAATAAAAGCTTTGAACTTTTACATTCAAAGCTTTTTTGTTGAAACGATTTTCCTCAATTGAAATTTTATTGTTTGCTCAAGATTGTACTTCTGCTAAAAGCCTCCCTTTAGGGAAGTTGGAGGGTTTTTAATTTTGTTAAAAGCCTCTCAATTTTATTTTTACTTTTATCGATTCTATACATTTGAATCTATTTCGCTTTTATGAAAAAAATATTTTCTCTTATACTGGTGGCTGCATTCTGCATTCCTGCATTATCATTCTCGCAAACACAAAAAGTTATTGCGGATAAAATTATTGCACAGGTAGGTAACATGATCGTACTTAAATCTGATATCGATAACGCAATCATCGATACAAAAAGACAAGATCCTGATGCGCAACTTCCTCCTAATGCCGACTGTCTTTTTTTGCAAGGACAATTAATTCAAAAAACACTTGTATTGCAGGCGCAGAAGGATTCCCTTACTGTTGATGATGATGAACTGGAAGCATTGCTCGATAACAAGATCCGTTATTTCATAAGCGCTTATGGCTCACAGGAAATGCTTGAACAAGTTGCGGGACGCAGTGTATATGAGATAAAAGAAGACCTGCGGCAACCTTTTAAAGAAAAGACGCTTGCAGAAAAAATGCAAAACAAAATTTTAGAAAATGTAAAGATCACTCCTAATGAAGTGCAGGGATATTACAACAGAATTCCGAAAGACAGTTTGCGTTTTTATGAAAGCCAGTTGGATGTTAGCCAGATCGTTCTTTACCCCAAGGCAAACAAAGAAGTTGAGGATTATGTAACATCCCGTCTTGAAGATATAAAGAAGCAAGTGGAAAGCGGACAGAAAAAATTTGACGCGTTGGCAAAACTATATTCTGAAGATCCCGGAAGCCGTGAGAACGGCGGCCAGTATAGCGTTAACCGAAACGATAAATCATGGGATCCTACTTTTCTTGCTGCTGCCTTTAAGTTGAAAGAAGGACAAATATCTCCCGTAATAAAATCAAAATTTGGCTTGCACATTATTCAAATGGTGAGCCGAGCAGGAGATGATGCAGTGGTTCGTCACATCCTGATGATACCTCCTGTAACTGATGTTGAAGTAAAGACTGCAATGCAAAAACTCGACAGCATCCGCACAATGATTACCAATGGTACAATCACTTTCCCTTCGGCAGTAGCAAAATACAGTGAAGATGAAAACAGCAAATTTACCAGCGGACATTTTATGGCTCCTGATGGTTCATCGTATGTTACAATCGATCAATTGGATAAAGATGCGGTTGTTGCTTTAAAAGATATGAAAGTTGGAGATGTATCCAAGCCTCAAACTTATACTGATGAACGCAATCGTAAAGTTGTAAGAATAATTTTTTTGCATTCACGTTCAGAACCGCATCGCGAAAACTTGAAAGATGATTACGACAAAGTTGCTCAGCGCGCTTTGGAAGAAAAGAAACAGCAGATTCTTGAAAAATGGTTCAAAGATCATGTATCTAACTATTACATCACTGTAGATAAAGCATATTCAGGCTGCGCAAATGTAATTGGCGATTGGATAAACGCTTCAAATAATAACGCAAGTGCTGCTAAATAAATTAAGATTTGAGTTTGTGAAAATTTTTTTTTGAACCAACTGCATTCAACTATTAAGCTTTGCTTGCGTCGCACTCTTCAAAACTTTGTTCATTGCGGAACAACGATAATCCCGATAAAGAATTTATCAAAAGAGATTGTTTTATTGCGATCTTTTTTTTTGTTTGGATTCTGAGTAATAACTGAAAGTAGAATACTGCCTTCCTTAATTTGTTCAGCAATGCTCAGCGGTTAAAGTGAGTGATCCTTCGACAGGCTCAGGATAAACTGCTCAGCCGCTATAAAAGTGGAACGTCGAACTGAGCGTAGCAACAGACGATGCCACAAGCACTGTGGCTGGTAACATAAAAATTATCTCCTTGATATTTTCCTCCAAAATTTTACATCGCAACCCAGTAAGCAATGAGCTGGCAAAGTGCACCAACAATTAAACCACTGTAAACATCAAGATTGGTGTGGTCCGACACAATGAACCTTGATGTGCATACAATTCCCGCAAGCAACGTAATGATCGCA